>Ga0137412_10004518_pt1 | contig 11107 bp, 11 predicted proteins | sample CZODoug2_1_16fun_FD_122160 | JGI IMG/M metagenome (GOLD analysis project Ga0137412, IMG submission 122160) | Vadose zone soil fungal communities from Angelo Coast Range Reserve, California, USA - CZODoug2_1_16fungal (Hybrid Assembly) | ecosystem: Environmental > Terrestrial > Soil > Vadose zone... | reverse complement strand
GGCCGGCGCGCCGGCCTGGTGGGTGGTCCGGGCCGCCGCCAGCCGGCGCTGGGCCCGCCGGGCCGGATCGGGCGTCAGCTGGGCGGCTCGGGCCAGGAACGCGGTGGCCGCCGCGAGGCCGCCGCGCGCCCGGGACCGGGCCGCCGAGCGCTCCAGCTCGGCGGCCACCTCCTCCTTCGGCTCCGTGGCGGCCTGGGCGGCGTGCCAGGCGTGGTGCTCGGGATCGGCCCGGGGGTCGATCTCCTCGGCCAGTGCCTGGTGCGCGGCGCGGCGGGCCTCGGCGGGGGCGGCCCGGTAGACCGCCGAGCGCAGCAGCGGGTGGCGGAACCGCACGCGGGAGTCGATCCGCAGCAGGCCGACCTCGGCCGCCGGCGCCGTCGCCTCGTCCGCGATCCCCAGCCGACTCGCCGCCCGCCACAGCAGCACCGGGTCACCCAGCGGCTCGGCCGCCGCGACCAGCAGCAGCCGGCGGGTCTCGGGGGGCAGTGCGGCGAGCTGGCGCCGGAAGCTCTGCTCGACCCGCCCCGGCGCACCCGAGGCCCTCGGCAGGTCGCCGCCGGCCAGCTCGGGCGCGGACAGGGCCCGGGGCAGCTCCAGCAGCGCCAGCGGGTTGCCCCGTGCCTCGGCGACGATCCGGTCCAGCACCCGCTCGTCCACGTGGCCGGGCAGCACCGAGTCCAGCAGCTCCCTGGCCTCCTTCTCGGGCAGGCCGCGCACCCGCAGCTGCGCCAGACCGGCCAGCTCCGGTACCGCCTCGGCGTCGTTCGCGGCGAACACCACCGCCACCGACTCCGCCACCAGCCGGCGGGCGGTGAACGCCAACGCCTGCGCCGAGGCCCGGTCCAGCCACTGCGCGTCGTCGATCACGCACACGAGCGGCCACTCGGTAGCCGCGTCGGCCATCAGGCCCAGCACGGCCAGCCCGACCAGGAACCGGTCCGGCGCGGGCCCGGCGGCCAGCCCGAGCGCGGTGCGCAGTGCGTCGCGCTGCGGGACGGGCAGCCGGTCGGCGCGATCGAGCAGCGGCGTACACACCTGGTGCAGCCCGCCGAAGGCCAGCTCCATCTCCGGCTCGACCCCCACCACGCGCAGCACCCGGCACCCTGACGCCTGCGCCACCAGGTGGTCCAGCAGCGCCGTCTTGCCCACGCCCGACTCGCCGACCAGCACCAACGCCCGGCTCTCTCCCGCCCGAACCGCCCAGAGCAGCCCGTCCAGCTCGGCGGACTCCACGCGACGGGCCACGAGCGGTCGCCCCAGGCCAGGCCGACGGACCTCGGTCTCCCGGGCGTCGGGCACGGGCACGAGGCGGACGGCCTGGCGCCGGCCGTTTCCGGGCCGATCGCTCCGGGTCCCGTCCTGGTCGAGCGAGGGGCCGGGGGCCTCGTCGAGCGTGTCGCGGTGCGTCCGTGCGGCGGCGCGGCCTGAGTCCGTCATGGGCTTCCTCCCGGTACCAGGGGGTAGGCCCACTGCCGGGCGGCGGTTGCTCCACCGGCCCGGTGCGGCGGTCGACCGCGCCGTCGACGAACCTCCGGCGGCTGCCGCATCGGTTCCCGCTCCGTAGACCCACACCTGACGGTCAGCCTTGCCTGACGGAGGCCCGCTGTCGTCACGGCTAGCGAGTATCCGGAGTTCGCCCCTTCAGGTGTGCCTCAGCCAGGGCGGGGTCGGATCCGGGCGTCGTGGCCGCGAGCTGGTCGCACGCGAGCAGCGCGACCTGGATGCGCAGCCGGTCGTCGGTCACCGGCCGGCCCAGCAGCTCCTCGGCCTTGCGCAGCCGGTAGAGCACGGTGTTCTTGTGCACGTGCATCCGGGCGGCGGCCTCGGTGTAGCTCCCGTTGGCCTCCAGCAGCACCTGCACGGTGTGCCGCAGCCGGGCCATCCCCTCGTCGTCGCGCGCCAGCTCGCCGAGCGTGCGGTGCACCCACAGCCGCACGGCGTCGCGCCGGTCGACGAGCAGGCCCGCCAGGGCGACCTGGGCGTGCGGGTACAGCTGTTGCCCTGGCCGCGCCTCGATCTCGCCCACCTGCTGGGCGCGCAGCGCCTCCTCGTGCGAGGTGCGGAACCCGGCCAGCCCGGTGCCGGGCTCACCCAGGGCGATCCGCAGCCCGGCGTGGTCGGTCAGCCGGACGGCGAGCCGGTCGAGGTCGAGGTCGGGGCGCTCGGGGCTGGACATCCAGGCCCAGACGGTGCTGGTGTCGGCGGACACGGTCAGCGGCGTCCGCCCGGCGAACTCGGTGAGCAGCCGGCCCACCACCTGCAGCTGCGCCGCGTCGGCATCGGCTCCGGCGTCGGCATCGACCCAGGCAACCACCGCGGTGTGCCACTCGCGCAGGCTCACGCCCAGCATCTGCTCGGCCACGGGGGTGCTGAGCCGGTCGGCGGCCAGCACCACCTGGACCTGCGCCGCGCGGGCCGCGTCCGACCGCTCCCGCCAGCGCCTGTGCTCGTCCTGGTAGATCTCGACCAGACCCTCGATGACCCGGTCGATGTACCGATCGACCAGCAGCGCGATGTGGCTGGTCACCGCGAGCGCATCATCGGCGGGCAGGCCGTCCTGCCGCCGGAGGTCCTGAATGGCCCACTGCAGGAAGGTGTGCTCGCCGAGCCGGTAGGCGCGCAGCAGGGCCGCGAGAGCGAGATCGTGCTGGGCGAACCGGCGGGCGTACGTCGCGGCGGCCGGCGGCACGGCGATGTCCTCCAGCGAGATCCCGAGCACGAGCATGTCGACGACGGCGCTCAGGTTCGAGGAGGTGCTGGCGACCATCAGCCGCCGGGCGGCGTGGTCGTGGCGGAACTCGGGGATGACGTCGACGAACATCGCGACCATCTCGGGTGTCAGGTCGGCGAGCAGCGCCCCGATGCGCCCTGCGACCCCTCCGGCAAGGGTGGCGATGCGGTCGGCCACCAGCGGACCCTACCGCCGATTGTGATGCCGGCCTAGTGTGGCGGGGTCGCGCTAGGACACCGGGCCATGGCCGAGCGCCGTCGCTCTTCCTAGGATTTTCGGGTGATTCCAATGTCCCTAGTCCGCAGTGCCGACGAGCGGGTCGGCGAATTGAGCGAAGGTCGCGGCCGGGTGGTAGTGGCCGACGACGACGTGTTCGTGCGCGAGGGGGTTACCAGCCTGCTCAAGCGGGCCGGCTTCGAGGTGGTCGGCCAGGCGGGCGACGGTGCGCGGCTGCTCGACCTGGTCCGCGAACACCATCCCGACCTCGCCATCGTCGACATCCGGATGCCACCGACGCACCGCACCGAGGGTCTGGCGGCGGCCCGCCAGATCAGAGCGGAGCTGTCCGACGTCGGGATCGTGCTGCTGTCCGCGCACGTCGAGCTCAAGGAAGCGATGGACCTGTTGGCGAGCAGCGAGCGGGTGGGCTATCTGCTGAAGAGCCGGGTGGTCGACGTCGACGACTTCATCGACACCCTGGACCGGGTCAGGAAGGGTGGCTCCGTCGTCGACCCTTCGCTGGTCAAGGAGCTACTGGGGGCGCGGCGCAGGGACGACCCGCTGGCGGCGCTGAGCGACCGCGAGCGTGAGGTGCTCGCCCTGATGGCCGAGGGGCGGTCCAACATCGGCATCGCCCGTGCGCTGTGGGTCACCGAGACCACGGTGCAGAAGCACATCCAGCACATCCTCACCAAGCTGCGGTTGCCGCCCAGCTCGGACGACCACCGCCGCGTCCTTGCGGTGCTCACCTGGCTCAGGGCGCGCTAGCCAAGAGTGCCCGGATGGCGTGCGCCGAGAGGGCCGACTTGGCAATGAAGCCGAGTACGGGACTCGTCTCGATGAGTCGCCCGTAGTCGCCCTCGGAATACGTCGAGATGAGAATTATTCTCGCGCCGTTGCTTTCCGCCGCTCCGTCCGTCGGCCAGACCGCGTGCAGCTCCCGCACCACTGAGAACCCGCTCTCCTTGCCGAGATGGATATCCAGCAGCACGACGTCGGGGCGGACCATCCCGATTTGTTGGATCGCCTGTGCACCCGACGACGCGGTGTCGATGTCGACCCCTTCGCGATTGAGTAGCAGCTTCGCGGATTCGAGGAATCGGGCGTCATTGTCGACCAGCAGGCAGCGCAACGCCATCAGCTGAGCATGTCGCGTCGGGCCGAGGTGGCGCAATGACGGCTAACGCGAATATGCACCCCGTTCGGGGCCTGACCGAGCGCGGCCGCTCAGGTCTGGATCACGTGGCCGGGCTCAGTTGCCGGGCCGGAGCTGCCGCGGGTGCTGGGCATCGAGGAGTTCCCCACGGGGTCCGAGGACGCGCCCGTGCGGTGACGCGACGGGGGCGCGTTTCCCTTTTTCGGCATGGTCGTTGGGCTGATCACCGACGTGCCGGAGGTGGCCGATGCTCGCCCGAACCCGTTACCGGGCGATCCCGGCTGTGCTGCTCGCCGGGCTGGTCGGTTTGGTGCTGCTCACCCCGATCGCGCGAGCCGACACGCCCGGCTACCACGAGTACGTGGCGCTCGGTGACTCGTGGACCGCCGACGTCGTCATCGTCGGCACCGCCGGGACGCCCACGGCGAAGTACGTGCCGATCGACTGCTTCCAGTCGACGTTCGACTACCCCAAGCAGGTCGCCAAGAAACTCGGCGTCGCCAAGTTCTTCGACGCCAGCTGTGGCTCGGCGACCACGCAGAACTTCGCCGACCCCCAGCCCGGCCTGCCTCTGGGCGGCACCAACCCGCCGCAGTTCTCCCACCTGACGCCGAGCACCGACCTGGTCACCGTCGGCATCGGGGGCAACGACGCGGAGCTGGCCAGCGCGATCATCGACTGCCTCAACGTGACCGGCACGAACCTCCCCCTGCCGTATCCCCTCGCCACGTCCTGCAAGGCGAAGTGGACGGCCGGCGGCGTGGACCGGATGTCCCGCAACATCAAGGCGGCCGAGCCGAAGGTGGTCGCCGCGCTGCGGGGTATCCACCGGCGCGCGCCCAACGCGGACGTGTTCCTGGTGAACTACCTGGCCGGGATCCGGGGCCCCGGCTGCTACCCGCTGCTGCAGGCGAGCAACGCCGACCAGGTGTGGCTCGCGGAGAAGCTGAGTGAGCTGAACGCGATGCTGGCCAGGGCGGCCGACGACGCCGACGCCGAGCTGGTCGACACGTACACCGCGAGCATCGGGCACGACGTGTGCAAGCTGCCGACCGTGCGCTACGTCGAGGGCTTCATCCCGCTGTCGCTGAACCAGCCGGCGGTCGCGGTGCCGTTCCACCCCAACTCCGCCGGCGCGGACTCCCAGGCGGCGACCGTGGTGTCGGCCGTCAACGGCTCCCACCGACGGTCCGAGGAGCCCGGGTTCGACGTCGGCGCGCTCTTCTAGACGGCGTCCCTGAACACGGCGCCCCCCGAGCCTGGGGCGGTCACCCGGCCGGCCACTCCTGCTTGTGGCCGAAGCCGTGGGCGTTGTCGATCAGCCGCAGCCAGGCCGGCCGCAGCTCCCACAGGTCGGTTGCGGCCAGGGCCGCGCGCAGGCGTTCGTCGTCGGCCACGAAGGAGAACCGCTCGGTGTAGGTCGCGAACGCCGCCTCGCGGGCGGCGCCGGCCAGCGGCCTGGCGGTGCCGCGGCCCTGCACCCCGGTGATCGTGGCCCAGTGCTGGCCCTCGGCCTGCGCGGTGAATGCGACCCGGCCGTCGGTGGCCAGCGCGCGGCCGTGCCGGGTCGACCGCGAGCTGACGAAGACCAGCGAACCGTCCCCGGTCAGCGCGTAGAACACCGCGCAGGCTTGGGGCTCCCCACTCTCGTCGACGTAGGCGAGGGTGACCGTGGTGTAGTCGGCCAGCGCCCGCGCGAGTTCGGTCACGGCGTGGCCCGCAGCGGTGGGATCGAGGGCACCTCGGGGGCGCGGTCGATGTCCGCCTGGGTCAGCCGGAAGCTGGCCGGGTAGGCGTCCCGGTCGGTGCGGCGCGCCGGCTCGCTGGTGCGCCAGCTGTACAGGCAGCGCTGGCACTGCAGCACGTCCCAGACACCGGGCACCGGCGAGGTGAACAGCAGCTCGATGGTCTCGTGCCCGCAGCGGGGGCAGACTCCGTTCATGGCGACAAACCTCCAGGAGGGGATCAGTGGCGGGCGGCGAGTTCGCGCAGCCTGGTCAGCCACTCGGCCGCCTCGGGCAGGTCGCGGACCTGGTTGCCGTAGTTGCCCCGGTGGTCGGGCCGCGCCGGCGTGGTGGCGTCGATGATCAGCTTGTGCACGATGCCCGGCGTGTCCGCCTGCGGCGCCAGCTCCATCACCGGCATGTTCGGCACGACGACCAGGTCGTGCTCGGGGTTCATCCTGGTCGAGAGAGCCCACATCACCTGCGGCAGGTTGAACGGGTCCACGTCCTCGTCCACCACGATCACCGTGGCCGCGTAGCCGAGGCCGTGCGGCGTGGTCAGCACCCGCAGCCCGACCGCCTTGGCGAAGCCGCCGTAGCGGGTCGCCGTGGACACGATCACCACCAGGCCGTGCGTGTACATGGCGTTCACCGCGCGCACCTCGGGGAAGTCGGCCCGGAGCTGCTGGTACAGCGGGACGCAGGTGTTGGCGGCCATCAGGTAGTCGATCTCGGTCCACGGCATGCCGAGGTAGAGGTGCTCGAAGATCGGGTCGGTGCGGTAGGAGATCCGGTCGACGCGGATCACGGTCATCCGCCGGCCGCCCGAGTAGTGGCCGGTGAACTCGCCGAACGGCCCCTCGATCTCCCGCGTGCGCCCCTCGATCACGCCCTCGATGACCACCTCGCTGCCCCACGGCACGGGCAACCCGGTCAACGGCGCCTCGGCGATCGGTGCCGGCGCCCCGCGCAGCGCCCCGGCCAGCTCGTACTCGTTCTCGTCGTAGCGCATCGGCGTGGCCGCGACGATGGAGATCACCGGGTCGTTGCCGAGTGTGATGGCCACCGGCAGGTCCTCGCCGCGCTCCTCGGCCTTGCGCAGGTGCTGGGCGATGTCGTGCATCGGTACGGGTTGCAGCGCCAGCCGGGCCTTGCCCTTGACCTCGATCCGGTAGATGCCGACGTTCTGCTTGCCGCTGTTCTCCGGGTCGTCGGGGTCCTTGGACACCACCGCGGCCTTGTCGATGTAGAAGCCGCCGTCGCCGTCGTTGAGCCGGACCAGGGGCAGCACCTTGAAGATGTCGACGTCCGCGCCCGTCATGGTGTTCGCCGCCCACGGCGGGTCCTCGCGCCACTCGGGCGCCACCGGGAACTCGGCCCAGCGGCGGATGAACTCGTCGATCTGGTCCTTGGTGCCGGTCTCCCTGGGCAGCCCGAGAGCGAGGGCGTGGTTGGCCCACGAGCCGTGCACGTTCATCGCGATGCGGGCGTCGGTGAAGCCCTTGACGTTGTCGAAGTACAGCGCGGGTGCGTTGTCGCCCATGCGGGCGGCGGCGTTGGCGGCGGCGGCCACGTCCGGTTCGGGCAGTACCTCGTCGGTGATGCGCAGCAGCTGACCCTGCTCTTCGAGGGTCTTCAGGAAGCTGCGCAGGTCGTCGTACGGCATGGTGCGCTCCTCGGTTGGCAGTCGGCGTGGGTCAGGCGGCCGGTGTGCGGGCCGCGGGCTGTCGGGCAGCGGACATGCGGGCCGCGCGCATCCCCTGCCAGCGCTTCGCGGCGGGGTCGGGCAGGTCGAACTGGTCGAGCACGCGCGCGACGATGTGATCGATGATGTCGTCGACGGTGGTGGGGTTGTTGTAGAAGGCCGGCATCGGCGGCACCACGCGGGCGCCCATCCTGGTCAGCGCGAGCATGTTCTCCAGGTGGATCTCGCTGAGCGGGGTCTCCCGGGCCACCAGCACCAGCGGGCGCCGTTCCTTGAGCACCACGTCGGCGGCCCGGCCGATCAGCCCGTCCGCGAAGCCGGCGCGGATGCCGGCCAGGGTCTTCATCGAGCACGGCGCGATCACCATGCCGTCGGTGTGGAACGAGCCGGAGGAGATGGCCGCGCCCTGGTCGTCGGGCGAGTAGACGGCGTCGGCCAGTGCGCTGATCTCGCGCACCGACCGGCCGGTCTCCAGCTCCGCGGTGCTGCGCGCCCAGTGCGAGAGCACCAGGTGTGTCTCCACCTCCGGCAGCTCCTTCAGGTGCTCCAGCAGGCGGACCCCGAACACGGCGCCCGTCGCCCCGGTCATGCCCACGATCAGTCGCACGGTCGGCCTCCTCAACTTTTTCGGTCTGTTGAGAAGAACGCTATGCTCGTTTCGCGCGGTGGAAAGGTCACTCTGGAGACAGCTTATGGACAAAAGCGGACACCTCGGCATCGCCTCCGTGCCCTACCGGGCCGGGGTCGGGGTGCCGCCCGGGCTGGAGGTGCTCGACTTCCCCGGCTTGCTGGCCAGGGCCGAGGGTCACGGCGTCCCGGTGTACTCGCCCAAGCGGAACGAGTTCCACGAGCTGATCGCCATCCGGTCGGGCACGCTGCGCACCTCGGTGGACTTCACCGATCACGAGCTGGCCGCCGGCGACTGGCTGTGGGTCCATCCCGGGCAGGTGCACCAGTACGGTTCGGACCTGCGCGCCGTCGACGGGTGGATCGTGCTGTTCCCGGCGGCCTTTCTCGGCACCGCCACCGCCGAGGCCGCCGGGGCCGATCGCGGTGCGTGGCAGCCGGCGCGGCCGCTGGCCGGCACCGAGCGCGCCGCGCTGTGGCGCACCCTGGAGCTGCTGGACGGTGAGTACCGGCGGTGGGGCGGCCTGCCGCCGGAGATTCACGTCGACGTGCTGCGCCACCTGCTGTCCGTCATCGTGCTGCGGCTGGCGCACCCGAGCGGGGTGCCGGCGGAGGGTGAGGGCGGTGGCGAGGCGTTCCTGCGCTTCCGGCGGGCCGTCGAGCGGGACTTCGCGCACACGCACCGGGTCGAGGATTACGCCGCCCGGCTCGGCTACAGCGTGCGCACCCTGACCAGGGCCACCCGGGGGGCGGTCGGCTGTGGCGCCAAGCGCTTCCTCGACGACCGGGTGCTGCTGGAGGCGAAGCGGCTGCTCGTGCACACCGACCTGGCGGCGGCCGCCATCGGCCAGCGGCTCGGGTTCCCGGACGCGGGAGTGTTCACCAAGTTCTTCCGGCAGCGCACCGGCGAGACACCGGCGGCCTTCCGGGCCCGCACGGCCGCCGGTGAGCGGCGGGCCTGACCGGAGCCTCAGACCGGCCCGGCCACACTCTCCCGACCGGCCGTGCTCTCCCGACCGGCCGTGGCCTCCCGACCGGCCGCGGCCTTGAGCAGCAGGCGGTGCAAGGTCGACAGCTCGTTCTCGGGCAGCGTGCCCACCGTCTCCGCCAGCACGCCCCGCATGATCTCCGTCCCGGCCACCCGGGCCCGCTCGCCGGCGTCGGTAGCACGGTGCCGGACGGCGCGGCCGGGGCCGGCGAGTCGCTCCAGCAGGCGGCGCTCGACCATCCGGGTGGCCAGCGCGCCCATCGACTGATCGGTCTGGAAGGTCAGCTCCGCCAGCGCGTGCAGCGAGGCCTCGGGCTGTTCGTGCAGGTGGCGCAGCACGTCCCACTGCGCCAGCGACAGCCCGATGGTGGCGAGGCGGGTGCTCGCGGTGCGGTGGTGGCGCCACCGCAGGCGCCTGACGGCCAGTCCGACCTCGGCCAGCGACGTGTTCACGGCGTCCATCCTAGTGGTGTGACTCAGCCTGCTTGTATAAATAAGTTTATATAAGCTAGCTTATTTGATGAGCCCGCGCGACGGGCACTGAACCTCCGGAGGACACGATGAGCACGACCACCAGCCACACCATCCCGGTCGACGGGGTGGGTCACCGTCACCGTCACCGAGCGCGGCGCCGGCACCCCGCTCCTGCTGCTGCACGGAGGCGCGGGCCCGCTGTCGGTCGACGGCTTCGCCGACCTGCTGGCCAGCACCCGGTCGGTCCGCGTGCTCACTCCCACCCACCCCGGCTTCAACGGTGCTCCTCGCCCGGCCGCCCTGGGCGGCATCGGCACGCTGGCCACTAGACGACTGGTCTAATAGTGGCTACGGTACGAGCATGCCGGCGGCCAAGACGGACACGAGACAGGTCATGCTCGACGCCGCGCGGCGGCTCGTCGTCCAGAAGGGCTACATGGCGGTCGGCCTCAACGAGATCCTCGCCGAGGCCGGTGTGCCGAAGGGGTCGTTCTACCACTGGTTCGACTCGAAGGACGCCTTCGGCCGCGCGATGATGCAGAGCTACTTCGACGACCACCTGGGCACGATCGACGGGATCGTCGCCGACCGCGACCAGAGCGCCGCTGAGCATTTGGTGCGGTACTGGCGCAAGTTCTACGAGACGCAGGTCGTCGACAACTGCCAGGGTCGTTGCCTGGTCGTCAAGCTCGGAGCTGAGGTCTCCGATCTCTCCGAGTCCATGCGGAAGGTCCTCGAGGTGGGCACCATCGGGATCGTCGACCGGATCGAGCAGATGATCGTCAGGGGCCTCGCCGACGGGACGGTGTCCGTGGAGGCGAGCCCCCGCGACACGGCCGAGGCGCTCTACGAAGCGTGGCTCGGCGCGAGCGTGCTGGCCAAGATCCACCGCAGCCCCGACTACCTCGACCGGGTCATGGCGGCCACGCGTCGGACCCTGCACGTCTGACCGAACCCGGCCGTCGGCCCCAGCCGGGTCGTCCTGCCGCGCGCTTACTAGTCGACCGGTCTACTGAGGGAGAAGACGATGACAGCGGATCTCACGTATGCCGACGTCACCGAGCTCGCCGAGCTCATCCGCTCCCGCCAGGTGTCCTCGGCCGAGGTGGTGCGGGCCCACCTCGAGCGCATCGAAGCGATCAACCCCAAGCTCAATGCGATCGTCACCCTCGCGGACGGCGCTCTCGATGCCGCGAAGGCGGCCGACGAGGTACTCGCCTCGGGTGCCGAGGTCGGACCGCTGCACGGCGTCCCGTTCACGGTGAAGGACTCGTTCGACACCGCCGGGGTGCTCACGCAGCGGGGGTCGCCGATCTTCCGGGGCCGGGTGCCGGACGCTGACGCCACCGCCGTGGCGCGTATGAGGAACGCCGGCGCGATCCTGCTGGCGAAGACGAACCTGCCCGAGTTCTCCTACTCGACCGAGACCGACAACCTCCTCACCGGGCGGGCGAACAACCCGTGGAACCTCGAGCGCACGCCC
>Ga0137412_10004517_pt1 | contig 11108 bp, 12 predicted proteins | sample CZODoug2_1_16fun_FD_122160 | JGI IMG/M metagenome (GOLD analysis project Ga0137412, IMG submission 122160) | Vadose zone soil fungal communities from Angelo Coast Range Reserve, California, USA - CZODoug2_1_16fungal (Hybrid Assembly) | ecosystem: Environmental > Terrestrial > Soil > Vadose zone... | reverse complement strand
CCGTTATAGGGTTGTAAAGCCCTATCGAGGGTTCGAATCCCTCCGGCTCCGCCAAACCTACGCGATAGCATGCCGTAGTCTTCCACAGTCTTCCACGGCCCGCCTTGCGATCAGCCTCGCGGCTGTGGCTGATCTGCCCCGCAGGCGCCGGCAGCGGAGTCTTGCAAATCGACACTGAACTCCTTACTCTTACATGTAAGAGTAAGGAGGAGGCCATGCGTATTACGTCCAAGGGTCAGGTGACCATTCCAGCTGAAATCCGCGAACGGGCGGGTCTGCTGCCCCAGACAGAAGTGGAATTCGAGTTCGACGGCAAGGTCGTGCGCATTGTTCGCGCCAAAGCCGGTAAGAGGGATGGTCGCGGCGCTCGCCTAGTCGCCCATCTGCGGGGCCGTGGCGACGTCGCGATGAGCACCGATGCCATCATGGCGCTGACGCGCGACGATTGAATGATGGCCGTATTGATTGACGCCAACGTTCTTCTCGATGTCATGACGGAAGATGCGCGTTGGCTTCCGTGGTCGGCGGAAGCCATCGAGCGGGCCGCCGACCGCTATCGCCTCGTCATCAATCCGATCATTTATGCCGAGGTTTCGATACGGTATTCGCGGATCGAGGAGCTCGATGCCGCGCTTCCGAAAACCATGTTCGACCGGGAAGCAATTCCGTACGAAGCCGCCTTCCTCGCGGGCAAGTCGTTCCTGACCCATCGCCGGCGGGGCGGAACAAAGCGATCGCCGTTGCCGGATTTTTTCATCGGCGCCCACGCCGCTGTCGCTGGATATCGCCTGATGACGCGCGATGCGGCGCGCTATCTTACGTACTTTCCCAGGCTGCCCTTGATTGCCCCAGACTGACGTCCCTTCAAGATAGGGCCATAGCGTAGACATAGTGCTCATCATCGTCGTTCGTGGCCCGCCAGCAAATCAACTGTCCAGCCTGGACACATGGGTAACACCACGCAGCCAACACGGGCGTCGCGACCGATCGCCCCGCGCCGCCTGCCCGTGTTCCTTGTAACGATCGAAAATCTTGCAGCCGGTCGTGCGCGATACGCCGAATCCCGGCACACATTGTCACGGCCTCCCCATCCGGGACGCGGGCCACAAAGCGCAGACGTTTCTTCCGTCACCGAACTCTCCATCCACGGCATCCGCACCTTCCGCCGCAAAAAAAGCGAAAAGTGCAACCCATGTGTCCGGTTCGGAATGTCACCTATGTAATGTCACCTAAGTAATGTCACCTAAGTCCTGGGCCGCTCAACCATCATCGACGCGCTTGTAACGCAGCGATCAGCCACCGCAAGATCCATTCAGGTAGCCATGATAACGAGTCTTGCGATCTCCGGCTATCGATCCTTGCGCGAAGTCAGGGTAACGCTCAGCGCGCTCAACGTCGTGACCGGCGCCAATGGCAGCGGCAAGTCCAGCCTTTATCGCGCGCTGAAGCTGCTGGCGGACATCGCGCAGGGCCAGATCATTCAATCATTGGCGGCCGAGGGCGGACTACGGTCGACCTTGTGGGCCGGTCCGGAAGTGCGGCCGACGAAAGCCGGCACCGCGCCGGCCCAGGGACAAGTACGCAAAAATCCGGTCAGCCTGAAACTCGGATTTTCAGGCAAGGATTATGGCTACGCCATCGATCTCGGGCTTCCGCTGCCCGATTCGCGTTCGAAATTTTCAAGCGATCCGGAAATCAAAGTCGAAAGCCAATGGACGGGCGAACGGCTGGACCGGACAAACGCTTTTGCCGTTCGCATCGGCCCCAGTGTCCGCATTCGTAGCGGCCAGGGCGAATGGCAGCAGGCCTTTCAGAACCTCGACGCCTTCGACAGCATGATGACCCATTGCGCCGATCCGCATCACGCCATCGAACTCCTGATGTTGCGCGAACGGATGAGGGACTGGCGGTTTTACGATCATTTGCGCACCGACCTCGACGCGCCTTCCCGCAAGCCGCAGATCGGCACCTACACGCCGGTGCTGGCGGGTGACGGATCGGATCTGGCGGCAGCGGTGCAAACCGTCCGCGAGATCGGCGCCGCCGCAGATATGGACGTCGCGATCGCCGACGCGTTTCCCGGCGCTCTCGTCGAGGTGACCGGCGACGACGGCTATTTCGAACTCGAAATGCGCCAGAACGGCCTGCTTCGGCCGCTCAAAACCTCCGAATTGTCCGATGGTACCCTGCGCTACCTTCTGCTGGTCGCAGCGCTTCTTTCGCCGCGGCCGCCGGCGCTGATGATCCTCAACGAACCCGAGACCAGCCTGCATCCGGAGTTGTTGCCTGCGCTGGCGCGTCTGATCGCGAAGGCATCAAGGCGCTCGCAGGTCGTGGTGGTTTCACATGCCCCGGCGCTGGTTGCAGCGCTCGACGCCGTCCCCGACAGCAGGCGGATCGTACTGGAGAAGCTGCTCGGCGAAACCGTCGTCAAGGAGAACACGCCGCCGGACTGGGCGTGGCCTTCGCGATAACCGATCTGGCCGCGACCGCGTGTCATCCAGGGCCGGCGTCGCCAGGCCGGTTCGCCAGCCGGCCTGCTTGCATCAAGCGCGCTTGCGCTCCGACGGCCACCAGTGCCGGATCAAGGCTTGGCGGTTGGCGGAGCGCTCGCAAGGCCGGTGCTGTTCCGGAATGGCCCGTTCCAGCCGCTCGACGGCAAACGTTACCGCAAGCGCCTGCTGCTCGTCGCTGAAGCGATGCATCTCGATGCCGCGGTCGTTCGGCATCATTTTCTTGAAACCCAAATGAGCCATCGCGGTGAGGTGCAGCAGTTCGTTCATCGACAGCGCGACATGGATCTTGTCGTCTCGAGGCGTCATTTGCGCCTTGCAGGTGTCGTATCCCCTGCGCCAGCAGGCGGCGCCGATGGCATCGCCGAATATCCAAAGCCGGGCCTGGTACCGATAGATGCTCTTTTCGTAGGTCGCCCGGCGCGCGAACGTCCTTACCGCTTCGACGGCCTTCGTCACATAATCGGGGGTCGCCTGACCCGCCGACTCATAGTGAGAACAGACGCCGCGGATGATTTCGAGCGTCGCTTCCTCCATGCCCGAAAGCCGCCCCTTGGCGAAATAGGATTTTGCGGAAGACCAGGTCGAGGCCAATAGAAGGACAAGCAAGACAACCAAGACGGCCAGGATGCCCATCGCGGGACCTCATCAGAAACGAAACCGACGCCCGGCCAGAACATCCAGCGCAAACGGCGCGCGTCACCAATCAGAGCTGGTTGCTTCCGATTTCCGCGAAGTGCGTTCCCCGTCCCGCAATAGTTGCGGTTTAAAGTTACCCGCGAGTGTATTTGTCTCTACGTACAATTGCGGAAAAGGCCCGTCGATCAACGGGAGAAGAACCGGCCAAACGCCGCGAAGCTGTTCCGGCGGCGTTTGCGCCGCTCGTTCTGGGGCGTCGTCGCCCTATTGGTTCGTCATCCAGGCCCGGGCTTCGCGCTGCGCCATGGCGATCTCGACCTCGGACATCATCTCGGCGACCTCGCGGCGCAGCGGAATGGCGTCGGCGCGGCCTTTCATGGCGGCGAGGTTGAACCACTTATGCGCGGCGACGAGATTGACCACGCCGGAACGTCCGCTGGCCCAGTACAGGCCTCGCTCGAACAGCACGTCGGGGATCGCACTTGCTTCCACCGCCATTGCCGTATCCAGATCGATGTGCCCCTGAAACATCTATTATCCCCTTTTTGTTTTCTGGCCGCCCTGCCCCGAGCGCGGCTCCTGTCCAGTTGTTAAAAGCGTCCCGTTATTCCAGCGCGCGATCAGCAAAAGTGGCATCCGGTCTTGCGTCCGATCGCGCGCCACTGATTGAAGAGCGCATGATCTGATCGCCAAACCGCCCGCATTCGGCGGATCATGCGCTCGCCGTTTGCCGGCTTGTTGGGATGATCATGACCGATCAAAATTGAAGAGCAGTTTAACTATCGCGATGAACGGGATCTAAACGCGGTGCGGGCGATGACGGCGGCGAAATGACGGCAACGCTTGTTTCGCAAGGGTTTGCATCGGTCTGCTGAATTCGGTTTACCCTGCCGTTTCGCAGAACGATAATTTGCGCAACGCAGGACATCGCATTCCGACGCGGCGGAACGCAGCGCGCCGCTCCGCCGCAGGCGTCATACACCGCGACGCCAATATTCCGTCACTGACGCTCTGGAAATACTGGATCATCCGCTGCAGCCTCATCTGGCTCGCCGAAGGCGAGACCCGGTGGCGGGATGATGACGGTCGCAAGTGTGGGACAGCCGCGCCCCCGCCCGCGCACGCAAAAAGCCTCCGCCGGCCTGAAGCCAGGGGTGAACAGAGCGGGCGTTTGGATTCCGGGGAAATCGGAGCGCCGGGCGCTATTGGCGCGGCGCGGGGAACGAGGGCGTCGGCGAACACGTCAGGACCAGATTTCACTTGAGGCTTGCAAACCCGGTTGGGCCTGGAAGCCGGTGAAATTGCGGACCGCAAGGATCCGCACCGAACGAAGAAAACTTGTCTCTTCTGCGGGACCGATTTTCGATAAGAGCAAGCTCTTCCGAAAATGCGATCCAGCCGTTTGACCTGATGTCTCGCCGACACCCTCTTTCGTCGACAGAGCCGTCCGATTGAAAATCCGCCTTTAGGAAGCAGATCGTTTCTGAAGGCTCCAGTGACGTGCCGGCATCAAGCCGCCGGCAATTTTAAAGAAGCGAGAGTTACTTCTTCTTCTTGGCGACCTTGCGGGTCTTCTTCGCAGTCTTCTTCACTGCGCTCTTCGCCTTCTTTGCCTTCTTAGCTTTCTTGGCCATGTTGCCCTCCTGATGTAGTGAGATGGCTTTATTGCTGCGTGCACTCGGGAATCGAGATGCACTACATCCCGAATACACCAACACATGATAAAAAACAGCGTCCCACTTAAGGAAGTGTTGACGCGCCGAGGCGCGGACGTGCGACGCGGGCCGATCGATGGCACCACAATGCTTGCGCGCAACGACGTGAGTAGCCCGCGAAAACGCGACAGCGGCGATTGTCAACTTGCAAGAAGCGACTGTGCCGCAGGTGTTTTCGTTGCCCGCACATTCGGCGATCGACACGCTGCCGACGTCACGCGGCTTGTCGAGCCCGGCCGAAAGCATGTTGCGTGGACTCTGAGTCTTGGTTTTTGGCAAGAAAAAAATTTTTCGTGCCGACCGGCTTTGCCTCTCTTCGTGCTCGCCAAAACCGGTCTTTCGCGAGAATCGCCGCCGCCGATTCGGCAGCTGCGGTTTTCGCATCGCGCGATGCATCGCCACTCATATCGCCACTCATGGTGAACGGTCGGTGCACACGCGCGCGCATGAAGCGAGGCGGCGGCGACGACGCCGACGTCGCGTCGCGCAACGTTCAGAGGCCGAGCTTGGACTTAAGCAGGTCGTTCACGGCTTGCGGATTGGCCTTGCCGCCGGACGCCTTCATCGCCTGGCCGACGAACCAGGCGATCAGCTGCGGCTTCGCCCGGGCCTGCGCGACCTTGTCGGGATTGGCGGAGATGATGTCATCGACCACCCTCTCGATCGCGCCGAGGTCGGTGACCTGCTTCATGCCGCGGGTCTCGACCAGCACGCGGGGGTCGCCGCCCTCCTGCCAGACGATCTCGAACAGATCCTTGGCGATCTTCCCGGAGATCGTGCCCTCGCCGATCAGATCGACGATTGCCGCAAGCTGGGCGGCCGAGACCGGCGACGCCGCGATGTCCCGGCCCTCTTTGTTGAGCCGCCCGAACAATTCGTTGATCACCCAGTTGGCGGCGAGCTTGCCGTCGCGGGCCTTGTCGGCGAGCCCGGCCAGCACGGTTTCATAAAAATCCGCGCTCTCGCGTTCGGCGACCAGCACGCTGGCGTCGTAGCGCGAGAGGCCAAACTCGGCGATGAACCGGGCCTTCTTCTGGTCCGGCAATTCCGGCAGGTTGGCCTTCAATTCAGCGACATAGGCTTCACTGAACTCCAGCGGCAACAGATCGGGGTCCGGGAAATAGCGATAGTCGTGCGCCTCTTCCTTGGAGCGCATCGAACGGGTCTCGCCCTTATTGGGATCGAACAGCCGGGTTTCCTGATCGATAGCGCCACCGTCCTCGATAATGCCGATCTGGCGCCGCGCTTCATATTCGATGGCCTGGCCGATGAAGTTGATCGAGTTCATGTTCTTGATCTCGCAGCGGGTGCCGAGCGGGCCGCCCGGCTTGCGCACGGAGACGTTGACGTCGGCGCGCAAGGAACCCTTCTCCATGTCGCCGTCGCAGGTGCCGAGGTAGCGCAGGATCGAACGCAATTTTGCCACATAGGCTTTGGCCTGCTCCGACGAGCGGATATCGGGCTTGGAGACGATCTCCATCAGCGCGACGCCGGAGCGGTTGAGGTCCACGAACGACATCGTCGGGTTCTGGTCGTGCAGCAACTTGCCGGCATCCTGCTCCAGATGCAGCCGCTCGATGCCAACAGCGACGCTCTCGCCGCCCGCCAACTCGACCACCACCTCGCCCTCGCCCACGATCGGCGACTTGTACTGGCTGATCTGATAGCCTTGCGGCAAATCCGGATAGAAATAGTTCTTGCGGTCGAACACCGAGCGCCGATTGATCTGCGCGTTCAGGCCAAGACCGGTGCGAACCGCCTGCTTGACGCAAAACTCGTTGATAACCGGCAGCATGCCCGGCATCGCCGCATCGACCAGCGAGACATGGGTGTTCGGCTCGCCGCCGAATTCCGTCGAGGCGCCGGAAAACAGTTTTGAGTTCGAGGTGACCTGGGCGTGGACTTCCAACCCGATCACCATTTCCCAATCGCCGGTGGCGCCCTTTATCAGTTTTGAGCCTGTCGCACTCATGCTCTTCCACTCCCGAGCAGTGCGGAAACCATCTGCTCCCATTCAGTTTCGAGCGAACCGGCCGCAACAGGCTTGTTAGCCTGCCGGTACCAGTAGCCAGCATTGCCGAGATCGCCTTCGACGCGATGCAGATAAGCATGAACCCAGGCTGCGTCAGCGGTCTGGTGATCCTGCGCGATCTTGTGCGCCTCGTTCCAGTTGCCCTTGGCAGCCCACCACAGCGCGGCGAGCGGCGCGTCGATATCGGGCGCAGGTGCAGCGCCCGACAGGCTGGCTTTAAATTCCGCCATCTTCATCACCACCTACGCGGCGTAAACCGCCCTCCGGCAGGGCCCTTGATCAGGACAGATGGTTTGACTGACGCGTTCATGGCCGGCTTTATCTATCCCGCCGGGGGGCGGCGGAAAACCCCCGAAACGGCTTTTGCGGAAAGCAAATTCGGCCGCATCGAACAGCGTCGGTTAGTCAGTTCGGCGCCGCTCCAGCCGCCGCGTCGAACATCAGCGTGAACCAGGTGCCCTGGCCGCGGATGCTTTCGGCGCGGAACGCGACATTCCCGGCATTTTCCTTCAGCGTCTGCAGGATCAAGGCGCCGAGTTTGCGCGGCGACGGCCATTCCTGATTTTCGCCCAGCCCGACGCCGTCATCGGATACGATGACGGTCACGCGACCGCCGTCCTGCTTGCAGATCAGTTTCAGCTGGCCGGTGTCGCGGCCGACGAACGCATATTTCAGCGCGTTGGTCAGCATCTCGTTGATCAAAAGCCCGGCGGGCATCGCGATATTGATCGAGAGCGGGCAATAACCGACTTCGATGTCGATTTCCACGCCCGGGATGGCGTTGACTTCCATCACCGAGGTCGCGATGTCGGAAAGATACTGGCCGAGATCGATTTCGGGCGCGGCATTTTCCGCCGACAAGGTCCGGTACAGCACGGTCAACGCATCGATCCGGCTCGCAAGGCGCGCCAGAGCCACCGTCTCGCCCTCCGTAGCCGACCTCGCCTCCAGGCGGATCAGCGCCGTGATCAGTTGCAGGTTATTCTTTACCCTGTGCTGAAGTTCACGCATCAGCATGTCGCGATCGCGGATCTGGCTCTCGAACCGCTCGATCTGGGCCCGCTCCCGGCCGCCCACGTCGACCAGCGCCGCGATCCGGAAATTCTCAGCGCCGTCGCCGCCTTCGATCACGGAAGCGTAGGCCTGCACGATGACGAGACGTTCGACCGGCCCTGCGGGGCGGAACACACCGATAAAATCCTCGCCGTCCCGGATCGCCTCCCCCAGGGTCTGGGCCTGATTATCCTCGCTGAGAAAGCCATCCAGACAGGTCCAGCTCTGGCCCTCCACACTGGCTGATGCCATCGACATCAGATTCTCGAACGCCTTATTGATGTAGACGACATGCTGCTCCGCGCCGGAACCGCGCGATACCGCTACCGCCACTGGCGCATGATCGAGCAGATGCTTGTATCTGTCGCTCTCGAGCGCCAAGGCAAGCTTCGATGACCCCAAGAGCTGGTCGACTCGCTGGGAAGACGGGATCCCGTCGTCAGCGGCACTCATACGCGAACCATCCTCATCGGCAAACCATGACCAAGCGTGGCGAAAAACGCAACGCGAAAGCTTGCGGCATCGAATGGAACCTTATGCCCACCACATCGGCGGTGTGAACCGGCCTGCCGCCTGTTCGATCACCCCGCCGAGCGAGAACAGCGTCTCTTCGTCGAACGGACGGCCGATCAGTTGCAGGCCGAGCGGCAGCGCCTGAGCATCCCTGCCGGCGGGAACCGCGATTCCCGGCAGCCCCGCCATGTTCACGGTCACCGTGAAGACGTCGTTGAGATACATCTCCACGGGGTCGGCGCCCTTTTCGCCGATGCCGAACGCCGCCGAAGGCGTCGCCGGCGTCAGGATCGCGTTCACGCCTTGGGCGAAACAATTCTCAAAATCCTTCCTGATCAGTGTGCGGACTTTCTGCGCGCGCAGATAATAGGCGTCGTAGTAACCCGCCGAGAGCACGTAGGTGCCGATCATGACGCGGCGGCGGACTTCGGCGCCAAAACCTTCGGCGCGGGTATTTTCGTACATCTCGCCGATGCTGCGGCCAGGCACCCGCAGGCCGTAGCGGACACCGTCATAGCGCGCCAGGTTCGAAGACGCCTCCGCGGGCGCGACTATATAATAGGCCGGCAGCGCGTATTTGGTGTGCGGCAGCGACACATCGACAAGTTCCGCGCCCGCCGCCTTCAGCCACGCGGCGCCCTCGGCCCAGAGCTTTTCGATTTCCGCGGGCGTGCCGTCGAGGCGATACTCCCTGGGAATGCCGATCTTCATGCCCCGTACGGATTTCCCGATCGCGGCCTCGTAATCCGGCACCGCGCGATCGACTGACGTGGTGTCCTTGGGATCGTGACCGGCCATCGAGCGCAGCAGGATCGCCGCATCCCGCACCGTCCGCGCGATCGGCCCGGCCTGATCGAACGAGGATGCGAACGCGACGATGCCCCAGCGCGAGCAGCGGCCATAGGTCGGCTTGATTCCGACGGTCGCGGTGAACGCCGCCGGCTGGCGGATCGAGCCGCCAGTGTCGGTCGCGGTCGCGCCCATGCACAACAGTGCCGCCACCGCCGACGCTGAGCCGCCGGACGAGCCGCCGGGGACCAAGGTCGTATTGGAGCCCTCGCGCCGCCACGGATTGACGACGGGGCCGAAGCACGAGGTTTCGTTCGACGAGCCCATGGCGAACTCGTCATTGTTGAGCTTGCCGAGCATGACGGCGCCATCGCGCCAGAGCTGCGAGGTCACGGTTGATTCATAGGTCGGCACGAAATTGCCGAGAATTTTCGAGCACGAGGTGGTGCGCACGTCCTTGGTCGCGAACAGGTCCTTGATGCCGAGCGGAATGCCGGCGAGCGGCCCGACCTCACCCCTGGCGATCTTCGCATCGGCTTGGCGCGCCATGCTCCGCGCCTGATCCGGCGTTTCCATCACAAAGGCATTGAGCGCGCGCGCCGCCTCGATCGCGGCAATGTGCGCGTCGGTCAGCTCAAGTGACGTGAAGGATTTGCCTGCGAGGCCAGTTCTGGCCTCGGCGAGCGTCAGCGATGTCAAATCGGTCATTTATTAACCGGGCTGCAGAAGAAAGGAGACAGCGTCTTGTCGTTGGCCGGATCGTCGCTTTTATGGTTTGCCTTGTCGGCGGCTTCGAGTTGGTCGAGCACGGCGTCGACAGCCTTGTCGGGATCGGCGACCTTGCCCTGACGCGCCATCGCGTCGAGATAGTTCATGTAGGCCGCATAGGCCTTTTCATCGTCGCAGAGCAGACACATCGGATTTTCCGCCTCGAAGACTCTTTTGTTTGACGCGTTTTCCCAGCGAACCGGTATCCACTTCGCTCGAAAACGCTACCCTTTGTTTGGCGCGTTTTCCCAGCGCGAACCGGTATCCCCTTCGCGCGAAAAACCTATTCGACGACTTTCGGCACCAGGAAGAAATGATCTTCCGTCGCCGGCGCGTTCCTGACGATGTCGTCGGCGATATCGCCGTCATTGACCACGTCGGGACGCTTCTTCATCTCCATCGGCATGACCGAAGTCATCGGTTCGACGCCCTCGACATCGACTTCAGATAGTTGCTCGACAAAGGCCAGCATCGCATTCAGCTCGCCCTGCAGATGCGGAACTTCTGCGTCGGTGACCGCGATCCGCGCGAGATGCGCGATACGGCGAACGGTGGCGGCATCGACTGACATAATATATGGCCCCTGAACGGCGAATTCAGCCCGCCGTATAGCAGAGGGTGCTTTTGCACCGCAACCTCAGCCGTCGTCCCCTCAGCTGGCCATCCGGCTCAGCCGCGCCAGCGCCGCGCCGGCCAGCGCCCGGGTCAGCTCCGTTGCCGGCATTTCGCGGCCCATCCGCACCGCCTGCCCGGCCCAGAGATTGGTGAAATCGACTTTTCCCTGTTTTTCCGCCGCCGCCTTCAGGGGCGCCAGGCCGGTCGCGGCATGGGGAAATGCCGGTGCATCCGGCGAAATCGGGCCGACCTCGCGCATCACGCGGTTGGCAACACCCCGCGCCGGGCGCCCGGTCATCACATTGGTGATGACGGTGGAATCATCCCGAGCCTGGGCGAGCGCCACACGCGCCGCTGCGATCACCTTGGATTCCGGGCAACGCAAATAGGCGCTGCCGATTTGCACGCCAGCCGCGCCCAGCGCGAACGCCGCCGCGATGCCGCGCCCGTCGGCGATGCCGCCGGCCGCGA
>Ga0137412_10004514_pt1 | contig 11109 bp, 7 predicted proteins | sample CZODoug2_1_16fun_FD_122160 | JGI IMG/M metagenome (GOLD analysis project Ga0137412, IMG submission 122160) | Vadose zone soil fungal communities from Angelo Coast Range Reserve, California, USA - CZODoug2_1_16fungal (Hybrid Assembly) | ecosystem: Environmental > Terrestrial > Soil > Vadose zone... | reverse complement strand
TCGGCCGCAATTCGAACCGCCGACATAAAACAAGCCCGGTTCGACATCTTGGCCGCTAGGCCAAGTTGAACGCCCGAAGGGCGGCCCCGAAGGGGCGAGGCGCGCAGCGCCGAGTAATCCGTCCCGGGGATCCAGATAATTCTGCATACAATCATCGTACTATGTGATTTTATTAATCTTGCTTCAAGTAGCCAAATCCCGCCACCAGCTTTAACTGACTGTGTCGGCTGCAACGGATAGGAGATTGTGGGTGGGCGATCCACCGTCATCTAACATGTCCGGCCGCAGCCACCTTCACAAGGGGTATTGCGGCTGTTGTGTTCTTCCGCTATGTGCGGACAGAAAACGTAGTCGAAGCGAAGCTTACGACTGTGGCTCCTCGACGGGATCTGCGGCCAGCCTTATCGTGGGCGAGCCATCCTCCTCCACCGGACGAAGCTTCAGGGTTGGCGATGTCTCCTGCGCGGGCTGATCAGGCGGTTGCTCGAGCTGTATCCTGACTGTGGGTGAGCCATCTTCGATCGGCGGACGAAGCTTCATGGTTGGCGATGTCTCCTGCGCGGGCTGATCAGGCGGTTGGTCGAGCCGTATCCTGATTGTGGGTGAGCCGTCCTCCTCTAACGGCCGAATCTTAAGAGTTGCCGAGATCTCCGGCCGAGGCTGGAAAGGCTGCTCGCTGCGCAGAAGCTGCAGCGCAGGCTCGGCCTCAATGGGCTCGCTGAAGTAGTAGCCCTGCCCGTAATCGCAGCCCATCGTCTGGAGAGCCAGCGCTGCTTCCTCGGTCTCGATGATTTCCGCAATTGCCGTCAGATTCAGGCTGCCGGCCATCTGCAGCATCGCAGCGGTCATACCGGTGTTGGCCTGATCCGAGGCCATGCGATTCACGAACGGGCGATCGATCTTTACGAAGTCGAATGGAAAGAGCTGTAGATAACTCAATGATGAATAACCGGTCCCAAAGTCATCGAGCATCAGTTGGAGCCCCAAGGCATGCAGCTGATCGAGAGTCTCGCGCGCCGCACCGACGTTGCTGATGAGCGCAGCCTCGGTCAGCTCGAACTTGAGCAACGACGGCGGCAACTGCGTCTCTCGCAGCAACGACGCGACGTATTGGCTCAAGTCGGGATCTCGCAATGCCGTCGGGGAAAGATTGACGCTGATGAAGAACTCTTGATTGGCTGGCAGACGTCGCAGCCAATCCTCTGCAACCCTGACCGCCCTGAGGATGATCCAACGGGTGATCGGCACCATCAATCCGGTTTCTTCCGCAACGCCTAGAAATCTATCCGGAGCGAGCACGCCTTCCACTGGATGGCGCCAGCGTAAAAGCGCCTCGGCACCCACCATCTTGTACGTCTGGAGATTTACGATTGGCTGAAACAGCAGCTGCAGCTCATGCCTTTCCCTCGCAACGTGCAGGTCCGCCTCCAAACTCACGAGGTTCGCGGCCTGCCCGGCCATGTTCGGCGCGTAGCCGAGGATCTTGGCAGTCTCGTGATGCTTGGCGGCCGATAATGCGATGTCAGCTTCCCGGACGATATCCTCAGCGCGCCGCTGGCCCGACTCCACCCACGTGACGCCCATGGTTGCCGCGACGACGAGTCGGTGCCGGCGCAAATCGAAGGGAGAGCGCAACTCCTCTTTGAGAGAGCCTGCAACATTCATGGCCGCTTCACGGGAGGCGAGGTCCAGGATCAAGACTGCAAACTGGTCACCGCCCCAGCGCGCCAGCACGCCCTCGAATGCCGATGTTGTTTTTTCGAAACGGCGCGCCGCCTGGAGCATCAACTCGTCGCCGGCCGTATGACCCAGAATATCATTGATGAGTTTGAATCGGACTATGTCGACGATGATCACGGCGAGGCATTGGCGCCGCTGCTTGCGCAAGTCGCGCAGTGCCCGGTCGAGTTGGTCCATGAAATAGCGCCGGTTCGGCAGTCCCGTGAATGCATCATGAAAGCGCGCATGATCGAAAGTTTCCTGCAGATTGAGCCGCTGCTGCATTTCCGCCGCGAGCCGTTGATTGGTCGTGCGCTGGCGCTGCAGCGCGGCCACCAATGCCGCGCGTGAGCGTTGCACCTCCTGCGTCAGTTCGTGAGTGCCGAAGGCGAAGAGCCAGGCCAGGAATACCAGCAGGCCGATTTCCGAGGCTAACAGGGTGGCGGGATACCAACCGGCACGTGGACGGATCGCCATCTCCAGATAACTTCCTGGAATGGCCGCCGTCGCCGGAAGCCGGATCCTGGCCGCGACCGCGTCGGTCAAGCGTTCGGTACGCCAACCGGCGAAGCTGCGCGTGCGGGCGCTGCCGGGCTCGACCTGATATAGCTCGAAGTCGTAACCCATGCCGGTCAGCCGCGCCAGCCGGCTTGCGGCGATGAGCTGATCCAAGTCAGTGTAGGCGACCGACCAACCCCGCGATCGGGCTACTTGCGCCGGGCTTCCTGCCGTTATCGGAAAACGTACGGCTATGAGCCAACGGCTGCCCAGGCGCACCGGACCCAGAACGGCGGAGCCAGGTAGGTTGTGGGCGGACTCCGCCGACTGCCACTCGGTTGCAATGCCGCTTGCGGTCGCAGCTTCTTCCGGCCGGGAGCCCAGCACTTTGTCGTCGCTCGTCATCCAGAAGGTGTTGGCCGCCGGCGGCACCGATTCGAGCCACGCCGGAGTATCTTTGTTCGACACCACCTGCGCGGCCGATGCGGCCCGACGCTCGGCAAGATCGGCCACCTTTTGCAGCAGCAGCTCGATCTTCCTGACGGAGTTGCTTGCGACGGTGGCGCCCGTCTCGCGAGCGACGGCAGCGTGGTGCCGCGCGCTGAGGTCGATCAGGCGCGATCCGGCAATCAGCACGATGCCCAGCACCACGACCGCCGGCAGCCAAGCGAAGTTGCCTTGACGGATCGACGTCGTCACCCGGAGGATCGGCGTAGTCACCCGGAGGATCGACGTAGTCGCCTGGCGGAGCGACGTGGTCACGTCGGCTTACCTTGATGGCCGAAATGAAAAATATAATTGACCGTCACCGCGACGCGGTTGCTGCCCGAGAGATCCTGATAGTCGACGACCAGAGTCAGGGCGCCGCGCAGATGCGGTAGCAATTTGGTCACGCCCACATAGCCTTCCTTGAGAGTTTTTCCCGGGAGGCTAATGTTCAGGTTCAATACGGTGGGTGAGACTTGGCCAAAGGATACGCCCGCCAGAAAGTTCAGCTGGGAACCATTGAGGTCGATTCGGCCCGACGTCAGATGTGTTCCGAGATTGCCGCCCACCGTGTCGGCGTAGGAGACCGTCGTCAAGGTATGCGGATTCCACAAGTACGAGAGCCCGAGCTTGGGCAGATTCCCGTGCGTCGTGATGACGTCGAATTGCCGATCTTCCAGTTGCACGGACAATCGATGGAAGTACGTACCGATCAAGCCGGCCGCCACGATCGAATATTTGAAAGCATGCGGTCCGTTATCACCGGCGCCCTCGTGTGCTTCCCCGTAGAAGCTATAACGTGCCGCGCCCAGTTCACGAGTGAGGGAGCCGTTGACTGAGCCGAAAGTCCAATGGGCAACGGAAATCACCTGGTGTTCCACCGCGACTCCCGCGAGCGTATCGGCATCGAAGTTGTGCAGCCACGCGACTGACGCCCCACCGCCGCCGTTGGTTCCCGGGAGAGTGGAACCGTTGGCGCTGAGTGCGATCCGATCGTCGGAAGCCGAGGCCGGGGTGGAATCCGCACCCAATGCCGTGCACGGCGCGAGCCAGGCGGCCGCCATCGCGATGAGGTGCGCAAATCTCATCGCAGCTGCCTCACTGTGCCCGTCACCACGGTCGAGCTCGCCCCGAACGGATCGGCTGTGCCTCCCTTGGCGACCGGAAGAACCGACACCGAGAAGATACGTTCCTGCTCTCCGGCCAGCGTTATTGCAGAACTCGTGACCTGATAGACCCGCTGATCGATCTCGACGTGCATCTTGCGCCGGTCAGTCAGTCCGGGCTCCCACCAACGCGGGCGGGAATTCGGCAGAGACAGCAATTGCGCCGCATCCGCTCCGACTTCCGCTCCGCCAAACAGCCACATTGCAGGTTTGTTGAACGCAAGCAGACGTCCCTGCGCATCGATCACCAGGGCGGCATATTCGGACGTGTCCAACGCCGCCTTCAGGCAAAAAACCTCGGTTCCGTCCTCGATGGTCAGGAGCGCCAGGCGATGTCTCTCGTGCACGACATGCAGTACCCGCACCTGCGTCACTCGCAGCTCGTCCGCGACGCGGATGACGGTCGACGGCGCTCCACCGTCCGAACCGACGATGAGTTCGTGGACGATGTCGGGATACGAGAAGCGCAGCGCTTCGAACACATTGCGGCCTTCCAGCGGTGTGTCTCCGCCCCGCAAATAAGTGGTCGCGACGCCGCTGGATGCGACGACCCGCAGGCTGGCCGGATCGATCAGCAGAGCCGGCAGAGGCAGCTGCTCGATGAGGCTGGCCCACAGTTCCTGCCCGCGCTCCGCTTCGGTTCGTGCCCGGGCGGTATGCGCGTTCAGCCGCTCGAACAGGATACCGACATATTCGGCCGCCGCCGCACAGGCGAACAGTCCGAACGAGAATACTTCGAGCAGTACGAGCAAATAACTCGATGGCGCATAGAATCCCGAAAAGGAGGGCTGTGTCACCGTGCTTTGACGGCCGAACAACCAGGTGAGCCACGCGTCGCCGCCGAGCAGCCCGCTCGCGTACCAGCGCAATTCCGGAGCCTGGACGAGAGCCACGACGCCGACGACGCAGACACTCACCGTGGCGATGAGATAGGGGTGCCAGCGTGAAAGAAAAATTGCACCGATCACCGGCAGCGCAAATACCACCAGAAACGCCGGATTTTGCAGCGCACCCACGTGCTGCCAGATGAAGCCGATCAGGATGACGCCGAGCACATCCAAGAGCGTCAACACGGGATCGTGCCACCGGCCGCGCGATAGAGTTCGAGACGGCAAGATGGTGAACGCCATGTGAATCCCGCCCAGTGCCAGCAAACCCCAACTCGCTCCTCCGACGTCCACCTCGAAGCCGCTGGCAAACCAGGGAACGCCGGTGGCAGTCAAAATGACGACGATGGTCAACAGCCAGATGTCGCAGAGCAGATGAACGCGCGGGTTCTCCCAGCCCGGGCGCGGTATCAACTGCGTGCTGTCGACATTCATTCTCATCACCCTTAGTGCGGATTGGCCTGCCCGGCCACGGTCGCGTTGCTTCCACCGACCGGACCGCCGCCGAAGTTGTTGTCCTCCAGGAACGGTTGCGACTGCACCTTTTTTCCATCGGGTACTTGGAAATCCTCAACGTGCAGCGCGAGTGCATGGGCGCGCAACACCTGGTTGCGCCGCAAGATCGGCGAGTCGCCGATCACATCGATTCCGTTGAACTTCGGCTCGATGATGGTGTTGCCGACCGCCGTGCTGACGCCGCGGGCATCCCCGAGCACGAAGGCGAGACCGTAGCCGCAGTTGTGCAGCCGATTGCCCCTCACCAGCGTGTTGGACGACCCGCGCACCATCACGCCATACGCGGCGAGCCCCTCCATCTCGTTGTCATCGATGACGGCGCCGCGGGCGTTCTCGGCGACGATGCCCATCGAGGCTCCGCCATGGATGCGGTTCGCCCGGATCACCGCCCCTGCGCCGACCAAGTGCACGTCAGCCTCACGGGCATTGATGAAGTCGTTGCGCTCCACCAGCACCGAAATATTGCCGGCGACGATCCCGATGCCGTCTTCCGTGAACTTGTTGTCATGGATGCCGATGACATCATCGTGCGAATCGGGCGCGCTGCGCACGGCCCAAATGCCGGCGTCCTTGTTTTTCACGAATTCGTTGTTGACGACTACGGAATTGTGGCCGGCCGCCCCGAAGCGCACTCCGAGGCGGTCCTTGACGAAGTGGTTGCGCTCGAGAAGGATGTCGCTGGCATTTTCGGCAACTTCCACAGCGACGTCGCACGAATCGATCGTCGATGCGGAAAGACGAAATCGCACGGTGCGCACCAGGATCGCGGCGCCGGAACAATTTCTGATCATAATGCCATCGATCGAAGTATTCGGGCCCGAGACATCGAACACCGGTCCGGCGCCGAGCGCCTGCGCATCGATCTGCGCCCCCGGGGCTTGACCCAACAGTTTGACGCCATGCCCGTTGACGAACGCCGGGAGCGCGGTCTCGAGATCGATCTTGGGCACTTCGATCGAAATACTGGTCGGGCCGGTTGCGGTCGCGACGACGAACAAGGCTTCGCGCAGGGTGCCGGGTCCTCGGTCGCCGGCGTTGGTGACGTGCACCAGGACGGCTTTCACTGTGGGCCGCAGTGGCAGTGGTTGTGCCCGTGCCCGTTGTGTTTCGTACCAATGGCCCAGTGCGACCACGACTCCCAGCAATACGAAAACACCCACAGCTGCCATCGAGCGACGCCTGATTTCCATGGTCACTCTCCCCGATTCTTCACTTCCAGTACGAACACCGCATGCCACGAGCGGGTCACCGCGCGGCGCCCGAGTAACGCATCGACGGGCAATGAGAGCGCGGTCGCGAGCGCCAGCAGACCGAGCGACAGCGTGCCTGGCAGCTTTCGGACATACGGTAATAGCCGCGTCCTGAAGGGCGCCGGGTCGACCCCCGTCAGCGCCGTCAGATCCAGACCGCAATCGCGGATCAGATCCAGATAAATGTCGCGATGACGTGCCCTGAACACCGTCGAATCACAACGGTTCACCAGGGTGGTGGGGGCCGCCTCGAGCAAAATCATGCGAGCGCCCGCGGCGAGGTGGGCTGTCATCGCCGTGAGCGCGGCACGCAGCGCGACGGGATCGAGAATGTGCTGAAGCACGGTGACGCCCAATATCACGTCGAACCGTTCGCCCACATCGAGATTCGACACGTCCTGCACTCGAAAACGGCAGCGGTCGGCGACGCCCTCGGCAACCGCTCGCCGTCGAGCTTGCGCAATCATCGTCGGACTCAAATCCACGCCCAATACATCGGCGCCCCGCGCGGCCAGTAGCCGGCTCCAACGGCCGACCCCGCACCCCACGTCCAATACGCGGGTTCCTGCGCCGGCTTTCAGCCACGGCTCGAGCGCCAGCCGTTGCTCCAGATGAATCGCCCGATTGTAGAATTCGGGCATCCCGTACGCGCATACCGCCGCCAGGCCGTCACCTTCGGCTGCGAATCGCCGCGCGCGATCTTCCCAATACAAGCTGGGGCTATACAGATGAGGAGCGGGAACGCCTCGCACGGTCATTCAACCGCCCTCGCTTTTTCCGCGGCGATAGCCAGTTCCACGCCATTCTCGTAGTGATCCTGATAAATGCGCCGCCGAAACAGCCAGAGCGCGAAATAATTACCGAAGCCCACCGTCATCGGCACGATATGCGTCACCGCGTAACACAGGTACAGCGGGACGATGGGCGCCGTATAGGCTCGCTCCGCTTTCGGCACGCAGGTGAAGAGCGCGATCACGCCGAGCGCGAGATAGCTGGTGATCGCAGCAGTGAAATATTCAGGATTGCCGAGAGTTCCCTGCGGCACGAAGTCATCCAGCAGCAACGCGCCCAGCCCGCCCAAAAAACTCAGCAGCAGGAGTGCTGCGCTGACGATCTTGACCAAATGAATCCCCAGCGCCAGGCCGCCGATATAGATGAGGTAATTATATGCGGCGAAGGGCGAGCGGCGGCTGATTCGCAGCACTTCGGAGAAGCGTTCGATATAGACCTTGATGAGACCGTGGTACCAGCCGACACGCTGCGAGAACCAGCGCTGCAGGGAACCCGGACCTTCCGTGCTCACCACCAGGCGTCCGTCGTAATAAATGCGTTCACCATGGCTGAGCAGAATCAAGGCGTTCTCGAAATCCTCGGCGTAGACGGAGAGCGAATGTTCGCTGAGCGCACGTGCCAGCGCGCTGCGTCGATAAAAGGACACACCGGAGGTGACGCTGAAGTCTGCGAGGCTCTCACGCCCGACGCGGAACGCCAGCGCGTACTCGAAGGCCTGGAATCGCGCCAGAAATCCGTCGGGCTCGATCATGATCCTGGGACACGCCGCAGCTGCGCCGGATCGCTGGAAGTCGCTGACGAACTGACCCACATCGATGGTGCTGCCCTCGTTCAACCCGCGAATGCGGATGTCCGGATCGATCACCATGACGGTTTCGATATGCTTCGGTAGAAGCTCGAGCAAACGGCGCAAGGCGCCGGGTTTGCGCCGGTTCACGCCGTCGTCGAAACATCGCCATCCAGCCTGGCGCAGCCGCAGCACGGTATTGTCCGTTGACCCGTCGCTGATGAGCCACACGCGGTGACGGTAGGGTCCGAACGCCTCCATAAAGTCTTCGAGGCGGTCCTCGAGATTGAATATGGACGCGATGATGGCAAATGGCGATGCCGGGACGACACGCCTTGCGTCAGGCGGCAAGATGGCGGCGAGATTGATCGAGAGGTTGCCGTCCTGGTTTCTCTCGGAGATGCCGCCTGGGGCGACCGTGTGGCGACGCCGCATGTACAGGCGCAGAGCGAAATCGAGCGCGTCCGTGTACACGATGAGATTGGCGACGGCGAGCACGAAGATCGAGAATCCGGCGGCCAGAGCGTTGGCCACGGACAACACGATCCATCCCGCCAGCAGCCCGCATACCGCGAGCGCCGCGAGAACCGGCCATGTCCGCCGAGTCGTCATGCTGTAGCGGCGGCGAGCATCGCCGCCTCCGGCCGGAGCGCAGGAAGCCGGGCGTACAACTCGCACCGAACCTCTCTCTCATCGGCAATATACTGACCGCGCTCCGCCATGATTGGCAGGGAACTCAAGATCCACAGCAACGATCGCAGTCGCGAGGGCAGATGCGCGACTTGCCGCTCGAGCGGGCCGAGCATCGATTCGAAGCTGCGTTCCATGCGCAGAATCGCGTCGGTGACGTCGGGATCTATCGGCAAAATTTTCACCGGCTGTTGCCAGGCGATATCGGTCCCCGCGACGTGCCGACGGGCGTAGTGCGTGTGAGGCAGGAGACTCGGATCCTTCGCAAGCATCGCCCCGGAAAAGGGAATGACGTAGGGATACATTCCGATCTCGCACCCCTGACGCAGCCAGCGATACGCCTCGCGCAGCGTTTGCGCAACGTCCTCCAGAGCCGCATGCGGCGAGCTAAGGATCAGATCGAGAAACGGAGTGACCCCGCTCGCCAGAGCGGCGGAGAGCATCGGCTCGATATGACGATGGATCTGCGCCTTGTTGAACTCTGCAAGCACTCTTGGCGAAAAGCTCTCGATGCCGAAGCCCAGCACCCGAAAACCCGCCCGCCTCATGGCCGTCAGGCGCTCGGTCGACATGGCGTCGATCCGATTCGTGCTGATGAATTGCAGGTGCGCCGGAATCCGGCCATTCTGCTTCGCCGCAATGATTCCCTCGCACAGCGGCAGAATTCGCCGATCCCGCGTGAATGTGAATATATCGTCCTGAAATATGATCGTGCGTGCGCGCGGATGCGCCGCCATGATGCGCTCGATCATGGTCAGACATTCGTCCGCCTCCAGACGCGCGATGGATGCAACACTCCCCTCCGCCTCGTGCAGGAAGTTGGTGGCGGAACAGAACGTGCAGCCCATCGGGCAGTAGTTGAGCGTGATCAGCCGCACCGAGCGAATTTCGGCAAGGTGCGCTTCTCGCGCGGCTTTGCTCGGCAGCGCCCCAATCCGATAAGCCGATTCCAGGCGCTCCCAATAGGCTGAATACGGCATCTTGTCGTAGGGTGTGCTGTAGATGGCATCGCGCAGCTCGTCCCGGCTAAGGGCGCGCTGCGGTATCCGAATGATTTGGCCGTCCTGGTTGCGTTCTGCCGTTCCGGCAATGCCGCCCAGCGGTTGCCCCGCACGCCGGCGCGCCACCAGATCAAGCAGCGGCCGTTCGCCTTCACCGAGCACAATCAAGTCGAACGGGCCGAGCTCGAACATCAGCTCCGGACGAAATGTCGCCTCCATACCGCCCGCGACAATGAACGCCTCCGGCGTCACTCGACGCACGATGTGCGCAAGTTCCAAATCGAATCGCAGCGTCATCCCCGTGGTAGAGACGCCGACGATGTCCCATGCGCCGCTGAGAAGCACGCGCTCGAGCGCTCGCTGCGGCGGCTCGCGACAGCAGTTCGGATCGAAGACTTTGGTCTCGATCCCTGCCGCTTCGAGCACGCCGGCAAGCCGCCAGACGCCGAGCGGCGGAGCGAGAAAGGTGAATTCGCCGCAGTGCGGATCGTACGGACCGATCAGCAATGTCGAGGGTGAGTCCATGGTGTTTTTTGTCCCCTCAATTCTTGTGTAGTAAAATGCCGGGTCTCGCAAAAAGAATACATCGGGTAAACACCCGTCAGATACGGTCGGGTAAACACCCGTCAGGTAAACACCCGTCAGGTAAACACCCTCGCCCGCGGGTTAGCGCAATGATGCGCTGGAGAAGTACGCCTGGATCCACGGGCTTCGTGAAGTGCTCATCAAAGCCCGACTCACGGCTGCGCCGCACATCGTCCTCTTGGCCCCAACCGGTCAGGGCGATCAAACGCGCGGTGCGCCCCCAGGGCAACGCTCGAAGGCGGCGAGCCACTTCATATCCGTTCAGATAGGGCAAGCCAATGTCGAGAAGAACTACCGCTGGTTCGAGTATCTCCGCCATCTCGAGGGCTGACCGTCCATCATACGCCACGCGGGTGTGATAGCCGGTGAGTGTCAGGAACTGGGCGAGCGTATCCGCCGCATCAACGTTATCATCAACGACCAGTACGCGAATACCATCGGCTCCCAGCACGGACACCTTGGTGGTGTCCACGAGCGACTCCTGCATCGCCGAGAACGGAATTGGCGTGATCTTCACATCGGTGTCGGCAAGCCCGTGCTTGTCGAGCGCTGCCTTCAGCCAGAGATGGCCCGAGGTGGAAAAGCCGTTGATGCCGACCGTCTTGCCCTTCAGGTCGGACACCGATTTGATCGGAGAATTCTCTTTCACGTAGAAGGTCGTGCTGAAGCAGCGCGCGCTCTCGCGCGAGATCGACGCGATCAGCCTGGCGGTCACCCCTTCGGCGGCGGCGA
>Ga0137412_10004513_pt1 | contig 11114 bp, 9 predicted proteins | sample CZODoug2_1_16fun_FD_122160 | JGI IMG/M metagenome (GOLD analysis project Ga0137412, IMG submission 122160) | Vadose zone soil fungal communities from Angelo Coast Range Reserve, California, USA - CZODoug2_1_16fungal (Hybrid Assembly) | ecosystem: Environmental > Terrestrial > Soil > Vadose zone... | reverse complement strand
CGTCTACGACGCCTTGCTCGCCGGCAAGCGTTTCACTGCCAGCTATCGTTCCCGCGCTGCGGAGTCAAACGAATTGAAAACCTACGAAGTCAGCCCCCTAGGCCTCGTCGCTCGCGGCAATCTCCTCTATCTCGTCTGCACTCTATGGAACTACCAAAACATTCGCCAACTCGCTCTACACCGAGTCGTGAGTGCAACGCCCACCGACACCGACGTCACCAAACCCGACGACTTTGACCTCAACCGCTACATCGAACAAGGTGAATTCCAATATCCCGTCGGACCGATGATTCGGCTCAAGGGGAAATTCACTCGCGCCGCCGCCGCACACCTGTATGAAACGCCCTTGAGCGAAGACCAGACGATCAAAGAGCTCGACGCCGACCACGTCGTCGTTACCGCCACAGTTCGCGACACCGCCCAGCTTGACTGGTGGCTATCTGGATTCGGATCACTGGCCGAAGTCCAGGAGCCCATGGAATTGCGTCAGCGAATGGTCGCGGCAGCTACTTCTCTGAATGACCTCTACCGCGATTGAAGACTCAAGGAGTGCTGCGCAATGCTAATTCCAGAATCCATCCTCAACACAGTCACTGCCTTCCATACCGAATGGCGCCATCCTCGCCTGCTACCACTGGACTACAGCCAAGTCTATTCATTGTTTCCAGAGGAAACTCTCGATATGCCGACCAATGCCAACTGGCCGGACAATTGGCCTTTGGCTGACCGGCCCGGTGTGTATCTAATTTTCGCCGCCACTATGCACCTTTTATACGTCGGCAAGTCCGGCGCGCCCGGCGCGGGCCCGACGGCGAGCATAGACACGCGGCCGACCACCAACGGACTGCCGCACGGCAACGGTCTGCCGACCATCAACATCGAATCCCTGCGCGTGCTCGGTACTCCGCGATCGGGCAGCATCGTGGCCGGCTCGCTCACCGAAAAGCTCCGTGACGCGTTTGCCCGCTTCGACACGATCAACGTCTCCTTCGGTCCCCGGCCGGCCGACAACGGAGCCTCGAGCTCCGTCCCCTCCCCGGACGCGCGGCCTGCCGACTATCGGCTCTCCGGTTCGATCGAATACGCAGAGACCGCGACCACGATCCTGTTCCAGCTGATCGACACCGGCGAGGGCACGATCGCGTGGTCTCGCACTTTCGACCAACCGGCGGCCGGGACCGACCCGAGCGCGGCCGAGGAAGCAATCGTCGGGGCGCTGGCCAACACGCTGCTGCAGTCCTACGGCGTCATTCGCGCCCGCGACCGCGCCAAGCACCTCGCCTCGGCGGCCGGCGATCCGCGCTATCGCTGCATCCTCGAGGCGGCCGACTCGTTTCGCTCGGTCGATCCGGGCGAACACGATCGCGCCCGCGCCTGCCTGGAACATGTGACGTCCGTCGATCCGGGCTTCGCGGTCGGCTTCGAGTTCCTCGCGGTGGTGTATTTCCGTGAATATCTGCTCGATTTCGCCGCGAATGCGGGCGATCCGCCGCCGCTCGACCGGGCGCTGCGCGCCGCCCGCCATGCGATCGAGCTGGCACCCGCGAGCGGCCGCGCCTACCAGATGCTGTTCGTCGTGCAGTATGCGCGCCGCGACATCGCCGCCGCCTTCGCGTCCGGCGACAAGGCGATGGCCCTCAACAAATACGACATGCTCACTGTCGCCGAATATGGCGGACGGCTGATCATGAGCGGCAATGTCGAGCGTGGCATGGCGATGCTGAGGCGGAGCACCGACAGCGGCAGCATTCATCCGTCCTGGCACCACTTCTATCTTTTTCTCGGCAACTATCTCACCGGCGACATGAAGGAGGCCGCGTTTCAAGCCGAGCAAATCACCGCCGACGACTATCCGCTCGGACTTGTCGCGAAGGCGATCGCCGCCCGCTCCGCCGGAAACAAGGATCTGGCGCGGCGAACCGTCCAACACCTGCTCGAGGTCCAGCCGGCCTGGCGCGACCAGGCGCGCCGTCTGCTGGAAAAAAGCATCTACGAACCCGCGATCGTCGACCGGCTGCTGCGCGACCTCGCGGCCTGCGGTCTGCGGGGCAGCAGCTGACCGCAACCGCCGCACGACGCCCAAGAGAGGCGCGGATATATCCAGGGGTTGCATCCACCGATCCGTCGCCGAATCGGCCCCACGGGCAGGCCGGCTCCGGGGCTCGCCCCAATATCGCGCGATCTGGTATCCGGGCGCTCCTCCGGCGGCACGACCCTGAATATTTTCTCGAAGGCTAAATACCCGTATTTAAACGCAGTTTACCGAAATTTACCCCCCGGTCGCGGCATTTTTCTCGCGTTCCGACCAAAACTAGGCCAAGGATTGACGTAAGGTCCGTGGAACACCGGATCGCAAACAACAATATAACCTAAAGGTGTATCATCATGAAGCCTGATTTTGCCCAGCCCGTCCTGGTGATGGGCTCGGACGTAGTTTGGATCGACGCAGCCGCGCCCGATCCGCTGAAAAAGGACGAGGTCCTCACGATCAGCCAGATGGCGGAGAAATACGGCGTGACGCCGCGCGCGCTGCGATTCTACGAGAGCAAGGGCCTGCTGGCGCCGGCGCGCGAAGGGCGTGCCCGCATCTATAAGCAGGCCGATCAGCAACATCTGTTGCTGATCCTCAAAGGCCGCAAGCTCGGATTCACCATCGCCGAGATTTCGCAGATGATCGCGGCCGAGGACGGCCGTGCCTCGCCCCAGGCGCTCAAGATGACGCGCGAAAAGTGCCTCGAGCAGATCGAGCTCCTGGAGCGCCAGATGAACGACACCAAGGAAGCGCTGGCGGAGCTGCGGAAGCTGCACAGCTCGTTGTCCCGCGCGTGACGCGCGGACTCCGCTGCTGAGAGCGACGCCAGACCGCAACACAGCGCCGCGACGGCGGCGCTGCGGCCGTTCCCTTCGGTCATTCCGGCCGATGCAGGACCGGACAAGGCCGTGAGAATGTCGGCCGGCCCCGCTTCCAGCCCTTCAGGGGCTGCGCGATCTCGGCGACGGCCGCCGCTCCATCCGGCGCATCCAAGACCACCAGATCGGCCGGATTTCCGACCGTGATGCCGTAATCCGGCGCGTTGATGAGCGCGGCCGGCAGCCGCGTCACCATGTCGAGACACATGGCGTGATCGGCCGGCCGGCCGAGCTGCGCCACATTGGCGTAGAGATTGGCGAGGCGGATAAGCGAGCAGTCGCCGAAGGGCGTGAAGGGATTGAGCACATTGTTGGTCGCGAGCGAGCAGGTCACGCCGAGCGCGAGCAGCCGATGGGCCGGCGCGACGCCGCGCGGCACGCTGTGGCCGGCCTCCCGCCCCATCAGGAAGAGATCGGTCGCCGGCAGCACCGTCACCGCGACGCCCGCGTCGGCGAGCCGCCGTCCGATCGCGGTGAGCTCTTTCTCATCGATCGCGGAGAGCTTGGTGACGTGCCCGACGGCGACGCGGCCGCCCCGATGGCGCGCCGCGGTCTGCCGGCAGACCTCGTCGAGATGCATCCATGACGGGTCGAGATCGAAATCGAGATGGAAATCGAGGTCCAGGTCGAAGCGCTCCGCGATCGCAAAAATGCGGGCGATCTGCCGGTCCGGATCGGTGTCGGTATAGGGACAGCCGCCGATCACGTCGGCGCCGGCCGCGCAGGCCTCGACCAGCAGCTCCTCGGTCCCGGGATCGTTGGTCATCCCTTCCTGCGGAAAGACGCAGATCTGAAGGTCGATCGCCCATGCATAGTCGCGCTTGAGGCGCGCGATGGCATGGAAGCCCCGGAGCCCGATGCGCGGATCGACCTCGACATGGGTGCGCATGCGCGTGGTGCCGTGCAGGATCGCCTTCTCGAGCGTGCGGCGCGCGCGCGCATAGACATCGTCCTCGCTGAAGTCACGTTTGGCCGCCCCGACCTCGGCGATCGCCTCCTGCAGCGTGCCGAGCCGGCACGCGCAGCGGTCGAGAATGCAGGACTTGTCGAGGTGGATATGGGTGTCGACGAAGCCCGGCACGACGAGCCGGCCGCCGAGGCGCTCCTCCGGCGCGTCGCAGACGAGCCCCGGCGCGATCGCCGCGATGCAGCCGCCGCGGACTCCGATATCGACCGTCTCGGTTTCGCGGCGGGTGACGCGCGCGTCGCGCCAGACGAAATCAAAAGTCATGGCGCCGCCTCGGCATGCCCCAGATAGGCGGCCTCGAGCGCCGGATCATCGGCGAGCGCCGCAGCCGGACCCGCCCCGACGATACGGCCGGATTCCAGCACATAGCCGCGGTCGGCGAGCGCCAAGGCGAGCGCCGCCATCTGGTCGACCAGCAGGATCGTGACGCCCTCGTCGCGCAGGCCGGCGAGCACGTCGAACAGCTCGTCGATGATCGCGGGTGCAAGGCCGAGCGAGGGCTCGTCGAGCAGCAGGATACGCGGCTTCGCCATCAGGCCGCGCGCGATCGCCAGCATCTGCTGCTCTCCGCCCGACAGGAGACCGGCGCGGCTTTCCAGCCGGTCCTTGAGGCGCGGGAAACGCGCCAGCAGCGCCGCCATCTCGGCCTCCTCGTCGAAGGCCTTGCCGGCGCCTTTGCGCAGAAAGGCGCCGAGCCGGATATTGTCGGCGACCGAGAGCTCGGGGAAGACCTGCCGGCCCTCCGGCACCAGGGCGAGACCGCGCGCCGCGACCCGATGGGCGTCGAGCCCGTCGATCTTGCGGTCATCGAGGATCACGTCGCCCGCGATCGGCCGCAGCAGGCCCGATACCGCCCGCATCGTGGTCGATTTCCCCGCGCCGTTGGCGCCGAGCAGCACCACGACCTCGCCCGGCCGCACCTCGAATCCCACCTGCTCGATCGCCGGCGCGGCGCCGTAACCGGCGGTGAGCTTGAGCGCCGCGAGCATCGCGTCGCCCGGGCCGCTCCAGACCGCGCGGCGCGGACGCGCCCGCGTTTCGCCGCCTCCCAGATAGGCCGCGATCACCCGGGGGTCGCGGCGCACGTCGGACGGGCTGCCCGCCGCGATCGGAGCACCCGCGTCGAGCACCACCACGTGATCGGAGATCCCCATCACCAGGCTCATGTCGTGCTCGACCAGGATCACCGCGATGCCGAGATCGGCGATCCGGCGCAAGAGCGCCTTCAGCGCCTCCTTGTCGGCGCGCATCAGGCCGGCGGCGGGCTCGTCCAGCAGCAGCACGCGCGGCCGCATCGCGAGCGCGCGCGCGATCTCGACCAGGCGGCGGTCCACATGGGGAAGCTCGCCGGCCGGCGTATGCAAAAAGCCGCGGTAGCCCACGAAGGCGAGCAGGGACGAGGCGATCTTGCGGTCCGGCTCGCTCGCAAAAGGCTTCAGCAGTCCGCCGAGCCGCCCGCGCCGCAATCCGATCAGCACGTTGTCGAAGACGCTCAGCGTGCCGAAAAGCTTCGTGGTCTGGTAGGTGCGCGCAATGCCGGCGCGTGCGACCCGCCAGGCCGGCGCGCCCGCGAGCTCGGTGGCGCCGAGCCGGATGCTGCCGCGGTCCGGACGGTAGAAGCCGCCCACCATGTTGAGCACCGTGGTCTTGCCGGCGCCGTTCGGACCGATGATGCTGGTGATCCGGCCCGGCTCGGCGCGGAAGCTCACGCCGCTCGCGGCCTTGATGCCGCCGAATGCGATGCCGAGATCCGCCCCCACCAGCGCGCCCTGCCCTTGCGGTTGCGCGAGAAACCCGGCGGGGTCGACATGGCGCAGCGCGGTCTCGCCCCGATCGGCGCGCCGGACGAGCCGCGCCAGCTGCGCCAGCAGCCCCATCACGCCGGCGGGCGCCAGCCAGAGCACCACCAGCAGCAGCGCGCCGAAGAACAGCAGCCGGTATTCGGCCAGACCGGAGAGCAGCTCGGGCAGCACGACGCTGATGACGGCGCCCACCACGGGCCCGAGGACCCAGCCCTCTCCTCCGACGATCACGGCGAACAGGAACAGGATCGATTGCGAGAAGGGAAATGAATCGGGCGCCACGAACATCATCAGCGGCGCAAAGATCGCGCCGGCGAGCCCGGCGAGGCAGGCCGACATCGCGAAGGCGGCGGTCTTGACGATCACCGGATTGAGGCCGACCGAGCGCGCCGCCACCTCGGCGTCGCGCACCGCCAGCATGCTCTTGCCCCAGGCGCCGGCGGCGAGCCGATGGAAGAACAGCAGCGAGGCGCCCGCCAGCGCAACTGCGAGGATCGCGGTCTCGCGTTCGGTGAAGACGAGACGGCCGATCGCCGGGGACGCGAGCCCCATGAGGCCGTTGGCCCCGCCGGTGAGCCCGCGCCACTCGATGGTGCCGTGCTGGACGATGAACGCGAAGGCGATCGTCACCATCGCGAGATACGGCCCGCTGACGCGCAGCGCCGGAAGCGCGAGCGCAAAGCCGATGGCGCCGGCGATCACGCCGGCAATCGGAAAGGCGAGCCAGAAGCTCAGGCCGTGCAGGGTGAGGATGGCGGCCGCATAGGCGCCGATCGCGTAGAAGCCGACATGGCCGAGCGACACCTGGCCGGTGAGACCCAGCAGGATATTGAGACCGACGCCCACCACCGTGGTGAGGGCGACCAGCGCCAGCACGAAGGGCGCGTAGCCATCGGAGGACGCCGCGAAACCCGCCGCCGCCGCGGTCAGCGCCAGGATCGCGAGCGGCATGGCGGCGGCTGCGAGCCTCGGGTCGCCAGGCATCGGCCTCACACCTTGTTGACGGCGGCGCGCCCGAACAAGCCGTTCGGCATCGCGGTGAGCGCCAGAATGACGACCGAGAAGGCGACGATCTGGGTGTAGACGGAGCCGAGATAAGCGGTGGCCATGGCCTCGATCAGGCCGTAGGCGAGACCGGCCAGCATGACGCCCCAGGCCGAGGTGAGCCCGCCGAGGATCGCAACCGCAAAGGCCTTGATGCCGAACAATGTGCCCATCTCGGAATGCACGCTGAAGAGCGGCGCGATCAGCAGCCCGGCGATGCCGGCGAGCACGGTCGACACCGCGTAGGACGCCGCGATCGCCAGCCGCACGTCGATGCCCATCAGGCGGGCCGCGTCGGGATTCTGTACGACCGCGAGCAGCGCCTTGCCGATGCGGGTGCGATGAAGCACGAGATGCAGCACGACCGCGATGCCGAGGCCGGCGAGCGGGATCACGAGCTGCAGCGGATAGGCGCCCGCGCCGAACACGTCGACCGGCTTTTCGGCGAGCCAGGACGGGAAGCTGCGCGGCTCCTTGCCGAAGGTGAACAACGTCGCATTTTCCAGCACGATGCCGCCCGCCACCGTCGCCATCAGCCAGCCGTTCGAGCCGCGCTCGGCGAAGGGCCGCACCAGCATTCGCTCGACCGCGAGACCGAACAGCCCGCACAGCATCAGGGCGGCGAGCACCGCCAGCGGCATCGGCCACTGCAGCCTGACCCCGAAGGTGTAGCCGAGCACGGCACCGAGCATCATGGCCGAGCCCTGCGAGAAGTTCACCGTGCTGGAAACCACGTAGGTGACGTGAAAGCCGAGCGCGATCAGCCCATACATGCTGCCGAGCCCGATGCCGGAGATGATCGCCGCCGTGATCAGCATGCCGCCTCGCCCATGGCACGCGCGAAACGCAAAGGGACGCAGCGCTCGCTGCGTCCCCTCACTTTAACACTCGTTCAGTTGGTGAGCGGCAGGATTTCCTCGCCCTTGAAATAGGTGAAGATGTAGTCCTGCGCCGTCAGCGCGTCGTGGTTGGCCGGCGTGAAGGGCTTGTCGTAGGTCTTGATCAATCCTTGGTATTTGTCGATGGCGTAGAAGCCCTCGCGCACCTTGGGGCCCTCGGTCGAGCCCGCCAGCGCGATCGCCATGGCGGTGAGATGCATGGCGTCATAGGCATTGGCGATGCCCACCGCCGGCGTCACGTCGCCGAGGCTCTTGATCTCGGGATATTTCGCCTTCAGCGCAGCGAGCACCGCCGCCGCCTTGGGGCCGGCATTGCCCGAGAAGCTGAAAGTCTGGATGAAATGCACCTTCGGGGCGCTGGCGCCCGCGAGCTCGCTGAAGCGGCCGCCCGAGGGACCCCAATGGGAGACGATCGGCACGTTCCAGCCCATGCGGTCGAGCGACTTCACCACCTGGGCCGAGGGCGCCACGTTGGCGACCAGGAACAGGACGTCGGTGCCGGCCTCCTTGAGGCGCGTGAGCTGCGGCACCACGTCGATGTCGTTGGTCTCGAATTTCTCGACGCCGGCGAAAGGCAGCGTCTTGGCGCCGAGCGCGGCCTTGAGCCCCTTTTCGTTCGACTCGCCCCAGGGATTGTTGATCAGCATCATGCCGGGCTTCTTGGCGCCGTATTTTTTCATGGCGTAGTCGACCAGCGCGACGTCGACCAGGTCGTCCACCGCCGACACCCGGAACACGTAGTTCTCCGGCGCGCCGTTGCGGGTGATCGGCGTGCCCGCCGCCCACACGCCCATGAAGGGCACTTTCGCCTGGTTGGCGAAGGGCACGATGGCCATCGAGACCGGCGTATCGAGCCCGCCGAAGAAGGCCGCCACCTTTTCGCGCTGGACCAGCTCGCGCGCCGCGACGACGCCCTTGGCCGGGTTGCTCTCGTCGTCGCGCACGACGAGCTCGAGCTTCTGGCCGCGGATGCCGCCCTTGGCGTTGATCTCATCGATCGCGAGCGAGAGCCCGCGAACGATGGCCTCTCCGGACTTGGCCGATTGCCCCGACATGGCGGCGACCAGCCCGAGCTTGATGGTCTCCTGGGCCTGGGCCGGCCCGACGAGGCACGCGGCCGCAAGGGCCGCGACGACGAGGCGGCGGAGCGTCGCGCGTTCGCGCAGGAATGAGCTCATTGAAGCGAGCCTGGATGTCATGGCAGATCCTCAGGTTGAAGTTGCCATAGGGACGCAAAGGCTATGCCACCCTCCAGGGATTGAAAACGGCTCCTGATCCGCGCGCCTGGCCGGGGCGCCGCCGTAAAAAACGGCAATTGCCTAACCGATCGGCATCAGTCCCCCCGCGATGACCTCGACGACGGTCACGTCCTATCGCCGCTTTTGGATGGCAGGATTTCTGCATAGGATCGGGCGAACCCCTGGCGCGCGGCGCGCGCAGACCATCCGACGAGGACTCGCCATGCCGGCTATCGCCTTCCCGCTTCCTGCCGAGACCCAGGCGGCCGCGGACATTGTCGAGCGCTTTCTCGAGGCCTCGATGGTGCCCGATCCGGCGACCGCCGCGCTCTACATCGCGCCGGACCTGAAGATCACCTTCACGGGCGGGCGCAAATACGGCCATCCGCGCGAGACCGCGGCGTTCAATGCCGGGCGCTACAAATGGGTGAAAAAGAAGATGGAGCGGTCCGACGTCGTCCCGGGCATGGCCGAAACCATCGTCTACAATATCGGAACGCTCTACGGCGAATGGCCGGACGGCACGCCCTTCGACGGCAATCGCTATGTCGACCGTTTCGTGGTGCGCGGCGGCAAGATCGTGCAGATGGACGTGTGGAACGACAGCGCCGAGCGGCTGCTGACCCGCCACGGCATCGCGGCGTGACGACGGCGGCGCGCCACCTCCCTGCGCCCGACGATTCCCCAGGCCTTTAGTTGCGCCGGCCCTGGGTCTGCTGCGTGCTCAACCAATCCGACAAGGAAGGGCCCTTCTCGGTTGACTTGGCGGACTTTTTCTTCGCTGCCGCGCGCTTGGGGGGCGCCGGGGGCGCATTCGCGGCGATTTCGGCGTCGCGGGCGAGCCGGAGCGCGCGCAGGCGCGCGGTCTTCTCGCGGACGGCCTGAGCCTCCGCTTCCGGCGATGGGGGTTTTCCCGGGCGTGCCTGCTTTTGGTTCGATCGGTCGGTCACTCTCAATCTCCTCTGGGGCCCCCGATGAAATCGCGGCGGCTGGAACGAATTAGGAGGCGTGGCGGATTGCGTGACCTCACCCCGGATGCAGGCGTCTGGCAGTCTATAGCAGGCCAGACGGATACAGGGTCGCATTTTTGCGGCGAACCGAGGCTTTCGCCGACATGCTCCGTCGATCCTACTTTCCGGCCGCCTTTCGCAGCGCCTGATTGATCCTGGCCTGCCAGCCCGGGCCGTCTTCCTGGAAATGATCGAGCACGTCGCGATCGATCCGCAAGGAAACGAGCTCGGTGGCTCCGGGCAGCGAGGGCGCCTTGCTGACCGGGTCCGGGCCCCGGATCGGTTCCAGCGGCTTGGTGGTCGCGGCCTTGAAGGCTGCTTCCGCAGCCTGGCGTGGATCGTATGTCCGTCGCGGTCTGTCCCCGTTCATCATGTCACCCCCTTGCTGGCGCCGCGACCCGGCCCAGGCCAGGTGCAAGCGCTGTTCTCCCCGGCCCAACCCTAGACCGCATTGCGGTCTTTCTAGAACCAAATCGGGTCCAAAGCGTGGTGCGGCGGCAGAGGCGCGAATGGCGAATGGCGAATGGAAACAGCCTACTCCCACTCCCCATTCCCTATTCGCCGCTCCCCCCTCAGTCCGTGATCTCGCCCCGCCGCTGGCGCACGGCCGGGAGCACCATGACGACCAGGATCGCGGCCGACGCCAGGATGAAGACGAGGCTGATCGGGTGGGTGACGAAGACCGACGGGTCGCCCTTCGACATCAGCATGGCGCGGCGCAAATGCTCCTCCATCATCGGCCCGAGCACGAAGCCGAGCAGCATGGGGGCGGGCGGAAAGCCGAGCTTGCTGAACACGAAGCCGACGACGCCGAACAGCGCCGTCAGGTAGATCTCGAAGGCGCTCGAGTTGACGCTGTAAACGCCGATCGCCGAGAAGGCCATGATGGCGGGAAACAGCATCCGGTACGGCACCGTGAGCAGCTTCACCCACAGGCCGATCATCGGCAGATTGAGCACCACCAGCATCAGGTTGCCGATCCACATGCTGGCGATCAGCCCCCAGAACAGTTCCGGCCGCTGAGTCATCACCTCGGGGCCGGGCTGGATGCCCTGGATGGTGAGCGCGCCCAGCATCAGCGCCATCACGCCGCTCGCCGGCAGCCCCAGCGTGAGCATGGGGATGAACTTGCATTGCGCGTCGGCGTTGTTGGCGGATTCCGGCCCGGCCACGCCCTCGATCGCGCCCTTGCCGAAGCGCGACGGATCGGCCGCGAGCTTCTTCTCGACCATGTAGGACGCGAA
>Ga0137412_10004512_pt1 | contig 11115 bp, 9 predicted proteins | sample CZODoug2_1_16fun_FD_122160 | JGI IMG/M metagenome (GOLD analysis project Ga0137412, IMG submission 122160) | Vadose zone soil fungal communities from Angelo Coast Range Reserve, California, USA - CZODoug2_1_16fungal (Hybrid Assembly) | ecosystem: Environmental > Terrestrial > Soil > Vadose zone... | reverse complement strand
GCCGCCGGTCCCGCGGCCGCAGCGGCCTGGGCAGCGGGTGCGGCCGCCGCGGCGGGCGGCTGCTCGGCCACCTGGGAACCCGAACCGCCGCCGCACGCGGCCAGGACCAGGCCAGTGGCGGCGAGCACGGGCACGAAGCGGGCCCGCCTTCTCATCGTTTCTCTCATGTGGTTGTCCCTTCGGGACGTTGGGATCTGGTCCGGGCGACGTTATGTCGCAAAGGTTGGCGCGACGTAGGTCGCCGGAAATAGCGACGCAATAAAGGACCTGACGCGGCGTCAGCGCACCGTGAAGTACGCGGAGCCTGCCGTGGTGGAGATCTCGATTTCGGTGGGGCTGATCGTGGTCCAGTCACTGCACGGGGCGCCGTTGCACGTCACGGTGCGCTCCCCATCGACCAGTTGCGTCACCCGGAACCGGGTTGCCCGGCCCTCGGCGGATGGGCTCCCGGCGGCGGTGGCGATGTGCAACACGCGGGCTTGGTCCACGTGAGCCTGTTGCAGGGTCAGCGTCGGGTAGTCGACGCCCTCCACGGTGGGCTGGGTGAACTTGTCGAGGTTCGGTTCGGTGTAGAGCCGCTTCAGGCTGTCCGGCCCACCGGCCCAGGACCACGACACGATGTGGTTCGGGATGCCCCGCGGCCACGGCTCGTCGAGACCGAATGTGTAGTAGGCCTCGCCGTCCTGGCGGGTCATGGCGTAGTTCTTGTCCATGTGCAGCTTCAGCGCCTCGTGGCGCTCCCAGTCGCCGAACTCGTGGGCGCAGGCCAGCGCGGCGCACTCCGCCCACAGGTCGCTGAGCACCAGCGGCCCGACGAACTCGGGGCCCACGCACAACTGGAGGGCGCCGTCCTCGTGGTACCGGCCGTACTTCTTGATCGCGCCCTCGTAGATCCGCTCGGCGAAGGGCCGGTCATGGACCGAGATCTGGTAGGCCAACATCGTCCAGAACAGCGGGACCGACTGCTCGGGCAGGTCCATGTTGTAGAGGATGTCGCGCGCGTAGTACGGCACACACCACTCGACCGGGCCGTTCGGGTCGGCTCCGCCGGCGATCCAGTTGCGGCCGAACTCCAACCAGGACAAGTAAGTATCGACGTAGTCGGTGCCGTGGATCCGGTCCCACAGTTCGGTCGCGTTTCCGCCGACCGAGATGCAGACCGGGAAGGCCTTGCCCACCTCACAGTCGACACCGAACGCCAAGGGGCTGCCGTTGGAGTCGAACGGCGTGCCCATCTGTTCGGACAGGATCCGGGCGAAGTCGTCGAAGCTGTACTCGTACTGAATCTTGTCGTCGTAGACGAGCCGGTGCTTGCCGTCGTACTTGGTGGACCCCGAGATCGCCTTGAGCAGGGCGAACTGCTCAAGCCCGTAGCCCTTGTACATCATGTTCGAGGACCCGTTGCCGTAGACCGGGTCCGGGTCGAACACCCGTCCCACCGCCGGCGAGTGCTGCGGCAGGTAGGGGCTGCGGTTGGACCCGCCCAGGTTGCCCGGCAGGTTCTGGAATCCGGTGGAGGGCGCCCAGCCGAAGGACTGGGCCAGTCCGTCCATCGCCGTCGAGACGCCATTGCCTGCATAGCCGGGCGCGTTCATCACGCCGGCGTAGCCCCGGGGGATGGTGTGCTTGTAGTACAGCGCGGGATACCGGCCGACATTCGGGTCCAGGCCGGGCTGCTCCACCCAGTCGCACCACGAGGCGTACTGGAACATCCGGTCGACGCACTTCTCGGCGATCTCGCCGCACACCTCGCGCCAGGCGGGAATCTCCTGCGCGATCTTGCCCGCGACGCGGACGATGTAGGTGAGGTCGTAGGTCAGCTTGGCCATGTACGGCCAGCCGGTCCAGCGGTCCCAGTTCTCCGCGACCTCGCCGTCCTTGGACCAGTCGTCCTGGACATTGACCCAGCGCCAGGCCAGCTTCAGGGCGCCCAACGCGTCCTCGGACAGCGACGGGAATTCGGGGTTGGCAGCGCCGTGGGTCGGGTTGGCCTGCAGCGTGGTCACAGCAGCGCTCCTCGCAGGGGTAGAGGCGGATCGCGGCGAGGCTAGGCAGCGCAGGTTGGTGCAAGGTAGGTCGCGAGGTCAGCGGCCCGGGCGCGGCGTCCGGATCAGTCCGATGCCGGTCAAGTGAGCCCGCATGAAGTGTCGACGGGCGTCGCCATCCGGCAGCACCCGCAGCGCGAATTCAGCCAGTTCGGCGTCGTCCTCGAGTTTCAGGGCCAGAGCCAGCGCCACCTCGTGATCGGTGCCGGCCATCACCGCGTCCCTCAGCGCAACCTCGACGGTGCAGCTCAACCGGACCAGCCGCGGGGATTCCGACCAGGTCAAGAACGGACCGGCGAACCGGGCCACCGCGTCGGGCAGTCGGCCCGCGCGCAGGTCGGCGAGGACATGCAAAGCGTCCACTTCGAACGCGCACTCCAGGCGGTAGGGCGCGCGGGAGATCCGCCCGTCCAGCAACCGCCGTAGGTGGGACACCTCGGCCTTCAGCGTGCCGATGCCAACGGCGGCATCGCCGTAGAGCTCGGCGTGCAGTTCCTCCAGACTGATGCCGTCCGGATGCAACGCGAGCAGTACCAGAATCTCGGTCTGGCGCCGGGTCAGATTCAGCGCGTGGGAGTCCCAGGATGCTCGCTGTCGGCCGAGCACGTCGAGTACCAGCAGCGGCGGAGGTATTGGGTACGGGAGTTCACTGTCGGCCACCATTTACGGAAGCTAGGCAGCGCAGGTTGGTCGAACGTAGGTCAGGCGATGCTGGTCAGGTGGGCCCGCATGATGTGGCGTCGGGCGTCGCCGTCGGGCAGCACCCGAAGGGCGTGTTCGGCCAGTTCGGTGTCGTCCTCGAGTTTCAGGGCCAGGGCGAGGGCAACCTCGTGGTCGGTGCCGGCGATGACCGCGTCACGCAGAGCGACCTCGACCGTGCGGCCCAGCCGGATCAGTCGTGGTGATTCCGACCAGGCCAGCAAAGGCCCGGCGTACCGAGCCACGGCGTCGCGGACCCGGCCGGCCTGGAGCTCGGTGAGCAGGTCCAGCGCGTCGACTCCGACCGGGCCGGCGAGTCGATAGGGCGCACGGGAGATGCGTCCCTCCAGTAGCCGACGCAGGTGGGAAACCTCGGCTTTGAGCGTGCCGATCCCGACGGCGGCATCGCCGTAGAGCTCGGCGTGCAGTTCCTCGAGACTGATGCCGTCCGGGCGCAGGGCCAACAGCACCAGGATCTCGGTCTGGCGGCGGGTCAGGTTCAGCGGTGTGCCGGCCAGCGAAGCGCGGTGTCGGCCCAGGACGTGCAGCAGCAGGACATTCGGATCCGGCACGGCCGAGCGTCCGCTGTTGGCCAGGATCTCGGGGGCCAGTCGCTGCGCCAGCGCGACCACCGCGGTGGAGGCCAAAGGATGGCCCCGGTCCCAGGGCATCGAGAAGTTCAGCACGCCCAACGGTTGGTCCGTCTCCGGGTGCCGGATGGGTGCGGCGTAACACGACCACGCGTGCAACGAACTCGACCAGTGCTCGGCCGACCACACCGTGGACGGGCCGTCCGAGGTCAGCGCCAGGGAGACCGCGTTGATGCCCATGCTCGCCTCGTCCCACAGCGCGCCGGCGACGAAGTTCGCCTGCTCGCCGAGCCTCAGCAGCGCCGGTTCGCCGGTGGTCCAGACGATGAGGCCGCGGGCATCGGCCAGCGCGACGATCAGACCGCTGTCCTGCATCGTCGCCTTGAATTCACGGTCGAGGATGTGCGTCGAGGCCAACAACGGCCCCGGATCACAGTGGTGTGTAGAGGTCGGAGCTGCGGTCACTTCCGGGGTGACCTGGTGCGTGGTGCGCTGCCACGAGGACAGCACTTCGCGCCGGACCGCGCCGGCGTCCTCGCCGGACATGAACGCGGCCCACGAGCGCTCAATCGCATCACGTCGGATGCGCAGCCGTTGTCTCTCGCTCATCGGGACCGTGCCTCCATCGCCGCCGATCGGCGGGCCGGGTGGGGACCAACCCGCCTGCCGACTCCTTGCGCTGCGAGCCAAAGTTCTGTATGCAATCCAGCATAAGCGTCTGGACCCGGGGCGCAAGCGCCCCCCTGCGATTGCTCCATGTTCATTCCTCACTCCCATTCCGTTTCGTGCATGAGGGACGCCGGGCCGGCCGGGCGCGGAGCAGAACTCCGCGCCCGGGCGCCCGATCAGTTGGCGGTGTGACCGCCGTCGACGTTGAGGATGTGACCGGTGATGTAGGAGGCTGCGTCCGATCCGATGAACACGATCGCCTCGGCGAGCTCCGCGGAGTGGCCCAGGCGCTCCATCGGAACCTGCATCGCCAGCGCGGCCTTGTTCTCCGGAGTGCCGGTGAAGCGGGTCAACATGGCGGTGTCCGTGGGCCCGGGTGCCACCGCGTTCACCCGGATCCCGGACTTGGCTGTCTCCAGCGCCACCGACTTGGTGATGCCTTCGACGGCGTGCTTGCTGCCGACGTAGACGGATGCCCCCGCCGCTCCTTCGTGCCCGTAGGTGGACGAGATGTTGATGATGCTGCCGCTGCCCTGCGGCTGCATCACGCGCACCTGGTGCTTCATGCTGAGCAGGACCCCCAGCACGTTGGTGTCGAAGGTCGCGGCGTAGGTCTCCGCTGTCTGATCCAGAATCGGACCGACCTGGCCCTCGGTGCCGGCATTGTTCACCGCGACATCGAGACGGCCGAACCGTGCGACGGTCTGGTCGACCAGTGCGCGGACATCGTCCTCCATGCGGACGTCGGCGTTGATGTACTCCGCCTCCGTCCCGAGCGACCGCAGCTCGTCGGCGAGCTCCTTGCCGGCGTCATCCCGCCGACCGGAGACCACCACGTTCGCTCCCTTCTTGGCGAAGGCGAGCGCGGTGGCGCGGCCGATGCCGCTGAGTCCTCCGGTGATGAGTACCACGGGCTTGTTCATGTCCAGCTCCTGTCAGGTAGGAGACTCGAGCAGGGCGCCCGGTCACCGTAAGGTAGACCGGTCGGACTAGTGAAGTATTCCCCCTGGGAGGGCTGATTTTGAAGGGAAACTAGCCCGGCGTGATCGAGAAAAGAAGCCATCGCTTGACTAGATCAGACTGGTCTGTCTACTGTCTCGTTGCGTCGAATGAATCTGGCTTCGCGAAGGGTGACGATGGCCGTTCACACGCACGACACAGCACCTACTGAGTTCATCGAGACCAACGGCATTCGCTTCGCCTACCGGCGCTTCGGCGCCGAGGGCGGCGTGCCGGTGGTGTTCACCCAGCACTTCATGGGCAACCTCGATGACCATGACTCGGCGTTGACGGACGCCTTCGCGGTGGACCGCGAAGTGGTCTTGTTCAACAACGCGGGGGTCGCGTCGTCCACCGGCACGACCCCGGACACGATCGAGCAAACCGCGCGGGACGCCGCGGCGTTCATCGACGCCCTGGGTCTGCCCACGGTCGACGTGCTCGGCCATTCGATGGGCGGGCTGGTGGCTCAGCAGCTGGCCTTCGACCGCCCGGAGTTGGTTCGTCGCCTTGTTCTCGTGGGCACTGCGCCGCGCGGTGGCGTGGGCGTCGGCGAACTTCCGCCGGAAACGAGGGCCCTCTTCTTCAAGCAATACGAGCACCAGGAAGAGATGTGGCTGCCGATCCTGTTCTCCCCGTCCGAGGCCAGCCAGGCCGCCGGCCGCGCCTATCTAGCGCGGATGATGGCCCGTCAGGACCGCGACGCGGCCGTCTCCATGGAGACGGTGCAGGCGCAGGCCGAGGCCATCGCCGCGTACGGCGCGCAGAAGGACGAGACCTACGCCCACCTGAAAGGGCTGCATCAGCCGACGCTGGTCGTCAACGGGAACAACGACACGATCATCCCCACGATCAACTCCTACCTGCTGCAGCAGCACGCCCCGAACGCGCAGTTGATCCTCTACCCGGACGCCAACCACGGTGCCCACCACCAATATCCGGGGCTGTTCTTCGCACACACCAGGTTGTTCCTCGACGCGTAGCCACCACAAGCAGACAGGAAAGGCATTGAGCCAACAGATCAAGATCCCCGACGCGATCCACTCGATCACCATCGACGCCGACCCGGTCCACGTTGTCGTCCGCGTGGGATCCACCATCGTGGCAGCGACCAGCGACGCGCTGATCCTGCGTGAGACCGGGTACCCGCCGGTGCACTACGTGCCCCTCGAGGACGTCGTTCCCGGCGTGCTCCGCGCCAACACGTCCATCAGCTACTGCCCCTACAAGGGCGAGGCCTCCTACTACGACATCGTGCTGCCCGACGGGAGAGACCTGCTGGCCGCGGTCTGGACCTACCGGTCTCCCTACCCGGCGGTGACCGCGATCGCGGGCCGGGTCGCCTTCTACACTGACCGCGTTCAGCTGGAGACGCAGTAGAGTGACCGGTCTGTCTGAAGGGAACAAGGGGACCAGCAATGCCGAAGACGGAGGTCGCCAAACCGTCCGCCCGCGAGCGTCTCCTCGCCGCCGCCGACGAGCTCTTCTACCGGGAGGGCGTACAGACCGTCGGCATCGAACGCATCATCAATCACGCGGGGGTCGCCAAGGCGTCGCTGTACCACACCTTCGGCAGCAAGGAGGAACTGGTCCTTGCCTATCTCGAACGCCGGCACGCCACCCTCGCCGCGCACGTGGAACGGACGCTGACGCGTTTCCGCAGCCCGCGCGGCCGATTGCTCGGCGTCTTCGACGCCCTCGGCGAAGTCTTCACCGATCCCGCATTCAACGGGTGCGCATTCGCGATGGCCAGCGCGGAGGCCCCGCCCGGCGGAGCCCTGCAGAACGCCACCGACGAGTACCGGACGTGGGTGCGGACCTTGTTCACCACCCTGGCCACCGAAGCCGGCGTGGCCGATCCCGACTCCCTCGCCAGGGAGTTGCACCTGCTGTACGACGGCGCCGGCCAGTCGGCGCGAATGGACCATGACCCTTCCGCGGCCACCACGGCCAGAGCCGCGGCCGCGGTGCTGTTCGCCGCCGCGCCCAAGGTGAAATCGGCCTGAGCCTGTGATCAGCGACCGAAGAGTTCCCTCGTCGACCTAAGTCGTCTGGGCAGACCGGTCTGATCAGCTCTTCTGACAGATCGAGGAGAAGACGCGTGACTCATCCGCTATCCGGCTGCGCGGCAACGGTCGGCGACGCGCGCGCCGGCGGGTTCGACCCGCTCGGCACCCAGACCGCAGGCGCCGTCCACCGGTCCAAGCCCACTTCGCATCCCACGATCGTTTTGGCCGTGCTCTGCGTCGCCCAGTTCATCGGCGCCCTGGACGTGTTCATCGTCAACGTCGCATTGCCGAAGATCGGCGCCGGTGTTGGTGAGAGTTCGTTATCGAACCTGAGCTGGGTGCTCAACGCCTACGCGATCGTCATCGCGGCGCTGATGATTCCCGCCGGTCGTCTGGCCGATCTGTTCGGTCGCAAACGCGTGTTCCTGCTCGGTCTCGGCGTGTTCACGGCCGCCAGCATCGGCGCGGCCTGCAGCACCACGCTGTGGGCACTGGTCGGGTTCCGCGTCCTGCAGGCCGCCGGCGCGGCCGCGCTCACCCCGACCAGCCTCGGGCTGCTGATGGTCGCCGCGCCCGCGGACAAGCGAGACCTCCACGTCAAGATCTGGACCGCGAGTGCCGCGCTCGCCGCGGCGACCGGTCCGGTCGTTGGCGGCTTGCTCGTGCAGGCGTCCTGGCGCTGGATCTTCCTGCTGAACATTCCGGTGGGCGTGATCGCAATCCTCACCGCGATCCGCTTCGTCCCCGACGTCACCCGCGAGGCCGGAGCCCGCTTGCCCGATCTTGTCGGCGGCCTGCTGCTGATGGTCGCGATCGGGGCGCTGGCGCTGGGCCTGGTGAAGGCACCGGCGTGGGGCTGGACCGGCACGGCGACCGTGACATCTCTGGGCATCGCTGCTGCCGCGCTGTTGGCCTTCTTGTGGCGATCGGCGCATCACCACGACCCGGTGCTCGATCTGAACCTGCTCCGCAGCCGGGTGCTGTCCTCGGCGAGCGTGTCAGCGCTGTTGTACTTCGCATCGTTCGGGATCCTGCTGCTCTCCTCTGTCCTGTGGATGCAGGGCCATTGGCACTACAGCGCGGTCAGGACCGGCCTGGCCATCGCCCCCGGACCCTGCTCGGTACCGCTGTTCGCAGTGTTGTCCGAGGTGGCGGCCAAGCGGGTGCCGGTCGGCGTGATCGCCGCGATCGGATGCACGCTCAGCGCCGTCGGCGCCGTGTTGCTGCTGTCGTCGATAGCGGACGCGCCTCACTACGCCGCGGACTTCTTGCCCGGATGGTTACTGGTCTGCATCGGTTTCGCCCTGGCCATGCCGACCGTCACCTCGTCGGGGACCGCCGAACTACGTCCCGAACAAAGCGCCACCGGGAGCGCCGTGGTGAACGTTTCGGTTCAGATCGGCCTGGTGATCGGCATCAGCATCCTGGTGGCCGTCCTGGGCACCGCGTCCGCCGGCGCGGGGTTGCACGTGTTCAAGGCCGCCTGGTGGGCTGCGACCGGCATCGTGCTCGGCGCCGCCCTGGCTGCTCTGCGGGTCACGCCGCGTCGGACGGTTCTCTAGATGGCCGGCACCAAGCAGTCCATCGACGTCCTCGGTCGCAGGATGGCCTATGTGACCCGGGGTCAGCCGGCGACGAGGTCGAACTCGTTGCCTTCGGGGTCGGCGAAGGTGGTCCAGTTGGCGCCGCTTTGTTCGACGTCGCGGATCCGGGTGGCGCCGAGGGTGAGCAGCCGCTCCGACTCGATCCCGAACTCGATGGAGATCAGGTCGAGATGCAGCCGGTTCTTGACCGTCTTGGCTTCGGGAACTTGGTGGAAGGCCAGCCGGGGCGCGCCGCCGGCGGCGTCGATTGCGGCGAACTCGGGGCTGTGTCCGGAGCTGACGCTGCCACCCAGCACGTCTGCCCAGAACTGGGCCAGTTTGGCGGCGTCGCCGCAGTCGATGCTCAGGCCGAGCACGGAGTTGCTCATGATGAGAGTCCTTTCGATCGTTCGAAGCCTGGCAGCGACTCTGCTCCCCTGACGGCGCTGCGACACCGCACGGCCGTGCGATCCCTAATTGCTGCGGTCGTGCGCGGCGGCCACGCGGGCGAGTTCGAGGCGGGAGTTGACGCCGAGCTTGGTGAACGCGTGGCGCAGGTGGCTGTTGACCGTGTGGGGCGAGACGAACAGCCGCACCGCCGTCTCACGGTTCGTGAGTCCCGCAGCGATGAGGCGAACCACGGCCAGCTCGGAATCGGTGAGCGCGGCCCACCCGACCCTCGGGCGCGTGTTGGTCACCAGCCGGCGGCGGACCCCATTGGCCCGCAGCCGTCTGCGGACCCGCCCCGCGTCCCAGGTCGCACCCGCCTCGGAGTACTGGACGAGGGCGCGACCGAGCGAGTCCACTCCCGCCGCCGGCGGGCCCGTGCGCAGCTGCGCAACGCCCAGGTCCTCAAGCGCCGATGCGAGGGCCATGGGGCGCGGAGCAGCCTCGAAGAGCATGCAGGCCTCGGCGAGCAACGCGAGGTCGTCGTCGAGCAGACCGCGGGCCTGAGCGGCAGCCGCGCGCACCGAGCCGATCCCCGGATTGCGCCGCGCCCGCCCTTCCGCCGCGGCGACCGTGTCGGTGGCGAGTGTCGAATCGCCGGCGGCCAGCGCGATCCGGACGAGCTGCGGGTCGTCGGTGACGTCCATCGGGTAGAGCGGGATGATGCGCCCGGCTGAATCGCCGCCGACGGCATCGAGCCAGGCACGGGCATCCGCCGGTTTGCCGTCCGCCATCTCCCCGAGCGCGAGCAGCCAGGCGGCGTGCGCTCTGTTGGCGGGCGCGCCGTCTGCCAACATCCGGCGGGCCAACGCTGTCGTGTCGCGCCGCTGCCGTTGGTCGCCGGTGTGGATCGCGACCCGCCCGAGGGCGACGACGCCCGCCGCGTACAGCGCCCCGACCACCGGTACCTCGCCGGTTGCGTCGAAGCGGCCCTCGAACACGGCCGCCGCGTCGGCCAGGCGACCCATCTGAAACAGCTGCCGACCGCGCCAGGTCTCGAAGAAGTCGAGCACGAACGCCTGCCGCTCCTGGTTCGCCGCAGCGATACCCGTCGAGATCAGCTCGAGCGACTCCTCGAAGCGGTCGAGGACGACGAGCAGCTCGCTGCGCCACTGCCGCGCGACCCACTCGCGGGTTTCCTCACCGAGGCCGAATCCGTCGCGCATCGCCTGCTCGTGGGCTGCGAGCGCGTCCTCGAACTGGCCGTCGATGTACCGCAACACCCCCTCGGCCTGCCGCAAGATCGAGCGCGCCGCCAGGTCTCCCGCGCGGCCGACCGCCGCTCGAGCGTGCTGGAGCTGCTGGGTTGCCTCCACCGGCCGCCCGGCCCATACCAGGTTGTAAGCCAGGCGCGCCTGATGCTTGGCGCAGTCCTCGTCGGACAGATCGCGGAGCGCGAGGGCCTGCCGCCCAGCATCGGCACGCACGTCTGGCGACAGGGCGAACATGCTGGCCAGGCTGAGTAACACCGCCGCCTGTTCGGCCGTGGGAACGGCGTTGCGCAGGTGTTTGCGCGCGAACGCCTGGGCCTCGTCGGCCCTGCCCGCGGCGTGTAACAGGACCGTGGTGGTCGCGACCAGCGGACCGGTGGCTTGATGACCAGCGGGAATCAGGTCCAGGGCGCGGCAGCTCAGTTCGGCCGCCGCAGCGGGATCGCGCTGGCCGAGCGCGTCCGCGGCATTCTTGAGCAGACCGACGGCCACCTCGTCGCCCGGCTCGGCGCTGGTCGCCAACTGCGCGGCGACCTCGACCGGGATCCTCCCGGCCGCGAGCAGGACATCCACGGCCTGCCGATCGAGCGCCCGGCGCGCGGATGCCGTCGTGCTGTCCCGAACGGCCTCCCGGATGATGTCGTGGCGAAAGCCGAGCCGCTCGGCGCGCTCGGCGAACACACCGGCCTCGATCAGCTGCTCGACCGGGGTGAGCAGGGACGCCGCCGGAGCCCCCAGCATCGACGCGAGCTCCCCGACGGTGAAGCCACGACCGAGTGAGGCGGCCGCGACGGCGAGCTGGCGGGCGGACTCCGACAGTCGCGCGAGCCGGTGGCGCATGCCGGCGGCAACCCGCTTGGGTA
>Ga0137412_10004511_pt1 | contig 11116 bp, 12 predicted proteins | sample CZODoug2_1_16fun_FD_122160 | JGI IMG/M metagenome (GOLD analysis project Ga0137412, IMG submission 122160) | Vadose zone soil fungal communities from Angelo Coast Range Reserve, California, USA - CZODoug2_1_16fungal (Hybrid Assembly) | ecosystem: Environmental > Terrestrial > Soil > Vadose zone... | reverse complement strand
ACGCGCTCGAGGTCGTGCAGGACGGCTTCTTTCCAGTAGGCCCAATCTTTTTCGAGGAGGAGCTGGCGGTTCTGCGCAGGGGCGCCTTCAGCGAGCGCCCAATAGAAGGTCCAAACGGTGCGGTCAACTTGAGTGCGGAGGCTCTGATGCATCGCGTCAACGTAGCCGAGGGCGGGGGAATCGAGGAAGACGGTGTCCCAGGAAGGTTCGGCGCCGCGAGACTCGGGATAGCGATCGAGGGTGAGATTGGCAGTAAGCCAGGGAGAATAGACAAAATCGTGGAGCCGCGGGAAATCTTTCAAGAGATAAGGAGCGAGAAAGGTGGGAGCGGCGAAGATGACGAATTCGGCTTGAAATTCCGTATCACCGGCGAAGACGCTGGCGCCGCGGCGCGTCTGGGCGATGCGATGCACCATCTGGCTGGTGCGAACGTTTGCGCCAACGCGTTCGAGGAGGCGACGGGTGATCCAGCCGTTGCCTTCCGGCCAGGTGAGCGGGCCCTTTTCCTCGGGCTCGCGGGAAGAAAAATAGTGAATGCCCGCCCATGCGGAGGTATCGCTCGATAGCGAGCCGTAGTCGTCGCGGCAAGCGTAATTCATGTACCAGTTCAGAAGGCGCGAGTCGAGACCCTGGTTGCGGAGCCAATCGGAAAATGGAATGCGGTCGAGGTCTTGAAATTCCGGGGAGAGGCCGAGTTCGAGAGGTACGGTGAAAGAACCACTCTTGCGGTACTCACTAAAAAGATTCTCGAGGCGTTGAAACTGGTCGCGGTCTTTTGGTTTGAGGCCGACAGCGGGCTCAATGCCTTCCTGCCAGCGGCCGTAGAGAAAAAGCCTTTCCTGCGGTGAAAATGCGAGATAGCGCTCTTCCCATTGGCCGTTCTTTGAAACGCCGAGATCTTCGAAAAGTTCGCGGACGTAAACGGCTTTCGGGCCAGGGACAGGCACATAATGCGCGGCCCAGGGATAGGCGGTGATGTCATTTTCGCCCGAGCGGGCGTTGCCGCCAGCTTGAGCATTCATTTCGAGAAGGACGAAATCGGTGAAGCCGCGCTTTCGGAGACGCCATGCGGCGCTGAGTCCTGCGATTCCGCCACCCACTATCACAACAGGAATTTTTTCAACGTGCTTTGCAGAGGGAAACGCGACGCGGTCGCGCAAGAGATGGCCCATCTGGAAGGAGTCGTTGACGAACGAACCTTCGATTTTCTTTTCACTTTTGAGGGATAGGCCAACAAGCGCCGCGCTGCCGAGCCCGAGAAACTTGCGGCGGTCCAGCTTCAATGACTGATGTCCTTCCAGTCGTTTTCGTAAGTGCGGACTAGAATCTGGCTGTTGAGCTGATTGGGGGGCATGGGGAGCGGCGCCATATCCGGAGGAAACTGAAAAAGAGCGGGGAGGCCATCCACACTGACGAAACGTAGACCGGCGGGGAGCGATTTGGGGGGAGCGTAGTCGTGCGTACCTGCGAGGACGAAGCCCCATTCACCGAATGAGGGAACATACACGTGGTAAGGATAAGTTTGCAGGCCGGCTTGCTTTAGAGTTTGCGCGATACACCAGAAAGAATCGCGGGCAAACATCGGAGACGTGCTTTGCACGACCATGAAGCCTTGCGCGCTGACGTGACGGGCGACGGCACGGTAGAAAGCGGTGGTGTAGAGTTTGCCGAGCGAATAGTTCGTGGGATCCGGAAAATCGATAACGATGAAATCAAAATTATCGGCGTTCGAATCGACCCAGGGAAATGCATCGGCGTTTATGACGTGCACCTTGGAGGAAAGCAGGGATTTATCATTGAGCCTGGTCAGCATGGGATTCGAGGAAAAAATGCGGGTCATTTCGGGATCTAGATCGACGAGGGTAATGCTCTCGACTTGCGGATACTTCAGAATTTCGCGAACGGCAAGGCCATCGCCTCCGCCAAGAATCAGGATGCGCCGCGGCGCCGGAACGGCGGCGAGTCCGGGATGGACGAGCGCTTCATGGTAACGGTATTCATCGCGCGAGCTGAATTGCAGATGGCTATTGAGAAAAAGGCGCAAATCGTCCTTAAAACGCGTGAGGACCAGGTGCTGGTAACGGGTGTCGCGTGCAAAAATAATCTCGTCGGCGTAGATGTTGTCTTCGGCGGTGGCGGTGATGTGCTTCGCTTCGGCAAGTCCCGCCCCTAGTCCAACCAAGACTAGCAAACAAGCAACGCGCAAACCGCGCGTGCGAGAGAGTTGATTGGCGAACAGGTACGTGCTCCAAAGCGCGACGGCGGCATTGATTAACCCAAACAACATCGCAGAGCGCACCAGACCAAGACGCGGCACCAGCAGAATCGGAAACAGCAGCGAGGCGCCGAGCGCGCCGAGATAGTCGAAGGTGAGGACGTGGGCGATGACGTCGCGGAACTGATAGCGGTCCTTGACGATGCGCATCAGCAGAGGAATTTCCAGCCCCACCAGAACGCCCATCACGATGACCAGCGCGTACAAAATCAATTCGAATCCCGGCGTAAAGGCAAACGCAAGCATCAGCAGCGCGGAGGAAAAGCCACCGACGACGCCAAGGACAAGCTCGATCCACACGAAGCGATTCGCGAGGCCACCATTGATATAGCGAGACAGAGCGCTGCCGATGCCCATGGCGAACAGATACGTGCCGATAATCGTCGAGAATTGAAAGACGCTGTCTCCCACGAGATAGCTGGCGAGCGTACCGGCAACCAGCTCATAGATGAGGCCGCAAGCCGCGACCAGCAGCACGGAAATGAACACCAGGATGCCCATGGACTAGTGAATCGCGGCAGCAATGATGATGCAGATGCCGAGAGACATAGCGCCGACAAGAATGGCGAGCGCCATGTTGTGCTCCTGCACGATTTCCTTCCAAAGATGGTAAGGCGTGAGCTTGTCCATCACCATGAAGGCAATAACAAAGATAAAAATCCCGACAAACGCGAAGACCAGCGCAGCGATGATGTTGCCAAGCGGAACAAGGTTCATCTTACTTGCCTCCTGTGTAGTGGTGATAGAAGCCGTAAACCGAACGGTAGGACCCAGGATTATCGCGGACGGACTTCGGAACATTTTTGAGCTGATTGATGGTGGCGAGGCTCCAGCCACGGTATTGGCCGAAGGCCGCGGTGCCGAGAACCAGGAATCCATACAGAAGATAGAACTTTCGAAACATTATTCATCGTCTCCAGAGCCGCTGGTCAATTGCATGGGCGGATGATCGCTTTCGGACCAGCGAGACCGCTCAAAGGTGTAAGCACGAAAGGAAATGATGACTACCGGAACGAGCAAAGCGACAAAAGCGATGCCGTAGATGCCGAAGGCGGGCACGTCATGGGTGACATCGACGGTGTACGGAATGCTGGGAAGCGCGGGGTCAACCTCCGGCTCAATCCGCAAATAGTAATAGCCGGAAGGGATGCTTGGAATTACCACAACGTCGTTCTGCTTCCCTTCGCTCCAGGAACCGTCGCTGTCATAGCCGTAGTAGTAGCTCAGTTCGCGGCCGAAATCCCAGGCCTGCCCGGTATCCTGATTGATGAGCGCGTAATTCAAATAGATCCAATGGTTGCTGACGGGAGCATAGGTTTTCACTTCCACGGTTGAAATGTGGCCGGTAAGCTCGAAAATATTGGTGACGAATGAGGCCTCGTTTTTCGAATCAGCGCGATTGTATAGATAGGTTTCGTGGAGGACCGGCTGTTTTTTGGCGCGCATATCAAAACCGGCCATGAGCGCCAGCAGGAAAACGGTAAATGCTATGAAGGTGACCCAAATACCGTTGACGTTGACGGCGACAGGCGAAGGCTGATTCTCGTAGACGCCCATCGGTTCCGGCGGAGCGCCGGGCAGCTTGAAGGAGTCCCAGATTTCGCGGCCATACATGTACTCGCCGATGGACCAGGTCACTTCCTTGTCGAGCTTTTCGCTGGAGAGAACGCGAGGCGGGTGCACGTAGTCCGTGACAGCAGCCTTTTCACCCACACGAACCTGCCAAGGAAATTCCCCGAGGACGAAATCCGTGTCGGCTTCGGCGGACTGAAAGTGCTTGTAAGTTTCCCCTAGATAATTTGCTCCGCCAAAATCCGCGACCGGCAGCGTCTTGCAAATACTGATGTCGTTCCAATGTCCGTTGTATTCGCTGAGGTAGCGAATGCCCTTATACGGATTGAAGAGAACGTATTCGTGCCAGTAGTAGGTGATTCCGTCGACTTGGGTGCTGCGCCGCTGGAACCCGATGACTTCGTAGTCCGTGCCGCGCAGTTTGCCACGCGTGCCGAGAGGAATGAGCGGCTTGATATCACTCGTCTTAATCTCAAATTGCTGGAGGATTGCCAGGTTGGGATCCTTGGCGTCGAGGATCGAATGGCAGCTCGCACACACGACTGTTTCGGCTTGGCCGAACGAGCGCAGCACTATGGCCGCGCCGCACTTCGGACAATTGAGCGCTTTCGCCTGCGGTTTGGGAGGCCCGGACAGTGGTGGAGTTCCCGCGCTCATCACCAGCCCTCGAAACTGCGCAGATTGTTCAATTTGAGATCGTCGAATTCCACGAACTCGCCGAGATACAGCGCCGCTTCGGGATCGCTGTAATCGAGCGTAGCGAATTTCCTGGACTCGCTGCGCAGATCGACGAAGGTAACGTCCGTCTTGTCCCAATACTGAAACGGCAGCTCGCCTTCCACGCCGCGATAATGCGCGGGAGTGATGACGCTCACGGTATAGCGCTGGTTGTTCCAGTCGAATTGCTGGCCGACTTGAACTTGTGAAGCGGCGGGAAGATTCTGGGCCTTTGCGGATAGGGACACCGCATACTCGTTTTGCGCATCGGAGAGCCACGCGCTCGTTCCGTCGTTCATCATGACGTGCCACTCGTTCCAGCCGCCTTGATCGTACTCATAAAGGATGCGGCCGACCACAACAAACGCCTTGTTGCCGTATTTGCCTTCTGCATTGATCTGAATGGGTGAGCTGTCGGGCGGAAGATCGGCGACCTGGCCGACTTTTTTCAGGTCCACATCCGTGCGGACGAGGATGCTCTTGCAGAATTCGCAAACGGTTTGCACGCTGCTGGACCAGCGAAAAACGATCTTAGCGCCACAGTTCGGACAGTTGGCAACGGGCTGGGTCATCGCGAGTGGCCCATTGGGCTTGCGACAGGAGACTTTGCCTCAGTCACTGGCGACCTGCTTCATTTTGGATTCGTAGGGCCTCTGGAGTCTGCGAACCGAAACAGAGTGCGCATCAAAGAGTTGCCGCAGAACAGTTTCGAAATCCCACTCGGCGCGCGGCACGCAGCAGAAAAGATTGAGGCAGAGCGAGCCGTGCTCGGGAAAGGTGTGACACGCGAGGTGCGACTCCGCGAGAAGACAAAGTCCGGTAATCCCTCCCGTACCGGGAAACTGATGCCATTGCGTTTCGCCAACGGGTCGAAGCTTCATCTCCCGGATGATGTTGTTGAATAGATCTTCCAAGGCAGCCGTGTCCCGCAGGGACTGCGACGAGCATCCGAAGGCTTCGACAACCCATTCGAGTCCGCTCATGGTTGGCGGTGGCGCTACACCTGAGGCTTTCCGCATTCCGGACAGAATTTGGCGCTGCGCGCGATGGGCTTGCCACATTCGCTACAAAATTTGGTTTCGGCAGCGGGAGTTCCAGCCGCCGCTGGTGTCGCTCCACCAGCGGGAGCCGACGTCGATTTCTTCACGGCATCCATCATGGCCTGGCCCAGGGCCACGCCTGCGCCGAGGCCCGCGCCCACTCCGACCGCGCCTCCGCCTTCATTTGCGGCCGCGATGGGGATGGCCTGCGCCACCTGATATTGCGTGAACTTGCCCATGTCGCCGAGCACGTTCATGCTGATGCGCTGGTCGAGCACCTTCTGTAACTCGTCTGGCAGCGAAAGGTTTTCGACCACAAAACTGTCCAGCGTGAGTCCATATTCCGTGAAAGACGGTTTGAGGGTCTCGCTGATCTTTTCCGCAAGAGCGCCCTGGTTCGCGGCCATATCCAGGAATGGTACCTGGCTGGCGGCGAAGGCGTCGGTCATCTTGGCGATAATGGTGTTGCGCAACTGGCCTTCGAGATCGGCAACACGGTATATGTCGCGAGTGCCGCTGATCTTGCTATAGAACGATTTGGCATCGCTCAAGTGGTAGGAGTAAATGCCGAAGCCGCGAAGGCGGATGGCGCCGAATTCCTTGTCGCGAATGGAGATAGGATTCTGCGTGCCCCAGTGCTGGTCGGTTTGAATTCGCGCGGAAAAGAAATAGACATCGGACTTGAATGGCGACTTGAACGCTTTGTCCCAGTTCTTGAGATAGGTCAGGATCGGCAGCGTTTCCGTGTTCAGGGTGTAGAGGCCTGGCCGGAAGCTGTCCGCAATTTTCCCTTCATTCACAAAAACTGCAAACTGCGAGTCGCGGACGGTCAGCTTGCCGCCATTCTGTATCTCGCGATCCTGCATGGGGTAGCGATAAGCCAGGATGCCTTCTTCCGGCTCAACCCATTCGATGACGTCAATCCACTGCTTGGCGATGAAGTCGCGAAGGCTCATGAGAGGCCTCTCTTCCGGCGCGCTCGTGAGTGAGAATTGCGGCCGGTGAAAGCGATGCTACGGTGCGGCTTGCGGTGTGTCAATGGCGCGGATAAGAATACCATTGCTCGAATATAGCTGGGCGCAATGTGAATAGAGCACCTTCTGCTACCCCTTGTAAATACAATGAGATGCACGCCCTCCTGGATTGCGGAGGTATTACAAAATCTTTCGTGAAACTTGTTGCCTAATTGGGCTTGCTTTCTTTCAAGAGACCGTCGATTAGACTGCGCAAGTAGCTTTCGTCTTCCAAGGATGACTCGCGGATCGGACGGCTCTGGGCACGGATGATGCCTTGGCGATCGATTACTACAATTTGTGGCACCATGAATTGTTCGGCGGATTTCCGGCCTAAGTAACTATCCACAGCTTTTGAGGAAGTGTATCCAACCGGATAGGTAATTCCCAGGCGCCGCACAAAGTCAGTTACCTTTCCTCTGCCAGCGTCATAGTCAAAGGCTATGCCGATGGGCTGAAAGCCACGCGGGCCTAATTCCTTGTGGAGTTTGGCAATCACCAGGGTCACGCGGGCACAGTGAGGGCAGTTCATCAACAAGAATTCCACGACCACCACTTTGCCATGGAAACTTGAGAGCGACGTGTGTTTGCCGGAAGGCTCGAGGAAGGTGAGCTCGCTCGATGCGCGGGGCACCGGCGCGGTAGCGAGCAGCAAAGTCGCAGCAAGCAAGATGAGACTAGTGAGAGCAACAACCCTATTTCTAAGCACAAGCATAAGTTCACACCTGTTTCCATTTCTCGGCTATTTTCGTAATTTCCGCTTCCGCCATACGGGCTGCATCTTCTGGGCTGAGCTCGCCTTTTGCCACGCTGATAAACATCCTGGGAATGACAAACTTGTTGAAAACCTCCATTGGATACCGGAGTGGCGTAGCTGGGAAAGCCAAGATTGTGGGTCCAGTGGAGAGCGTCTTTTAGCTCTTTGTACTTAAAAGGAGGATCGCCGGTGGCGTCGTTCTCCAGACGAACAATCAAGTCTGGAACCGTCTTCTGATATAAGGGAAAGTTGCAACCGCGGCTCTTCTCGTAGATGGCTTTGGAATTATCAATCAGATCTGCCAGGAATTGTTTCGCGCCTTCCCTGTTTTCTGCGAAGTTCCAGACGACGGAGCAATTGGTGACGTGCGGGAGTCCGAAAACACCTGTTCCCGTCGAACCGAGGAGTGGCGGCTGAATCCTGATCTTGCTTGCAACTTGCGGGTTTTGCAGTTCCGCGGTGCGCAAGAGGCTGATGCCGTTGAGACTGCAGGAGGTCTTGCGCGCGAGCATAGCCCGGACGTTCCCTGACGCGGGCCAATTGAGCTGCTCAGGAGTCCCCGCATCCAGGTAGAGCGCTTTGGCATACTTCAGGGCCTCGATGGTACGAGCTCCTGTGTTGATGGTTATCCTGCCATCGGGATCCAACACCCGTGCTCCAAATGCGAAAAGCAGAGTGTGCAAAGTGACGTTACTTTCGAGGGTGGGCGCCATTGCCAAGCCACAGGGGATGCCCAGCTCCTCCCGAATCCGTTTCCCGCCGCTCCGCAGACTACCGTAATGCATGGGGCCGAAAGGCATGCCCACCTGACGCCAGTAATCCTCAAAGTAATGAAGGGGAGTGGGAATCCAATAGTCGGCAAAGGCGAAATAATTTTTCGTTTTGGAATTGAAGGTGGAACGATGCGCGAGGCGATCCAAGGTGCCGTACTTGAAGGCTACGGATTGATAGACCTCAGCATGGTCGATGGTATGTTGCTGAAACTCAGCGGGTGGCCAGGGAAACATGAATACGTCGTGGCCCTTGCCTGCCCGGATTTCGCCACTAGCGCTTGCGTGGATTGATTCGACAGGGATGTGCTCAACAACCACTCTGGTGTCATGGAGTTCGCCCCATTTCCTGGTAACCGCGGCCTCAAACCAGGAGTCGTATTCCGGCAAGAAGTGCGCCCATTTTGCAATCTTCAAAGTCTTTTGCTGTATTTGAGTGCCAGCAGGGAAATGGAAGAATGGCCCGAGAGCGGCGGACACAGCCGCGCCTTTGAGAAAATCACGGCGTGAAAACGCGTTTTTCGTGGCCCTTGCCATTCCGCAGACGGCCTCCCCTCAAAAACGCCCTCACCCTTGACTGGGCGTCGCCAGCCAAGGGTGTGCAAAGAGCGCGAAGTTCAAGTGCTGCCGATCAGTTTTCTGGAGCCGCCTCATTGCAGAATTTTCCAGTATTCTGCAAGCAACTGAAGTTATTTAGGAGACCGGTATCCAGTGCGTTGCCGTTGGAGCGGCGGACCACATCCAGGAACGCATCCTTGGCAACGGCCCCGTTGCGGGGATCGAGAAGAGCGGGGCAAACCAGCCAAACTGCTGCCGGGGAGTCAGCGCCTCCCACATCTTCCTGTCCCTCGGCCATGCAGCCGGGGTTGGGAGGACTCTGACCCGAAAAGCCGGGAATAGGATTCGACCCGACCACTTTGCCTTCCAAGAAATTCAATTCGTCGCCAGTCCTGATTATGGGGGTACCGTCCAGACTGAGGCCTTCCTTGTTTCCCAAGGCCTGAATCATGGATGGGCACTGCGTGGTGTTGTCGTGAATAGTGGGCAGGAACCAGAAATAAGTGATAATCCACATTCCCAATAGGTCGTCACAGAAGTAGCCAAAGGGGCTGTCATTGACAATGCTCGTCCCTTGTACGTTGTTGTTGTTGCTGCCGTCGATGGCGTTACGATTGGTGGCAAACCTCCAGTCCTGCCGCAGGCTGGGCGTCGCGACGCTGCTGACTGGGAAGCACGGTGTGATCGTGGGGTCACCCATCGTGCCGCAAGGCGTGCCGGCAAATTGGCCATTCGGCATGATCTGCTTCAACGCCGCGTACGCTTCGAAGTTGCTGACGATATCAACCATTTGAATGGTGCGCGCGTTTCCGACGCCGGTGAAGTCGTCAGATTGCCTGGTCAAGAAAGCCAGAATGGAGATGAACTCCGTTGGAGAACCGCTCTGATCATCGGGGTAGCCTCCGGTGGTCGCCAGGATGCGAAAATTCCTGCGGGTAGGATCATTCACGCTGCATGTGCTGTCGGCAACCCAGTTGACTTGGCTTCCCGTTGCCGGGGGCCCGGTTTGCCTGAAAGTTCCGAAGCGACCGGCTACCGATGCATTGACGCCAGTGCCTTGGCCGGCAACGATCCCATTCTCGGTATAAAAATTGTCACTGAAATCGCATGGCGGAGGATTGATCTGGGTGAACGTTTTCACGCTAGCGGGGGCGATTCCCGTAGACTGCGCCCAGACAATGCTCCCTGGGACGCTGGACGTACCCAGAATCAGGACTGCACAAGTGAAAATCGCAACGAAAGCGCTGATCGGTGCCTTCTTTATTTTAGTTACCACGACTTTATCCCTCCTCGGACTCCGTCCCCGTGGCGGGTACGGACCCCAGAACGAAAAAGTTATGAACCACGAAGCTTGACCGCGCCTGGGACCAAACACCAGACGGAACAGAAATCAACAGCTTTAACCCCTCGCAATCGCTGCCTTGGTCTCTGGACGGATCATCCAAGAGATGGACTCGGCGATAAACGGAGGGTGGGCCATTCCCGGACAAGCCGCCCACAACATCAAGGGTTCGTTCCCGTAGCGGACGTTTCCGATGTGCTGGGTTTTGTCCCGGTCGATAGCCGGATCGGGGTAAGTAAACCCCAGGCCCTTGCGTAGGTTTTCGATGTCCATGCCCTGCCCGGTCAGGAAAGTCCATCCCTCCGGACGGGCATTAAATTTCTTCATGTATTTCTGCAGGACGTCAGGCGTATCTTCTTCGGGCTTGAGCGTGACGGAGTACATGAAGATGTCACGGCCGACCCGATCGCCAAGCAGGCGCTGAAGCTGGACCAGGTTCGAGGTGGTGGCCGGACAGCTGCCGTCGCACCGGGCGTACATCATGTTGATCACCACGATCTTGTCGCGGATGAGGTCGTCGTAAAAGCGCACCGATTTTCCGTCCTGGGTGCGCAGGACGACGTTGGGGAAGTACCCAGGCCCCATTCGAGGCCGCGGCAGTCGGCCGCGCGGGGCGGCGGCGGCCACCGCGCCGGTAGCCAGGGCGGAAGCGGGCAGAGCGGCCAGGAAGTGTCTGCGGTTCATGGGGATCTCCTTCACGGAACGATGTCCCAGCGGAGCATCATGTCGTGGTCTTCGTGGACCACGTTGTGGCAGTGCATCGGGTAGCGCCCCTCGAAGTCGCGAAACCGCATGAAGATCCGGATCTCCTCGTTGAACTCGAGGCGCGCGACGTCCTTGCGGAAGTCGTTGACCCCCACGGCGTGGCCGTTGCGCGACAGGATCAGGAACTCCTCGAAGTGAACGTGGATCGGGTGCTGCCAGCCCTTCGAGTCGTTCTGGAACACCCAGATCTCGGCGCTGTTCTTCTTGACCGAGGCCCGGACCTCTTCTTCTTCGAAGAACTTGCCGTTGATGGCCCAGGCCCCGTTGCGCCGATCGAAGCGCCAGACCCGGGTGGTCACCGCTTCGC
>Ga0137412_10004510_pt1 | contig 11117 bp, 9 predicted proteins | sample CZODoug2_1_16fun_FD_122160 | JGI IMG/M metagenome (GOLD analysis project Ga0137412, IMG submission 122160) | Vadose zone soil fungal communities from Angelo Coast Range Reserve, California, USA - CZODoug2_1_16fungal (Hybrid Assembly) | ecosystem: Environmental > Terrestrial > Soil > Vadose zone... | reverse complement strand
ACTCGACGCCGGTATCACTGGTCCGGGCTGGCTCTGCTTCTTCCAGCAGTGGCTCTCGCGGTCGTATTCTTCGTGTTCCCAGTCATTTACGCGGCGACGATCGGCTTCACGAATCTGTCGCTGGTAGGCCCCCACGCCATCAACTACTCATTCACGGGGCTCGACAATCTGATTCAACTGCTGCACGACTCGGTCTTCTGGGGATCGGCGTGGGTGACCGCTGTGTTCGTCCTCGGATCCGGCGTCGTCGGAGTGACAGCGATGGGTCTGATCCTCGCCTTGCTCATCCGATCGGCGAATCGCTTCGTGAGCACTCTCGTCAGCAGCATCGTGCTCGTGTCGTGGATGCTTCCGCCCGTCACTGCCGCGATCATGTGGTACGCGTTCAGTACCCAGGGTGGCGCGGTCAGTCATCTGATCGGACAGCCGGCCGCAAACCCACTGACCGGCACGCCCTTGCTGATGGTGTGTCTGGCGAACGTTTGGTCGACAACTGGCTTCTCAATGCTGGTGATCTCGGCAGGGCTTGCCGGTATGCCCGCCGAAGTCGAGGAGGCCGCCGAGATCGAGGGCGCCAGCGCCTGGTACCGGCTGCGCAGAGTGACGCTGCCGCACCTGCGTCCGACGCTGATGACGAACATCGTGCTCGTCATGTTGCTCACGATCGCGAACTTCACGATCGTGTGGATCATGACCCAGGGGGGCCCGGGAGATGCCACGAACATCCTGCCCGTCTATGCGTATCGCCAGGCCTTCACGTACCAGCATCTTGCGTACGGCAGCCTGATCGGGCTGGTCCTCATCGTGGTGGCGAGCCTGATAGCCATTCCCTTCGCGAAGCTGAGTTCTCGGAGAGAGTCATGACCGCCCCCGCCGCCGCGCTGCACCACGGCGAACGTCGACAAGACCGCAGTCCCCTCACTGCGGGGAAGTTGGGCCGAGGTGTCGTCCTCGCCCTCATCGGCGTGGCCTTCTTGCTTCCCTTCTGTTGGATCGTCTTTGCCGCCTTCGACTCGCAAGCATCGTTCGCGATTCAGTTACCGCATCTGACCCTGCAGAACTTTGCCGACGTCTTCAGCGCCGACAATCGACTCGCTCTGTGGAACAGCGCCTACCTCTCGCTGCTCAGCACACTAATCGCCACAGTCGCGGCTTACCTTGCGGCGTATGTGATCTCACGCAAGCAGGTGCCCTACACCTCCGCGATGATGTTCGCGATCCTGTTCCTCAGCGGTCTGCCGATCAACATTCTGGTGGTGCCGCTGTTCCAGATGTACACCAAGCTCGGCTGGCTGTCGTCGATGAACGCGACGGCTGCCTTCCTGGCAGTGACCAGCATGCCGTTCATGATCTGGATGCTGAAGAACTCGATCGACGACATTCCGAAGGACCTCGAGGAGGCGGCGTTCATTGAAGGTTCGTCCTTGACACGAGTGCTCCTGCGGGTCGTCCTGCCAATGTCGTTGCCGGGCATCTGCGCAGCGGGGATCTACGGCTTCGTGACCACGTGGGGCAACTTCCTCGTACCCATGGTCCTCGATAGCGACCCCGCTCACCAGACCGCACCGATCGTGGTCTACGGATTCATCGGCGCCGCCGCCGTCCGATGGGGAAACATCGCGGCCTACTCGCTGGTGTACTCGCTGCCGGTGCTCGTCCTGTACTTCGTCATGGGCCGGATCACGCGTGGCAACTACGCCACCGGCGGCGCGGTCAAGTAGAGGAGGACCAAGCAGGTGAACATCCGAGAATTCCCGTGTCAGACAAGGAAACGAGGCCAACATGGCGTCAGTTGACTTCGATCACGTCTGGAAGTACTTCGGCGATGTCGCGTCGGTCTCCGACCTGTCGCTGCACATCGAAGATGGCGAGTTCATGGTGCTCGTCGGGCCTTCGGGATGCGGTAAGACGACGACCCTGCGGATGCTCGCCGGCCTGGAACGCGCCTCCCATGGTGAGATTCGAATCGACGACGAGGTGGTGAACTCGCTGCGCCCAGGCAAGCGCGACATCGCCATGGTGTTCCAGAGCTACGCGCTGTTTCCTCACATGAGCGTGTATGAGAACCTCGCCTTCGGTCCACGTTCGCGGGGAGACCGCAAGAAGACATTCGATCCCGCGGTCCGTAGGGTCGCCGAGACGATGGGTCTGGCAGAACATCTCGCGCGACGCCCCGCTGCGCTGTCGGGAGGGCAACGCCAGCGCGTTGCACTTGCCCGGGCGCTTCTGCGGACTCCGCGCCTGTTCCTCATGGACGAGCCACTCTCGAATCTGGATGCCGCCCTGCGATTGCAGATGCGCGTGGAGATCGCGAAGTTGCAGCGTGAACTCGGTGTAACCACTGTGTACGTTACGCACGACCAGGTCGAGGCGATGACGATGGGGCACCGCATCGCGATCATGAAAGACGGAGTGCTGCAACAGGTCGGCGCACCCGAGGAGGTTTACAACAACCCCGCAACGAGCTTCGTCGCCGCAAGCATCGGCACGCCGAGAATCAACCTGCTCGATGGCGCGCTTCGAATGGGGGAGGACGGCACTCAGATAGAGGTGCTCGGTGTCCATGTGGCGCTGCCGATCGAGCGAAATTCCCTGCAACCCTTCGACTCCGATGGCGCCGCAGTCTGCGTTGGGTTGCGCCCAGCGGACCTACAGCCTGCAACCGGCAATGACCGTGGGCCGGTGTTCAGCCTCGTGGTCGACGCGGTCGAACCCATGGGGCCTGAGACCTACGTCACGGGTCGTTGCGCTGAGCAGACCATCACGGCGCGGTTCCCAGCAGACCACAAGCCAGCCGTGCTGTCGACGGTGCGGGTCAGCATCGATCCGACGAAGGTGTACGTCTTCAGTCCCAGCAGCGGCCTGTCGATTCTCGACAGGTCTCGTACCGCCGGGCCAGTTCCGGCAACCGCGTAACGGCACCATCGAACCGCAACTCTTATGGAGGACATCATGCGCACACGGAAATGGCTGTTGGTACTAGGCGTGCTAACGCTTTTCGCTGGATTGCTGACCAGTTGTAGCGGTGGATCCAACGGCGGCAAAACCGAGCTGACCGTCGCATATGGGTCGACTTACGTCTTTGACAGCGAAGACCTGGCGACCAAGTACTGGAACAGCATCAAGGAGCAGTTCGACGGGGCACACAAGGACGCCACCCTGAAACTGGTGCCGATTCCGGGCTCCTACAACGACATCGTCTCCAAGTTCAGCCTGGACTACCGTTCCCCGTCCACCGCTCCGGACGTAGCGCAGCTTCCGACCGGGCAGCTCGGCGACTGGCAATCGTCGGGCTATCTAGCGCAACTCGACGACCAACTGGCGTCCTCTGACTTCTGGAAGACGTTCCCCAAGCCGGTCCAGCAGGAGACCCAATTCGACGGCAAGACCTACGCCGTCAGCGTGGGCGACAACGTGTCGTCGCTGTTCTACAACAAGCAGATGTTCGCCAAGGCGGGAATTCCCGTGCCGTGGAACCCCCGCAACTGGGCCGACATCGTGGACGCCGCCAAGCGCATCAAGGCGGCGGTGCCCGGTGTAACCCCACTGTGGCTTGCGGCGGGAACCAGCCAGGGCACCAACGGGATTCTGCAGGGCGGCGGCAACCTCATCAACGGATCCGACACGCCGACCATCTATGACAACTCGTCCAAGAAGTGGGTCGTCGACAGCCCAGGGCTTCGGCAGACGCTCGACCTCTACAAGCAGGTCTACTCCGCAGGGCTGGGAGCGGCGCAATCCGATCTCTTTTCGCCGTCAGCCGTCACTGTTCCACTGACGCTGTTCCAACAGGGCAAGCTTGCGATCGCCGTTGGGTCGAACTACTACTTCGGGAACTGGTCGAAGTTCGTCGCCGCTCCGGAGTGGCCCCAGGCCGCCGACGTCATGGACGTCGCCAAGATTCCGACCGCTAACGGGCAGGCTCCTGGTGCCGCAAGCACTTTGGGTGGTTGGGCGGCCGGCGTCTACTCGGGCACCAAGCACGCCGACCTGGCTTGGGATCTGGTGAAACTCATCGAAAACGAGCAGAACCTGGTCAATGCCGCGAACTGGGCCGGCTTCGTTCCGCCGAACTCGAGCTACGTCAAGAGCCCCGATTTCGTCAACTTCGCGCCGCAGCAGGAATTCTTCGGCGACATCCTGAACTATGCCACGCCCACCCCGTCCAACGCCGACTACAGCGCGTGGGGCCAGGGCTTCGAAGAGGCCACCGGGTTGCTCGTGAGTGATCCGTCGACGACGGTCGACCAGGCGATTGCGAAGCTCAAGGACACCGCTACCAAGTCGCTCGGCGACGACAAGGTGACCACGCTGCCATAGCCGAAGCAGCCGCTATCGCAACGTAATAGCCGTTCTGCCCGAATCAAGGACAAGGAGAAGTGCCGAAAATGAACCATGCGCCGCTGCGTGTGGGCGTCATCGGGTGCGGAGTGGTTGCGCAGGTCATGCATCTGCCCAATCTCACCGCGCTGCCGGAACTGTTCACGATCGTCGCGTTGTGCGACGCATCGCCAACCGTCCTTCGCGGGTGTGCCGAGCGCTACCGCGTCCCGGTCACGACCACGGTGTGGACTGAACTGCTCGACCATTCGCTCGACGCCGTCCTGGTGCTCACACCGGGCAGCCATGCCCCGCTCGTGACAGCCTTCGTCGAGGCGGGGGTGGCGGTCTTCGCCGAGAAACCGATCGCGTTCTCCGAAGCGGAGGGCACCGACATCATTCGCGCGGTCGAGCGGTCCGGAACCCCGGTCATGGTCGGTTACATGAAGCGGTACGACCCCGCATACGAGCGCCTGCGCGAGGTCCTTCCCGACATCGGTGCCATTCGACTGGTACAGACGATGACGATGGAGACTGCGTTCCGGCCCTACCTCGAGCATCAGCCAGTACTTGCTGCCGATGATCTCGCGGCAGACGTGCGCGCACGATTCGCGACCGACGACGCCGCGCGCGTGCGGGCAGCGCTGGTCACTGATGACGAGTCCATCTCGGCGGTGTATCGCAGGCTCCTCATCGATGGGTTGGTCCACGAATTCAATCTGCTCCGAGCAACTCTGGGCGACGTGACGGCGGTGCCCTACGCCGACCTCTCGTTGGATCGCATCTCGATCGCCCTGCGCTTCGGCGACGTGCCGTGCTCGGTCGATTGGATCGAGATGCCCGGACTCGCACGCTACGAGCAGCGCTTCTCGTTCGTCGGCGACCGGGGGAAGGCCACGTTGACCTTCCCGTCGCCGTATCTGGCCAACATGCCAACACGTCTCGACGTCGAGCGCGGGGAACCCGAGTCGCCGCATTCTTGGGTGACGACCGACACGGTGTCGTTTCAGGAGCCGTTCAAGGTCGAACTGCATCGATTTCACGCACTGGTGGTTGACGGCGTATCCGTTCCCACCACCGTCGCCGACGCAGTCGCCGACATTCGCTTGTGCCAGCACGTCGTTGCCGCTCACCTGCGGCTAGTGGATCAGATGAACGAAGGAGAATTGTCGTGGTCTTCATCGCCAACGCCCCGGTGAGCTACGGAGCATTCGAGCTCACGGTCGGCATCTATCCCGATGTGCCAGACGGCGAAGGGGTGCTATCGGCCGTCGCGGCTGCCGGATACCAGGGCATCGATCTCGGTCCGGTCGGATACCTAGGCCACGGCGCCGCGCTCGCCGAGAATCTGCGGCGGCACCGCCTAGGGCTGGCGGGCGGCTATCTCGAGATCCCGTTTTACGACACGGATCAATTTCGAGCATCGATGCCCGAACTCGAGGAGCTACTGAGCACATTCGACGTCGCCGCACCCGTGAACTCCGAACTGGGTGTTCCTGCCCCCTTGGCAACGATCGCTGTGACGAGCCAGGGCGTCCGACGAGACGTGCCCGGCCAGGCTGCGCACAACCGGTCGTTGGGATTCACCGATGAGCAATGGGATACGTTCGCGCAGAATGCCGACTGGGTTGCTGCGTACTGCCGCGAACGCGGGTACACCCCGGTGTTCCACAACGAGAGCGGCGGCAACGTCGAGGCGCCGTGGGAGCTCGAGGAAGTGCTCCGGCGGACGTCATTCGAACTCTGTCTTGACACTGGTCACCTTCTCGTCGGCGGTGGAGAGCCGGTGTCGTTCTACGGCGAACATGCGCAGCGGATCGCGCATCTCCATCTGAAGAGCGCCCACCGCGCGCAGATCGAGGAGCTCGTCCGCAATGGAGAGGACGTCGAGGCGCTGTGGCGGCGCCGGGTGTTCTGCCCGCTAGGCGAGGGTGACTTCGATCTCGATGCGCTGCTGCGCGAAGTCAAACAGACTGGCTACGACGGCTGGCTGGTCGTCGAGCAGGACATCTTTCCCGATCCCGAGAGCATGGCGGCTGCGGCCCAGAATCAGATCCACAACCTGGCCGAGCTGCGCAGTGCACTCTCCAGCGAGGGCTTGCTGGCGTGACCGTGTTGCAGCCGCACACGGTGCGACCTGCCGCCTCGCGTGCCGCTGTGACTGAGCGGCCGGGTCGAATTGCCTTGTGCGACTTCGATGTGGGCGATGTCGCGGCAGGTGCCGTGCTGATGCGTGTCTCGCTGTCGGGCGTCTGCGGTACCGACAAGCACACCTTCCGCGGCGAGTCGAAACAGTACGCCGGTACACCCAACGAGCGGGACATCCATTACCCGCTGATCTGTGGGCACGAGAACGTGGGATCCGTTCTGGAAACGGGAGGGGACGTCTACGCGACGGACGGAACGCTGTTGCGGCCAGGCGACCGAATCGTGCCCGGCGCCGACGTGGTGTGCGGCTCCTGCTTCTTCTGCAAGAACGGCTACCCCTACTACTTCTGTGCCCGGCTCGATGACTACGGGAACAGCCTCCACTGTGAACGCTCGCCGTATCTGCTCGGCGGTTGGGCGGAATACATGTTCATCCTCCCTGGCACTCCCATCTTCAGGGTTCCCGATGATCTGCCGGACGAGGTCGCGGTGTTCGCCGAGGTGATGGCCGTGACACATGGGCTGGAGATCGCGCAGAACATCCTTGGCATGTTCGGAGGCAACCGCTCCGGTGGTTCGGTGGCGGTCCTCGGCACCGGGCCGCTGGGAGTGAGCCACATTGCCAAGGCCGCCATGCTTGGGGCGTCAACGCTGATTGCGACGGACCTGTTTCCCCAAAGACTGCGGTTCGCAGAAGAATTCGGCGTGACACGCACGTTCGATGCGAGTGAGACGACCATGGAGGAGCGGGTCGCCCTGACTCGGGAGGCTACCGATGGACTCGGACCCGAGATCGTCGTCGACTGCAGCGGGATCCCTTCGACCTTCGTCGAAGCCCTGCGCATGGTGCGGATGGGCGGGGTTGTCATCGAGGTAGGCACCTTCGTCGATATGGGTCCCGTCTCGGTCAACCCAAACATCGACTTCTGCACGCGCAATGTGACGGTCGTTGGCATCGGGGGCGAGACCGCACAGTCCTATACACCGTTGATGCGGGCGATGGCGGCCAGACTCGATCGCTATCCGTTCGAACGGATCGTCACTCACCGGATGCCACTCGATCACACAGAACAGGCCGTAGTGACCGCCCAGCGCGGCGAGTCGATGAAGGTCGTCATCGACCCGTGGGCCATGGACGACGTCGAGCGGCCACTGCGTTAACGGACGGCGGTTGGCAGCACGTCCAGCGCCTCGAACGGTTGTTGCGTTGAATGCCGCCCGGTCGTCGACCGCCTGGCAATGAGCGCGAGCGGCAGGGTGACCAACGTCGGGGGTCCAGAAAGCTCACCGCTGATTCGCCGGATCAATAGCGACACCGATTCTTTGGCCGCCGCGCCGAAGGGCTGCGCAACCGTGGTCAGTGACACCGCACGCAGCCGGGCCAAACTGATGTTGTCGATGCTCGAGACTGCGAAGTCCTCAGGCACGGCGAATCCGAGTGCCCCCGCCGAGTCGAGCAATGCCACGCCGATGAAGTCGTGCACGGCGAAGACACCGGAGAACAGGCGGCGATCCGCCAGCACCTCCTTGAGGCCACGCTGTGCGCCGTCCACCTCGATCATCGAATCGCCTGGTGCCCACGTCATGACCGGTCCCGCGGGTAGTTCGGCTGCACGCAACGCCTGCCGGTAGCCGTCGAGGCGTTCGGCGTGCGCGAGCGACTCCATGGATTCGGGGGACACGAAGGCGATACGACGATGTCCCAACTCGATCAGATGCCGGGTCGCGAGATACGCCGCCTGGGTGTCGTCGATGCACACCGAGTCCGCCCACTCGCCGCGGCATGTCGCGAAGACGACGGGTACGTGGCGGCCGACTGCAACACGGAGGAGGTCCGCAGACGCCTCCATGCTCAGGAACAAGATGCCCGCCACCTGTTGCTGAAGTAATCGCGTGACTGCGGCAAGCTCACGGTCGGGATCGCCGAGGGTGTTGCAGAAGATGGTGCTGAATCCTGCTTGAGTGGCGCTGCGCTCGACGTGCACGGCCATCTCGGCGAAAAACTGGTTGCTGAGGTCACCCACGACGACCCCAATGAGTTTGCTCTGCGCACCGACAAGTTGCCGAGCCACGTTGTTCGGTTGGTAGTCGAGCTCGACGATCGCACGTCGCACCCGCTCGACCGCCTTATGACTGGTCCCCGGCGTACCGCGGAGGACCGCTGAAACGGTCGACTTCGACACGCCGGCCAGTTGTGCGACGTCGATGATCGTGGGGCGGCGGGAACGAGGAAGTGGCGCATCGCCTTTAGCTCCGTCGCCTGACTCGGGGAGTGGAGGGTCTCCTTTGCGCATTCCCCCTCCATCTGCTCAGTTCCGCAACCTCCAGGGAGAGCGGCACTATAGGGATGGTAGCTGGTCCACGGGGTCAACTCGCGAGGGTCTGCGGCCACACACACGCACATCGTTGGCGGTCGTGTTGCCTATTGAGGTACCGACGGCTGTCGCACCAGTAGCCGGTGGATTCGACTCCGCGCGCTGGATCGGCGGACGTCAACCGATCCAGCGCCGTGACATGGAGTAAGGAGCAAACGCGCCGGACTAGTACTGGGGTTCTCACTCCAGATCGGCGAGGGTCCTACGGGCGGCTTCCAGCTCGGCTTCGAGAGCGGCGACCTTGGCGGCCTGCTGGGAGCGCGCCTCTTCGATGACCTCGTCGATCGGTGCGGAGAGGTCCTCGTGCAGTTCCTTGGCCGCGCGGGAGACGGCGGCGGCCGCGACCGCGAGGTCACGGGCCAGGAAGGTGGTGCCCTGCTTGAGCTCGGCGCGCCATTCGCCGTCGGCGGTGCCGATGACGGTGAGGGTCAGCTCGAGAGTCTTGGTCTTCTTGCCGGCCGCCCTCTTGGCAGGAGCCTTCTTCGGCGTCTCCTCGACGGAAACTTCAGCGGCGGTTACCGGCGTACTGACGGGTGCTGCGCTCTCGACAGGAGAAACCACGACATCGGGAGTGTCGAAGTCGGTGGACAGCGTTTCGGGTGCCAGAGTGTCTACAGTCATGGTTGCGGCGTACTCCTTCTGAACATCGCCCGCAGTGCGCGGGCTGGCGGTAGGAGTTCATTAGAACATATGTTCGACCATCGGGCTACCCGGCACTCCCAATGTCAGCCGCCGGCGTCGAGTTCGACGATTGCGGCAATCGTACTGATTTATGTTGGTACGAAGAAGGATTGAGATTGTCACGACGGCATTGACAGCACGAATTCCGTGTAGCCGAATCTCTGCCCGTTGATCTGCAGCTCGATGCCGTGTACACCCGGGTAGTAACGGCGAGTGGTGATCGGCTTGATGGCGTGCCGACGCGATAGGGCGACATGTTCTTGGGGCGCCAAGGTTTTCGTGGTCAGCTTGAACATCTTCGGCGAGGTGGAGCCATTGGCCTTCCGATGGTGGATCACGTAGTCGATGGCCAAGACGGCAGGACGATCGCCGAGGTTGGTGATGTCGCCGGTGAAGGTGATCGCTCCGCCAAAGTTGATCGTCGCGTCTTCCAATACCGGGCCTCGCACGTCCAACTGGTCGGCGGTGAACCCGAGCAGCCGAAGGGCCGCCGGGTCGCCGGCCTTGACCAAGGTGCGCATGGCGTGGCGGATCACCGACGGGGTCTGGTCGTCGGGGGCCTCGGCCCATGCGGTCGCGGTGGCCACCGCCGTTTCCGGCTGCAGCCGGGACACGTCGTTGAGGTGGTTGGCCACCGACCGGCGCACCGTCTCCGATTCGTCTCGGTAGAGCGCATCCAGAATGCGCCGGGTGTGACCTGGAGCGAGGATGAGCGGACGAACTTGCTTGGCCCACGGAAGTTTTGGCCGAGTTCCCTCGCTGGCCAGTCGCCGCACGGCGCTGTCATCGTGGGCACTCCAGGTCTCGGCGACGGCCAGGGCCCGCTCGACATCGGCGTTGAGAAAGGTGCGGAGCGCGAACTCGCTCGTCAGTCGCGGAGTGAGAGCCGCCAACAGGTCCAGTCCGTCGTCGAAGTCGCCTGTGTCTCCGCTAGTGGTGGCGGCGACGGCGATGGCCTCCGTCAGTGGCCAGATCATCCACCCGGTCAGATCGACGTCACTGAGCGCGCGCCGAACGGTCGACGCCAACTCGGCGTAGCCACTGCAGTCGTGCAGAATCGCCGCGCACACCACTCCGACTCGTTGAGTCAATGTCTGCGAGGAGAATTCACCGACGGCCGAGTGAACTGCCGCCCACCGGGTACGGGGTGAGCTCGCCGCGTCGAGAATCTGGGCGAGGCCGAGCACGGCGTCGGTGCTCAGCAGCTCGTCGGCAGTTGGCATGGTCGGATCTCCACAAAGGTAGCGGCGGCGGCGCAACCGTCCATGCGGTCATGCCGGTGATGTCCTGAATTGCGTCAAGTATGTCCTCCCAGGAAACGACGGCTACGCCGGCGTTACTGCTGCGAAACAACTCCTCACAAAACTAGCGCTGGTGAGAACGTCGCCTCCAGAACGTTCTGGCACGAACATGCGGCATTTGCCAGAAAGGTAGTTCGATGGATTCCCGTTCAGCTCTCACGGTGAGCATCGGCGTTCTCGGTGGCCTCGCCGTGGCGTTCACGGCGGACGTCGTTACCGTGCCAATTTGGGTGGTATTCCTCGCATGGGGCTCGTTCGTCTTCGTCGGTGGCGGCGTCTCCGGCTGGGTGCG
>Ga0137412_10004509_pt1 | contig 11120 bp, 6 predicted proteins | sample CZODoug2_1_16fun_FD_122160 | JGI IMG/M metagenome (GOLD analysis project Ga0137412, IMG submission 122160) | Vadose zone soil fungal communities from Angelo Coast Range Reserve, California, USA - CZODoug2_1_16fungal (Hybrid Assembly) | ecosystem: Environmental > Terrestrial > Soil > Vadose zone... | reverse complement strand
ATTACGGGTACGCCAAGCTCGGCGCGAATAGCGCGAATCAATTCGGCCCGGTCGATCCCGCCCGGCCGCGGGCGGTCGGTACCGTCGATGGCGACCAACGTAGCGCCGGCTCGGACCACCTCGGCCGCTGCGGCGAAGGTCGGCGTAATGAATACCCCGGCGGGATCACCGATCTTATTGATACCGACGATCGGCACACCCACCGCCGCGCGGATAGCAGCCACGTCGGCCGGACCGTTGGCCCGTATTCCGCTGGCACCGCCGGTGACGGCCGCCCGGGCCATTAGGGCCATCGGCGTGGGTCCGTGCAACGGGCTGGTTGCCGGAGCCTGGCAGGACACCACGAGCCCGCCCGCGGGAATGGGAAACACGTTGTGTCCTCACCCGATCCGGCGCAGCGACAGGTCCGCGGTCCGTTGTGGACGCTGCAGATCCATGGTCAACGAAAACCGGTCGCCGCGATATAACGCATGTACGAGCTCCAACACCCGCCCGCGGTTGTCGAGCGACGTGCCGTGTAATGCCAGGCAGGGCTGGGTTTCCGGAATTCCTAACAATCGCGCGCTTTTAGGGTCGGGCATCGCGGTTTCCAACGTGGTCTGGCCGCTGACCAACTCCACCCCGCATCGCGTAGCCAGCACATCATAAAGCGACCCGGTGAGATCACTCAACGAGAGCCCTGGCACGTAACACTCCGGCATTGAAATGCGCTCGATCGCCATGGGCAGGCCGTCGGCAAGCCGCAACCGACTCACGCAGACCACCGGTTCGCCGGCCGGGATCCGCAATTGCCGGCTCAACACGTGGTCGGCGTGTCGGCGGCGCAGCTCGAGCGTTTTCGAGCTGGGCGTCAGGCCGCGCCGATGCATTTCCTCGGTAAACGATGCCATCACGAGCCGGCGGGCGATCTTTGGTCGGGCGGTAAAAGTGCCCGCACCCTGCCGGCGCACGAGTAGGCCGTCCTCGGCCAGCTCGCCCATTGCCCGGCGCAGTGTCATCCTGGCCACCGACCATTGTCGGGCAAGATCGCGCTCCGGCGGCAGCACCGAGCCCTCTGGCAGCCGGTTGACGAGGTCCAGTAGTCGAGCCCGGATCTCGGCGACCCGGCCGGTTAGCAGACTGCTCATCGGGCTCCTTAAGTCACCGGTTACTTAGGGCAATATCGTCGTTACGGGGCCATGGCGCGGACCCACCATCAGTGTCGGATGTCAGCCCCACACGGGCTAGCGGCTGCGGCAGCCTGGCTAGACCATTGTGACCCGCGGTGTCCGGCAAAGCCATAGTCAGCGCGACAATTGGCGCTGCACTGATACCGATTGGTCCAATCGAAACCCTCCCGCCACGCGCCACCGTGCCCTCGCCAGTTACCGTTCCGAACGAGCCACTAGGGAGACAAGAGTGACGCCACCGATACCGACCTATTTCGACACGCTGCAGCGGCTGCTGACCGAGGTGCAGCGCGACGAGGCGGATAACATCGACCGAGCCGCCCGCATGATCGCGACGGCCATTGGCGCCGGCGGGCAGGTCAAACTGCTGGGCACCGGCCATTCGTATGCACTGGCCATCGAGCTTGCCGGCCGGGCCGGCGGGCTGATGGATCTGGCCGTCATCCATGACGCCGTCTTGTCGATGGCCGAAGGGCTCGGAAAATCCACCGCCACCGAACGCCTCGGCGGGTACGGTGCAATCCTGATCGAGCAGAGTGGGCTGCGTGCCGGTGATGTCCTCGTGGTGATCAGCAATTCCGGTCGCAACGCGGTGCCGGTCGAGGCATTGCTGGCCGCGCAGGCGCGCGGTGTTGGGACTGTCGCGCTCACGAGCGTTGCGCATTCGCGCTCGACCCCGCCCCGACCGCCGGCACCCGGCCGGCTTTGCGATCTGGCCGATATTGTGCTCGACAATCACGGGCTGCCAGGCGATGCAGCCGTCGCGGTGGCCGGCGTGGCGCATCCGCTCGGTCCGACGTCCACTGTGGTGGGTGCGGCGATCCTGAATGCCGTGTCGATGCGCGCCGCCGAGCTGCTGGTCGAGTCCGGCCAGCAACCGGCGGTCTACCTCAGCGCCAATGTCTGACCTCATTTCCCGTAAATCTCGATCTCGTCGACGAAAATGTAGTCGGCGAAATAGCCGTACGTCTTCGTAGCCTCAAGCCTGACGTACCGGGCGCTGATATTGCTGAGCGCCAGGCCGAACCATCGATCCCCGGGCGTGCTCGTCGTCGCACGTTTGGTGTACGTGGTGCCGTCGTCGCTGGTCAGCACGGTCAGTGAGTCGGGCTCGTAGTGATGCACGCCGTCGTTGTATCGCCAGAATTTGACGAGTTGTAGCGAGTGCGACGATCCGAGGTCGACGTCGACATCGATGGTCTTGGTCTGGCCCGAGCTCAGGTTGTAGCCGTACGACTTGTGGTCGGGATATCCGGCGGCGATAAACCCGTCAGTGGAGTCGGCGTCGTTGGTGTCGGGATAGGCCGGGTCGAGGCCGTCCGTCGTCTTGGTGTACGGCCGGTGCAGTGCGAGGTTTACCGGTGATTTGGCGAGATCGCCCATAACCGCTATTTCGTCGACGAACATGTAATCGGCCAGGCGGGCTTGGGTTTTGGTGATGTCGATCCGGACATAGCTCACGGTCGACTGTTTGAATGGTACGTCGAACCATGAGCCGGTGGGCCAGGTCGTCTGGCCGCGCAGCTGGAAATCGCTGCTGTCCGACCGGGTATACACCGCAACCCTGTCCGGCGCGTAGTTGTGATCGCCGTCGTCGTACTTGCGAAAACGTACCTGATCGACGGCGATGGGCTGGCCCAGATCAACGATGATCGACACCGTCTTGGTCTGACCGCCGTCGAGATAGTAGGCGTAGCTATATCGATCGGTGAAGTCGCCGCTGATGACGCCGTCGGTCGACTCGGCGTTCTTGGTGTCAACGAACATCGGATCGTCCGGCTCCGCGGATTTCGTGTACGGCCGCCCAAGAGCCACGTCGGTGTCGGCCGGCTTTTTCGGCCCGTACGCCTCGACCTCGTCGATGAAGAGCGCATCGGCGCCGCCGGCGTAGGTTTTGGTGAAACTCACCCTGAGATAGCGCGCCTTCGTACCCGGGAAGTCGAAGTCGTACCACACGCCGTCGTGGACATTCTGCGATCGCAGCTTGCCCTTCGGCGTGAAATGAACGCCGTCAGCGCTGGTCGCGACACTGACCTCGTCCGGTGAATATCGATATTCGTAGTCCTCGTACCGATGCACCTTGATGTCGGCGACATTCTTGGCCGCACCGAGATCGACCGCGACGTCAACCGTCTTGCTGTCGCCGTCGCTCAGGTCATAGCCGTATGACCGACCGTCGGCAAACTGCCCGGCCAGCACGCCGTTGGTCGAGTCGCTGCTATTGTCCGGGTGGCTTGGTGCGCTGGAAAGCGTGTAGGTCTTGCCGCCGGCGAGATTGGCCGACGGCAGCCGAAAGCCGCCAACGGAAATCCCACTGCCGCCGCCGAGGACGCGTACGTACCGCCCCTTGGCGTTGAGACCGGCAAAGGCACCGTCTCCGGCGTACGCGGTCGTCCACTTGCGACTGTCGTACGAAACCTGGATCTGCACCGCCTTGGGCGCGCCTGCGACCGTTACCGCGTCAAGCTGCGACTGAGTGCCCAGATCCAGGGTCAGGGCCGTCTTGCCGCTCACGGTTGACTTCTGGGCTCGATGACCAGCGGAGATGGCCGCGCCGAGCACCGGTCCGCCGGCCGCGGCGGCGAGCAGCATGGTCCGAATCCGTTGCATGTAGGCGGTATCGCGGGAGTATCTCGTAGCTCCGGTCACCACGCTGTGCGCGAGGCCCTGGGCGAGCGCCGGATTCTTCTTGCCGACCATGGCGAGCAGCTCGCGGTCTTCCAGACCGTCGCGCAATGACTCGTAGCGGATCGTCGACTCGAGCGTGTTGTGCTTTTTGTCCGGCAGCACGATGTAGCCGTCGCCCTTGACATCCTGGTCATCGATCTTGTACTGCCAGTTGTTGAAGGCCCAATGTAGATAGCCGGATATGCCGTGCTCGTAGGCATACCACATCGTCAGCCGTTGGTCGTACTCCGGCTGGTCGACGAATCGATTGAGGGACATCCCGATCGGCACATTGCAGTTATAAAGCCAGACCTGTTTACCGGCGGCCACCTGCGCATCGTAGAAGGCGGTATTCGGATCGTGGATCATCTCATTGGGAATGAGGAAGCTTTCCTTCGAGGCGAGCGCCTGCGCGCTGTTCTGATCGACGACCGCGTCGGCCAGCCTGACATCGCTCCACTGTGCCCGGATCCTCGTCGCCAGCGCCTCCCACTGGTTTACCTCGCCGGACGGGGTTTCATCCGAGACGTGCATCCACCACTTGTCGGCCCAGCCCTTGGCCGTGAGGTGCTGTTTCAGCGCCGGGATGAACTGCTTTATCCAGTCGGTGGTTTGTTGGGATGTGGTGTCGACGTATTGCCGGATCGGCTTGCCGTTTGCGTCCCGGCCGATCAGCTCGGTTTGCCAGACCGGCCGGTTCAACGCGTAGCCGGACATCCAGAAGCCCTCGAGCCGCTTCACCGCGCCACGGTCCATGAAGAACTTGATGAACTGATCAAAACGGGACCAGTTGAACGTGTATTTCCCGTCCGCGCCGACCGAGCTGCCACCGTCCAACAACAGGCGAACAACGTTGACGGTCAGATCGTTGTTTCGGTATTGCTTCATATCGGCGGCAAAACTCTCCATGAGTGTCCACCATTTCGGGCTATACCGCTTCTCCCCGTATGCCAGCTCGATCGTGTCGCCGGCACCCTCATCCCAGGAGATCGGGCCGGTCGTCAGCGACCACAGTGATGTGGTGAAGCCGCTGTTCTGCGCATCCGGGATGGTGACGTTCTTGACGTCCACCGAAATCGCTACGGCCGAGTTGCCCTGATCGGTGCGTACAGTCGCCGTTCCGGCATATCGCCCTGGAGCGGTGCCTTTGGGTACGTAGGCCTTGATCCATATCGGTTGCGTGGAGTTGGCGGCGATCGTACGAGTGGTGTCGTTCGACAGCCCGTCCGGGAAATCGCCGGGCGCCGGCCTGGTGACCAGGTCCACCGCCTGATTTCCACCGAAGACCGAGTTGTGATTGAGGTGCGTGTAATCAACGAACTGGTATTTCATAGAGGTCGGGCTGAGCACGTGCGTGCCGGCCGTCAACGAGCCGAAGTCGACGCCGCTGACGGTGAACTTCCTGTCCTTACGGATCAGGATCTGGCCGGCCTCGTACTCGTTCCGTGCTGCCGCTAAGGACAGCGTCCGGGGCGAGGCCGCGGTAGGCAACGCGTCGGTAAAGATGCTTTCGTACGACGAGGCGGTCCACACCGCGGTCTGGACCGGGTCGGCCAGCGGTGCCGCCGCCGAGATGATTGGCGTCGTGGCCGGTGCGAGGCAGAGCCCGCCGGCGAGCGCGAGCGCGACTGTCGCGTGCAGCGCCGCGCGCATCAGTGGCCGGCCTGCTGCAAACCGCGTTTCAGCTCGCTGATGATCGTGTCGCCGCCGCGCTGACGCCAAGCCTGCCGGTATTTCTTCAGGTCCGACAGCGGACGGCGGCCGGTGACGATCTGGTTGATGTAGTCCTGCTGCAGCGTGTCCATCGCGCTGGACAGCCGGGTCGACGTCGGTGAGTAGACCGATGCCATCGGGTTCGCTACACCGGATTTCACCATCGTCTCGCAGTAGGAAACCGCCTTCTGAATGGCGACCTTGCCGCGCGGGGACTGGTAGTAGAAGGGTGCGGTCCACGATTCGAAGCCGATGACGTCGTTCGCGTTGCCGGAATCCGTACGGGCCACCGGGTAGCTGTTCTTCATGTCGAACGTGACGCCGCGGGTGCCAAATGAGCCGACCAATCGCTCCTGACTACCGAACGGCGCCCACATGTAGTCCAGCACCTGGAGGATCTCGTGCAGCCGTTTCGCGTCCTTGGCCACCTTCGCCGGGATCACCGACCGCCCATACCAACCGGTGCTGACCGGGAACGTGAATCCCTTGCCGCCCTCGCCGGGAGGAACCAATAGCTGCACCTTCGGGTCGTTCATCCACATATCGACAAACGGCTCGTTGATCGCGCCGGCCAGTCCGCCCTTGACGAAGGCGGTCTGGCCGGATGTGAACATGTCGAGGGTTTTGGCGCCCTGGTCGCCTAGTGCGATCCCGTCGGGATGGAATGCACCGGCCTTCCACAGGTCGCGGGTGAACGAGATCGCTTGCTCGTACTCGTCCGTATCGATCTGGTTGGTCAGCGTGCCATTCTTCTCCAGCCGCCATTGGTTGGGCACCCGGAACATCGCATTGATGAATTGTGCCGTCGAGCTGCCGAACGATCCGCCGTACGACCCGATCCCATACACTTGCTTTTTCGCGGGCTTTCCCTTGGAGATGGCGGCCATGACCGTCAGGAATTCCTCCGGGCTTTTCGGGGTGTCCGGATAGCCGACCTTGGCGGCGTAGTCGCCACGGTAGATCCACGTCACGTCGCAGAGCGGCAGGTCGATGGGCACGCCCATGATGCGGCCGTTGATCGCCGAGCTCTTCCATTGGTCCGGTCGGATTGCGGCGAGATTACGGTACTTCTTGATCGCGTCGCCGGACAGCGCGTCGGTGAGGTCAGCGAATGCGCCCTGCCGGATGGCCTTGTCGGCCGTCGCCGACGGAATGAGCTCGGTGATGTCGGGCAGGCTGCCGCTGGCCAAGGTGGTGGCGATCTTCGCGTCGTAGGAGTCGAATGGGACGAGAATCCCGTTGTACGGAGTGCCCAGCGCCTTGTTGAGCGCCTGCCAATAAGCATTGTCCGAGAGCTTGCTCGGCGGATTGCCCCACGCGATTGACAGGACGCTCACGCCCTTTGCGTTGAACGGTGCCTCCGTGGTCTTGAACAGCTTTGCCGGCAGCAACGGGTAGCCCGGTGGCACGCCCTGCACCTCGCTGTAGATCCCACCCTCGGCTCGCGGCGGGGCGATAAAGGTGGGGACCTTGGACAGTTTGCCGCCCTTGTCGGTGGTGTCGCCGCCGGCACTCTTAGTACTGCAGCCGGCCGCTAGGGCGGCCGTAGCGCCGAGCGCGAGCGCGGATCGACGCGAGAACCTGGGTTGGGACATGGTGGGCTCCTATCCCTTGATGGCGCCGGTGAGCACGCCCTTGGTGAAGTAGCGCTGCAGGAACGGATAGATGACGAGAATGGGTGCGGTCGCCAGCACGACAACGGCCATCTGTACAGCCTGGGCCGGCGGCGGTGTGGCGTTGGGATTCTGCAGCTGGGCAAGGGGAGTGCCCTGCAGAACGTACTGGTTGAGCACCAGCTGGATCGGCCACTTCGACGCATCATTGATGTAGAGCATTGCGCTGAAGAACGAATTCCAGTATCCGACCGCGTAGAACAACGCGATCACCGCGATGACCGCCTTGGACAACGGCAGCACAATGCGAACGAAGACCCGAAGCTCGCTGGCACCGTCGATGCGAGCCGCTTCAAACAGATCCCTGGGTATCTGCATAAAGAAATTTCGTACGACCACCATATTGAACGCGGAGATAAGGCCCGGCAGGATCAGCGACCAATACGAGTTGAGCAGGCCGAGGGACTTCACCAGAAGATAGTTGGGGATGATCCCGGCGCCGAAGAGCATCGTGAACAGCACGAGATAGAGCATCGTCTTGGCGCCGGGCACGTCCCGCGTCCTGGTGAGCCCGTAGGCCAACGTCGTGGTCGCCAGCACCGACAAGGCCGTGCCGACGACGGTAATGCCGATGGAGACCACGAGCGCCCGGGTGACCAGGCCGCCGTCGAGGATAACCCGATATGCCTCGAGGCTCCACGAGCTCGGGATGACCGAGCCCTCCAACGTCGCATCGGCCGGCATGAATGACGACATGATGACGTAGAGCAGGGGATAGAGCATGACGGCGAAGATTGCCGCGATCACCGCGCCTTTGAGGAGCCTGACCGGCCACGGTGCCCTAGTGCGCCACGAGGCGCCGGGCAGTCGGCGGCGGGCAGCCACGGTTGCCATCAGAAAAGTCCTTCCGCACCGCTGCGTTTCGCCAGGCGATTGGCGCCGATGACCAACAACGTGCCGATGACGCCCTTGAACAGGCCGGCCGCGGCCGACAAACCCCAATCGCCGCCCAGCACGCCGCGGTAGTACGCGAAGGTGTCGATCACCTGTGCGGCGTGCGGCCCGACCGCGTTCTGCTGGAGGATCAGCTGTTCAAATCCGACGCTGAATACCGCGCCCAGCCGCAGGATCAGCAGCAGCATGGTCACCGGAATGATCGCCGGCAGGGTCACGTGCCACATCTGTCGGAACGAGCCGGCGCCGTCGCACGCGGCCGACTCGTACAGCTCCGCGGCGACCGCCGATATTGCGGCGAAAAAGATGATCGTGCCCCAGCCGGTTTCTTTCCAGACCACTTGCGATGTCACGAGGATCTTGAACGTGTCCGGATTTGACATGATGTTGACCGAGTGAATGCCGAGTTTCGACAGGAGTGTGGCCAGGCCGCCGGCGCCGCCGAGCACCTCCTGCCAGATCGATACCACGATGACCCAGGAGATGAAGTGGGGCAGATACACGATGGACTGCACGAGCCGCTTCAGCCGCTCGGAGATCAGCGAGTTGAGCAGCAATGCCAGGGCGATCGGCGCAGGGAATGCGAAAACGATCTGCAGCAGTGATATGACGAGCGTATTTCGTAATGCGGTAAGGAAGTCCGGATCGCTGAAGAGCGACGTAAAGTTGGCGAACCCGACCCATGGCGAGCCGCGAAAGCCTAGGAACGGAGAGTAGTTCTGGAACGCGACCACGTTCCCCACGAGCGGCAGGTAGGCAAAGACCACGAAGAAAACAAATCCCGGAATGATGAATGCGTACATCCACCGCTCGCGCGCGATGCGCCGCCACAGGGAGGATTGGCGGCGCGCAGTCCCTCGCGGCGGTCGCGAGCCCGATATCGGCTCGGTCCGTCGGCCGGAGATCGTCGCGGACAATCCGGTTCCTCATTTCTGGCATTCTCGCCGCAGCGTCGCGGTACGCCGGTCGCAAGGGGGGCGTAGGCCCAGACCAGTACAACCACTGCCGACGGCGGCGGCAAGGGCTACGGCGCACGGGGAGTAGACCAGTCAGTGGGCGTCGCGCGACGGCCATTTCGGCTACCCAGAAGGCGATGCGACGACAATGACGGAGTGCGGACGTGAGCCCGGTTAGACCAGAGGTCTAAAGAGTTACCGGACCAAGCATCTCATCCGACAGCCGGCGCGCGATCTCGGGCGAGGGGACGACGGTTATTACCCGGTCCCACATGGAGGTGCCGGATTGGCGGAGCGCCAGCGTGGTGGCTATCCAGGCCTGACCCCAGCCCAACTCAACGCACCACGCGCCCCAGCCAAGATCACCCGAGCTCGCCCAGTAATCCCACCGTTCGAAATCGAACGCACGCAGCCAGGTGCCGTCCAGACGCGGGTTGTCGCTGCTCGTTTGAATGCGGACCAGGTATTCCGCGAGTCGGTCGGCCCAGTCGGCGAGGCGCCGATCGCCGGTCGCGGCCACCGCCTCGTGCAGCCCGATGATCGCAAAACCAGTGGTATACAGCTGATCGCTGGCGGGGTCGCCGGTGCGTTGAATCAAGGGGGCCTCACCCAGGCCGTACTCCTCGTTTGATCGCGATACCTGGAAGTGCCCGGCACCGCCGAGTTCGCGTTCGGGAATGGCGCCGCTGTCATGCTGGTCACGCATCAGATCGCCGGCGACCGCATCGAGCCAACTCCGGTGCTCAGCTGTGTCCTCGGCTCGTACCAGCCACGCGAGCGGAAGGAGCATGCGGGAGCGTTCGGTGACATCATTGCGTCGCCACCCGTCCGGAAATGCCGCCATCGTGGCCCGGATGCCCAGCTTGGCGCACTCGAGGAAGACGATATCGCCGGTCACGCGGTGGGCCCAGAGATAGCAAGCCCAGAGGTAGCTCTCGAAATGCGGCGCGAGGTTTACATACTCGCGCTGGAAGTAGTGCCGCCAGCCGTTCTCGGTCAGCTCCGGCATGTCGATCCGGTCGCTGCGAAATCCGTTGCGACCGGTCGTACGCAGGTTGGCCAGAACGGCGCGCAGGACCGGCTCGGTCCAGCGGTCGGATCGCTGTTCGGCGCCGACGAGCAGGCTCGCCAAAATGACGCGCGCGTTGTCATCGCCGTAGTTGGCCTTTTCCCAATCGGGATGCCCGACTCCCCATGCGATCAGGCCGTACGCCGGATGGTCGGGATTGGCGCGGTCGCCGGCGCACATACCTGAGGTTGTGTAGAGGTAATCGAGTAGGTTGGCCGCGACCGGATCTGCCGGTTTGCTGGTGGCCAGCACCATCGCCGTTTCCGCGACGCTGTCGGCCCGCAACGGCACCCGGACGTATTGCGAGCCGTCCGGCTGAATGATGGACTCGAATCCCTCGAGCAGGCCGTTTCTGCCGTCACCGTCGGCCGCGGGGAGGCTGTCCTGCGGCACCGCTTCGGCGTTGGTCGGCAGGATCTTACGAGCCGCGGCCTCACTCTCCGGCGTGTGCAGCACGCCGGCGTTGAAATGCCAGGTACGCGCGCGAGTCGCGGCCCGGCGTTCCAATTCCGCGCTGATCTCCTGGTCCTGGTCGAAGCTCGGCCGGACCGTGGGTTCCCACTTGATCCGCGGTGTTGCCCCGCCGCCCAGCAGGAGCTGCAGCAGCCGCTCCCAGACCGTCGTCCAGGCCGCGGCCGGCGCATAACGACCGGTACGAAATCCGCTCAATTTCGTGGTGGCAACAAAAGCATTCAGCTCCGGCGCCTCGAACAGCACGGGACGGGCCGTGGCTGGAATACCAAACTCGGCGCGATCGTAGCCCGCTACCCGGCCGATCGAGATCAGCTCGTGCTCGGCGACGGTCGGCAGGAACGTGCACGCATGCGCGGCCAGCAGCGACATCTCGGGCAGGTCCGGACCAAACCTGTCGTCCACCACGACGAAACGCTCCCACTGAGCCCGCTCCGCGGCGCCGAAATCGAATCCAGGGATCGCGTCGGGATACTCGAGATAGAGCGCGAGACCTTTCTCCCTGGCA
>Ga0137412_10004508_pt1 | contig 11120 bp, 7 predicted proteins | sample CZODoug2_1_16fun_FD_122160 | JGI IMG/M metagenome (GOLD analysis project Ga0137412, IMG submission 122160) | Vadose zone soil fungal communities from Angelo Coast Range Reserve, California, USA - CZODoug2_1_16fungal (Hybrid Assembly) | ecosystem: Environmental > Terrestrial > Soil > Vadose zone... | reverse complement strand
CGGAGACAACCGCGCACGATCGGCGCGCAGACCCCCTCCTTGCCGACGAAGTCGTCGTTGTCGCCGGTGTAGTTGACCTCGGCGACCTTCCCGTCAACGACGCGGATGATCGTGTTGCAGTAGGAGCCGCTACCCGCGATCTTGAAGCCACCGCCGACAAGCGGAATGCTGAACTGCATGCCGCCGACGTTCTCGTTCTTGATCTCGTAAGAGAGGAGCTCGGTCCGCGGATCGAGGCGCTTCGTCCGATTTGGAATGCCGGCGCAGGCCTGCAACGTCTCGGAGTCCATGCCGACAATCGCGCGACGCCCATCAATGGCGACATCATGGCCGGCAGTCGCGCAAGCGCCAACCAGAAGCACGGCGAGTGCCAATGGCCGTGCTGTCACCACCGTGCGGCCTCGATGCCATCGGCGGGCATAACCATCAATGAGCATTTTCCTCCGCGGCCGGGGCGATGGATCACGGCGAGGAAAGAGCACACGCCCAGCGCCCGCCGATGTGGCTGAGCGCAGCAAAACCGATACTCTACGCGTCATGGCAACTCCTTCAGAGATCGGGTGGACATCGATGCGGGCGCGGGCGGAGTAACCCCGCCCTGGGGCCCCTCAGGCGCATGTGAATGCGCCGGGTCCGCCAAGACAGGACTCTACGGCACCGGGCAGGGCTTCGCGCCCCAGATTTCGGCGGCGTACTCGGCGATGGTGCGGTCGCTGGAAAACTTCCCGGAGCTCGCGATGTTCAGGATGGCCTTTCGCGTCCATTCCTGCGGATCGGCGTACAGCTCGAGCAGCCGTCGGTCGGCCTCCAGGTAGGCCTTCAGGTCCGCCAGGTGCATGTAGTGGTCGCGGCTTATCAGGGGTTCGCGCAACGGCTCGAAGATGCCCGGTTCCTTGGGGTTGAAATGATCGGAGAAGATCAGGTCGAGTGCCTTGTGCGTCTCCGGTTCGTGTTCGTAGTGCCAATGCGGGTTGTACCAGCCGCGGCTGCCCGCAACCTGGTCCGCGGTCAGCCCGAACAGGAAGAAGTTCTCCTCGCCGGCGGCCTCCGCCATCTCGATCGTGGCACCGTCGCGCGTGCCGATCGTCAGCGCGCCGTTCATCATGAACTTCATGTTGCTGGTGCCGCTCGCCTCGTAGCCGGCGGTCGAGATCTGGTTGGAGACGTCGGTTGCCGGAATCAGCCGCTCGGCCAGCGACACGCAATACTCGGGCAGGAACAGGACCTTGAGACGACCTCGCATCGCCGGCTCGGCGTTGACCGTATCGGCAAGGCTGTTGAGGAACTTGATGATCAGCTTCGCCAGCTTGTAGGCAGGCGCCGCCTTGCCCGAGAAGAAGAAGGTGCGCGGCGGCGTTTCGAGGTCGGGGTTCTCGCGCAGCCGGTTGTACAGGACGACGACGCGCAGCCCGTTCAGCAATTGCCGCTTGTACTCGTGGATGCGTTTGACCTGGCTGTCGAAGATGGAATCGGGGTCGACGACCAGGTTGGCGCTCGACTTCAGCCAGTCCGCGAAACGCGCCTTCGACTGGCGCTTGGCCTGGCGGACAGCGTCGCGAAAGCCCGTGTCGCCGGCGAACGACGTGAGCTTCGCCAGATTGGCCAGATCGGTGATCCAGCCGTCGCCGATCGCCCCGGTGATGCAGCCCGCGAGGGCCGGGTTGGCCAGCAGGAGCCAGCGCCGCGGCGTTACGCCGTTGGTCTTGTTGTTGAAGCGCTCGGGGAACAGCTCGGCCAGGTCCTTCACCGTGACGGTGCGCAGCAGCCGCGAGTGGATGGCGGCGACGCCGTTGGTGCTGTGCGAGCCCACGATGGCGAGGTTGGCCATCCGGATATTGCGGTCACCGCCTTCCTCGACAAGGCTCACTTGCTTGACGCGATTCTCTTCATTGGGGAAACGGGTCCGCACCTCCTCCACGAGGCGCTGGTTGATGTCGAGAATGATCTGCAGGTGGCGCGGCAGCATCAGCTCGACCCATCGAAGCGGCCATTTTTCCAACGCCTCGGGCAACAGCGTGTGGTTCGTATAGGCAAGCGTGCGCCGGGTGATATCCCAGGCCTGGTCCCAGCCAAGGCCGGCGTCGTCGAGCAGGATCCGCATCAGCTCCGGGACAGCCATGCTGGGGTGGGTGTCGTTGAGCTGGATCGCGACCTTGTCGGGCAGCGTGCTCCAGTCGGCATTATGCCGCCGGAAGCGCCGCACGAGATCGGCCAACGAGCAGGCGACCAGGAAATATTCCTGCACGAAGCGCAGGCCTCGCCCCATGATCGTCGAATCGTCGGGATAGAGGACCCGGGTCACCGAATCGGCCGCAAGTCGCTGGGCCAGGGCGCCCACGAACGAGCCGGCGCTGAACGCCTGGAGGTCGAAGACATCCGGCGTCGCCGCGGCCCATAGCCGAAGCGTATTGATGGTCTTGCCGCCGTAACCCACGATCGGGCGATCGTACGGCACACCCAGCACGTTCGACGGCCGGCCGAAAATCGCGCGCAGGGTTCCCTTGTCGACGACGAACGAGCAGCCAAGCTTGATCTCCACCGCCTCCTGCGGCCGCGCGACTTCCCACGGATCGGGATTGCGCAGCCAGTTGTCCGGCTGCTCGTGCTGCCAGCCGTCCTCGATGGTCTGCCGGAAGATGCCGTACTCGTAGCGCAGCCCGTAGCCCATCGCCGGCAGCTGCATCGTGGCCATCGAATCGAGAAAGCATGCGGCGAGGCGACCGAGGCCGCCGTTGCCCAGGCCGGCGTCGGGTTCCTCCTCGAGGACGGCCGGCCAGTCGAGCTTGCCTTGCTCGACGATCGACCGGGCGACGGGATCGAGGCGCAGGTTGAGGATGTTGTTGGCCAGCGACCGGCCGATCAGGAATTCCAGCGAAAGATAGTAGACGCGCTTGGGGTTTGCGCGATCGTAGGTTTGCTCGGTCCGGCGCCAGCGCTGCGCCAGGATGTCCCGCATGGAGCGCGCGAGCGCCTCGTATTGCTGACGCGGACCAAGCTCGGTGGGATCGCCCACATTGTCGAACACCAGATGCCGCTCGAAGAGCGCACCTTCCGTGCCGTTGAATCGGATCGGACCGCCATATTGTTCGAGGAGGCTGGCAAAGTCCGGCGCCTGTTCGGGCGCATATCTTCTTCGGGCGTCCGCCATCTTCTGCTTCCTGGTCATGATTTCATTCTCTGCACCGCGGCCGTCCGGTCAACGCCCGGTTGTCCACGGCAGCGCCTCAAACGTTGTCGGCCCCCGTCGAACTGGCCTTTGTGGACGTCGCTGCCCCTCCCCACGTCCAGCCGCTGACTTCCGGCATGTCGTCACCGTGGCGGGTAATATACTGGCGGTGCTCGATCAGCCTGTCGCGGATCGCCTGCTTGGCATAGGCGGCCCGCGCGCCCAGCCCCGGCAGCCGGTCGATCGCGGCGCTCACCAGGTGGAAACGGTCGAGCTCGTTCAGCACGCACATGTCGAACGGCGTCGTGGTCGTGCCCTCCTCCTTGTAGCCGCGCACGTGGATATTGCCGTGCCCGTGCCGACGGTAGGTCAGGCGATGGATGAGCCAGGGATAGCCGTGAAAGGCGAAGATGATCGGCTTGTCGGTGGTGAACAGCGTATCGAAATCCCAGTCCGAGAGTCCATGCGGGTGCTCGGCGGACGGTTGCAGGGTCATCAGATCGACGACGTTGACCACGCGCACCTTGACCTCGGGCAGATGCCGGCGAATGAGCTCGACCGCGGCCAGCGTCTCCAGGGTCGGCACGTCGCCGCAGCAGGCCATCACCACGTCGGGCTCGCTGCCGCGGTCGTTGCTGGCCCACTCCCAGATGCCGAGCCCGGCCTGGCAGTGCTTGGTCGCCTCGTCCATCGAGAGCCATTGCGGCGCGGGCTGCTTGCCGGCGACGACGACGTTGATGTAGTTGCGGCTGCGCAGGCAATGGTCGGTGACCGAGAGCAGGCAGTTGGCGTCGGGCGGCAGGTAGATGCGGACGACCTCGGCCTTCTTGTTCATGACGTGGTCGATGAAGCCGGGATCCTGGTGGCTGAAGCCGTTGTGATCCTGCCGCCAGACATGGCTCGACAGCAGGTAGTTCAGCGAGGCGATCGGCCGTCGCCACTCGATCCGGTTGCACACTTTCAGCCACTTGGCGTGCTGGTTGACCATCGAATCGACGATGTGGATGAAGGCCTCGTAGCACGAGAAGAAGCCGTGCCGTCCGGTCAGGAGATAGCCCTCCAGCCAGCCCTGGCATTGATGCTCGCTCAGCACCTCCATGACGCGCCCGTCGGGCGCGAGATGATCGTCATAGGGAAAGGTCTCCGCCTGCCAGGCGCGGTTGGTGACCTCGAGAACGTCCTGCCAGCGGTTGGAGTTGTTCTCGTCGGGGCTGAAGAGCCGGAAGTTGCGCTTTGGCATGTTGAGCTTCATGACATCGCGCAGGAAGCCGCCCATGATCCGCGTCGACTCGGCCGTGATGGCGCCAGGGGCGCCGACCTTCACCGCATAGTCGCGAAAATCGGGAAGCCGCAGGTCGTGCAGCAACAGGCCGCCATTGGTGTGCGGATTGGCGCTCATGCGGCGATCGCCCTGCGGCGGCAGCTCCGCCAGGTGGCGCTGCAGCCGACCCTCGTCGTCGAACAGCTCGGCCGGCCGGTAGCTCTTCATCCACTGTTCGAGGATGCGCACGTGCTCCGGCTTTTCGTGCATCTCCCCCATCGGCACCTGGTGCGCCCGCCAGTAGCCCTCGGTGCGCTTTCCGTCGATTTCCTTGGGGCAGGTCCAGCCCTTGGGCGTGCGCAGCACGATCATCGGCCAGCGCGGGCGATCACCGCCTGCCGGCCGCGCCTCCGCCTTGATGCGGCGGATTTCGCCGATGACCGTCTCCAGCGTGGCGGCCATGAGCTCGTGCATCTTTTCCGGATCGTCGCCCTCGACGAAATAGGGCGTGTAGCCATAGCCGCGAAAGAGCTGCTCCAGCTCCTCGTGGCTGATGCGGGCCAGGATGGTGGGATTGGCGATCTTGTAGCCGTTGAGGTGCAGGATCGGCAGGACCGCGCCGTCGGTCGCCGCGTTCAGGAATTTGTTGGAGTGCCAGCTCGTCGCCATCGGCCCGGTCTCGGCCTCGCCGTCGCCGACGACGCAGGCAACGATCAGGTCGGGATTGTCGAAGGCGGCACCGTAGGCGTGCGAAAGCGCATAGCCCAGCTCGCCGCCCTCGTGGATCGAGCCGGGGGTTTCGGGCGCCACATGACTGGGTATGCCGCCGGGAAACGAGAACTGGGTGAACAGGCGCTTCATGCCCGCCTCGTCGTCAGAGATGTTCGGGTAGACCTCGCTGTAGGTGCCCTCGAGATAGGCGTTCGCCACCAGGGCCGGTCCGCCGTGACCCGGACCGGCGACATAGATCATGTCGAGGTCGTACTTCCTGATGACGCGGTTCAGGTGGGCATAGAGGAAGTTCAGGCCGGGCGTGGTGCCCCAGTGGCCGAGCAGCCGCGGCTTGATGTGTTCCTTGGACAAAGGCTGTTTCAGCAGCGGATTGTCGTAGAGATAGATCTGCCCGACGGACAGGTAGTTGGCGGCGCGCCAGTACGCGTCGATCAGTGTCCGTTCCTTGTCCGACAAGGCGTTCGCCATGATTCGCCTCCTGTACTTACCGAAACCTCAGCCAGACACCATGGCTCGTGCTTTCCTCAGTCCCCGATCATCTTCATTTCAAGATAGGCAATGCGTCCGGCAAGTCGAGGGGCCGTCCCGTGATCAACGTCAAAGCGTTTCGCGGGTGTAGCGGGCGATCATCCGCTCTTCGTCCGTTGGGACGACCCATGCCGACGCGGTCGAACCGTCCGTGCTGATGCGACCATCGCCCCGCTGGTTGCGCGCCGCGTCGAGCTCCACGCCGAGCCAGCGGCAGCCGGCGACGACCTCGGCCCGCGTCGCCACATCGTGTTCGCCGATGCCGGCGGTGAAGACCAGGCCATCGAGCCCGCCCAAGGCCGCGGCCAGCGAGCCGATTTCACGCACGATCCTATAGACGAAGAGAGCGATGGCTTCTGCCGCTTCGGGCGCGGTCGATTGGCGCAGCGCGCGCATGTCGGAGGAAATGCCCGACACGCCGAGCAGGCCCGACTTGCGATAAAGCAGGTCCTCCAGGGCGTGCGCATCGAGGCCGCGCTCCTGCAGCAGATAGAGCAGGACGCCGGGATCGAGGGCGCCGGCGCGTGTTCCCATCACCAGGCCGTCGAGGGCGGTGAAGCCCATCGTGGTCGCCACGCTTTTGCCATCGTGGACGGCGCAAAGACTGGCGCCGTTGCCGAGATGGGCGATGATCAGGCGCGACCGGGCCAGCTGCGGCGCCGTCTCGCCGAGGCGCGACACGATGAAATCGTACGACAGGCCGTGAAAGCCATAGCGGCGCACGCCCGACGCCGTGATCTCGCGCGGCAGGGCGAACTCTTGCGCGAGAGCGGGCTGGGTGCGGTGGAAGGCGGTATCGAAGCAGGCAACCTGCGGCAGGTGCGGCGCCGTTCGGGCGATGTAGTCGATCGGCGCGAGATTGTGCGGCTGGTGGAGCGGCGCGAGCGGCACAAGCGCGGTCAACGCGGCCATGACATCGGCATCGACCCGAACCGGCGCGGCGTAGGTCATGCCGCCATGCACCACGCGATGGCCGAAAGCCTGCACCGGCCGGCCGCGCAGCAGCTCCTGTCCGAGCTTCAGGATCTCCGCGGTGGCCGCCTGGTGGTCGAGCGCCGCCTTGCCCCACTCGCGCTCCGCCACGACCGTTCCCTTGTCATCGGTCGCGCTGAGATGCGGTGCCAGGCCGATCTCCTCGATCTGCCCGTGAAACAGCGCCGGGCCTTCGCTCGCCCAGTCGTAGAGAGCGAACTTGATGCTGGACGATCCAGCGTTGACGACGGCGATGCAGCCTTCGCTCAAGGGTTCTGGTCCCAATTCGGATCGTTGCTGGGGCTGATTGGCGGGTAGGACGAAAGCAGGCCCCTGCCGGGGATGAAGTTCACTTCGAGGCGAATGCCGTCGGGATCTTCGAAGACGAAAAAGTAGTAGCCCGGCGCCCAGTCGCCCTCCAGCGGCCCGCGGTCGATGACGGCCCCCAGGGAACGAACCTTGTCCGCGGCCTTGTCGACGTCTTCCCGCGAACGCGCGCGCAGGCAGAGATGATGCAGGCCGACCCGGTTGGCAACGAAGCGCTCCTTGCCGTGCTCCTCGGCGCAGCGCTGGATGCCGACCGCGGTGCGGCCGCCCACGTGATAGAGGAAGTTGTTGCCGTCGTAGACTTTCTGCAGCCCGAGGAAGGGCAGCAGCTCGCCATAGAAGGCGTGCGCCTTTTCCCACTGGCTGACGGTGAGGATGACGTGCGCCATGCCGTTCACTTCGATCATGCTATCTCCTCCGCGTCTTGAAACCCTCTCCGCCCACGAAGTGGGGGGAGAGGGAGGGGCCCGCGCGTAGCGCGGGAGGGTGAGGTGGGCAGCAGCGCTTGCGCCAGCACCATCTCGCCCTTGGTAGACACCACCTCACCTCCCCATTGCTTCGCAATGGGTCCCTTCCTCTCCCCCGCTGCGCGGCGGAGAGGACCGATGAAACAACTCAGTCGATGACCCAGTATTCGTGCGGCTGCTCGATCGACTCATTGTCGTTGGTCTCGTGCGGCTGCGCCTTGTGCAGATGATACCGCTTCTGGTTCACCTCGACGACCGCCCGGCCCTCGTGCCGTTCCATCACCGTCCCGCCGAACGGATCGCCGTCGGGCAGGCTGCCGTAGAAGGTGTCGCCGCCGTGCAGCGTGGGCACGTCGCCGGCGTCCGTCTTGTCGCGCTGCAGCACGAGCACCGATCCCGTGCTGAGGGTTTGCATCAGGAGCGATGCCTGCCAATTCGCCATCCGTGCCTCCGCTGGTTGCCCCGAGCATAGCGTTCCCGAGATGTGCTAACAAAGCATGCAATATCCAACGGAGGGAATTCGCGATGAGCGACGCCAACAAGACCACGGGACTGCAGCTTCGTTCCCTGATCGCCAAGTCCGGCGAGCTTGAACTGTCTTTGGCAAAGGTCGAGCTTCCCGAGCCCGGTCCGGACCAGGTGCTGGTCAAGGTCGAGGCGACGCCTATAAATCCGTCGGACCTCGGCCTGTTGCTGGGGCCGGCCGACATGGCGATGGCGAAATCGACCGGCAGCGGCGAGGGCGTCAAGGTTACGGCCAAGGTGCCGGCCACCTCCCTGCCCTTCCTGGCGGCGCGGCTCGATGAGGCCATGCCGGTCGGCAACGAAGGCGCCGGCACGGTGATCAAGGCCGGTTCGTCGGAGGCGGCCCAGGCGCTGAAAGGCAAGTCGGTGTCGATGGTGGGCGGCGGGATGTATGCGCAATACCGCCTGCTGAAGGCGACCGACTGCCAGCCGCTCCCGGCCGGCACGACGGCCGCCGAGGGCGCCTCGTGGTTCGTCAATCCGCTGACGGCGCTCGGCATGACCGAGACCATGAAGCGCGAAGGCCACACCGCGCTGGTGCACACCGCGGCCGCCTCCAACCTGGGCCAGATGCTGAACAAGATCTGCCTCGAGGACGGCATCGGCCTGGTCAACATCGTGCGCAGCCCCGAGCAGGCCAAGCTCTTGCGCGGCATCGGCGCCAAGCATGTCGTCGATTCGAGCGCGCCCGGCTTCACCGACGACCTGACGCAGGCGCTGGTCGAGACCGGCGCCACGATCGCCTTCGACGCCATCGGCGGCGGCAAGCTCGCCAGCCAGATCCTCACCGGCATGGAGATGGCGCTCAACAAGACCGCCACGACCTACAGCCGCTACGGCTCGACCACGCACAAGCAGGTTTATATCTATGGCGGCCTCAATACCGGCCCGATCGAGCTCGTGCGCAACTACGGCCAGGCGTGGGGCGTCGGCGGCTGGCTGCTGACGCCGTTCCTGCAGAAGATCGGCCGGCCCGAGCAGGTGCGGCTGCGCGAGCGCGTGGTCAAGGGCCTGAAGACGACGTTCGCGAGCCACTACACGCAGGTGATCTCGCTGCCGGAGGTGCTCGATCTCAAGAACATCGCGATCTACAACAAGCGCGCGACCGGCGAGAAGTTTCTGATCAATCCGAACAAGTGAATCATGCAACGGCGGCTTGAGTGACGGTCCAAGAAGAGCGTCCGTCAGTCCGCGTCGTCGACGACAGTTCCGCCGCTGTTCGTGCAGGACTGTGCCGACAGCCGCTGAACTTGATCCACTTCCTTGAACTTGCAATTCACCAACTTCAAAGCAGGATCAACGCTGTCAGCCTTTTGAAGCGTGTAGCCACGCGCAGTCATGCACCTGGATATGGCGCTCTTCGCCTGCTGCGCGGCATCGAGGCTACTGCCACTGGAACCAACATTCACGCCTGCACTTTGCCCGCATTCGTAGGAATCCTTCTGATACTCGCTCTGGGTCATCCCGGCCTTTACCCAAACCTCGTTTGAGCATCCAGTCAGCACGCCGATGACCGATAGCCCGATAGAGATTGCTGTCCTCATGGCACAAGATCGCCCCGCGATAACGGTATGGAGAGAACACCATGCCCCGACCTTCGTTTCTCGAGCAAAGGTATTTGCAGGGAGTTTCCGCAGTTTCCGCAAGCGATCTGCCAATCAAGGCGCTGCCCTCCAAAACCTCGTTTCCATCCATTCCCGCATTTCCCGCAATTTCCGCTACCTGTTTTGACCGGCCGGCGTCGGGTTGCCGACCCCGCCGGCAGTCGGGGACGCCGGGCGACAGGGGGAAGTCATGCCGCAAACTTAAGTAATAGTCAAGCAAAAGGTTATCATATCTTTAGATCGAGATGATGCCGGATGGGAATAACGAGGGGGGTAAACGATCTTCCCCAAATTCCGAAATACCGATCGCGAAGGCGGGCGCATCACACGATATGTCCACGCCTCAGCAGCTTCGCTGGAGGAAAGTTTTACTTGTCGGAGCGCGCCAAGGTGCCGAGGCCGTCGGCATTCAAGTCATCGATCGTGATCTCGCTCGCCTTGCCGTCCGGCCCGATCTTGAAGGTGATCGACGACAGCCATCCCGGCGTTTCGACGGAGGGGGCGTAGAGGAAGGTGTCGCGGTTGAAGTGCCTGAGCGAACGCCGGCGGTCGGCCGGGCCGAGATGCAGGACGAGCTCCGGACCCACGTCTTCGATCCTGGCCTCGCCGACATAGTCGTTCGAATAGGTTCCGGTGTAGGCCGCCAACGGCAGCGCCGCGCCTTTTATCTCGGGCGGATTGGCATAGGGGGCCATGGCGCGCTTCTGCGCCCCCGAGCCGAGGTTGATGTCGTAGAATTCGTTCCAGTGCGCGATCCAGTCGCGCTCCGGCTTGCCGTCGAAGACCGTGTCGAGGAACGAGGCCGCCAGGCCCTCGGGAACGCCCGTCGGAAAGGCGTTGCTCAGCACGACGATGCCGAGCTGCTCGTTGGGAAGGAGATTGGCGACCGTACGCGCCCCCGCGCTGAACGCGCCGGCATGGCTCCATTCGACGCCATGCGTACGATAGGCGACACCCCAACCCAGCGCGTAGAACCTGACTTCTCCGGTGCCCGGATCGACGCCGCTCACGCTGGCCGGAATATGGGTTTGCGCGAGGGCGGCGCCGTCGACGATCTGCCGGTCGCCCAGCTTGCCCTTGGCGAGCTCGAGCCGCAGCCACTGGGCAAGATCGCGCGCGCTGGAGCTTGCGCCGCCGGCCGGCGATTGCGCGTCGGCGTTGCGTCGCGTGAACGAGGCCCACTGGCCGTCGATCCTGACATGCAGCGCGGCGCGATTGGGACGGGCGATGAAATCGCGGTAGCGCGAGCTGGTCGAGGTCATGCCGAGCGGCTTGTAGAGCCTTTCCTCGGCGGCCTCCTCCCAGCCCTTGCCCGATACACGCGCCGCGGCGACCGCGCCCTCGGTGAGGCCGAAATTGCTGTAGGCGTAGCCGCCGCGGAAGCTGTAGCCCGGCTTTGCCAGACGCAGACGGCGGAGGATTTCCCCCTGGGTGTAGCCCAGCTCCTCGATGTCGTTGCCGACGGTGCCCGACAATCCGCTGCGATGGGAGAACAGGTCGCGGATCGTGACCTCCGCCGTGGGATAGGGATCGTGCAA
>Ga0137412_10004507_pt1 | contig 11120 bp, 10 predicted proteins | sample CZODoug2_1_16fun_FD_122160 | JGI IMG/M metagenome (GOLD analysis project Ga0137412, IMG submission 122160) | Vadose zone soil fungal communities from Angelo Coast Range Reserve, California, USA - CZODoug2_1_16fungal (Hybrid Assembly) | ecosystem: Environmental > Terrestrial > Soil > Vadose zone... | reverse complement strand
AGGAAGCTGCCGAAGTCGACGGGGCGGCCGTCCTTGATGACCGGACCACCGAGGAAGGCCCACGTCGCGTGATCGCAGCCCGACGACCAGTTCCAGGAACCGCTGACGAGGTAGCCGCCGTCGACCACGGTGCCCGCACCCATCGGGGCGTAGGACGACGAGATGCGGACGGCCGGGTCGTCGCCCCAGACCTCGTCCTGAGCCTTCTGGTCGAACAGCGCGAGGTGCCAGTTGTGCACGCCGAGGATCGAGGAAACCCAGCCCGTGGAGCCGCATGCGCTGCCAAGTCGGCGCACCGCCTCGTAGAAGACGGCGGGGTCGCAGTGCAGTCCGCCCCACTGTTCGGGCTGCAGCAATTTGAAGAAGCCGACCTCGTCGAGTTCGGCGACGGTCTCGTCGGGAAGCTTGCGCAGATCCTCCGTGGCTTGAGCCCGCTTGCTGATGAGCGGCAACAAATCATCGATGCCATCTAGGACGGACTGCACGTCACGTTGTTCAATGGACGTCACTGGTTTGCCTCCAGGTATTGCGGGGCTGATGCACGAACTAGTCAGAAGATTAGAACACGTTACGATTTGTGTCGAGTAAGGCAATCCCACGGTCGCTAGACCTGCGGAAGAGCATTTTTGTAACGTGTTCTAGTTCTGAGGCGCAAGTACGACGAGAGGAAGTAGGACTGTGACGGACGAGCCGCTCGGCACCCACGTGCTCGAGCTGCAGGTGGCAGATGTCGTCGACGAGACCGCCGACGCGCGTTCACTGGTCTTCAAGGTTCCCGACGGACCAGACGCCCCCCCGATCCCGGCCGACCGGCTGCGCTACGCGCCTGGCCAGTTCCTCACCCTTCGGGTGCCCAGCGACCGCACCGGCTCGGTGGCCCGCTGCTATTCGCTGTGCAGCTCGCCGTTCACCGGCGACCCGCTGACCGTCACGGTCAAGCGCACGGTCGGCGGCTACGCATCGAACTGGCTGTGCGACAACGCCCACCCCGGCATGAAGATCCACGTGCTGGCGCCGTCGGGCACGTTCGTGCCCAAGACGCTGGACACCGACTTCCTGCTGCTGGCCGCGGGCAGCGGCATCACCCCGATGATGGCGATCCTCAAGTCGGCGCTGTCCGAGGGCAGCGGCAAGGTGGCGTTGATCTACGCCAACCGCGACGAGAAGTCGGTGATCTTCGCCGCGGCATTGCGCGATCTCGCCGCCAAGTACCCCGACCGCCTGACCGTCGTGCACTGGCTCGAGACGGTTCAGGGGCTGCCGACCGCGGTGGCGCTCGGCGGTCTGGTCGGGCAGTACCTGGGCCGGGACGCCTTCGTCTGCGGCCCTGGCCCGTTCATGGCCGGCGCAGAGGAAGCCCTCAAAACGGCAGGTGCGGCACCGGAACGGGTGCACATCGAGGTCTTCAAATCGCTGGAGTCCGACCCGTTCGCCGCAGTGGTGATCGAGGAAGACGACAGCGACGAGGGGCCCGCAACGGCGGTCGTGACGCTGGACGGTGAGACCCACGAGGTCAGCTGGCCGCGCAACGCCAAGCTCCTCGACGTGCTGCTCGACAAGGGTCTGGACGCACCGTTCTCCTGCCGCGAGGGGCACTGCGGTGCGTGCGCGGTGCTGGTCAAATCCGGCACCGTCGACATGCACGTCAACGACGTGCTCGAACAGTCCGATCTGGACGAGGGTTTGATCCTCGCCTGCCAATCCCACCCAACATCGGATTCGGTCGAAGTCACCTACGACGAATAGGCCGCGGGCTAACATTCGCCGGACCTGAAGAGGGAGCACCATGAAACGGTTTGCCTGCTCTGCCGCGCTGATCTCGGCGACGTGGCTCGCCATGGCCCTCGTCGCGCCGACGGCCGTGTCCTCGGCCGCGCAGAACTCCGCCACCGCGTCGATCCCCATCGACGACGTGACAACGCTGGAGATCCACACCACCGCCAACTGCGTGAAGGCCGACGGCCAGTGCTACTTCACGTCGTCGGCGAACCTGCTGACGCCCGACGGACCGACCGGCTTCCCTGCGCAGTTCTACGCCAAGCAGAACACCACGCTGCGGTCGATGGACAAGTTGGTCTACCTGGACTCCGACTTCAATGCGCCGAACACCAGGATGTTCAAATCCGCTGGGCCCGTTGAGTTCAGCACCGTGTACTTCGACGGCGGACCGCCCGAGAAGTTCACCCTGAACGGCAATACCCGCACCACCGACTGGTCCACTGGTCAGCCGAAACTCGATGCCGACTACATCGTCTGCTCGTACATCCAGGTGGTCTACGCGAACGTCAACCTGACCTCGCCGAGCGCCTGCGCGCAGACCACGTACTAACGCGGCAGGCCGAGCAGCCGTTCGCCTGCGACGGTGAGCAGGATCTGTTCGGTGCCGCCCGCGATGGACAGGCACCTGGTGTTGAGGAAGTACCGCACGTCGGGCGAATCGACGATCCCGGATCCGGCGTAGGACTCCATGATGATCTCGGCGAGCGACTGCCGGTAACGCACGCCGATCAGCTTGCGCACACTCGACGGCGCGCCCGGATCATGGCCGCCCAGAGCCATCTTCGCGATCAGCTGATCGAGGAGCGAGCCCACCTGAGCCGCAACGATCAGAACGCCGAGCTGGTCCAGTTCGGCGACATCGAGGTCACGCCCCTCGACGATTTCGAGTAGATGCTCCATGCCCTTGTCGAGGGCACCACCGGAGGCCATCGCGATCCGCTCGTTGGCCAGCGTGGTGCGGGCCAGCGGCCAGCCGCCGTTGACCTGCCCGACCACCATCTCGTCGGGCACGAACACGTCATCGAAGAACACCTCGTTGAAGAGGTTGTCGCCGGTGATCTCGCGCAGCGGCCGGATGTCGATGCCCTCAGAGCGCATGTCGACCAGGAAGTACGTGATGCCCTTGTGTTTTGGAGCGTCTGGGTCCGTCCTGGCGAGACACACGCCCCACTGGGCCCAGTCCGCCCGCGACGTCCACACCTTCTGCCCGGTGAGAAGCCAACCCGACTTTCCATTGCTCCTCGCGTCCGCACCTTCAGCACGAACGGCTTTCATCCGCAGCGAGGCAAGATCGGAACCTGCGCCCGGCTCACTGAACAGCTGGCACCAGAACACCTCGCCCGTCAACGTGGGAGGTACGAAGCGTTCGATCTGCTCCGGGGTTCCGTGCTCGAGAATCGTTGGCGCAGCCCACCATCCGATGACCAGGTCGGGGCGCGCGACACCCGCCGCGGCGAGTTCCTGATCGATCACCAACTGCTCGGCCGGGGTGGCTGCGCGCCCGTACGGCTTCGGCCAGTGCGGCGCCAGCAGCCCCGTCTCTGCCAGTGCCACCCGCCACTTGTCTTCGGTCAGGGCCGCGATGTCGGCGACGGTGGCCGTGATCTCGGGTCGAATGTCTTCGGCGCCAACGACGTCGACGTGCAGTTGCCTGCGCACGCCGGCCCGGGTCAGCTCCGCGCTGCGCCGCAGCCAATGCGACTTGCCGCCGAGGAACTGTGCAAGGGCGTAGGCACGGCGCATGTAGAGATGCGCATCGTGCTCCCAGGTGATGCCGATGCCGCCGAGCACCTGGATGCAGTCGCGCGCGTTGACCTTTGCCGCTTCGATGCCGATGACAGCAGCGACCGCAACGGCGATCGACAGCTGCAATTCGTCCTTGTCGGTGACGGCGCCCGCCGCGTCTGCGGCGGCGACCCGGATCTGCTCGGACCGCAGCAGCATCTCGGCGCACATGTGCTTGACCGCCTGGAAGCTGCCGATCGGCTTGCCGAACTGCTCGCGAACCTTCGCGTACTCGGTCGCCGTCTCGAGCATCCAGCGCGCCAGCCCGGCGGCCTCGGCGGCCATCACGGTTGCGGCCAGGTCGACGACGCGCTGATACGCCAGATCGAGCGTGGCGGCCGGCGCCGACGACAGCGTGACGCGAGCCAGCGGGCGCGAGAAGTCGGTGGCGGTCAACGCCTCGACCGTCACGCCGTCGGCGGTGGCGTCGACCAGCACCCACTTGTCACCGGCGGGCAGGATCAACAAGCCGTCTGCCAACCCGCCCAAGACGAACTCGGCAGTGCCCGTCGCGGTGCCCGATTCGTAGCCGATGTCGGAGCGCAGCGCGACGCCCGCGGTGCGTTCGCCAGAGGCCAGCGCTTCGAGAAGGCTCTCGTCGGTGATGACCAGGGTGGCCAGCGCCGTCGTCGCCACCGGGCCAGGCACCAGCGCGGCGGCCGCCTCGTCGATCATCAGGCAGAGGTCTTCGACGCTTCCGCCTGCACCGCCCAGTTCCTCGGGGATGGCGACGCCGAAGATCCCCAGTCGCGCCAGGCCCTGGTACGGGGCCCGCCACGCGTCGGGGTCGCCCTGCTCGACCGCACGGGCGGCCGAAATCGAGTCCGAAGACGCGGCCCAGCTACGGACCATGTCGCGCACGGCAAACTCTTCGTCAGTGACGGTGGCGGACGCAACAGGCATCTCCGGCCTCCTAGCCTTGGGCGAGAACGCGATGATTCTCACTAGAACGTGTTCTAATGGTGCCAGCGTTCTGACGTCAAGTCGACCGCCATTACAGCAGGACACGTGGGTGTCCCGGGGGCACGGAGGTGGGAAATCAGAGTTCGGCATGCGTATCGTTTTCACCCAGTGCGCAATCTGAAGGAGCTGACCGCCGCATGTCAGGGTCTTCACAGCCAGCAGTTACCAATCCGGGTTCGGGGTCCGATTCGACCGCCAGCCCGCGTCAGGTGATGAACGTGGCCGTTCTTGCTGAATCCGAACTCGGATCCGAGGCTCAACGCGAGCGTCGTAAGCGCATCCTGGACGCCACCCTCGCCATCGCCTCCAAGGGCGGTTACGAGGCAGTTCAGATGCGTGCAGTGGCCGAACGCGCGGATGTCGCGGTCGGCACGCTGTACCGCTACTTCCCGTCGAAGGTGCACCTTCTGGTGTCCGCTCTCGGCCGGGAGTTCGAGCGCATCGACGCCAAGACCGACCGTGCTTCGCTCTCGGGCGGCACCCCGTATCAGCGACTCAACATCATGGTCAGCAAGCTCAATCGCTCCATGCAACGCAACCCCCTGCTGACCGAGGCCATGACGCGTGCGTTCGTGTTCGCCGACGCCTCGGCCGCCGGTGAGGTTGATCACGTCGGCAAGCTGATGGACTCGATGTTCGCCCGCGCCATGAGCGAGGGCGAGCCGACCGAGGACCAGTTCCACATCGCCCGCGTGATCTCCGACGTGTGGCTATCGAACCTGCTGGCCTGGCTAACTCGGCGCGCCTCGGCCACCGACGTCAGCAAGCGACTGGACCTCGCGATGCGGCTACTCATCGGCGATGGGGAACACCCTAAGATTTGACCGGTGCGCACGCGAGGAGCAGATGATCACGAGCGACTTCCGGTAGATCTCGTCCGTGCGCTCGACGGTGTCGCCGCGACACCACACCTGCTCGTCGCCTCTGACTTCGACGGCACCCTCGCACCGATCGTCTCCAACCCCGCCGACGCCCGTCCGCTGCCCGCCGCTGCCGAGGCGTTGCTCGCGCTGGCCGCCCTACCGTCGACCACCGTCGCGTTGGTCTCCGGGCGCGCCCTGAACACGTTGCGCGAGTTGTCGTCCATGCCGCCGCCGGTGCATCTGGTGGGGAGCCACGGCGCAGAGTTCGATACCGGCGGGCAGGAGCGAAGCGACTCGGGGAATGTGTCCGGGTTCGCGCACGACATCGACCAGGAACTACTGGACCGGATCATCAGCGAACTGACGGCGATCGCCGCGAACCGACCCGGCGTGACCGTCGAGCCAAAGCTGGCCAGTGTCGCGCTGCACGTGCGCAATGCCAGCGCGGCCGATGGCTCGGACGCGCTGGACGCGGCACGGACCGCCGCACGGGCGTGGGACGCCGAGGTCACCGCGGGCAAGGCCGTGCTGGAGTTCGCGGTCATCGCGACCGACAAGGGCGAGGCGATCGACATCATCCGCGACCGGGACGGCGCGACGGCCGTGGTGTTCTTCGGCGATGACGTCACCGACGAGAAGGCGTTCCGGCGGATGCGGATGAGCGACGTCGGGGTCAAGGTCGGGCCTGGCGACACGTTGGCGCGCCATCGGGTGGAGTCCCCAGAGGACGTCGCGACCGCACTCGAATACCTGTTGCAGCAGCGGCGTTAGACCGGGCCAGATGTCCTGCCGCGCACCACTTCCGTGTCGAGCACCTCGACCACGGGCAGGCCGGAGCGCGGCGGGTTGTGCAGTAGTCGGCCTGCGTGCCTGCCCTTCTCGACGCTGGGCTGCTTCACCGTCGTCAGTCCGCGAGCCAATGCATCGGGGATGCCGTCGAACCCGGTCACCGTCATCTGGCCGGGTACGTAGATGCCGCGCGCCCGCAGATAGTCCATCGCCGAGAGCGCCAACACGTCGGCGGTGCACATCAGCGCGGTGATCCGCGGATTGGCTTCCAGTGCCACCTCGGCGGCTGCCCCGCCCGACGTCGGAAAGTGCTCGTAGCTCTCCACCACGGTCAGGGATTCTGGATCCAGCCCGGCGGCGCGCATCGCGTCGTGGACGCCGTTGATGCGTTCGCGCTGCACGTGGAAGTGCGGGCTGTCGACCCGCTCCGGATCGGCCACCGCGGAGCCGGCTGCACTGTGCGGCCAGTCGCGCCCAAGCCTCATCGTCAACAGCCCGATCTCGCGATGCCCGAGGCCGACCACGTGCTCGGCCATGGCGCGCATCGCCGCGCGGTCGTCGATGCCGACCCGGGACGCGCCGGGCAGGTCCTTGGGTTCGTCGACGACCACCGTGGGCAGGGCGCGCTGCGCGACCACCGGCAGATACGGGTCGTCGTCGGAGGCGGCGTACACGATGAAGCCGTCGACGCCGGCGGAGAGTACGGCAGCCGTGCCGTGATCCACGGTGCGGTTGGGCCCGACGGCGACGAGCAGTAGGCCCTGCCCGGCTTCCTCGCACGACTCGGCGAGACCGGCGACGAAGTCCATCGCCGCCGGATCGCTGAACGAGTAGTTGAGCGGTTGGGTGATCACCAGGCCGACGGCCCCCGCCCGACGGGTGCGCAGCGAGCGCGCCACCGGATCGGGCCCGGCGTAACCCAACCGCTTGGCGGTTGCCAGCACGCGGTCGCGCAGGTCGGCCGAGAGTTGATCCGGCCGGTTGTACGCGTTGGAGATCGTGGTGCGCGAAACCTTCAGCTCGGCGGCCAACGAGGCCAGAGTCGCCCTACGTCGCGGGACGGGACCTCTGGACATGCTCTGTGACGTTAGCCGATCGAATCGATACTGCCCGGTAACCGGGTATCAGAGGCCACGCTTGCGGCCGAAGGACGTCGTACCGTTGCGGCGCAGCATCGCGAGAGTGGTGGCGATGCGCCCGCGATCGAGGTCGGGTTCGAGGCCCGCACCGACACGATGCAATTGGTCGGTGTGCCAGGAGAGTTCGAGAAGGCCGTCGAACGATTTGATGTCGACCAACCGCCCGAGCACACCGCGCATTCCGGCGCGCACTTGATGTTGGGTGAGCGTCTCGGCGCGGCCGGCAAGGATCACGTCGGCGGCATCGGTCGTCGTCGCGGTCGGCCTGCCAAGACCGACGACGTCGCACTCACCGTCGGCCACGGCGTCGTCCATCGCGGCGCGGGAACGGAATCCGCCGGTGACCGCCAGCGGGATGTCCCCGGCCAGGCTGCGCACCGTGCGGGCGTACTCCAGGAAGTAGGCCTCGCGTGCTCGGGTGCTGTCGGCGGCCTTGCCCATCATGGCGGGCTGTTCATAGCTGCCGCCGCTGACCTCGATCAGATCGATGCCCTCGCCCGCCAATGCCGCCACCACGGAGCGAGATTCGTCTTCGGAGAACCCGCCGCGCTGGAAGTCGGCCGAGTTGAGCTTGATGCCGACGGCGAAGCTCGGTGACACCCGTGAGCGGATGCGGCGCACGACTTCGAGCACGAAGCGCATCCGCCGCTCGGGGTCGCCGCCCCACTCGTCGTCGCGCTGGTTCGACAACGGCGACAGGAACTGCGCGACCAGATATCCGTGGGCGCCGTGAATCTGCACACCGTCGAATCCCGCCGTCTCGCATACCGCCGCGGTGGCTGCGAAACGCTCGATGATGTCCTCGATCTCGTTCGACGTCAGCTCGCGAGGCGTTGCCGCACCTGGGAAGTTGAGGGCCACCGGGCTCGGCGCGACGGGCGTGTGCCCGAGCGCGAGCGGGTTCGACTGCCGCCCTGGATGATTGATCTGCACCAAGATCGGAACGCCTGCGTCCTTGGTGGTCTTGGCCCAGCGCGACAACGCGTCGAGGTTGCGCTCGTCCTCGATGACGACGTTGCCCGGCTCACCGAGCTGCGTGCGATCGACCATCACGTTGCCGGTGACGATCAGGCCGTACCCGCCGCGGCTCCAGCTGGTGTAGAGCCGCTCCAGCCGCTCGTCGGGAGCGTTGCGCTTGTCGCCGAGCCCTTCGCTCAACGCGGACTTCATGATCCGGTTCGGCAGCACCAGGCCGCACGGCAGTTTCAGGGGGTCGTGCAGGGAAGTCATGGGGCGTTCCTTTCGCGGATGCCGCGCACAAGGGTGTTGACGTCTTATAACGAAGTTATCGGCTAATATAACGAAGTTATACCTACGTGACAAGGGAGTGGTTGAGCAATGCCTGACGGTGTGCCCGAGCGGCTCGTCGAGGCAGCCATCCGCCTTCTCGCCGAGCAGGGGCCGTCCGCCATCAAGGCACGAACGGTCGCATCGGCAGCCGGGCTGTCGACGATGGTGGTCTACAGCCACTTCGGTGGTATCCCCGAGCTCACCCGCGCCGTCATCGACCAGGGTTTCAAGGAGCTTGACGCGGCGTTTCGTCAACTGCCGGTGACCGACGATCCGATGACCGATCTCGCCCTTCAGGCGCTGACCTCCCGGTGGGTCGCCCGCGAGAACCCCCACCTCTACGACCTGATGTTCGGTCTGTCGACACGGGGAAGCTATCGGCCACAACAGACCGAATCCGCCTGTGCGAGTGGACGTTCACACGCGTTCTTGGGCGCCTACACCCACGTCCTGGACGCGTGCGCACGGCTGGTGAATACCGGCAGGGTCAGACAACAAGACCCCCAGTGCGTCGCAGCTCAGTTGTGGAGTTTCGCGCACGGCTTCATCACCCTCGAGCTCGCGGAGACCTTCATCGGGTTCGACGACCCGGTGAGACAGGTGCTGCTGCCACTCGGCGTGAATGTCTGTGTCGGACTCGGTGATACACGCGAGCGCGCCGAGGCCTCGCACGAGGAGGCAGCGCGTCTGTTCGACGCCATTCTGGCCGCGAAGTAAACCTATCGGTATACTTCGGGCATGAGTACCCAGGGTGGCCGTGGCGCACGCCAGCGCATCCTCGACACCGCGACCAGGCTGTTCTATCACGAAGGCATCAACGCGACCGGCGTCGAGCGACTTGCCAGCGAAGCGTCGGTATCCAAACGGACCCTTTACCAACACTTTCCGAGCAAGTCCGCCGTGGTGGAGGAGTACCTGCGCACCATCCAGCAAGGCGTCGGCGACCCCATTCAACCCGGACCGGATGCCGACCGACGAGAGCCCCGCGCCCGGATCCTTGCACTGTTCGACACTCCGCGCGGACCCATGCGTGGCTGCCCGTTCCACAACGCCGCCGTCGAGACTGCCGACGCCATGCCAGAAGTTCTAGACATCGTGCACACTCACAAGCGCAACTTCGTGAACGGCCTCGCCACGCTGACGAAACAAGCCGGTGCCGCCAACCCCAAGCTGCTGGCCAACCAGCTCGCCGTGCTCTACGAAGGTGCCGCGGCGCTGTCGACCTCCCTCGACGACCGCACGCCGTGGGCACACGCCCGCAGGGCGGCACAGACGTTGCTCGACCAAGGCGTCCAGTGAAGTAGACCGATCGGTTTACATCACTCGCAACAGCTGCTACAGTCGCCCATGCAAGTACACCGAACGGTTTACCACAGGAGAATCACATGACTTCGCTCACCGGTCAGACTGTGCTCGTCACCGGAGCCAACCGCGGGATGGGCCGCGAGTACATCGCCCAGCTGCTCGACCGTGGCGTCGCCAAGGTCTATGCGGCGGCCCGCGACCCACGGACGGTCGATGCAGAAGACCCACGGGTCGTTGCGCTGCAGCTCGACGTCACCGACGCCCGATCCGTCGCCGAGGCCGGAAGGACGGCGTCCGACGTGAGCGTTCTGATCAACAACGCAGGCATCGCGCGCATGGCGTCGGTCCTCGACCCGGATACGTCCAAACTGCGTGGCGAGCTGGAGACGAACCTGTTCGGTCCGCTCGCAATGGCTTCCACGTTCGCCGACCGGATCGCCGAGAGGTCCGGTGCCATCGTCAACGTCGCATCGGTACTCGCGTGGTTGCCCATCGGGGCGAGCTACGGGGTGTCGAAGGCCGCGGTGGCGTACGCAACGGATTCGATGCGCACCGAACTCGGTCCCCGCGGCGTGCAGGTCGTGGGCGTCTACGTCGGGCTCGTCGACACCGACATGGGCAAGTTCAGCGACGCCCCCAAGTCAGATCCCGCCGACGTGGTCCGCCAGGTACTCGACGGCATCGAGTCGGGCGCCGACGAGGTGCTGGCCGACGACGTCACCCGCGGTGTGCGTGCGGAACTGGGCAAGCCGATTCGCGAGCGAGCCAACGCCTGACGCTCGGCCCGTCGGCCTACTGGGGGCCGACGGCCACCGGGAGTGCTGAGTTCGAACTCCACTCCGACCAGGAGCCCGGATACAGCGCTGCGTCGACGCCGACGGAGGCGAGTGCTGCGAGCACCACCGACGCCGTGACGCCCGATCCGCAGTAGACGCCAGAAACGTCGTCGGGTGGGAGCAGACGCGGGAGCTCGGCGTCGGGCAGAAAGCGTCCGGCCTCGCCAAGCAGACCCGTGCTCGGCACGTTCCTCGCTCCTGGGATGTGTCCGGCCACCGGGTCGATGGGTTCGACCTCACCGCGGAACCGTTCGGGCGCCCGGGCGTCGAGCAACCGCGCGCCAAGCGCCGCAGCGCCGTCGGCGTCCAGCGTCGGCAGCGCACCCGCGTACAGATCGTCGTGATCGACCACCACGTCGCCAGGCTCCGGT
>Ga0137412_10004506_pt1 | contig 11122 bp, 7 predicted proteins | sample CZODoug2_1_16fun_FD_122160 | JGI IMG/M metagenome (GOLD analysis project Ga0137412, IMG submission 122160) | Vadose zone soil fungal communities from Angelo Coast Range Reserve, California, USA - CZODoug2_1_16fungal (Hybrid Assembly) | ecosystem: Environmental > Terrestrial > Soil > Vadose zone... | reverse complement strand
CGCCGCCGAACCCGGCGTGCTGAAGGTTGACCGCCCGGAGCTGAGGAACAAGCGCGGATACTGTTCTCTGCGGATACCGGAAAGCGTTGCTATAAGCGTCCACAAGAGGATGTCGGTATAGAGGCGGGTACCAATTGCCTAGAGGAGGCGTTTGCGTACAAAGGTGTAGAAGTCGGGGTCTTTCCAGTAGCTGAGGTGGGCTATGACTGGTGGGTAGAGGTTGTATTGCTCCTGGTTCAGCTCGTCCTGAAGATCGTAGAAGATCAGTCGTCCGCTGACCGGGTCTTCGATGGAGAAGGCGTTGATCCAGCGGAAGTTGTGGTCGAGGTAGTAGTCGGCCTCTCTCCAATTGTCGTCGGTGACGGGTTGGAACTGCCAGGAGCTGCCGGGTCGCTCGAGGTTGGTCAGGACACGGAAGCTATGCAGAAGGTCGAGGGTCTGGGAGCGGAGCATCTGGCGAGGGTCGATCTGTTCGCGGAAAAAGTAGAAGATCTTGTTGAGCGGCGAGCCAAAGGTGACCATGCCGCGAAGACGCTCGAGGTCCGCGGCCTGGATCTGGGCGGGGTCGGGGCTGGCGGTGCGGGCGCGGTCGAGAAGGTTATTGATGGAGTCGTAGGCGATGACGCTGCCGAGGGAGTGACCGGCGACGTAGACCTGATCGAAGGCGGGTGGGGAGAGGGGATCGGCGGGGCGAAGCTTCTCCTTTAGGATGCCGGTGAGGGTGGCGGTGCACGCATCGAGTATCTCGGAACGGGCGACGAAGTTCTTGGTCAGCTCGCTTGCGTTGACGTAGACGGCGACGTCACCGACGTAGTTAATGAGGATGAAACGGACAAAAGCCGCGAGGATGAGCCAGAGGATGAGGGGCAGGTATGCGGAGAAACCTGGGTCGAGGAAGAGGAGCGCGTAGAGGCGCGTCATCCAATTGGGGTTATTTGCGGGAAAGGCCGTGTTGGCGGCAACGGTGCGCAGAAGGGTGGACCAGTGGCCGAGGTGCAGGGGGATCCAGGGCATGCTTCGCGTGAGATGGGAGCCAAAGGACGCGATGAAGCGGAGCACAGGGCTGATCAAAAAAGGCCAGAGAAAAAGGTTAGCGAGGAAGGCAAAGAACGTGAGCGAGCGCCAGGGGCGTTTCGTTTGCCAACCTGAGTTGGCCACAAGGCTTTGGAAGAGCGCTTTGCCGGTGGTGTAGGTGTAGAGGTAACGGATGAAGATCAGGACCGCGGTGAGTATGACCGGCGGTGATGGGTTTCGGAAGTCTTTGATGGCGGTGAGGGGTTTGGCGGCGTAGAGCCAGGCAAGTGTGGCGGCGAGGAAGAGGATGAGGGGAAGGAAGAGGCAGGCCTGGCGAATGAACTCTTTGCCGATGACCTTCCAGAGACGGCCCCGGTCGGTCTTCCCGATGGCATTGATGTTGGCGCCCATGTAGAGGAAGGGCTGGAGACCGGCGCGGATGAGGAAGAGGAGGCTGCCGGTGTAGGTGATCTTGTCCTGGGTGATAGGGGCCCAGTAATACTCGATGAGTGATATGTCTTCGATGGTTTCCCCAAGGGGATGCAGGTCGCTCTGGAAAACGACAGGGGCGTCGGGCGCGATGCGGTAGGAGGCGCGGACCCAGGATTGTTGCGCGTGGTTGGGACCTTTACAGATCTCAAGCTGGGGGTAGATCTTCCAGGTGTGGGCGTTCTTGTCGCTCGCGAAGGATTCCAGGAGGCCGCGGGCGAACTGGTCCAGGGCCTCGTAGGGACGCTGTTGGACGATGCCGTGGATGACTAGGAAGGCGATGCGTTTGGAGGTGGGTTTGTTATCGGTCGGCGGTGGCGGGGAGATCTCCGGCATGTATCGTCCTCTACATCATCTCGGATTTTTGCGCGGCCAAGGGGATTAGAGAACCATACCATCAACCTTTTCGGCTTTCAGCCTCTGCCAGCCATCCGCGACGCAACGTCTCAGACGGAACGCTGGATAGGTAAGGCTTGATGTCGAGGATGGGTGTTCCATCGAGCATGTCAACGCCTCGAACGTGCAGCAATCCGTTCTCGCGGCGAAGCAACTCGACGACGGTGAGGCCGATCGGGTTTGGACGGCGCGGGGATCGAGTCGCAAATACACCGTGCGGCCGATTGTCAAAAGGCGGCGTGCCGAGCAAATCGAAGCCGTGGGAGCGGTCGAAGGCCCAGATCACCATGAGATGCGAGAAGCCCTCAATGTCGGTGAGCCCGAGTTCGAATTCAGGCAAGATGCGGAGGACGCCTTCTGCATCGTGCTTTGCACCAAGACCCTTCGGAATGGCAGCTGTCTCTTTGTAGGGACTGTCTACAAATCCAATAGCCTGTGGCGTAAACATTTTGACGCTGTGCCTCCACGTCCAATCCTAAGCGCAAACGCAGTCCGGATGTCTCTTCCACGAGGTCGCCACCCCGCAGGACACTTGGTCCGCCCCTAATCTCTACAATCCCAGCCCCTCCCTTGGTGGTGGTGGCGCGGTCACAGCGGCCTTCATCAACTCTGCACCGCCCTTGTACCAATCCACCTTCCGCGTGACCACCATCACTGCGGTCAGCACCGCGAACAGCATCAGCGATCCCAGGATCAGCGCGTTATCTTCACTGATCAACAACCCGTAGACCGCTGCATAAAGCGCCGTCAGCATCCCGCCGAACCCCAGCCCGCGCGTCAAGCTCCGCAGCACGTACGACAGATAGAACGTCAGCAACCCTATACAAGCCGCGCTCGAAATCAGGTAAGCCAGCGCAAACGCCGTATGCTCCGAAAAGCTGACCAACAGCAAAAAGAAGATCGCCAGCCCAAACCCCACCAGCAAATATTGCACTGGGTGAATCGGCAACTGCTTCATCATCTCGAATAGGAAAAAACCACCAAAGGTCAGCACCACAAACAAAATCCCATACTTCGTCGCGCGGTCGCTCAACTTATAAGCATCGATCGGCGTCAACAAACTCACAGTGATCAGATCGATCGACTTCGCCGGCTTCGACTCCATCTGCACCTGAGTCCCCGTCGCCAGCGAAGAAACATCCCACGCAGCCGAAAATCCATCTCCGCCTACATCTCGCGTCCGCGGCAAAAACTGCCCGGCAAACAGCGGAGAGCGCCACGTCGAACTCATCTCCACATGGTTGGAATCGCCCACCGGCGCCACGCTCAACTGCTCCGTTCCCGCCAGGTTCATGTCGATCGCAAACTCCACATGACCATTCAACTCCTTCACACCACGCAGCGGCACCCGCAGATTAGGCTGCCAGCCCATCGTCGATTCCGCGCCCTGAAACATCGTCTCGGGCGTCCCATTGACCACCACCGTCGGCGTCCCCACAATCCCGCGCACATCGTCAACAGACATCGCAAGGTATGGTTCACCCCACTCCACCTTCCCCGTCGTTTGCGGCTGTACGATCTCCATCGACCCCTTCAGATGCCCGGCAAACTCATACACCGTCACCTTATACAGGCCATGTCGCCGCTCCGTTGGCGTCAGCTTTCCACGCACATCCAGCGCATGGGGAAACGACGTCGCCGTCAGCGCAGCGACATGCTCCACCCTCTTCTTCGTCCCCTTTTCACCATCCTCCACCGTCACAGTCGTCTGCGTATACGGCCTAACTAGCACAGGGCCGATCACCGTCTGCGGCCCCGAGTAGCTCTCCTCGATGCTCTTCACCGCATCGTCCCGATACTTCTGACGATCGCTGATCGTCCCGTTCACCATCACCAGGGCAATCAAGATGACACCCGTCACCCCGCCAATCACAAACAACTTCAACGCCAACTTAAGGTTCATCTCATCTCCTTTGAAACACCTGTGTATCTTGATTGCCTTCGAGGAACGCTTTTCAGAGGAAGGAAATATTAGGGCCCTATTCCTTCAGCCAACTCCTCTTGAAACGCGCGAGGGCCAATTTTCACTTTGCAATGTAAAGCGATAAGGCGTGAGATTGAAACTTTGCATCGTAAAGTAATCTCCCAAAAAAATTTAGACCCGTGAAGGCGTCAGGGAACGCAACAGGCCTGGTGCGGGCTCGTCTTTGGTTCCCTTCACCGCATCTTTCACCACCTGTTCGAGCGTCGAAAGGTATTCCAGGTACCGCTTTCGGCCTGCAGGCGTGATACGGCAGATCGTTTGCGGACGATTGCGATCATGGCCTTTCACGATCTCGACCATCTTTTCTGTCTCCAGCACGCGCAGATGCCGGCTCAGATTGCCATCCGTAAGCGAGCACAGCTGCTTCAGATCGTTGAAGATCAGACCTTTAGGATTGGCAATTAGAGAGGTAAGCACACCGAGACGGGCGCGCTCGTGAATCACGCGGTCCAGGCCTTCATAGGCGAAGCGCCCTTCACTGGATTGAGCCTTAGCTTTCATCCACACCCTCCGGCGTGGCAACTAACAAGATGCCCGCCACCAGCAACTGCCCAGCCCCATAGGCAAGGCCCATCGTCCACGGAGCGAGCGAGCGGCTGTCGCCCAAGGCGATACAAACCAAACCCGTGAGCAGATACCAGGCGCCGGCGGCGATCATCGGGCGCGGTAGAAAACGGCACGACGAAAAGATGCCCAGGCTAAAGATCACCTGCCAGAGTCCGGGAAGCATCCAGAAAACCGCAGGGACAAAGCGCGCCAAAGCGATAGTGATAAGCAGCCCCGCGCCAATTGCAGGCAGGAATTGCTCAACCGCCATGCCGAGCATCTCATTCGAGAGACTGGAATGAATGCGGTGGGTGCGTGTGTACATCTGCACTCCGGTCAACGCAGTTGACAGCACGGCGGCAGAGATCCAGAGGCTCAGGTACGCCGAAACGTGGTTTGCTGGATCCGGCAACCAAATCGATTGCGATGACGCGGCCAGAAATGCGATCACCCCCGTAGCAGCGAGCGTTGCAGGGCCATAGCCCCGAAACTGCGTGCTGTGGGCCATCTGCCTTCGTATGCTGCTGATGTCGTCAAGCGCTTTGTGAAGATCTGTCATACAGGGTTACTTTACACTGCAAAGTAGATCAGCGAAATAAACCTTTTGTCAAATTTGAGGTCTTGCTTCGCATTACGGTTGGGGCGGAGCGTGACCGATGAACTTGTCAGCCCACTGAATGAAATACTTCATGTTCGGCGCGTCGGTGTGGCCACCGTCATGCTGGCGCCATGCGAGCTGGCCCCCCAGGATACCCTCATTCACGGGTGGCATTTTTGCCGTGTGATAATCCCCCTCCACGGCGAGGCCTTTGGCGCTGAGCAGCGTAAACACTCGGCTCGCGTCCACGGTTGCCATGAAGCTTCCCTCATGATCGAGCCAATGAGCGTCACCCTTTTCGGGAACCCCATAGCTGATGAAAGTCAGCCGCGGAGCACACAGCGCGATGAGTTCGTTGGAATCTACCGGAATATCCCCAGGCGTTTTGCTGCCAAAGGCAGCTTCGGATGCGCCATACTCCATGAAGTTACCGGCCATCCAGTAATACTCGCCACCGGTGAGGCTTTCGACTGCTTCTCCGTAGTTGCGACGCAAAAGCGTGGCGCCGCCTTTGCCGGAGGAACCGACAAGAACCATCGCGAAGCGCTGATCGAAGGCCATGGTGACCAGAGCGGCTTTGCCATAGCGGGAGACGCCTTCGATGCCAACATGTTGAGCGTCGACTGTGGGGTCGGTTGCGAGGTAATCCAAAGCGCGTCCCGCACCCCAGCTCCAGGCGCGCAACGCTCCCCAGTCTTCCGGCTTGCGCGGTTGGCCTTTGTTGACCAGGCCGATAATGCCGCGGGTAATTCCAGCGCCGTTGTCGGCCTGTATGCTGGCGGGGTCGAGGAGCGCGAAGCCCCAGCCCGCTGCGATCAACTGCCAGGTGTTGGGCGGATCGCCGTCCGCATTCAGTTGCGGAGGCTGGAAGGGCGTGGGCCTCACCGGCTGCCATGCCGGGTGATTTGCAAGAACATCTTTGAGAGATGGATCCTGCTGTAGGAGAAGCGCCTTCCACGCCGCATTGATGCGGTCCAGATCTTCGCCGGCAGGTTCATTGGGCGCTGGGAAACCGGCGCGGCCAAACATGATGAGGATGGGGACGGGTCCCGCGGCATTTGCAGGTGTAACCAACGTCATGTGGATCTTGACGCCGATGGCCGGATAAGACGCGTTATCTACCTGCCCGATGAGGTCCTTGGCGATGACGCGATTAAATCCGATCATCTCGTGGTCAACGGCGGTGACGCTCCACGTCACCTTCGGGACATCTTTGGGAATGCGGCCGTAGACATACTTTTCGTAGCTCTCGACGATCTCAGGACGGCGCTTCTCCCACCACATCTGCGGAGTGGTGACCTTCTGGCCGTCGCTCAGTATCAGCGGGTCCGGAAGAGTGGAATAGGGATTGGCCTTCGACTCATCGTAGTTCGCGTGGTTAGGAGCCTTTTCATTACCGCTCGGCCCCGGACGCAGGGCTTTGATGCCAAGCTGGTCCATCATGTTCTGGTGATCCTGCTCGGCAGTGAAGGTGACGGGGGGCAGCGCAGTAGAAGTAATGCCAGAGCTCTGGCCCATTGCGGCAGCGGTACAAACACACGAGAGTAAAACAGCAAAAGACTTCAGGAATAAACGCACGACTGACCTCCACGAATGATGTTCTTGCCGCGCTTGGAAATCGACCTATTTCGGGCAATCATGGTAACTCCAGCTCATTGAGCATGTAACTGAAACTGTCACTGACATCAGGCAAGCTTTTTTGTATTCGCTGCTGCAGGGGGTGAGGCTGTGCGGCGCGCTCCCCGCTGAAACACCAGCGCGGCAGCACCGCGGAGCCGAGCGATTTCGCCTTCATGACTCGGACGGATCAGAGGCGAACTGCCGGCCAGGGTCAGGTCAGCCACCTCCTTCTCGATCACCGGCCCAAAACGATGCCAGGCGGAGGTGAGGTCGCCTGCAATCAAAATCGTGCTGGGAGAAACGCTGGCGATGATCATCCGCAGTCCGCGACCAATCCACATGGCCTGTTTCGCCAGGGCCTGCGCGGCAGCCGAATCGCCTTCTTCGGCCAAATTGAGCAGTTCCCGAAAGCCGATCACGGGGCCCTTCGGCCGTAGCTCCCGGTAATAACGCAGGGCGGCCCGGCTTGAGCTGAAAAGTTCCCAGCATCCATTCTTCCCACACCCGCAACGCGGGCCATTGGGATCAATGGGTATATGGCCGAACTCACCCGCCATTCCGTTGTGCCCGGAGAGCAGCTGCCCATTGGCGAGAAGGCAGGTTCCCACCCCTTCAGCGACTGCGACCAGCACCGCATCCCGAATTCCGTCCATGCGAGCGAAGGTCAGCTCCGCCAGGAGACACGCGGTTGCATCATTTTCCAACATGACGGGCAGTCCCATCTCGGTCTCCACCACCTTCTTGATATCGAATTCTGGCCATTTCAGATTGGGGGCAAAGATCAGCCGCTGCGTCGTGGGGTTAACTCTTCCGGGCAGACTGATGCCGATGCCTTCGATTGATTTTTTAGGGGAGGTTCGGTGCATCCGCTGCATGCAGTCGATGATCAGCCGCATAGAGGCTGCCGGATCGGACGTAAGCGGCACCGGCCAACGCGAGAGCAGCCGGCCATTCAAGTCCACTAAGGCAACGCTGGCTTGCCTGGGATGGATGTCGACTGCGATCGCCACTAAATCTTCGTTTAGTCCCACCATCGTCGGTCTGCGTCCTCGCGGCAGCGAACCCATCGCGCCTTCGCGCACCCAATTCTCACCGATGAGCTGCTCCACGATTTGCGAGATGGTGCTTCTTCCAAGGCCCGAACTCCGCGCCAGGTCGGCACGCGAGATGGGCTGGCTGGCTCGGATCAACTCGAGGACGATATCCCGGTTGATGATCCGCGCTGTCTCACTCGAGGCGAGCTGCATTTCAGCCAGATCGATGCGTTTTACGCCATGTCTGTCGCGCCGCAATTTCTTGGGACCTCTATTGTCAGGAATGCGATAAACCTCTCCGAGCCATGATAGCGACTGAAATACTTGCGGGAAATAACGAAGCATACCATCAGCGGATTTTCACGAGTAGGTGAAAACGTGAGCTCGTATCACTTTGTCTTTATAGCAAACGATATCCTAAAACACCGATTTTCACCGAGGGCGGCGGGGTTGGGTGACTCCGGGAGTGGAATCACTAAAGATAAATCCACGCTGGTGTAGGCGTTTCATCGCGGTTATGTGCGGTTCTCAATAAGGTAATAAAACGCAGGCCGCAGCCATCTTAGCCGACTGACCATGGCTGCCTCCGATTGTTCCGGGTTAGATCTGGAAGCCCACATATTTTGTGCCAGGGCAATTTTCTTCTTGACAGCAACAAAAACGTTCTCCTATAGTTTCGGTCGCTAACAATATCACGTTCCGGATTGAATAAAGAGACACGTCGAGTTCCCCGCGACGGCTCGTTGGTCGGCCAAATTTTCAGGAGGCGAAAAATGAACAGCACAGATAGCGTTTCTAACAGGCGAGGGCTTAAGCGAGACCTGCGACAACTTTGTGGAACAGGCCGGTGGATTCTTCCTCTCATCGCGGTCGCGTTGTCGCTTCTGTCCGTGCCCCAAACCCAAGCTCAAACCACCGCTCAGTTGACCGGGAGCGTGCAGGATAACTCGGGTGCTGTCATTCCCGCAGCGCAGGTAACCCTGACCGATGAAGCGACCCGCCTCACCCGTGTCGTACAAACCAATCGCCAGGGATTGTATGCCTTTCCCTCATTGGTGCCGGGCACCTACACGGTGAAGGTCGAGGCGAAAAGTTTCCAGCCCAGGGAAATTACTGGAATCATACTGCACGCCGGAGACGTGCGCTCCGTCCCAGAGATTGCGCTGACGGTCGGCTCTGAGACGACGACGGTCACAGTCGAAGCCTCCAGCGAGATGATTCCCGTGGACAACGGGGCGCGCACCAGCGTCCTGACCTCCCAGGACATCGAAAACCTTGCTCTCGTGGGCCGCGACGTGACAGAGCTGCTGAAGGTGCTCCCCGGGGCGACAACAGTCTCCGCCGGCCTTACCAATAACGCTCCGATGTACAACGATCTGAACACGAGCGTTCAGCAGAGTGCGATCGGCAGCGGCATCAACATTAACGGCGCGGTGAATCGCGGCGGCACGTCGTTGCTGGCCGACGGAGCCAACACTATCGACCCAGGCAACATGGCGGCGTCGGTCTCGGTCATCAATCCGGAGATGACCGCGGAAGTCAGCGTGCAGGCGTCGAACTTCGGTGCGGAGACGCCGTTTGGCCCGGTCGTTGTAAGCGCCATCAGTAAATCCGGGGGCGACCGGTATCACGGCGAAGCCTACTTCGTCGCGCGCAACAGCGTCCTGAACGCGAACGACTGGCAGAGCAACCATCAGGGAATCCCCCAGGGACCCCAGCACTATTACTATCCCGGAGGAAACTTCGGCGGCCCGGTGCCGCTCACCAAAAAGAAGCTCTTCTTCTGGGGCGGCTATGAACGGTGGCTGCAAGACCAGGGCAACTCCAATGTGCTGAAGTCCTATATTCCAACTCCGGAGATGATGGCCGGTAATTTCACCACCGATAACGCCGACAACCGGGCCCTTTGCCCCAACGGGTTTTATGCTGCTACCTCGACAAACAAAGGCTACCAACAAGGCCCATGGTGCAACGATCTCTCCGGCACCGTCTTCCCCGACGGCAGCAGCATTCCTGTCAACACCGACCTCGTCAACCCGAACTCCGGCCATAAGATCCCTTCGCAATTCATCGACTCCGGCGCAGCGGCACTCGCCAAGATCTGGCCCGCGGCCAACTCGAACCCGGCGACCACTATCGGCGGCTTCAACTACTATCAGCCCATTCCGAACGTTAACAACGGATGGATCTATCGCGTCCGGGTCGACTATCAACTGGGACCCAATACGAAGATCTACGGGTCCTACCAGCAGGCATGGAATTCGCAGTTGGCTCAGGGCAACGGCGCTCACCTGTACTGGACGCCGGGCAACTCCATCCCCTACCCGGGCGGCGGCGAATCCGAGGCCTTCCGGGGCAAATCGCTGGCAGGGCACTTCGTCCACAACTTCAGTGCCACAATGACCAACGACTTCATGGCGGCATGGGCCTTCGGCGACTTCCCCTTCGTCCAGCCGAACCCATCGGCGGCCTACCGCACTACTCTGGGCTATCCCTACGGCAAGGTCTTTCAGACAGCCTCTCTCAACATCCCTGCCTACAGCACCCCTGGGAATTTCAGCTTCCCGGATTTCTCGCAGGCTTCTATCTTTGACAACCCTCCAGGGAAGTATGCGGTGAAGAAGGAAGCTCCCCAGTTCAGCGATACGCTGACCAAGGTCTGGGGTGCTCACACCGTGAAGATGGGCGCGTTCACCCAGAACACCGATAACTTCCAGAGCACCTTCAGCACTAACCAGGATGGTCTTCTCACCATTCGTGGGGGTCAGAATCCAAATCTCATTACCACCAACCAGCTTGGCTCGGGTAATCCCGTGGCCAACTTCACGATGGGCGTTATGTCGGGCTACACCGAACACAACTCGTCTCCCATTGGCGATACTGCCTACCAGTCAACCGCGGTTTTCGTGGCCGATAACTGGAGAGCCAGCAAGCGCCTGACGCTGGAGCTTGGCGTGCGCTTCGAGCACATAGGCCACTGGTATGACCGCCAACACATCGGCATGGCAGTCTTCTATCCCGACCGCGTATTGTCCGACTTCAACTCCGGCAAGTACGCTCCGGGATATTACTGGCATGCCATCGATGCGGGCGTTCCGCTTAGCGGCCAGCCGAACCGCTTTGCCTATGTCGATCCGCGGTTAGGCTTCTCCTACGATCTGCGCGGGAACGGCAACACCATGGTTCGCGGCGGATGGGGCGCCTACCGTTTCGTTACCCAGGTGAATGACGTCGGGGCCGCACTGGTGACCGCGCAGCACGTTCTGAGTTACAGTTTGCCCAGTGCAAAGACTCTTATGCTTTCGCAGCTCAACCAACTGGCCTATAAACCCTGCACGTCACAATGCACGAACGGATCGCAGACTGGTTTCGATCCGGGCGACTACGGCCAGCCGCTCACCTTTGCCTACAACCTTACAATCGACCGGAGGCTGAAATGGA
>Ga0137412_10004504_pt1 | contig 11124 bp, 8 predicted proteins | sample CZODoug2_1_16fun_FD_122160 | JGI IMG/M metagenome (GOLD analysis project Ga0137412, IMG submission 122160) | Vadose zone soil fungal communities from Angelo Coast Range Reserve, California, USA - CZODoug2_1_16fungal (Hybrid Assembly) | ecosystem: Environmental > Terrestrial > Soil > Vadose zone... | reverse complement strand
GGATCCGGTAGGTGGGAACCTGAACCACCAGCGGATAGCTCACGCTGTTGCGCGGATCCACCCAGAAGTTCGGCGCCGTTTGCGCACTCGAATTGGTGGCGACCAGCACGTTATTGGCGGCCTCTTGCTGCGTCACCCCCGTCTGCGTTGCCAGCGCGCGATCCATGTCCACGGTCAGCGCCGGCGCGTTCGGGACTTGAAATACGTGCGAGTCCACCACGCCCGCAACGCGAGTCAAGGCGCGCGCGATCTGCGAAGCCAAAGCAAAGGCGGCGTCCTGATCGGGTCCTGAAACTCTCACATCGATCGGGGCCGGTTGGCCGAAATTGAGAACCTGGTCGACGATGTCCGCGGGTTGAAAGAAGAATTGAAGCTCCGCGAATCGCGCCGGCAACTCGCGGCGCAGCTTGGCGACGATCGCCGCCGTCGGGGTATGCTTTCTATTCAGGGAGATCAATATCTCGCCATCCATCGGACCCACGGTGGCGGAGTCGCTCAGCGCAATATTGATGCCGCTGTACGGTAATCCAATGTTGTCGAGCATCACATCGATCTGGTCGTTGCCGATCAGTTTCCGGATCTGCGCCTCGACTTCGGCAAAGTATTGTTGGGTCCTCTCCAGTCTCGTTCCCGCCGGCGCCCTGACGTGCAGGCGCATCTGCCCCGCATCCACCTGCGGAAAGAAATCTCGTCCCAACAACGGAAAAAGCAGCACCGACACCACAATCAAAGCAATGAATGCCGTAACCGTCAGGCGCGCCTGCGACAGCGCCCATGCCAGCGTATTGCGATAGTTTTCCCGGAATTTTTCGAATCCTCGTTCGAACCCCGCTTGAAATCTGACGAGCGGATTCTTGGATTCCGCGGCGAATTCATGCACCGCGCGGCGCATCAAATAATTGAACAGCACCGGCACCATCGTGAATGAGAGCGCGAGACTCGCCAGCAACGATCCGATGACGGAGAGCGACAGCGGAGAAAAGAGATATCTTGCCGTGCCTTGCAGCAAGAACACCGGAACGAAGACGATGCAAATGCAAAGAGTCGACAAAAATGTCGGGATCGCGACTTCATTGGCGCCCACGACGATGGATTGATGGAGCGGCTCACGCATGGCCACGTGGCGTTCGATGTTTTCAATGACGACGGTGCCATTGTCGACGAGAATTCCGATCGCGAGCGCAAATCCACCCAAGGTCATGGTGTTCAATGTTTGGCCGGCGAGATTGATGAATAGAACGGCGGTGATGATGGACAGCGGGATGGCCGCGAGGATGATCACCGACAATCGGACATTGCCCAGAAACAAGATGATGACCAGCGCCGTCAACCCAGCCGCCATACATGCGCTCAGCAGCACGCTATTGAGCGCGGCTTTGACGAACACCGACTGATCGAATAAGGCCTTGACGGTAACGTCTTGCGGCAGCACTTTTTTGATTTCCAACATCGCCGCGCGAACCCCATCGATGACTGCGAGCGTCGAGACGCCGCCGGTCTTTCGAATCGTCATCAACGCACCGGGAGTCCCATTGACCGACACCGAATTCGTCTGCACCTGAAAGCCGTCGTGCACATGCGCGACGTCCCGCATGAATACCGTGCGTCCGTCGACTTGCTTGATGGGAAAGGCATTGATGTTGTCGATGACATTCGGCGAGTTATTCATGGCCAAGGTGTAATCCTTGTCCCCGATCTTCACGTCGCCGGCCGGCAGAATGACATTTTGATGTTGCAAGGCGGTGCTGACGTCCGACGCGGACAAGCCGCGCGCCTGCAGCGCCTGGGAGTCCAGATCGGCCATGATCACGCGCGGCTTGCCGCCATAAGGGTAGGGAACCTCGGCGCCGTGCACCACCGCGAGAGCGGGTCGAATGATGTTCTGGCCCAGATCGTTGAGCTTGGTGTCGGGCAGCGACTTGCTGGCGAGACTCAACTGAATGATCGGCACATCGGTGGCGCCATAGCGCAACACCAGCGGCGGGGTGATGTTGGGCGGCATGTACTTGAGGACCACGAGCGCGCTACTGGCAAGTTGCGAGACGGCACGGGTCACATCAGCGCCCTCGTGGAGGTAAATCTTCTCCACCCCGACCCCTTCGTAGCTGATGGCTTCTATTCGGGAGATGTCGTCCACGAGGGAAGCGAGCTGCCGTTGGTGCAGAGTCAAAATGCGGTTCTGGATGTCCTGTGCGCTCATCCCGTTGTAGGTCCAAACCACGGCCACGACCGGAATGTCGATTTCCGGGAAGATGTCGATGGGCATGCGCATGGCCGCTCCGAAACCCATCAAGGTGATCAGAATCAGCGAGGCCACTACCGTGTAAGGCCGCTTGAGGGCTACTTCGACAACGGACATGCAAGGTCCTCTATTGCAATGCGGACAATCTAGGCCAGGCGAGACAGGGTGTCAGGAGTCAAAAGTCATGACAGGACATGACTAAAGTCACTTTTTCATAGTGACTAAAGTCACTTTTTTCGATTCGGTCGATGCGAGGGGCTCATTACTCGGCGCTGCGCGCCTCGCCCCTACGGGGCATTGCGCTACGCAATCCTTGCTGCGCGCAAGCCCAGGGTGACCATCCCTGGTCACCCGTGCGACGCATGCGTCGCACCCCCTTCGGGCGTTCAAAGTCGGCCAGACGGCCGACTTAGTCAGGCCGCGGCTGCTTCATCGAGATCAGCGCCAGTTCGGTTCTCGTGTTGGCGTGCAGTTTTGCCATGATTCGACTGACATAGTTCTTCACCGTGCCTTCGGCGAGAAACAGAGTATGGGCGATCTGCCGATTACTCATGCCCTGGGAAATGAGTTCCAATATCCTCTCCTCCTTGTCGCTCAACGGCTCGGTGCCGACTGATCCTCGTGGCGCCGGAGCCCGGTTCTCCGACGAAGGGGTATTGGAAGCATCCTCGCGCAGTGACGCTGCGACCGGCATTGGCACGAGACGCCGAAATTGATCCATCACTTTGCGTGCAATCTGAGGGGTCAATCGAGACTCGCCGCGCCTCAACGCACGAATGGTCTCGAGCAATTCATCCTCGGCGGCATCTTTGAGCAAGTACGCGTGTGCGCCGGCGCGCACCGCTTCGAACACCGTTTCATCGTCATGGAGCGTCGTCAAGACGAGGACTTGCGTATTCGGAAGATCTCGCGTGATCTCGCGCGTGGCGGCTACTCCCCCTTTGAGGGGCATGTGCAAATCCATCAAGATCACGTCGGGATGCAGCAATTGCGCGAGCTCGACCGCTTCAACGCCATTGCGGGCCTGGCCTACCACCTCCATGTCGGGCTCCATGGACAGCAACATGGCGGCGCCTCGACGGACCAGCGCCTGATCTTCCGCAATGACGATTCGGATCGCCGGATGATTGACGCTCTCATCGGGTGTCACGAGCCAGCCCTCATGGATCTCCCTTGCCGCTGAGCAAGCGAGTCGCCCCAGTGTGGAATTTCTCAAGCTCCATCATGCAGCCGGGCTGCGCCGTTTGGAAGTGACTTTAGTCACCTCTTGACGTGACAGGCAATCGTTGACGCGACAGGCAATCGCGCCGCAGCCGCCTAGGGTGCGAGCAACAGCTCCAAGGTCCGTCGATAGACGCGATGCAGCCGATCGATGTCGGCGACGCGCACGGATTCGTTCACTTTGTGAATGGTCGCGTTGATCACGCCGATCTCGATCACCTGCGCGCCCAGGGGGGCGATGAACCGTCCGTCCGAGGTTCCGCCGCTCGTCGATAGTTTCGGAGTGATCTGCAATTGCTCCTGCACGGCGCGAATCGCGGCCTCCGACAGTTCCCCGGGAACGGTCAGGAACGGGTAGCCGGAAACGAACCATTCCAACGAGTAGTTGACTCGATGGCGCCGCAACAGCTCCTCGACCACGGTTTTGAGTCCGTCGACGGTTTGCTCGGTGGAGAAACGCAGATTGAAGCGCGCCTTCAGTTCTCCGGGGATGACGTTCGGCGCACCCGTTCCGGCCGAGATGTTCGACACCTGGAAGCTGGTGGGCTGAAAGTGTTCGTTGCCGCGATCCCAGGTTTGCGCCGCGAGTTCAGCGAGCGCCGGCGCCACGGCGTGCACCGGGTTATCGGCGAATTGCGGATAGGCGATGTGACCTTGGATTCCGTGCACCGTGAGCCGCCCGCTCAAGCTGCCGCGCCGGCCGATCTTGATGGTGTCGCCGAGGGCGGTCTCGCTCGACGGTTCGCCGACCAGACACCAGTCGATGGCCTGCTGGCGTTCGCGCAGCACTTCGACCACCCGGCGGGTGCCGTCGACCGACGGCCCTTCTTCGTCGCTGGTGATCAAGAATGCAATCGTGCCTCGATGGGCCGGACATCCTCCCACGAATTCCTCGCAGGCCGTCACCATCGCCGCAAGGCCGCTTTTCATGTCGGCGGCACCGCGCCCATACAGAACACCGTCCTTGACGACCGGAGTGAAGGGATCAGTGCCCCACTCATCGAGCGGGCCCGGCGGCACCACGTCGGTATGGCCCGCGAAGCAGAATACCGGGCCGCCGCGGCCGCGGCTCGCCCAGAAATTATCGACCGGACCGAACCGCATGCGTTCCACCGTGAATCCGATGGCCTCGAGCCGTTCGATCATCATCGCCTGGCAGCCGCCGTCCGTGGGACTGACCGAGGCGCGCGCGATCAGTTCCTCCGTCAATTCCAGGGTGTGGGACTTCGGCGCCGGAGTCGACATCAGAAGCGCAATACCGGGGCCTGGCGCCTGAGATTGACCCATGCGCCGAAAGCGCCGAGCGCAAGCGCCGCAATCAGCACCCAGGCCGGCATGGCGAGTCCCAGGAACGCCCACGTCACCTTGGCGCATTCTCCGGAGCCGGTCAGGACTTTGACCAGCACCTCGCTCAAGGAAAATACCTTGAGCATGAAATCGAGCGAGGCCCCGCATGACGGGACGCTGCCTTCGGGCAGATTCTGAATATACAGGTGACGGACCGCAACGCCGATCGTGGCGAGCGCCGCCAGGACGAGCAGCGACGCATATACGCGTCGGCCCCAGCCGACGGGGTCGTGCAGCGCCGCGACCAGGAATACGACGCCCACCGCAAATACCCCGACGCGCTGAAAAATGCACAGCGGACAGGGCTCGAGATGCAGGACGAACTGGGCGTAGTAGGCATAGGCCAGCAACCCGGCGCAAACCGCAAACCCGAGAATGTTTCCTTGGCGCGACGTCATCAGCTGCGCAGGATAGCGTGCGCAGCGTCGATTTGCTTGGCCACGTCCTCGAGCGAGGTGTGGCGAATGTCCTTGCCGTGGACCATGTAGATCACGTACTCGCAGATGTTCTTGGCGTGATCGCCGATGCGCTCCAACGCGCGCACGATCCACATGATCTCGAGAGCGCGCCGAATGGTGCGCGGGTCCTCCATCATGAAGGTGATGCACTGACGGTGAATCGATTCATACTCCTCGTCCACCATCTTGTCTTCCCGCGCGGTCTTGAGCGCCGCCTGGGAATCCATGCGGGCGAAGGCGTCGAGCGCGTCGTGCACCATCTGCGCGACCTGACGGCCCAGATGTTTCACTTCACGGTACTTGTCCGCGGGCCGCTCCATGGTCGCGAGCCGCGAGGCGATGTAGCCGATTTTCTCGCCCTCATCGCCGATACGTTCCAGATCGGTGATGGTCTTGATGATGGCGACGATGACCCGCAAATCTCCGGCCGCCGGTGCGCGAATCGCCAATATGCGGCTGCACTCCTCGTCGATCGACACTTCCATGCCGTTGACCTTGTAATCGTCCGTGGCGACGGATTCGCCCAGCCGGCTATCGCCTTCCACCAGGGCGGTGATCGCCTTGTGCAGCTGTTGTTCCACGAATCCGCCCATCTGCAGCACCTGGTTGCGGACCTTTTCCAGATCTTCATTGAAGCGGCGGGAGATATGGTGGGTAAGATCGGCGGTTTCCATAAAATTTACCTTGCAGCCTTAAGACATGAGAACGATCGACACTACTCGCGCGCGCGTATTATGCGCGTTTTCCTTTACATCCGATTGACGCGCGCGTCAACACCGCGCACGGGAATTGCGACGTCAAGCGCTCGCCGCCGCAGGCACCGCCGGCTGCCGAATCCGTTGTTGCGGGAAATGACAAGTGAAGGTGCTGCCCTTGCCTTCCGTGCTCTGCACGTCGAGCCAGCCGCCGTGCCGCTGCAACGCGTGCTTGACGATGGCGAGGCCCAACCCCGAGCCGCCTTGGCCGCGGGAGCGGCCCGCGTCCACGCGGTAGAATCGCTCCGTCAGGCGCGGAATATGTTCCGCCGGGATGCCGATGCCGCTGTCGATCACCGAGAAATATGCCCCTTCCGCGTCGGTCCACCAGCGCATCCGCACCGTGCCCTCCGCCAGCGTGTACTTCATGCCGTTCACCAGCAGATTGGTGAATGCGGATTCGACCTCGTGCGCGGAGCCGAACAACCCGGCCGTGGACTCCAATTCCAGCACCACGTGGCGAGGCCGGTCGGCGCTGGCGAGAGCGTCCCGATGCAACCGCTCCAGCATGCTCGGCACTTCGATGGCGTCGCGTGCCGCCTCGCCGTCCGTCGACTCGAGGCGCGACAACACCAGGAGGTCGGCAATGATGGCGTTCATGCGCTGCGCCTGTGCGCGCATATCCTTGATGGGGCCGGTCCAAGCCGGATCGATGGATGGGTCATCGGCTAACGTATCGAGGTACCCGGAAATCACGGTCAGCGGGGTGCGCAGCTCGTGCGACGCATTGGCGACGAAGTCCTTGCGCATCGCCTCCAGACGCATTTGCCGGGTTACGTCGCGCACCAGCAGCAAGGACTGGCCGCCGCCATAGGGCACCATCTGCAGCGCGAGATATAAATCCAATTGCACCGGCGGCCGTATCACCAGCGGCATCGCAAAATCATCACCGTGCAGGTAGAGCACGAACTCCGGGGAGCGGATCAGGTTGTCGATCCGGAGGCCCAGATCAATGGGCCGCTTGAGGCCCAGCAGACGCGCCGCTTGGCGGTTGAACCAGACGATTTCACGCTGGCTGCTGAGAATGATGACGCCGTCGGGCAACGCCGCCGTGGACCGGCGCAGCTCGCGAAACAGCTGAATCAGACGCTGCTTGTGGAACTGTTTGCGCCGATGCAGCCGGACGACCTGACCCACGATGTCGCCCCAAATCCCGCCGAGGTCGGGCGGATCGATTTGCGAGCGCAGCCGCAGCCAACGGTCGAGGCGGTACAGAGTGACCAGCTGCCAACCCAAGTACAGACAGGCGGCGGCCAGAACCCAGACCCAAATGGGCCCTATCAGCAGGCCCAAGCACAGACCCAACACCAGAATGCCCGCGAGCCGCGCGAGCGCGAAAGTCCACATCGCTGCCATTGACTAGTTGCGCCCGCCCTCCTATGCGTCTCGTGTGGAGAATCGGTAGCCCGCGCCACGCACAGTTTGCACCAACCGCTCCAGTAGATAAGGTTCGAGCGCCTTACGCAGCCGGCGGATGTGCACATCCACCGTACGCTCTTCCACGTAAGTATTGCCGCCCCAGACGCGATCAAGCAATTGACCGCGCGAGAACACCCGCTCCGGGTGGGTCATGAAAAAATGCAGCAGGCGATATTCCGTCGGCCCCAGAGGGATCTCGCGATCACCGGCGCTCACCCGGTGGCTCGAATCATCGAGTTTCAGGCCATCGGCCTCCACGATGTCGGCCGCCCCGGCCGGCGCAGCGCGGCGCAGCACCGCTTGGATGCGCGCCAGCAATTCGCGCGGCGAAAACGGCTTGGTAATGTAGTCATCGGCGCCGCCCTCGAGGCCGCCCACCTTGTCCTGCTCCTCGGCGCGTGCGGTAAGCATGATGACCGGAATCTCTTCGGTGTCCTTGGCGCGCTTCAGCGAGCGCGTGAGTTCGAGTCCGCTCATGTCGGGCAGCATCCAATCGACCAGCATCAAGTCCGGCCGCACATCGACGATCCGTGCCCGGGCCTCCCGGCAGTCCTCGGCCTCTCGAACCTCATAGCCCGCGCGGCGCAATCCGAAGGCGACCATATCGCGAATCGCCTTCTCGTCTTCCACTATGAGGATGCGCTTGGCGGTCATGCTGTTCTAGTCCCTTGATTTCCTAGCCCACTATTACAACGGTCGGGTATGACAGTTCGATGACAGCGTCTATTTGGCCGCACGTTCCGCTTCGGTCAGCGCTACTTTATCGCGTAAATACAACGGGCTGATCTCGGCCGGATCCAGACCCTCCGCCAGCCGCAAGCGCAACGCGCCCAGCTGCGCGAATTCACGCGCGTTCGGTAATGCCCGGCGATCGTCGGGATCGAGCTCGAGGCCCGGCAATGCGGCCAGCGCCGGATAAGCGGTAAAGCCGCGGCCGATGCCGCGATGGGGGCCGGGAACGGGCAGCACCACACTGTCCGGCGGCCCGACCGACGCCGGGCAGCTCGCGGCCACGCCGCGCGCAAGATCCGCGGCGAAGCACCCCCAGTAAACCTCGCCCATGCGCGCATCGAGGCAGACCAGGGCGTGCGCGGCGCCGCGGCGCACGGCTTGGAACGCCAGCGCTTCCAACGTGCTGACCGGCGCGACGCGAAGACCGGCGCCGAAGGCGAGGCCTTGCGCCACCGCCACGCTGATTCTTACCCCGGTGAATGAACCTGGACCGATGCTGGCGGCGATCCCATCGAGCATGGACAGGGAAACCTGGGCCTCCGCCAATACCGCCTCGACCATGCCGAGAATCTGCTGGGCGTGCGACAGTCCGCCTTCGGCATACCGGGAGATCAACTCCTCGCCGCTCACCAGGGCCACCGAACTCGCCTCGGTCGCGGTATCGACCGCCAGTACGCGCATGCCCTAGGTCGCCTGCGACTTGAGCGCCATCGCGGGACGCAGCTTCGCCAGTCGTTCGGCCAGAAATACGGCGCCGACGCTGCTCTCGGCAATCACCGGACTCGGCGGCAACGCGTCCAAGAACACCCGGCCGTAGGCCTTTGTCTTGAGCCGCGGGTCGCCGATCACGATCACGCCGAAATCGTCGAAGTCCCGGATCAAGCGCCCGACCCCCTGCTTCAATGCCAAAACCGCCTGCGGCAGTTGATATTCGAAGAACGGGTTGCCGCCGCGCCGCCGAATGCCTTCGAGACGCGCTTTGAGCAGCGGATCGTCCGGCGAGGCGAAGGGCAGCTTGTCGATCGCGACGATGGACAGCGCCTCGCCCTTCACGTCCACGCCTTCCCAAAAGCTGCCCGTGGCCAACAGCACCGCATTGCCCAGCTCGCGAAATCGGTTCAGCAGCGCTTCGCGCGGCGCCTCACCCTGCACCAGGACCGGAAATGGCGGATTCGGGAATCGCGCCTGCAGCGCTCGAACGCCCTCGGCCAAGCCGCGATAACTGGTGTAGAGCAGGAACGCGCGACCGCCGCTCGCCTCGAGCAGCGGTGCGCAGGCATCGATGAATTTGGCGGCGAAGGCCGGGTCCTGCGGCTGCGGCATCTTGGGCGGCAAAAAAATACGCGCTTGGATTGGATAGTCGAAGGGGCTGTCGATGCGCACCGTGCGCGCGTCGGGCAAACCGATTCTCGCGGCAAAATGCGAGAAGTCTTCGCCGATGGCCAGAGTCGCGGAGGTGAATACCCAGGCGCAAGGCCGCGCCTCCACGTATTCCCGCAGGCGCTCGGCGATCTCGAAAGGCGTGTACTGCAGCAGCAAGCCGCTCGGATTGGCATCCACCCAGCGCAGTCCGGCATCCTCCGATAGCTCGCGTAAGGCGGCGAGGCCGTTCGCCAGCGTCGCGCTGCGTCGCGCGCAATTCGCGATGCCTGCGCCGCCGCCGAGACCCTCGAGCTGGGTGGCGATGTCGCTCAGGGCGGTCTCGAGCTCCGGCAATGCATCCAAGAATGAATCCGGCAGGCTCGCCCATTCGTGGCGCTTGAGGTCCGGCTGCAACGCGCCGCGCAGTTCCTCGAGCCGCGCCTCCACGGCGGCGGCTGCCTCGGCAATGGTCGGATCGCGCACGCCGGCGGCGGCCGCCTCGGCGGTGACGTCGCGCATCAAGAGCTGCACCTGCCTCACCGACCAGACCTGGCCGAAAAACTGCGCGGCGATGTCCGGAACCTGATGCGCTTCATCCAGGATGACGGCTTCCGCTCCGGGCAGGAGGTCGCCGAAGCCCTCGTCCTTGAGCGCGAGATCCGCGAGCAGCAGGTGGTGATTCACGACGACGATGCCGGCCGCCTGGGCGTTGCGCCGCGCCTCGAACACATGACAACGCGAGAATTGGGGACACTCCGTTCCCAAGCAATTTTCCCGGGTCGAGGTGATCAACGGCCACGCCGCGGACTGTTCGGGCAGGTCGGTGAGTTCGGAGAGATCTCCGGCTTTGGTCGTCGCGGCCCACCGCGAAATGCGCGCCAGCGTGCGCGCGACGCCGCGCTCGCCCCCGAGCAGCGATCCCTGCTGAGTCGCGAGTTCCAGACGATGGCGGCACAGATAATTGGCGCGGCCCTTGAGCAGCGCGACCTTCACCGGCAACCCCAAAGCTCTGGCCAGGAGCGGAATATCGCGGTGAAACAGCTGATCTTGCAGTGTGCGCGTGCCGGTGGAGATGATCACACTGCGCGCCGACAGGAGTGCCGGAACCAGGTAGGCGAAGGTCTTGCCCGTGCCGGTGCCGGCTTCCACGATCAGGGGTTCGAGACGCGCCAGCGAGAGACCCACGGCCTTCGCCATCGCAGCCTGTTCCGGGCGGTGCGCATAGCCCGGCAAGGCTCGCGCCAGCGGCCCCTCGAGGCTGAAGACGTCATTGTAATCGCTGTTCATTCGCCTAGCCTACGATGTTCCGGGACCGACTATTTGACCAGCGCGCGAAATCGCACGAACGCCACCGAATTGGCCTTCAGGCTGTTCTTGAGTTGCCAGCGTATATCGGTGTAGTCCGCGGCGGACGCCGGGCGTGGCCGCCCGCCCGCCCCCGGCACTTTGAGATTCTCGGCGCGGCCGAAGCTGTGGCCGCCATCGACCGAGTAGCTCACCTCAGCAGCGGGGCCCACCGCGGAATCCGCGACATATCGCATGTGCTCGGGGACGGGGTGGGTGACGATGGGCGAATCCAGCACCGTCG
>Ga0137412_10004503_pt1 | contig 11125 bp, 14 predicted proteins | sample CZODoug2_1_16fun_FD_122160 | JGI IMG/M metagenome (GOLD analysis project Ga0137412, IMG submission 122160) | Vadose zone soil fungal communities from Angelo Coast Range Reserve, California, USA - CZODoug2_1_16fungal (Hybrid Assembly) | ecosystem: Environmental > Terrestrial > Soil > Vadose zone... | reverse complement strand
ACCAGGCGAACCGTTCGGTGATCAGGGCGTGGGTCGACAAGTGGAGCGGGCTCGCGGACCGGGCGGTGGACGCGTACTGCGCGGCGCTGCCGGCACTTCCGGATGCGGCCGAGCAGGCCAAGGCGGCCTCGCGGCAGTTCCGCAGCGGACTCGGACTTGCCTGAGGCACACGGGCCGGAACCAATGGATTCGCTGATCATGCGGCCGCGTCACATCACCGCCCTGGAGGGCCGGTCGGCGTTGGGTGATTTTCCGCAGGCACTTCGAGTGGGCCAGACCGTCTACATCGGGGCGCAAAGCCCGCTGTCCACGGGATCCTGTGATGCCGCGCTCGATATCGAGACCCAGACCCATACGGCATTCCGCGGCCTGGTCGACACGCTGGCTTCGGGCGGGTTGGGCATGCAGGACCTGGTCAAGCTGCACACCTACTATGTCTTCGAGGGCCAGGGCAGCGAGGTCACGCGCTACTGGGAGCGGATGACCGATGTTCGCCTGAAGTATCTTGCAAATCCCGGACCGGCCGCCACGGCACTGCGCGTCAGCGGCGCTCCGACGCGCAGCGGCCTGATCACGGCCGATGGGATCGCCTCGTCGTGTGCGCAGAAGCGGCGCCTGATGCCGGCCCATGCATGGGACTGGAGCATTCCGACGCCGTTTTCCCAGGGCTGGCGGGTCGCCGACAAGGTATTCGTCGGCGGCCAGATTTCGGCCGATCGCAAAGGCCACGCCATCGGCACGGGCGATGCGCTCGTACAGACGCGCAATACGCTCGAGTACATCCGGCACGTTCTGCTCGAGGGCGGTGCCACGTGGGACGACCTGGTGACGCTGAAGATCGGCTACCGGCACGATGGCCGTGGCCCGGTCGCGAACGACCTGCTGGATCGGATTCTGGGTGTCGTCCGCAATACGCTTCCACAGCCGGGTCCGGCACTGACCTGCTTCGGGGTGGACCTCCTTTATGAGGGGCTTGTGCTCGAAATCGACGCCATCGCCGTGGTCGGAGCGGCCAAGCGGTCCCTGGTGCCGCAGGCAGCAAGGGACTGGGCATCGATCCCGGGTTTCTCGCCGGGTACGCGCGCCGGTCCGGAACTGTATGTCGGGGCAATGTCGGCCCCGGGGGCGGCGTCGCTCGTGGCCCAGGCGGAAGCGACCATGGAACGGCTCGTCGGTGTTCTGGAGGCGGGAGACGCTGACCGGAGCGATCTGGTCAAGCTGAACGTCTTTTTCGTTAGCGACGGGCTGTTTGAGTCGCGCGACAGCGAGGCGATCGCCAGGATCATCGGCGACTACCTTCCCGGCCAGCGCCCGGTCGTCACGATCGTTCGCGTGCCTGGATTGCCGCACCCAGGCCAGCAAGTGCAAATCGATGGAATTGCGGTGGCCCCTGGCCGGTGAGTTGTTCGAATCCAATGACCGAGGAGTGACGCGAATGATCAAGAACCCGATTCCCTGGCCGAACGACGCCCGTTGTGCGGTCGTATTTACCTGGGACATGGACGCGGATTCGATCCTGCATCTTGCGCATCCGAATGATGCCGACACGCGCCTGTCGACCAATTCGATGTTGCGGTACGGGCCGGAAATCGGCGTGCCCCGCATCATCGAAACCTGTCGGGACTTCGGGATGAAGCACACATTTTTTGTCCCGGGCTGGTGCGCCGAGCAGTATCCGCACGCGATCGAAGCGATGGTGAAGGACGGCCATGAGGTGGCGCTGCACGGTTACCTGCACGAATATCCGAACGAGCTGACCGAAGAGGAGGAGCGGTTCTGGACTCACAAGGGGACTGCGGCCATCGCGAAAATATCGGGCCAGAGCCCCCGCGGCTATCGGTCGCCCTGGTACAAGTACTCGAAGAACACGACCGACGTCTTGCTGGACGAGGGGTTTGCCTGGGATACCTCGTTGATGGGCGACGACATCCCGTACATCATTGAATCGAAGAAGCGGGTCAAGGGCGGCAACCTGGTGGAACTTCCCTCCCGCTGGCAGCTCGATGATTGGCCGCAATTCGTTCACAACCACGACCTGGACTTCATGATGCCGATCGCGTCTCCGCAATATGCGAAAGACGTCTACATGGCGGAGTTCCACGCGATGTGGGAATACGGCGGGCTGTGGATCAACTGCTTTCACCCATTCTGCACCGGCCAGGTGGCCCGCATGATGATGCTTCGCGAGATGATGGCCACGATGCAGGCCAAGGGTGGCGTGTGGTTCGCGACGGGTGAGCAGGTGGCGCTCTACGTCAGGAAGATGGTCAAGGAAGGCAAGTACAGCGCTCGTGTCGACAAGCTGCCGTTCTACGAAGGGCGGCTTCCGGAGTTGGCCGACGGCTACGCGATGAAATCGCGCTGAGATGGTGAGGCCGCCCGCGGGCGGCCTGGGTGGAGGTCTGAATGTGCGGATTGTGCGGCGCGCTGGGCAGCAGCCAGTACTGGACCGATGCGGCGGGGCGGCCCGAGTTCGAGGCCGCCGGACGCAAGGTGGTCCGTCGCAACGAGCGATCGCAGCGCGTCGCCCTCGTCAACGCCGTGCTGCGCCCCTGCCATGTCACCGTCCACGACTGGGGTGGCAACTCCTTTGTGTTGCAGAACGCGGTCGGGAAAAAACAGAACGTCTACAACCTCGCCGGAGTTTGGTCGGCGGCCGATGAATTGGCCGGTCATCCGGTCGATCCGCTGGACGAACATCTTTTGGACGAGTTGGAGCGGCCTCGAACGTGAGCGACGTACAGCGATTGCCGGTACTGATCCTGACCGGCTTCCTCGGAAGCGGCAAGACGACGCTGCTCAACCGGTTGGTCGGGCACGCGCTTTTTCGCGATTCAGCGGTGCTGATCAACGAGTTCGGCGAGATTGCACTGGACCACCATCTGGTCATGCACTCGGCCGACCGGATGGTCGTGCTGGCCGGTGGCTGCGTGTGCTGCGCGGTGCGCGAAGACGTCGAAGGGGCCTTGCGGGAGTTGTTCGACCGGCGTGATCGCGGCCAGATCCCGGCATTTGAACGCATCATCATCGAGACGACCGGTCTGGCCGACCCGGTGCCGCTGCTGCTCACGTTGCAGACCTTCGGCCTGGCCAGGTCCCGCCTGCAGCCGCCCCGGGTGATCACGACGGTCGACGCCGCGCTCAATGCCCAGACTGTCGCGGCATTCAGCGAGGCCCTTCGGCAGATCGCGGCCGCGGACCTGGTGGTGATCACGAAGGCCGACCGGGTCGAAGACCCAACCCTGGCGATGGTCCGCGAGCGGGTCAAAGCGATCAATCCCTGGTGCCGGGTGGCCGAATCGAACCTTGCGTCCTCGCAGGCTGATGCAGGCCTGAGGGAAGTCTACGCATTCCTTCAAGCCGGATCTGCACGACCGCAAGCGGTCTGGCAGCAGCATCCCCGGGGGCATCGGATCGACTGGACCGCAGGCGGCCACACGAATCCGGCCTCTGGCGCCGGCCACCAAGCGCAAAGCTTTTCGATCAGCCTGGACGAAGCGATCGACTGGGGATCGTTTGGAGTCTGGCTGACGCTGCTACTGCATCGTCATGGCGAGCGGGTCCTGCGGGTCAAAGGCATCGTGAACGTTGCCGGTCTGAGCGCTCCGGTCGTATTTCACGCGGCGCAGCACATGGTGCACCCACCCGAGCACCTGGACAGCTGGCCCTCCGAGGATCGCCGATCCCACATCGTGTTCATTGTGCTGGGCCTGGACCCCGCGCTTGTCTTGCGGTCGCTGAGAGTCTTCAGCAGTCTGGCGGCGCGCGTGGCTGGCGCATCGCCGCAGCGCGGGGTCACGCCGGCAGGTGCCGGTGGAACTGTGGCCGGGCGGCCGATTCGCCGTCCGACGGCGCCGAGCTGGATCCGGGGATGAGGTAGGTAATCGCACTATCGGAAAAAGCAATGGCCACCTCAGACAACCGTAGGGAATCGAACGCCCCGAACGCATCGGCAGACGAGGGCGCGCGCCCCGCTGCGCTCGACGCGGGCGAGCCACGCCGGCCTGCGCCCGCCGAGCCCAAGCCGCCTGCCTCGGTGGCGGATGATTCGGCCACATTCAAGAATATCGAAGACCTCCAGATTGGCGTCAAGTTGCGCCATGCGCGAAAAATTCAAGGTCTGCGCCTGATCGACCTCGCGAAGACCATCGGGTGCTCGGAAAGCCTGCTGTCCAAGGTTGAAAACGAGCAGGTCAAGCCGTCTTTGAAGATTCTCCACCGCCTCGCATCGGAACTGCACACCAGCATCGGTGCGCTGTTCTCGGGATCGAGCACCGACAACCGGGTCGTGATGCGGCGCACCGAACGGCCCATCATCCGGACCAATGCCATCGGCCGCCCCGACTCGGCCGGGGTGCGCCTGGAATGCTTGATTCCCGATCCGGCCAACCGCCTCTTGTACGGCTCGATTCATATCGTCGAGCCCGGCGGCGGCAGCGAAGGGTTCATCCAGCACAAGGGTGAGGAAGTCGGTTATGTGCTTGAAGGGGAGCTGGAGCTCACCGTCGACGGCACTTCCTACCACTTGTTCCCAGGGGATTCTTTCTTCTTCGATTCGAACCTTCCGCACGGATATCGAAATCCGGGGCGGGTCACGACGAGGGTTGTATGGGTAAACACACCGTCCACGTTCTGACGGGCGCCTGGCCCAAGTTCGGCCGCGCCTTCAGCGACAGCAGCTAAGACCTCTCGGCTCACCGAAACGCCGGTTCCAAGCGTTCGCTTTGATCGGGAAGAGAGAACTGTATGTGCCCGTGAATAACTTCAGGATGTACGAGTACAAGGCAGATTCGAAAGCTGTTTTTGGCAAATCGTTTGTCAATCCGGAGTACCGCCGCTACGAGTTGCGACGCGTTTGGGAAGTCGACGCCAAGATCAAGCCCGAGTATCGACATCTCGCGGCCCATCGCATCTACTACATTGACGAGGACAGCGTGAACATCGTCACGGCGACCGACTTCGATGTACAGGGCAAGGTCTGGAAGCTGCTTGAGGGTTATCAGGTCCCCGCATGGGAGATTGGCGGCACTTGCGTACATGCGCCGATTTTGATGTGGGACCTGCAGGGCGGCCGCTACGTCGTCGACTGGATGTCGATCGGTGGCGGCAAGGACATCAAGTGGATCAAGGAGAGCGACCCGGAGGCAAAGGCGCCATGGATGAAGCCGGACTTCTATACGCCGGAGACACTCCGCTCGCTGTCGGAGCGCTAGCCATTAGAGGCGCCGCGGAAGACTCGAAGCGGGCAGTTTCGCGCGCAGGCCTCTTGTGGCGCGTCCAGCACGCCCCTTGTCACACCGCGAGACTGACACGTCAACTCGGTCATCAACGGTGGACTCCTGCGACCGCGGCATGGCATGCCCCGGCCGCCGAAGCCGACGGCAGATCCGGGGCCACGGGCACCGTCAGCCAACCGACGAGCGCGGTCAGCAGCAAGGCGAACAGCACGTTCTCCGAGATCCGGTTGTAGGGCTGATCCATCTTCCTTCTCCTGTTTCGACTTGGTGGGGACTACCCGCGCAGAGTAATCTCGATATAGGACAGTTTCTGTCCTATAAGAAGCGGAAACTGCAAGAATGTCCCGGCCAACAGTCCGCGTTCTCGCACTGCTCGAGCTGCTGCAGGCGCGCGGCTCGGCCAGCGGGTTGGAACTCGCGCAGGCGCTGGGCGTCGACCGGCGGACGCTGCGCCGCTACATCGCCACGCTCGAGGAGCTCGGAATTCCAATTACCGCCACGCAGGGGCGGTTCGGCGGCTACCAAGTGATTCCAGGCTTCAAGCTTCCGCCGCTGATGTTCACGGACGACGAAGCGGTGGCACTGGCCATGGGCCTGCTCGCCGCGCGCAGCCTCGGACTCGGGCGGGCGATGCCCGCGGTCGCCAGCACCAAAGCCAAGCTGGCGCGCGTCATGCCCGAGCGGCTCAGGGCAAGGCTGAACGCGGTCGACCAGTCCGTCGCCCTGGAACTCACCCGGCCCATCGCACCCATCGACGAGAATGTGCTCGGGCTTATGACGACCGCGGCCCAGGAGCGCAGGAGAGTCCATCTGCAGTATTGGACGCCGCAGGGCGAGAATACGCAGCGCGATTTCGACCCGTATGGCCTCGTCTGCCGCGCGGGCCGGTGGTACGCGGTCGGGATGTGCCACCTCCGAAAGGGATTGCGTTCGTTCCGCCTCGATCGAGTCGGCGCCGCGGCCGCTCTGGAAGCGCGCTTCGATCGACCGGCGAGCTTCGATGCGCTCGCCTACCTGAAAGAGTCGATCGCCACGTTGCCCCGCGCCCACCGGATCGAGGTCGTCCTCGCGACCGATCTGGCCACCGCGCAGCGGGAAATGGTTTCCGGATTCGGCGTTCTCGAATGGACCGGCGAGGGCGTGCTGTTGCGCAGCCAAGCCGACGACCTGGACTGGTTCGCGCTGCAACTGGCCCGACTGCCTTTCGATTTCCGGGTCCGCTCGCCGGCTGCGCTCAGGGTCGCGGTCGCGTCGATGGGCCGTCGCCTGGTGCGGCTCGCAGCGCGCGCGCCACCTCGGTGACACACAATCGAACCACTACTTCGGTGCTCTCCACACACTGAGGGGGCAGTGCGACGCGGCTAGTTCGAAATCGCGGTCGGTCGTGAGCAGCGTAAGCTCGTAGCGGATACAAATCCGCGCGAGCAGCGCGTCGATTGTGCCGATCTGAACCCCCGCGCGGCGGCAACGATTGCGCACTTCGGCCGCCTCGACGTGGTCTTCCCGATCTGGTACGAGGAGCGGTAGCGCCGAGAATCTCTCGATAATCTGGCCGCGGGCCCGCGGCCCAGCGAACCCCTGCAGCAATTCTTGCAAGATCAAGCCCGTCGTAACGATGGCGTCACCGCCTTCCAGGGCTCGGCGCAGCGCGAGAACCTCTGGAGCGGCGGTGGCCCGGTCACGCCGCAGCGCGAGCGACCAGACGCTCGTATCGACGAACAGACTCACCGGCGAGAGCGCTCGGCCTTGTAGTCGTACGAGTCATCCCACTGCAGCTTGCCCATCAGTTCGATCAGCCGCTTCTGGCTGCGACGGGCGATGAATTCTTGCAGCGCTCGCGTCACCGCGGCCTTCTTTGTCTTTTCGCCGCTGACTCTCAGCGCGCGATCGACCAGCTTGGGATCCAGGGCAAGATTAGTTGCCATCACAGTCGACTGTGTGAAGAATTACACAGTAGGCTACACAGCTGGCTCGCGCTTGGCAAGCGAATAGTCGCCGCTTTGAGCGAGCTGTATAGGGGTGCACATGGCGTACCGTGGTTGCACTTGAGTGTCTTGTGAGTGCGATCAGACAGTGAGGCGACAGCGAAGCAACAGGATTTGTCTCGCAACTTTGAAGATTGTGGGATCGACCGGTCATTGGGCGGTGAAGCCGGGTTAAAGGGCGCGGGCAAGATCGCACCGCGCGATGCGAGTTCGACAAATGGACGCGACTCGACGGCGGGTCTTCCTGCCCTTGTCGAATAGCGGTTGCTCGTGCAGGGTTCAACTCCTGATCACGATGCGGCGGACGCGAGGGCTTTTGGCCGGGACCGTGACAACGGTGACGACGAAGCACCCGCCGGCCGTTCCGCTGCCCGATACTCAGCGCGAGGAACTCGATCGCAGGCTGGATGATCTTGAACAGGACGGTCCGAGAGGACTGTCTGCTGAAGAGGTTAGATTGCCATTCATAAACCCCAGTGTTAAGGTTTAAGCGCCTGTCCGCTCTCCGCTTTGAATGTGGTCCGGTGGGACTCGGATCCAGCACCATCATTTCCTGAAAGTGGTGAAATCACCATCCCGCAGAGGTCCTCATGCCCAAACCGCTCCAGACTCAACTGAGCTTCCCGATTCCCGCCGGCGTGAACGCGCCGAACGCAAGCTTCACGGTCCCCGCTGGCAAGCGTCTTGTCATCGAGCACGTCAGTGCGATCGTAGTGGTGCCCACGGGTCAGCGGGTGCTATTCATGCAACTAAACACCGTTGCAGGCGGGACTCTCGTCTTTCATTTCCTGAAGGCGGAATCGATCGGCTCGTCGACCAGTACGGGAGGCGAAGGATACCTTTCCAGCCAGACCGTGAAGCTTTACGCCGACCCGAGCACAGAAGTACTGGTGTCAGCCAACCGGTCGGATTCGATGAGCACTGGCCAGGTGACAGTGGCGATTTCCGGGTATCTGGTTACGCCTTGAACGTCCGATTCCGCGTTGGCGTCAATGCAATCCGAACGCCTTCGAACGGCAGTGTTGGCGCGGGGGATTGCCGGACCTAAGCGCGGTGCAAGCGGCCGCGGCGATCGGCGACGACACGCTGCAGAAGCGGGCGCAGGGCCATGCAGTGCCCGAATCCTTCACCCACGGCACCTCGGCGCAGCGGGTGCGCTGGTTCAGGAGCGGATTCGATTCGGGCACGCTGCAGGCGTGCAATACGTTTCAGGCGCTGATATGAAGCCCTGACCCCCTCGAGGGACCGCTGCTTCAATGCGACTCTCCGGGTGAGCCGGTACTGTCCCCTTCAAGGACGGTCGGTCGATTAAACGAGGTATTCACCTCCACTAACGGCTCTTTTCGAACTCGCGAAGGAGGAAGCTTCGAGGGCCATGAATCGCGTCTGCATCTCATCCGAGCAGCCGCGCTCGTTGGCGAGCGTAGCCAGAAGGGTTTGTGACCGCTCCCTTATCCGTTTCACTCGAAGGTCATTGCATGCCAGGGCGGCACCTCGCGCGCCCACCAGAAGCCTGCTCACAGGCAAAAGACAGTTCTAGGCACCTAGCGAGGCCGGCTCGACCTGCAGATCGTCTATACGGGGGATCTCGAACATGACGCAATTTGACTTGTATCTATCACTTAGTGTGCTCCTGCTGGGCATTTTGCTCGGTGGCCTACCCGTATGGCTGGTACTGCGTGGGCGGGAGAGGGCCATGCTTGACGGAGCTGTAGCTCAGGCTCGCGCTACGGCAAGCGTCGAACTGGCGGCGGCAAGCCTTCGCGCCAGGCAGGCGGAGAACAGCCTGGCTCAGCTACGGACAGAGAGGGTTGAGGGGAAAGCACATGAAGAGCAATTGACGGCAGAGCTTACCTCGGTGAGGAATGTGAAGACTCAGCTCGACGAACGTGCTTCCCGGATTCCCGAACTGGAGCGACAAATTGCCGAGGCACGGGCGAGCGCGGAACTTATGAACAGAACGCTCGCAGACTCTCGTGAGACAGCCGGACGCGAGGTCGCGCAGCTCGCAGCAGAGCTTCAAGCCGCAAGGACTAATCTGGAATCGACCACCGCGCTGTACCGGGAAGAGCGGAAACGGCGTGAGGAGGTCGAGTCCGATGGCATTCGGCTGGCTAGAGATCTCAGAGGCCTCGAGGAGCGGTACGAGGCCGAACGACGGTCCGCGGGCGAGAAGCTTCAGTTTCTGACGGATGCGAAGGAAGCGCTCGGCGCTCAGTTCGAGTCGCTTGCGACCGCCATTCTCGAAGATAAATCGAAGCGCTTCGCGGAGCAGAATCAGGCTAACCTTGGCCTGTTGCTCGACCCCTTGCGAACGAAGATCACGGAATTCCAGAAGAGGGTCGAGGAGGCGTACGTTCAGGAGGGAAAGGACCGCACAGCGCTGTCGCAGCAGGTTCGGCAATTGCTGGAGCTGAATCAGATGCTGAGTGAAGATGCGAAAAACCTGACGTCTGCCCTCAAGGGGTCATCGAAGACGCAAGGCACTTGGGGCGAACTCGTGCTGGAACGCATTTTGGAAGCGTCCGGCCTTCGTCCGGGTGACGAGTATGTCGCTCAGGAAGGCTTATTTGCTACGGACGGCGAACGGCACCATCCGGATATCGTCATCAATCTTCCCGAAGCGAGGCATCTTGTTGTTGATTCGAAGGTTTCGCTGGTCGCGTATGAACGGTTCGCGTCGGCTGCGACGGACTCTGAGCGGCAATTTGCGCTGCGGCAGCATCTCGATTCGATTCGGGCGCACCTGAAGGCGCTATCGGAGAAGAAGTACCAGACACTCTACGCGCTTCACTCGCTTGACTTCGTGCTGATGTTCGTACCGATCGAGCCGGCATTCATGCTCGCCGTGACGAATGACCGCGAGCTGTATATGGACGCGTGGCAACACAACGTCCTTCTGGTAAGCCCATCGACACTGCTCTTCGTCGTGCGAACCGTAGCGCACCTATGGCGGCAGGAAGCACAGAGCCGCAATGCGCGGGAAATCGCCGGACGAGGCGGGGAGCTCTATGACAAACTGGTCGCGTTTGTCGAAGACCTCAGGACCGTAGGCGAACGACTGAAGAGCGCGCAGTCCGCGTACGCGTTCGCGGAACAGAAGCTTTACAGAGGCAAAGGCAATGCCATTCGCCAGGCCGAGATGCTGCGGGACCTCGGGGTCAAACCTAGGAGGCAGATTCCGCCTGCCCAGGTTGGCTCGCTGACGGATAGTGAAGACGCGGTCACGCTGCTGAACGAAAACGGGATGGCCTAGACGCTCCGGTCTTCGCGAAGAGTCAAATCGCAAGTGGCGAACAGGCTTGACCCGGGACCGGAGGTTCCGGCTCCGCCACATCCATGGTTGCCGCTGCTTCGACGGTAGGCGTTGGCGGTGTCGGATCGATTTCTGGATCTCGTGATACTTGCCACATTGTGTTTGGCTTGAAATGTGTGGTACCGACAAGTACCACTGGCCGAATCGTATACCACCGTCAGACGGATCAGCGGCCGCCAGCCCGAAGTGATCGAGGGGACAATGACGGGCGGGCGCACGGCGTCACGCGCTCGAGGTCTATGAATTTAACGAGTCTGCATGAGAGGCCAATGAAATGCACCACTCCCGCCTCTGCGCCGTGTTGATCGACTGCAGGACCTCCGATGTGGACGAGGCCGCGCGTTTTTGGGGCAGCGCGCTCGGTCGTCCTATGGACCCCGAGCACCCGGGCAGCGGCGGGAACTACCGCATGCTGGAGACCCTGCAGGACGAGCCGATCGTGCAAATCCAGCGCGTGGAGCACGAAAGTCGGGTTCACCTCGACATCGAGACTGACGATATCCCTGGCGAAGTGGTGCGCTTGGAGAATCTTGGGGCCACGGTGGAAAGTCGTCTCGAACGCTGGGTGGTGATGCAGGCGCCTACTG
>Ga0137412_10004502_pt1 | contig 11127 bp, 14 predicted proteins | sample CZODoug2_1_16fun_FD_122160 | JGI IMG/M metagenome (GOLD analysis project Ga0137412, IMG submission 122160) | Vadose zone soil fungal communities from Angelo Coast Range Reserve, California, USA - CZODoug2_1_16fungal (Hybrid Assembly) | ecosystem: Environmental > Terrestrial > Soil > Vadose zone... | reverse complement strand
GACCTGCCGAAGGTCGCCGCCAAGGGCGGCCCGTACTGCAAGGAACTCGGCCTGCCAGACGTTCAACCCGAGGTTCGGGCGCCGTTCATCGTCGCCGATGTCGGCTCGAACCCCCAGAGGTACGGCAATCAGGGCATCCTGTTGGATTCCGAGGGCCTCAAGAACTGGTTGTTCGGGCCGATCGACGGGCCGCCACGCAACACCGCACAGATCGGAATGCCGGGATGAGGGCGCGGGCGACCGGAACGTTAATCAAGTTCGGCATCTTCGCCGTTGTGATGGCGATGCTGACCGCGTTCCTGTTCTTTATTTTCGGCCAGGTGAGAACCGGTGCGACGAACGGCTATTCGGCGACCTTCGCCGATGCCTCACGGCTCGAAGCGGGAGACACCGTTCGGGTAGCCGGTATCCGGGTAGGCACCGTCAAGGGTGTGTCTCTGCAGCCAGATCGCAAGGTCCTGATCAAATTCGACGCGGACCGCAGCACTGTGCTGACCACGGGCACCAAAGCCCAGATTCGCTACCTCAACCTGGTGGGCGATCGCTATCTCCAACTCGTCGACACGCCGGGATCGACGAAGATCCTCCCCGTCGGCTCACGTATACCCGAGGATCGGACGGCGCCCGCTCTGGATCTGGATCTGTTGCTCGGCGGCCTGAAACCCGTTATCCAGGGCCTGAATCCGCAAGACGTCAACGCACTCTCCGCGTCGTTGATCCAGGTCCTGCAGGGTCAAGGTGGAACCCTGGATTCGCTGTTCTCGAAGACGTCGTCGTTGACGAACTCTCTCGCGGACAACAGCCAGGTCATCGAGCAGTTGATCGAGGACCTCAAGAACACCCTCGACACCCTGTCGACGGACGGCGACGAATTCTCCGGCGCGATCGATCGCCTCGAGAAGCTGATCAAAGGGCTGTCCGCGGACCGCGATCCCATTGGTGAGGCAATTACCTCGCTCGACAACGGAACCGCGTCACTGACGGACTTGCTCGGGCGGGCGCGCTCGCCGTTGGCAGGCACGGTCGAACAGTTGAACCGACTGGCCCCTGCGTTGGACGAGAAGAAGGACCGCGTAGACACGATGCTCGGAAAGCTCCCCGAGGACTACCGGAAGCTGGCCCGCATCGGGTCCTACGGCAGCTTCATCAACTACTACGCGTGTTCAATCTCCGTGCGCGTTACCGACCTCCAAGGCCGTACCGCGGTCTTCCCGGTGGTATCACAAGAGGGCGGGAGGTGCGCCGAGCAGTGATGCTTGACTATCGTTCCGGTGTCGTCCGCGCCGGATTCATCGGCGCGGTGAACGACCGGGGCACCACGGGCCAGGGCCCCTCATCGACCCTGGTGAAGACGCATCCGGCCAGGGCCACGGAGACAAACAGCGACGCGATATGAATGCGCATGGGTCTTACGGCCTCTCGCCTCTCAGGCGTCCGCGCTCGCGGCCGCTTTCGCGGGCTCCGGGGCGAGCGACGCCGGCGCGGGCGACGTCGATGCCGGCGCGGGTGCTGCCGGCGCGGGCGGCGGTGTGGTCGGAGTCGGCTGGGCCGCTGGTGCGGCGCTGGCCGGGGTCGGCACGGGGTCGGCGGCCCGGGGCGGAGTGGTCGGGGCGGTTCCGTTCGCGGCGGCGGGCTTGGCCGGACGGTAGTCGGCGAAGAAGTCGTGCCAGGCGGCGTCGACGCTGTTCGGGTCGGCGAGGTAGCGCTCGTACATCTCCTCGACGAGCCACTCGTTCGCGCCGAAATCAGCGCCGCTGACGGGGTTTGGTTCGGATGTCGACTGTTCCGTCGTCGCCACGTTTTTTCGGCCGCCTTGGTAGTCGTTTCGATCTCTCGATGTCGAGAAGTCGGATGTCGAAGTACACCGATCTCCCAGGTTACGCCGGGCACCTAGCGCCCGTCATGCCCAAGCGGGCACTGGCGTTGCCGGTTCTGGTGCGGTTGCTCACAGGTCCGCTCCAGTGCCTACTCCAGTGCCTACGCCAGCGTCGGAGCGGACGGCGTGAACAGCGTTGCGCACGCGGACAGTGCTCGCTCGCGGAGCAGCGCGATGTCCACACCCGACGTGCCGGCCACGGCCGCTACGGCAAAGGCCGAGGACACGCCGCCCCGGTCGCCGTCGCGCACCGCGTCGCGTAGCCGGTTCAGGCTGGAGTCGGCCGCCCGCAGCGAGGCCCGGGCCGGGCGCAGCCACCGGTCCCGCAGGGCGCGTCCGTCCGCGCCACCGGGCTGGGAAGAATCGGTGAGCGTGCTGACGGCGTGCTCGATCTGGACGTAGCGGTCCAGGGCGTAGGCCAGCGCCGCCTGGGGATCTCGGGGCGCCTTGAGTGCCACGATCGTCTTCGTCGCGTCGGCGCAGGTGCGATTGCTGCGCGCGACGAACCCCGACGATGCGCCGATCGAGCAACTCGCAAGAACGATCGAGAGGACGATCGCGAGCAGCCCGGCGGCCAGCGTTCGATGCATCCCAGCCGTCAGCTGATGTCGCGGTTCATGCTGATCCCGGCGCCAAGTATCGCCAGCAGCAGGCCCCACGCGGCCAACACGGCGATGCCGGCACCGGGGGATATCAGGTGCACGTGGTTGATCACCCGATTCTCGTGATCGTGCGGGTCGGTGCTGATCGAATCGACGGCGCCGGTCGGCAGGTACGGGTAGATGTACTTGACCGCCGGGATGAGCAGGAACAGGCGCGCGAGCACCAGGATGAAGATCACGCCGACGGTCACGGCGACGATCTGGTTGCGCAGTAAGGCGCCCGTGCCGAGGCCGACCAGTGCGAACAGGGCCAGCACGGCGAACGTGATCAGCAGCGGACCCTTCTGGTCGCCGATGGACGTGTGGACGTGGCGCGCCGACAGCCACGGCAGCGCCATCGCGAGCTCGACGGCCAGGCAGATCACGGCGTACACCGCCCCCACCACGGCGTAGGCGATCAGCTTCGCGGTGATCAGCGCCCACCGCGACGGCGTCGTGAGCACCGTGGGCGTGATCGTCTGATAGCGGTACTCGGTGGTGACGGCGAGCACCCCGAGCACGAACAGCGGCACGTAGGTGAATGCCGCGCTGGCCGAGATCATGACGTCGCGGACGTGCTGGGCCAGATCGAGGTCGGTTTCCTGACCGGCGATGCCCCCGACCACACCGAGGATGGTGAGCCCGACGCAGAGAAGCAGCATCCAGAACCACACCTGGGTGGTGCTCAGCTTGCGGAACTCGGCCCGGATCAGCCCGACCATGGCGCACCTCCCTGGGGCGGAAAGCCGGCTTGCGGCGGCGGTTGCTGCATCGTCTGGCCCGCGTAGGCGCCCTCGGTGAGAGTGAAGAAGAGCTCCTCGAGGTCGAACTTCTCGGTACTCAGCTCGTGCAGTTCGACGCCGGCGACATATGCGAGGTGGCCCACCTCGGCCATCTCGATGCCGCGCACCCGCACCGTCCGCGGATCGGGTTGCTCGGGCTGGCGTCCGGCGGTCCGCAGCGCCTCGACGAGCGCGGCCGGCTGCGGCGATCGCACGACGACCGTGTCGGTGCCGGCGGTGAGCTCGGCGATGGAGCCCTGCCGGACGAGCTGACCGCGGTTGAGGATGACGACGCGGTCGGCGAACTCCTGGACCTCGTTGAGCAGGTGACTGGACACGAGCACGGTGCGGCCCTCGCCGGCGAGGTGCCGGAAGAACCCGCGCAGCCAGCGGATGCCCTCGGGGTCCAGGCCGTTCGACGGCTCGTCGAGCACCAGGATGCGTGGGTTACCGAGCAGCGTGGCGGCCAGGCCCAGGCGCTGGCGCATCCCCATCGAGTAGCCCCGCACCTTGCGCCGGGCGGCGTCGTGCAACCCGACGAGATCGAGCACCTCGTCGGCCCGGCGATCGGGCAGGCCGGCCGCCGCGCAGATGATCCGCAGATGGTTGCGGCCGCTGCGCGCCGGATGGAAACTCGACGCCTCGAGCGCCGCGCCCACGATCGTGACCGGGTTGGGCAGCTGGCGATAGGGCACGCCGCCGATCGTGGAGTTGCCGCCGGTGGGGTGGATCAGGCCCAGGATCATCCGCAGCGTGGTGGTCTTGCCGGCGCCGTTGGGTCCGAGGAACCCGGTGACCGAGCCGGGCTCGACGGTGAAGCTGAGCCGATCGACTGCGCGGACATTGCCGCTGAAGACCTTGGTGAGCTCATTGACGACGATGCGCCCGTCCGGCCCTGGTGGCGCGCCGTGCGGCGCTCCGGGTCCAGGCGGTGGGGCGTAGACGTTGGCCACGGCCGCTATCCAAACATGGACGCATCCGCCCGGGTGGGAGGCCCGCTCAGGTGGCTATCAGGCCATGATCAGGCAGGTGCTCGACGCGGTGGCGAGCACCTTGCCCTCGGCATCGCGGACGTCGCCCTCGGCGAAGGCCACCCGGCGTCCGGGTTTGGTGACCCAGCCGCGGGCGTTCATCGCGCCGGTGTGGCCGTGCACCGGACGCAGGTAGCTGACCTTGATCTCGATGCTCGTGTAGCCGACTCCCGCGGGTAGCGTCGACTGCACCGCACAGCCGGTGACCGAGTCCAGCAGGGTGCACACCAGCCCGCCGTGCACCAGCCCGATCGGGTTGTACACCGACTCGTCGGGCGTGCAGGTGAACGTGACCTCACCCGGTTCGACCTTCGCGAGGCCGAAGCCGAAGTGCGCGGCGATCGGCGGTGGCGCCAACTCACCGGCCAGGATCGCGCGGAGGTGGTCGATGCCGGCCAGGGCGGCCCCCTGCGTCGCGGCCGCCAACGGGTCGTACCAGGTGATCGTCTTCTGCCGGGGCTCGCCCCAGCTGGGCGGGGCGTCGGGTGTCGTCTGCGCCTGCAGGTCGGTCATGGCTGGCACCGTAACAGGCTGAGTTCGATTTCCGAATGTAGATGTCATACTCGTCTCATGGACGGTCCCCGGGTCTGCTCGGCGGCCAGCGCCCTCGAGGTCGTGGGCGAGCGATGGTCACTACTCGTGCTGCGCGAGCTGCTGCTCGGCGTCCGCCGGTTCGAAGGGATCCGGGCAGCCACCGGCGCGCCCCGGGCGGTGCTGGCCGAGCGGCTGCGGGCACTCGTCGATGCGGGCATCCTGGTCCGGCGCGAGTACCGCGACGAGGGGGCACGAGCCCGGGCGGAGTACCGGCTGACCGAGGCCGGACGCGAGCTGCAGCCCGTGGTCACGGCGCTGATGCAATGGGGTGACAAGCATCGACCCCCACCCGGCGGCCCGCCGCTGCACATCGACCACGCCGGGTGCGGCGCCCCGGTACACACCCGCCTGGTCTGCGACGACGGCCACGTGCTCGCCGACACCGGCCGCGACCTGCACGCGGTGCCGACATGATGGGCTCGTGCCCGAGATAACCCAGCGCTCCAGCAAGGTCGTCTACGAGAACGCGTGGCTACGGCTGCGCGTCGACGACATCGACTACGCGGACGGGACGTCGGGCATCTACTCCGTCGTCGAGAAGGCCGACTTCGTCGTGGTGCTGCCGGCCGAGCGTGGTGGGTTCTGGCTGGTCGAGCAGTACCGGTATCCAGTCGGGCAGCGCTGCTGGGAGTTTCCCCAGGGGACGTGGCCGGGCGGGCATACCGGCACGCAGCTCGACCTCGCCCGGCACGAACTGCGCGAGGAAACCGGCCACACCGCGACACAGTGGCGCCACCTGGGCCGGCTGTTCGCCGCGAACGGGTACAGCAACCAGGCCTTCGACGTCTTCCTCGCCACCGAGCTGACCGCCGGCGTCCCGGACCGGGAACCCACCGAGCAGGGCATGGTGCACCGCTGGTTCGCCGAGGACGAGGTGCGGTCGATGATCAGGTCCGGGCGCCTGGTCGACGCGCAGAGTGTCGCCGCGTTGGCTCTGCTCGACGGCGCTAGCCGAACAGGGCGTTGATGGAGCCGTACTCGAGCTCGCCGGTGATCGTCTCGTACCCGCCGGACGTGGCCATCTCGATAGCCGCCGCGCGGGCGAGCGAGTAGGCGGCGGCAGCGATCGACGAGCCGGCGCTGACCCGGGCGACGCCCAGCTTGCCGAGTTCGGGCACTGATGGGGCGCCCGGTCCGACGAGCAGGTTGACCGGCGCCGCGATGCCCGCGACGAGTTTCGCGACCGTCGCCTGCTCGGTGGTGCCGGGCACGAAGATGCCGCTGGCGCCCGCCTCGAGGTAGGCGCCCGCGCGGTCGATCGTCTCCTGCAGGCGTCCGGCCGGATCGCCGACCGAACGCAGGTAGGTGTCGATCCGCGCGTTGATGTAGAGCGCGATGCCGGCGTCGTCGGCGGCCGCCCGCGCGGCGGCGATGCGTTCGGTCTGGTCGGCGACGGTAAGCAGGGGCGCGTCGCCGCCGTGGTCGGCATCCTCGAGGTTCACCCCGACGGCGCCGGCTGCCAGCACCCGTCCGATCGTGCGGCCCACCCCGGCCGCGTCGTCCGCATAGCCGCTCTCGATGTCAGCGGTGACCGGCACGTCGACCGCTGCCACGACCCGGGCGATCAGGTCGACCGCGCGATCCAACTCGAGCGCGTCCCCGTCGGGGTAGCCGAGGCTCCACGCGACGCCGGCGCTCGTCGTGGCCACCGCCGCGGCGCCGGCTGACTCGACGATGCGGGCGCTCGCGACGTCCCAGGCATTGGCGAGGACGAGCACCGGGTCGTTGGTGTGGAGGGCGTGGAAGAGCTTGGCCTTGTCCTGTTGCGAAGTCATGCGTGCAGTTCACCAGCTGGCACCGACATTGTGCTGGCCGGATCCGGACATGTTTCAGCGGTAGACGCGGAAGTAGTCGAAGCGCGCTGTGACCGGCGGGTTGTTGCCGCCCTGCGAGACGAGGCCGATGCGTGGCGTGATGCGGCCTGCTCGTAATTGCGCACGGTGTCGGTGCCGAGGTCGAGGGTGACCTTCGTTTCGGCCACGTAGTCGGCGGCCGACGCATCGCGCAGGAGCACGCCGGCGGTGTTGGCTGATCCCACGAGGTCGGACGCCTCGGTCGGCCAGGCCCGGCTGCCGCCATCGATGTGTGCGGCCGCGTCCGGGCGAACCCAGGTCCAGGCCGGATCGAGCGCGGCGTCGAACTCAGGCGGACAACGGCGAGGCCGACTGCGATCAGGAGCGACAGACGCCGGCGAGCCACGCGCAACACCTCCGGAGCAGTGCCCCGGCCGGTATCGTTACAACGTTGGAAAGATCTCCGGAACTTGTTGCCGCTGGCTATCGGCGCAGGAAGATCTCTCGTGCGGTCCGATCTTCCTGCGGGTACAGCCTCGGGCGGCCGCCGGCGCAGGAAGATCGGCCGGGCAGCATAGGCGGGGTGAGCGGGATTCCACTGGCCGGGGGAGCCGTCAACGCCGTCGTCCGGGTCGGTGACACGGTGCGTCGTCCACCCGGGCCGCGGGCAGTGTTCGTTCGCGACCTGCTGCAGTTGCTCGAGCATCGCGGCTGGCCCGGCGCGCCCCGCTACCTCGGCCGCGACGACCAGGGCCGCGAGATGCTCAGCTACCTGGACGGGCAGGTGCCGTGGTGGGATCCGGCGTCGATGCGCTCCGACGCCGGCGTGGTTCGGGTCGCCGAGATGGTGCGCGAGTTCCACGATCTGACGGCCGGGTCAACCCTCGTCGGCGGCGAGGAGACGGTCTGCCACAACGACCTGTCGCCGAAGAACACCGTGTATCGCGACGAGCTACCGATCGCGTTCATCGACTGGGACATCGCCGCGCCGGGACGGCGTATCCACGACGTCGCCCACGTCGCCTGGCAGTATCTCGGGCTCGGCCCGTCCGTTCCAGATGTGGACGAGACGAGCCGGCGGCTGCGCCTGATCTGCGATGCCTACGACCTGGACGAGCGCGACGAGCTGATCGACACCGTGCTGTGGTGGCAGGACCGATGCTGGCGCGGCATCGAGGCCGAAGCGGCTGCCGGCAACACCGCAATGCGTGCACTACTCGATCAGGGCATCCCGGCAGCCGTTCGGGTCGCGCACGCCTGGGTGACCGAACACCGCGTCGCCCTGGCCGCCGACCTCTAGGCGACTCGACCCCGGTAGCGACCCGACCTCGATAGCGACCCGGTAGCGACCCGGACCGATAGCGACCCGACCCCGGCCTCGGTAGCGCCCCGGCAACCCAAGCGCACTCGTAGACGACGATCGAGCGCGGCCCGCTCCGACCGGCGTGATCAACAGCCCTTCAGATAGCAGAAGCGCATGCTGACGGGCTGTTGATCACCGGATGTTGGCCTAGGCGACGCGATCCGGCGCGCATTGGCTGCCGTCCGGACCTGCCGTCTAGAGCTGCCATCCGGGGATGCCGTTCGGAGTGCTGTCCGGAGCTGCCGTCCGGAGCTACAGTCCGGCTGTGCTCTCGCGCACGACGAGGGCGAAATCGGCCGTCGCCTCCTGCGGTTCGGCGCCTTCGTCAGCGATGCGCCGTCCGAGCAGGGCGAACGCGAGCTCGGCAATCTGGGCCTTGTCCGGTGCGATCGTCGACAGGCTGGGCGTACTGAATCCGCCCTCGTCGATGTCGTCGAACCCGATGACGGCGACATCCTCGGGCACTCGCCGTCCGGCGCTCAGCAACGTGCGGATCGCGCCGAGGGCCAGCGTGTCGTTGAAGCAGAACACTGCGTCCGGCGCGACGTTGTCCAGCAGGTCGCGCATCGCGGACGCGCCATCGACGCGGTGGTAGTTCGTCGCCGGGGCGACAAGCCCCTTGTCGTAAGGGATTCCGGCCCGGCGCAGCGCTTCGCGATAGCCCTTGAGGCGAAGGGCCGCCGGGCCGGGCTGGCCGGGTTGAGCACCGATGGCTGCGATGCGCGTGCGGCCGATCGCGACCAGATGCTCGGTCGCGGCGCGAGCGCCGGCCACGTTGTCGATCGCCACATGGTCGACGGAAGCGCTGGAGAGTCGCTCGCCGAGTAGCACGAGCGGCGTCGTCGCCCGGCGCTGCTCGATGTCGCGGGCGGTGAGTGTCAGCGGGCTGACGATCAGTCCGTCGACGAGATGCGACTTTATGCCCTCCGCGACGAGACACTCGGTATCGCGGTCGCCGAAGGTCTGGTCGATCAGCACGGTCCAGCCGTGCGTCTTCGCCTGCTGCACGACCGCCTCGGCGAGCTCGGCGAAGTACGGCATGCCGATCTCGGGCACCGCCAACGCGACCAGGCCGGTGCGTCCACCCCGCAGCAGCCGCGCGGAGAGGTTGGGCCGGTAGTCGAGAGCCTCGATCGCCTGCTGCACCTTGGCGCGAGTCTCGGGCGTGACGAAGGGGTAGTCGTTGACCACGTTCGACACGGTCTTCATCGAGACGCCGGCCAGCAGCGCGACGTCCTTCAGGCTTGCTCGCACGAAAGCGTCCACCTCCCTCGGTGCTCGCGACCACGACCGTACCGTGCGCGGCCCCAGCTCGAAGTCTGAACGAACTAGGGCGTTACAACGATGTACACAACGTTGCACACGTTCGGCAACCGACGGCTCGGAGGTGCTCCTTGCCGACCGCCAGCCTGATCCTGCACCCGGCCTCGTGCATCGATGCCGGTCATGAGCATCATCTTCATCGCGCCGCTGTTGTGGATCGCTTCGACGTCGTTCAAGACCCGCAACGACGCAACGTCGCTACCGCTTTCATGGACGCCGCGTCCGGTGACGACGGAGGCATACCGCACAGTATTGACGACCAGCTTGCAGACGCCCGTGCTGCGCTGGTTCTTCAACAGCCTGGCTGCCGGTGTGATCAACGCCGTACTGGTCGTCACGGTCGATGCGCTCGCGGCTTACGCTCTGGCGCGGACCTCTTGTGGCTGCTGTGGTCAACTCCGCTCGGAGCGAGTCCCTTAATAGATCAGGGATTCATCTGGGCACTGCCGGGTCGCGCTGCTGACGTTGCGGTTGCGTTGTGGTCCGGTCTAGAGCGGCGGCGACGGGGAGTTGGTCTCTCCGTTCTGCCGGGCGCCCGGCTTGCGGCACGCTGCGGTCAGCCTGCTTGGCTCGATCCTCCCTGCAAAATAAGGGGAATCTCTCTGGACGTAGCCGGAATGCGCTGGTAGAGTCGTACGCATGTCCTGCATCTCTGCTTGAGTGCAGTAGTCCTTTAGTAGCCGCGGATTAGCTCTTTGAGCGGGTGCGGGTCGGTGTCCACGGCTTGCTGGAGTAGCCGGTAGAACAGCATGCCGCGGGCTCGGGAGTTGCGGCGGTTGAACCGGAAGCTGAACTCGTCGAGGTAGTAGGGCATGTGCCGGTGGCTGAGCCGGTAGTGCAGGGTGCCGGCGATCCAGCGTTTGAGCAGCGAGGAGACCAGGTGCGGGCCGGGCATGACCGCGTCCAGGTCGGCGGTCTTGTAGCCGACCGTCGCGTGGTGGTCGTAGCCGCGGTCGACCAGTCGCGTGAACACGTGCGCGCCGTCGGTGTGGATGCTCGCGCCGGTCGCAACGACCTCGCAGGCGAACTCGACCATGTCCCGCCCGCCGCGGATCTCGGCGAGCTCCAGTCGGACCCGGCCCAGCCGGCCACCGGCCGTGCGTTCCACCGCGATGGTGACCGGGACCTTGTCGCTGGATCCGCCCTTCTTGCCGTGGCTTTGCCCGCCCAGGAAGCTCTGGTCCAGTTCCACGACGCCATCGAGCAGGTCCCGGTCCGGACGCACCATGGCCCGGCGCAGCTTGTGCAGCCAGGCCCAGGCCGTCTCATACGAGCCGAACCCCAACGCATCTTTCAGTCCCTGGGCTGAGACCCCGTTCTTCTGCGAGGTCACGAACCAGACCGCGGCGAACCACGTCGAGATCGGGCTATGCGAGCGGTGAAAGATCGTGCCGGCCGTGACCGAGGTCTTCAGCCCGCACTCGGCGCACATCCACAGACCCCGCGCCGTGGGCCACGACGTGCCGCAGCCACACCGCGGGCAGGAGAACCCATCCGGCCACCGCAGCCCGGCAAGATAGTCCAGGCAGGCCGCGTCGTCGGGGAACCACGACTGGAACTCCTGATACGTGCGCGGGTAGTCAACTCCACCCAGCGGCCGCTCAGCACTCACGTTCCGAGGCTACTGCACTCAAGCAGAGATGCAGGACACATGTTCGAAGGTGAGGAGGGTGCCGCCACGCCGGTGGCTGCCCTGCTCGACCAGCTCTGCACCACGATGGACG
>Ga0137412_10004501_pt1 | contig 11128 bp, 7 predicted proteins | sample CZODoug2_1_16fun_FD_122160 | JGI IMG/M metagenome (GOLD analysis project Ga0137412, IMG submission 122160) | Vadose zone soil fungal communities from Angelo Coast Range Reserve, California, USA - CZODoug2_1_16fungal (Hybrid Assembly) | ecosystem: Environmental > Terrestrial > Soil > Vadose zone... | reverse complement strand
TGCGGGCGAGCCAGGGGGGTTCGCATTGATGAGCTGATTCGCCGCGACGTACGGCGCCAACGCGGCCGGCACCGAGGCCGCGGGGAATTGATCGTATCTCGCGTCCAGATAGGTGAGGTTAGCGGTCAACTGCCAGTCCGGGGCCGGCCGCGCGGTAATCTCGGCTTCGATGCCTTTGACCCTGGCCGATGCCGCGTTGCCGATCGCAACGGTACCCGGACCGAGCAGCGACTGCACTTGCAGATTCTTGTAGTCGTAGACGAAGCCGGTGACATTGATCCGCAGCCGATGGTCGAGCCATTCGGACTTCAGGCCGGTCTCATAGCTCCAGATCGATTCCGGATCGAAGGACTCAGCCGCGACCGTCGCCGCCGCGTAATTGACACCGCCGCTCTTATACCCACGCGTCGCGCTGGCATAGACCATGGCTTCTGAGCTGACCTGCCAGTCGATGCCGAATTTCGGTGTGCTGCCGGTGAAATGGCGTGTCGTGCTGCCAACGAAGGGGAAGCCCGGTAGTTCGATGCCGCCGATCGTTCTCATGAGATTCTGGTCCAGATGCTTGTCTTCCAGCGTGTACCGGTAGCCGACCGTGAGATTGACGGTCGGCAATACATGGTAGACAGCCTGCGCGAAAGCGGCATACGAATCGCTGGGGATCCTCGGAGTCGCCGTGATGATGGGGCCGGGTGTCTTCGAGACGACGTCGGCATCGTCGTTTTCGTGGAAGTAATACAGGCCGCCGATGGCATCGAAGGCGCTGTAGTGGGCCTTCAGGTCGAATTCCTGGGAGACTTGATCCTCGCGTTCATTCTGCGTGTTGATGGAGGACGGCAGCTCGGTATTATCGGAATCGACGGTGATTCGGAACTTATCCTTGCGATAGGCGCTGATCGACTTCAGATTGAGATGCGGCGCCAGGTGAAAATCCAGCGTGAGTGCGCTGCCGTAGCCATTGAGGCGCGTGCCATTGGGGCCGGTTGCGTACGTCCTGTCCGGCGAACCCGTCACGAAGTTGGCGGCCGAATACTGTGCGTTCGGAAATCCGGCCAGCGTGTTGGTAGGCGCTTCGATCAGGTTATACAGGAAGGCGATGGGCCCGTCGGCCGGAGAGATCTTGCCGCTCACTCCAACGAGTACCGCCGGCGCGTTGTTCTCGCGAACGCGCGAATAGTCCGAGGCTAACGTAACATCGAGCAGCTCGATGGGTTTCCACAGAAACTCGGCGCGGGCGGCCTGGCGGTCCTCGTTGCCGAGGTTGGTGAGGGCGGAGCGATAATAGGGTGAGCTTTGGGGAAATGCAGTGTTGACGTACCCATCCCGGCTCTTGGAGGAGACAGCCAGCCGTACAGCCAAGGAGTCGGCCAACGGGATATTGAGATCGCCACGCAGGTAGAGTTGGTTGCGGGAGCCGCCGACGATCTGCACGCTGCCATCGGCCTGTGCGAAATTCGGCTTCTGGGTCAGGAGGTTGATGGCCCCCCCGATCGTGTTGCGGCCGAACAGTGTACCCTGCGGGCCGCGTAGAATTTCGACCCGTTCGAGATCGAGGACATCCAGCACGCCGCCGACGGATCGGGATAGATAGATGCCATCCACGTAGGTGCCCACGCCAGGATCGGTCGTCAAGGCGAAATCCGATTGCCCGATGCCGCGAATGAAAACCGACGCCGCGTTTGAGGCACCCGATATGGGCGCCGTGAATTTGAATGTGACGTTGGGCGCGCGCTCGGCCAACTGCGCGATGTCGCTCACACCGGTCTTCGCAATTGCCGCGGCCGTGAACGCGGTGATGGCGATGGGGGTCTGCTGGAGATTCTCGCTGCGTTTCTGTGCTGTTACTACGATCTCTTCGAGACCCTGAGGCTCGGACTCGCCCGCCGCCGCAGCGGCCGCAACGGGACCAACGCCCGCACACAGGATCGTCGAAAACACCAGAACTATTCGGCCCATGGAAACCCCCGAGACGTTTTTCGTGTCGTTGGGATCGATCCGGCGGACGGCCGGTCGGCCCAATGCAGGGGATGTTAGAAAGGACCGTGGGGAGCGTCTTGCTTGCGGGGGCCAATCCTCTTGCCCCAGGCGGCACCGTTGCCGGGTGGGCTCAGGCGCGAGGCGGGTTCCAGGCTGTGCGGCGCCATTCCGTGGGTGTGACGCCGAAACGTGCCTTGAAGGCGCGGCTGAAATGCGCGGCGTCCTTGAATCCAACATCGTAACCGATCGCCGTGACCGTTCGGTATGCACGCAAAGGGTCGACGAGGTCCCGTTTGGCCCGCTCGAGGCGCCGTGACCAGATCTGGTCGGAGGTGCTCAGGGCACTTCCGGCAAAGAGCTTGCGCAGGTAGCGCTCGGAAATGCCGTGGGCGGCGGCAATGCTCAGGCAGCTCAGCTCGGGATCACAAAAATGCCGGTCAATGAAATCGCTGATCTGACGCCGCAGCACCGCATGGGACTCGCTCACGCAGCATTCCGCGCCTGCCTGCTCGGCAAACGCGGTCGCGAGCAAATCAACGCCCGTCGCATGCAGCCGATCCACGCCCAAAGTGTCGACTCGCTCGAGCTCATGATACAACTGACGAAAGAATAACGACGCAAGACGCCCTGTTCCTGCACTGCCGGCCATTCGCATTGCAGTGAACCTGTTGGCGTCCATGAGTCGATCGACAACCATTTGGCGCGGTAGGCGCAACACCAGTTGGCTGAATTGCGCGTCGAACGTGAGATCGTAGGGTCGAGTGGTATCGTACAGGGCGAAGTCACCGGCCTGCAGCTCTGCGCGCCTGCCATCCTGTTCCAACACACCTTGGCCGCGCGTCTGCACACTCAACAGGAAATAGTCGTAACCGGATCGGGATATCTTGTGCCGGGTCCGCGCGACGTGTTGTGGCGCCGACCGGACGGCGGAATATTGGATGGAGCCGGCGACCCGGCTGGTCAAAGAGCCAAAGAACAGCTCGGGCCGGTGGGTCTCGCATTCCAGCTCGACAAATGTGTCGCAAACGGCATCGCGCCAGTAAGCGAGGCGCTCACGTTCAGAGACTGAGTCGGTCGACATCAGCACATCGTTCACGGCACGGCCTTCAGGCGGAAAGGACCCCCCGCGGATATAGTGTTGTCGTCCCGGTGTGGTGTCAACAACGGCTCGGGGCCGATTTCGCGAGCGTCGGGACCGCATGCCGCCTGGAGCAAGATACCGGGCCGCTGCAGTCCACCCACACCCGACAGGGCGCCGGATACTGCCGTCTCGAGCCGATCGGATGCACCGTATTGGCGGTCTCGCATGGGAGAAACGCACGAAATGTCAAATGAGACCCTGAAGGTCGCGGCCGTCCAGGCGGCGCCCGCCTTCCTCGACCTACCCGGCGGAGTGGATAAGACGATTCATTTTATTGAGCAGGCCGCCGCTTCCGGAGCCGCCTTGATCGCCTTCCCGGAGTGCTGGATCCCGGGCTATCCCTGGTGGGCCTGGCTCGACTCCCCGGCATGGGGAATGCAGTTCGTCGCCCGACATTTCGCGAACTGTATGACGGCCGACGGTCCCGAGGCCGCGAGGATCGCCAGCGCAGCTGCCAAGAATGGGATTACGGTGGTCATGGGATACAGCGAGCGCGCGGCCGGCAGCTTGTACATTGCGCAACTGATCATCGACTCGTCCGGCAATATTGTCAGCGCCCGCCGCAAGCTCAAGTCGACGCACGTGGAACGAACGATCTTTGGGGAAGGTGACGGGAGCGACATCCGGGTGCATGCCACCGGGCTGGGGCGCCTCGGAGCGTTGTGTTGTTGGGAGCACATCAACCCGCTCACGAAGTACGCGATGTATGCACAGAACGAGCAGATCCATGTTGCGTCGTGGCCGGGCTTTTCGTTGTATACGGGCAAGGCCTATGCACTCGGGCCACAGTTGAACACGGCGCTCAGCCAGGTCTATGCCGCGGAAGGTCAATGTTTTGTGATAGCGGCCTGCGGAGTGGTATCCCAGCAGATGGTGGAGCTTCTGTGCGACTCACCCGCCAAACAGGATCTGCTACGGCCCGGGGGAGGTTATGCCATGATCTTTGGGCCGGACGGAGCACCGCTCACCGCGGCGTTGCCGCCTACGGAAGAAGGCTTGCTGTACGCCGATATCGACCTCAGCGCGATCGCCTTCGCCAAGTCGGCCGCCGACCCAACCGGCCACTATTCGCGTCCCGATGTTGCTCGTCTACTATTCAACGCCGCGCCCGCCAGATGTGTGGAACCGCTCGGCCACCTGCAATCTTCACGCGACGTCTCACAAGCTTTCTGTGCGCCAGAGTCGGACGCCGAATCCGGGACCGAGACGCGCTCAGGTCGGAAGTCCGAGCCAGTTCCCTCGATATTATAGAGGTGTCTCGATGGAATCTTCGATACCCGCCAACCTGCGTTGCCCTCGAAGCCAGCCGCGACGAGTAGATGAGAGCTACACGCCGCCATACCCTGCATGGGTGGCCCGTCCCAAAGGACAGGTTAGTCGCGTTGTCATGGGTTACTTCGGCATCCAGTGGCGTGGCGCCGACGCCGCTGCTCGCGCAGACAGCGAGCTTGCTCAGTTGGCCGCGCACCTTCGAGGCTCCGATGGACCCGTGCACATCGACTGGGCCCATGAAATTGACTCCGCCGGCTTTGAAAACCGCATTGCGATAGCGTACTGGCTCGACAGACAACACTTCGAGCGTTGGCAGAATGCCGCGCATGTTTCTCAATGGTGGCTATCGAGGGCGGATGAGAGCAACTCGAAGGTCGGCTGCTTCCGCGAGATTCTGTCTCCCCGATTCGAGCGCTTCGAGACCTTGTTCAGCAGCCCGCAACGCCTGGAGGGCTTAGGTGTAGTCCTTGGCCAGCGAAGTGCAGAAGAGATTTGTGAGCACGCCTATTGGGGATCGATGCGCGAGCGCATCCCTCTGGCTCAAACCGATCCGCTGCGGGGGACGGGCTCGTTGAGTGTTGAACAGGGTTCTCGTTCATCCCGGCACGTTCGCATATCAGGCCACGAGAACGTGGCTCTCATCCGCTCAGGACAGGATTGGACCGACACAACCGGTCAGGAGCGAAGTCTGTATCTCGAGCAGATTGAGCCCACTTTGCGCAAGGGGATGGAATTCCTCAGCCATGAAGGGTTGAATGCCGGTTGCTACTCCAACCGCTACCTGCGACACGCGGGCTCGCAGGGTCAATCGGTGGAGAAGACCTTTGGCCTCAGCTTGTGGAGGTCGCTCGCGGACATGGAGCATTGGGCGGAGTTCCACCCCACGCATATCGCCATCTTCGGCACGTTCATGCGGGTTGTGCAGGAGCTGGAATTCAAGTTGAAACTGAACCTGTATCATGAAGTTGCGGTGCTGGCACGAGATGAGCAGGAGTATGAATACATCAATTGCCATCCACGGACGGGGATGCTCAGGGCTCTCGCGCCCTGAAGGAGGGCGGTGAGCGCAAGCTCACCCCCTACCGGTGCTGGATTGATCAGAAATTGGCCGTAAGCGTGGCGCCGAAGGTCCGAGGGTCACCGACGCGGTTGTAAATAAACCCGAATCCGCTCGTGACATCGATCTTATCGGTTGAGTAGAACGTATCGGCAATATTGCGCACCCACAAGTCAACACCGAAGCGATCGTTGCTGCTCTTCCAGCCTACCCGCGCGTTCGCGATGGTATACGCCCCCTGTGTGGTAGTGGGGCGATTCTGCAGGTCAAAATAGCGCTTCCCTGAATAGTTGCCATCGAGGCGCAGCCAGATTTGCCCCCACGATGCTTCGACCACGCTCCAATCAATAGCCGTGGTCGCCGAGAAGGGCGGTGCATTGACAATTGAATTGCCGCGCACGTCCTGGCCGCCCAGTGTTCCTTCGAGGATCCGCGTGTTGAGAAAGCCAGCCCCGCCCCTGATCGTCACGGCCCTGACGGGTCTGGCCAGAATCTCGACCTCTGCGCCGATAATTCGGGATTTGGGAAGGTTCACGAGCGGCTGCGCTCCGGTAACGGGGTCGACGTCGATGAACTGTTGATTCTGATAGCCGTAGTAAAAGGTCGAAGTGTTGATCTGCAGCCGCTTGTCAAACAGGGTGGCTTTTGCTCCCATCTCATAGGAGGTGACAATTTCGGACCTGGTTGTCGAAAGCTCCTCGCTGGAGAAGTAGGCTTGTCCGTTGAAGGAGCCGCCTCGATAGCCATGGGAGTACAGCAGGTAGAGCAGGGTGTCCGTGTTGAGTTTGAAGTCGAGCCCGACTTTGCCGGAAAGATTGCCATTGGTAAAATGCCGGCCGGTGGTCGCGTACAGGTCGGTGTCGCTGCCTGGAATGAGGTTCATCACCAACATTCCATCCGTTCCGAAGACCTGGCTGTAGAAATTGGAGAGGCTCGCGGTATCGTACGTGTAGCGAAGACCCCCTCGCAGCGTGAACTGGTCCGACAGTTTGTAACTGTCGTCACTGTAGATTGCAGTGCTCGTTTTCCTCTGGTCGAACCTGTTGCGGATATCGCAACCGACCGGGAAGCCGTCCAGACAGTCATTGTGGTTCAGGGCGCCATCGAGATTGGCATCGATGTCCGTAAACAGGTCGAGCGCCGAGCTGTTCAATACCGACTCGTTGAAATAATAGGCGCCGAGTAGATACTGGAATGGTGCATCCCCCTTGCTGGCCATGCGGACATCCTGCGTGAATTGCGTGGCCCTGTCGTAGAAGGGGTCGACGAACACGCTCAACGGAGAGCCATCTGCGTCTTCAGCGTAGTAGAAGGTTCCACGATCAAACGAGGTGATCGACGTGAGCTCCAGTGCATCGCTGACTTCGTATTTCGCCGTAAGCGCAGCGGAATAGGTGCGGTTGCTGTCGCGGTTCTGAAAGTTGGCTGCATTGCTGCGGCGGCTCGCCCCGGACGGCGGGAAATAGTCGGTCTGCGGGTTGAGCGCCGGGTCCAATGAATGGAAGAAGCCATACACTCCCGCCCCAATTCCGTCAGGGCCGGGTTGTGCATAAATGCCGGCGTGAATGGGGTTCTCGTAGCTGGTAGACATTCGCAGGGTCGCCGAAAACTCGTCGCTGGGCCGGAACAGCAACGCTGCACGCACTCCCCAATTCCTCGTCGACTGCTCGTTGGGCTTGCCGGGCAGCAGATCATCGAACCAGCCATTCGCCCTTGCGAGGGTGAAGGCGACTCGGGCTGCAACAGTATCCGAGAAGGGCATCTCGGCGGCACCCTGCGCCTCGAAGCGGTTGTAGTTGCCGGTACTGAGAGTCAGGTAGCCGTCCGTATCAAACTTCGGCGCGCGGGTGATCAGGTTGACCGCGCCGCCGGTCGCGTTTTTCCCATACAGGGTCCCCTGCGGACCACGGAGAACTTCCACGCGCTCGAGATCGTAATATGCGACACCGAGAAGACCGACGTTGCCCTTGTACACCTCATCGTAATAGGTCGCAATCGGGGCATTCTGGTTGAGGCTGTAGTCGTTCATTGACACGCCGCGGATCGAATAGATCGGCTGGCTGTTGCCGATCGCGCCGTTCATCTGCAAGTTGGGAATGAGCTGCACCAGGTCGCCGGCGCTCGAGATCCGGCTCTTCGCGAGCTCATCCCCGCCAACCACTGAGATCGAGGCCGGAACGTCGCTGAGGCGTTCCGTTCGCTTTTGAGCGGTCACGATTACGGAGGCGAGCGCATCCGTCGTCTCGTTGGATTCAGCGTCGTTCGACGCTTGCGCATGGGAGGGCGTTGATATCGTCGCGATTAAAGACAGCGAAAAGGCCAGAACACATCGATGACTGCGCATACTTCCTCTTTTTCTGGAGTCGTGAGAAATGTAGTACGCGATCTTATTAGACCGATTGAAGGGCGGATGCTTTGCTTACTGTCAAACATACTATGCAGTTCAACACTAAATTCCGCCGGTGCCATTGAGTCAGCTCTGCAGGAACTCGCGGACCAGTCTGTTGAACTTGCTTGGATTCTCGGCGAACATGAAATGACTGCCGCCTTCGACAGCCGCAAACATTTCCAGATGCGATCCAGGAATTTGTGACGCGACCCATGGCATGCACGTTGCCGGGGCCAGGCTGGCGTGCGCACCTATGGCGAGCGTCGGCAGACGGATTCGCGAAATAACATCCCGCCAGTCCAGATTGGCGTGATTGCGCATCAGCTCCGCGGCGTGACGCGGGTTCATCCGGCGATTGCAGGCCATCATCCATGTCCGGATATCGTCCGGGCATTGCGGGGAGAGCATGGATCTCATGAGACTGTCTCTGACGGTGCCGTCCTCGTCCTGTGCCAACGAGTTGCATAGAGTCATTGCGCCGTCAGGTGTGAACAGCGCTCCGGTCGCCGCCTTTTCAGCATCGCCCCATTGTTCGTTGAGCGTGAGGCACGGAGGCTCGTCGACCAGGATCAGCCGGGAAAACCGGTCCGGGCCGAACAGGTCCAGATGAGCCCAGATCACTGCGCAGCCCATCGAATGGCCCAGGACCGTCACGTCCCGCAGCTCTCGGTCGACCAGGAATTCCCGCAGATCGGCGGCCAGCCTGTGGACCCGATAGCCATGATCGGGCCGATCGGAAAATCCATGGCCGCGATGATCGTACGCGATGACCCTGTGTGTTTCGGACAGTGCGTTGAGCTGATGGGAAAACTGCTCTGAGGTCTGGCACCAGCCGTGCACGAGCAACAGCGGGCTGCCTGTGCCACGTTCGACATAGTGGAGGCCAACACCGTCCGAGGTCGCGAATTTCCCCTGTATCATTCGTGATCAACTCCTGTCGCGTGGCCGGCTGCGCCGCTGGATCGTCGATATGTTCCAGTCAACCGGCAATGATTCGCAATACTTCGCGTCGCTTGGCGGACGCTCTGCACAGTAATAAGCTTGGTGTGCAAAGACGAGGCTCTATCGGCTTGTTATATCGGCTGCGTTGCCGTTACCAGCACGCGGAAGGAGAATCAGAATGAATAGCGAAAGAGTAGACGTTTTCCACGGTTGGGAGGCGATTCAGCGCAAGTACGGTTACACGCAGGCCATTCGTGCGGGAAATACCGTCTATGTGTCGGGGACCGCCAGCCTCGATGAGGAGTTCGGCCTGTTGCATCCAGGCGACCTTCCGGCGCAGATGCGTGTGATCTATGCCCGAATCGGTGAAGTGCTGCAGCGCTTTTCGCTCAACTTCAATCACATCGTCCGGGAAACGATGTTTGTGACGGACCTCGGGGCACTCATGCCGGCAATGGACTATCGCAAGAGCATCTACGGAAATGGTCCCTTTCCGACATCCACGACCGTAGAGGTGGCGCGGCTTTTCGTCCCCGGGATGCTCATCGAGATTGAAACGACGGCATACATCCCATGATCGAGTTTCGATCGAGTTTGGATGTGCTCGCAGCCCCGGCGAGCATCATGGTGCGTTCCATCTCTTCACGAAGGATATCCAGGACGCGACCAACCCCTGATTCGCCCGCTGCTGCCAGACCGTAGAGATAGGGCCGGCCGATCGAACAGGCAGTTGCCCCCAGCGCCAACGCGGTTACGATGTCGGAGCCGCGTCTGATTCCGCCATCGCAAATAATCTCCGCCTTGCCTTGAATCACGTCTGCATGTTGGACGATGAGATCGACCGGTGCCGGCGCGACGCCGAGCTGGCGTCCCCCATGGTTTGACAGGATGATGGCGGTCGCACCTCGGTTGATCGCGCGGAGGGAATCGTCTGGTGCCATGACTCCCTTGATTGCGAGCGGGCCGCCCCACAACTGCGCCAATTGCTCCAGGTCGCGCCAACTGATGAAGGGATCGAACTGATCCTCGATATACCGGAAGAGGGATATCGGACCGTTGGCCAGACCATCCACCCGGTGGGCGACGTTGGCAAAGTTGAAACGACTCCCGTTCAGGGCACCCAGGGCCCAACGGGGGTGGGCGGCAAAGCTGAGCAGGCTTTTCAAGCTGAGGCGCGGGGGTAGGCTGAGGCCGTTTGCCCTGTCTCGCTCGCGATTGCCTGCAACCGGTGTATCGACCGTGAGGACCAGCGCGTCGTAGCGGCTTTCACGAGCCCGCTCGACGAATTCCCTCGTCAAGCCGCGATCCTTGAAGACGTATATCTGGAAGAATTTTGGACCCACGCTTGCCTGCGCAAGCTGCTCGATCGATGTCGTGCCCATGGCTGAAAGGCAATATCCAAGACCCCGTTTCGCAGCTGCTTTTGCCACGGCCAGCTCAGCGTCGTCGTGAAACATGCGGGTCAGTCCGGTGGGACCCAGAATGAGCGGAAGAGACAGGGTGGTTCCAAGGACGCGTGTTCCGAGCTGAACAGCCTGCGAGATATTGAGAGCTCGTGGAAGAAGAGCGTAGTTGCGAAATGAAGAACAGTTCCGGTCGAGGGCGATCTCGTCGTCAGCCCCCCCATCCAGGTAGTCAAAGATTGGACGCGGAATCTTACGCTTCGCCGCTCTACGGGCATCCGCGACATTCCGCCAGGACTGAACAGACAAGGTTGCCACTCCAGATCAGAAGGAACGCGCTACTCCGATTATTTCCTATCGTATAGCTAGCCTGAACCTATGGTAAGCTCTGTTGTACCTATCGTAAAGGTCTGATAGCCTGTTACGAGTGGAGTAGGGGAGCGGCCGCCCAAAGCCACGCCCGCATAGCCGGTGAGGAAAGTTGCCATGAGCCCCATGACTGCGTCCCTGACCATAGAAGGCAAAACGTCACGACTCGAGCGCGACGACGGAGCGGTTGGCGCGCTCGACATGTTTGGTCCCGGTCTCGTGATCGCGAATCGTTGTGACACAGCTACGGTTCATCGTCTGCTTGATCAAGCGAATGAAGACGTCGTCATTTTGGCGATACTGAGCCAGCCGCAAGGCACCCAGCTGGTTCTAGCTGTTGCCAACATAGTTCGCGCGATCGACAGGGCCGCCGAGTTCACGCGCCGCGGGATCGTGCTGTGCGCCGCTTCCCGCACTTGGCTCGAAGAGGAATTCGGAGACGCCCTTTCAATGCGCGATGAGTTGCTGCGCAAAAGCAGGTCGTATTTTCTTGATGCCGATACCACGCGTCTCGCTAATGACATCATGCGCTCTCCGATGAAGGGTCGGGTAGGGGCGCTCTATCAAAACGCGAAGTGTCG
>Ga0137412_10004500_pt1 | contig 11128 bp, 12 predicted proteins | sample CZODoug2_1_16fun_FD_122160 | JGI IMG/M metagenome (GOLD analysis project Ga0137412, IMG submission 122160) | Vadose zone soil fungal communities from Angelo Coast Range Reserve, California, USA - CZODoug2_1_16fungal (Hybrid Assembly) | ecosystem: Environmental > Terrestrial > Soil > Vadose zone... | reverse complement strand
CGGTAAACATCGTCCGGCACGACATCTTCCGTATCAGGATTTCGCTTAGTCCGGTAAGTGCGTTAATCAGTTACTGGTTTTGTAAGGTGCTGGGAAACCCAATTCTGAACTCCCAAGTAGCCTCTTGCTTCAATTGACAGGCGTGTTATGTATATTGGACTCCAGGTTCAGTTGAGAGGCGGTGCGCGAACCTTGTGCTGGAGCCTTGTGGAAACACACGAACCTGCATCCCAAGATGTCGCCGCTTCTTAGAATCAATATTGCAGGCGATTTTAGCCTGTTCCACTCATGAAGCGTCTCACCCGCCGATAAGCTCCTATTCTTCTGAAGCTCACCCCTGAACAGCCGGTGGCTTCAGCATTTGCTTGACAGGCATATTAATAACCAGATAGATTCCCGCCGAGTCTGTCGCGCGCTGCCGCTGTACAAGTCGAACGTAGGGCGTCCCGCAAGATGTTCGCAAAACATGTGACTGAAAACGGCCGCTAGAGCCAATCTTTGGGGAGTCAAACGATGCATTTTATCCGCGGATCTCTGCTTGTTGCGCTGGCTACAGGGGTTTGGGGCCACTCCGTTGCTCAGGAATCTACACCGAGCTCATCGAGCACCCAGATCGAAGAGATAGTGGTGACAGCTCAGCGGCGCACCGAACGAGCCCAAGACGTTCCCATCTCGGTCGACACGATCGATGCCACTACGCTTACCGATGCGCACATTACGAGTGCCCTTGATCTCTCGCAGGTGGTGCCTGCGGTCAACATCCAATATGGGACTGGAACGTATACTCCATTCATCCGTGGCATCGGTAATCCGATAGCAGTCGCGGGCAATGAGGCGAGCGTATCCACTTATGTGGACGGGTTCTATGTCGCGCGGGTCTTTGCTGACTTCCTTCCCCTGGAGGACGTTGAACAGATCGAAGTGTTGAAGGGCCCGCAGGGCACCTTATTCGGGCGCAATTCGACCGGAGGCCTCATTAATTTGATCACGCGGACGCCGGAACGGGATCCGACAATAGAAGGCAGCGTCGGGTACGGTAACTACAACACCACAACAGGCAAGATATACGCGTCAGTCCCGCTGGGATCATCGTCGGCGATCAGTCTTTCCGCTTTTGGTGAAGCGCAAGGCGATGCATGGGGGCGCAATGTCACGACTGGACAGGACGTGGGGCGCGGGGATAAGTATCGCCTGCGCGCGAAATTCGTAAGTTCCCCCACCGATACGATGAATCTCACGTTCTCGGCGGGATATATTCATGCGCAAAGCAATTTTACTCCTGCCGGCGGCCCCGCAATTGGTACGACTACCGGTAATCCTCCTGGATTTCCCCCGATGATGTATACGCCGCTCAGTTTTTTTGATACTCGCGGCAACGAGAACCCGGAGACGCGCGCGAAGTCATTTGACGCGTCTTTGCGCTTAGACCAGAAGCTCGGAGAGTTGAGCTTGGTCAGTCTTACCGGTTACCGAAACAGCCGAATCTTCGTTTTCAACGACTATGACTACACGCCTATTAACTTTTTCAACGCCACTCTCCCCGATAAGGAAAAGCAGGTCTCACAGGAACTGCAACTCCTGTCTGCGCCAGGATCGCGTTTCAATTGGATAGCGGGGTTGTACTACCTCCATCTCGAATCGGCTTACGATGGGGCTGCGTTCAGCGGGTTGGAGTTCGGCGGCATCGATGCGATACTCTACGGCGCGCAAAAGACTGATTCTTACTCGGGATATGTTCAGGGAACATACGAAATCGTTCCCAAACTAAAGCTCACTCTCGGCGGGCGTTACACGAGCGACGACGTCTCGGGCTCTGGGCGCACCGATATCACCGGCCCGGGTAGTTCCCCTCTTTCCGCCGGTCCCCTCATCGTTACGGGCGCAACCACAGACGTATACAGGACGTTCAATAAGTTCACCTATCGCGCTGCGCTGGACTATAGCGTCCAAGAAGATGTCCTGCTTTACGCATCAGTAAGCCGCGGATTCAAGTCCGGAGTCATCACCACCCTCCCAATCAATCCCGAGCCCGCGCTTCCCGAGGTGGTTGAAGCCTACGAACTTGGAATCAAATCCGAAATTCTCGATCGCAAACTGCGATTGAACGCGGCGATCTTTCAAAGTGATATTACCGATCCTCAAGTACAGCGCATCGTGGCGGCGACCAACGAGGTCGTGAACGCTCAGGGCGCACGCTCGCGCGGGATAGAGGCGGAATTGGAAGCCGCTGTGGCGCCTGGTTTACAGGTCCGAGCGTCAAGCACTTTTCTCGATGCCAAATACACGAACTTTCAGGATGCACCCTTCACCACGGGAACGAATCAGCTCGTTAACGGCGCCGTGCCGGGATGCAGCGCCCCAGCAACGGGAAATACAGACCCGGCAAATGGCGGCAACGTCGGGTACTGCCCTGGCAATGCCAGCGGTAACAGGATGTCGCGCGCACCCAGGGTTACCGCGAGCCTCGGCGTAAATTGGTCCATGCCGATCGGAGACAAGTTCAAACTCCGGCTTGCGCCCAGTCTTTCTTACAACAGTGGCTTCTATTGGGATCCAGACAACCGCACTCGACAGCCGTCATTTTCCATTTTGAATTTTACCGCTACGCTCGCGACGGCTGACAATCGTTGGGCACTCCGCGCTTGGGCATCGAATCTCACGAACAAACACTACTATGCCTACGTAGCTGAACAAGGAGACCAAACGGGTAATACGGCCGTCCCAGCGGCTCCTCGTCTCGTCGGTGCGGCAATTGACTTCAAGTTCTAGCCGCTGCCGGTTTGTTCCATCGCCGACACCCACGCGACGACTGCGCCGAAGTGCGAGATGCCGACATGTCAGGGTTCCCTGCTCGCTAGACATCTCGCCCGGAGGATTGTGGCCGCGATTTGCAGGACCTCCTTGTAAGGAATTTACACATTTGTTAATTTGTGAAGAAAGTTTGAAACTATTCTAGCTTGAGCGCAAGAAGCTCCAGCGAGTTTTGGGGGAATAAGAGTCCATGCCAATCTCAATGCTTGCCGACCGGCGCGCGCTCGTGACCGGCGCCGCGGATGGAATAGGCCACGCGATAACTGAGCTGTTTACCGCGGAGGGCGCCGAAGTTGTTGCCGTGGATATCAACTCAGACCGGCTTGGCTCCGCCTTCCGGAGTAATCCCCGGGTCCATTCTTTCATCCAGGACATTTCTGCGCCTGAGGCAGCCGGGCGGCTTGTCGATGAGGCAAGAACCAAACTCGGTGGTCTGGACATTTTGGTCAACAATGCCGGGACGCCGGGGGAATTTAAGAGCCTGACTGAGAGTTCCGATCAAACATGGGACAAAGTCATGAGTCTTAACTTGCGGGCGGCCTTTAGGCTAATTCGCGCCGCTCTCCCGTTGCTGCGCCAAAGCCGACATGGACGCATCATCAACACGTCCTCAGTGTGCGGTCAGATGGGCATAACTTTCCTTTCCGCTTACTGCGCCTCGAAAGCAGGTTTGGTGGGGCTCACGAGATCCGTCGCGGTTGAACTGGGGGCCGAGGGCATTACCGCTAACTGCATCCTCCCGGGAAACACCGTCACCGGACTCACGCGCGGAGTATTTCCAAATGCCGAAACGGAGGAAGGCAAGCGCTTCATTGCTCGCACATCCGTGATCCCGCGCTACGGACAACCAGAAGATCTCGCGGGTGCCGCGCTCTATTTGGCGTCTGATCTCGCGTCTTATGTGACCGGTCAGAGCATCGTTGTCGATGGCGGGCTGACGATACGCATTCCAAATGCTCTAGATTGATTATTAAGGCAGCCCAGGGGTTGCCGGCACCGAACGCGAGGAGGAAAGCGATGAACTACGCCGATGCGGACGAACCCACCAAGGCTGCGATGATACAACGGGTAATTGACCGGCAGGAGATCACCGACGTGCTAATGCGCTACAGCCGCGGTGTCGACAGAATCGATATAGAGACACTCGCGAAATGCTACTGGGAAGACGCCTTGGAAGATCACGGCATCTATGTGGGATCGGTCAAGGAGTTCCTTGAGTTTATACCTCAGTGGGAACGCGATCAGGATACGACGCACGTCATGGGCACGATCATCATCGACTTTGATAGTACGATCGTTGCGCGAACGGAAACCTACATACGTTCCTTCTACAACATGCCAAACGGCGCGCACGAGATGCCGCGCAGCGATCTTCCCGAAGGCGGCCGGCAGGAACTAGAGGTTGGCGGCCGCTACCTCGACCGCTTCGAGAAACGCGGCAGCGAATGGCGCATCGCCCATCGCACCCTCGTTATCGATTGGAATCGGCTGACGCCGGCATCATCGTGTTGGGACACGCCTATGTATAGGAAGGTAAGGCATCGTGGGCTCAAGCATCCGATAGATCCCCTCTATACGGTATTGCTTAAGGGAAGAGGTAGGGCTTGAAATCCAGCGAATATGGGCGCCGCGGTGAGTGAAGCCAAAAATCTACGGGTGGTTCTGCGATCCAGACCACCGGGCCTTCCAACGCTCGACAACTTTGGCTTGGTCGAAGACGCCATTCCCGAACCGGCGCCTGGCGAAGTTCTTCTGAGGACACGGTGGCTTTCGATCGAGCCGTACATGCTTCTCGGAATGAAGGGCGCTGCGCCTCACAGTCCCAAACGCGGGCGCGACCGGCTCTCAAGTCTCGCCAACCAGTACTTAGGAGGCGTTCAGGTCGGCGCCACCATGTACGGACCTACCATTTCGGAGGTTGTCGCATCCCGCAATGATCAATTTGCCGAAGGTGATGTGGTGGTAGCCTACTCTGGCTGGCAAAGTTTTGCGGTCGATGACGGCGCTACGCTGCTCAAGATCGACAAAGACCGCCTTCCGCTTACGGCATGGCTCGGAGTTCTCGGCATCCCCGGATTTACCGCGTACGTGGGTATGAAGCGGATCGCGCAGGTAAAACCCGGCGACACCGTCGTCGTCTCGGCAGCGCTCGGACCGGTAGGTTCATTGGTCGGCCAAATGGCGCGCATCGCCGGCGCCAGGGCAGTAGGTATTGCCAGCGGTGCTGAAAAATGCCGCATTCTCGTAGAGGAACTTCATTTCGACGCTGCGGTTGATCGTCTTGCGCCTAATTTGCCGGGCGCCCTGGCAAGCGTCTGTCCTGGCGGAATCGATGTGTACTTTGAGAACGCCGGAGGGGCGGTCTGGTGGGCCGTCTTTCCGCTGCTCAAGGAGTTCGCGCGCGTACCTGTTTGCGGCCTGGCCGGCAAATACTCAGGGATAGAGAGGGACGCCGGGGGAGACCGAACCATGGAGGTGCTTGAGCGCATTTTGTTGTTTCGCATGAGAATCGAAGGGATCTTCGTGTTTGATCACACAGCGTTGGAAGCCGAGTTCAGACGTGACGTCTCGGCTTGGGTCGCCGACGGTCGCGTACAATTCCGTGAAGACATCGTCGACGCTCTCGATGCGGCTCCCGGGGCGCTTATCGGCGTGCTTAACGGGCGCAACAAGGGCAAGCTGCTGGTTCGCGTGACCCCATAAATCCAGCCCGGTGCGCAAAAAAAGGCAAACATGAACGACATCACTCTCCGCGTCGATCGGCTTATCGCCGTGGCAACGGCCGAGCGCCTCCGCTACGACGCTGCGCTGTTCAGCGACATCTGGAAGGGCGGAGAGGGCCGCTACGAACAATTCGCCGCACTCTATGGCTCGACTGGCTCATGGGACGACGGCGACGGAGAAGGCGGTTTGAGTGGGCAGCATGCCATCGCCGAGAAGCTGGCCAGATTGCCGGCGGAATATGGGTTACGCATAGGGCTTCATTTGGTAGGGACGCCGCGCATCATTGTAAGCGGGTCGCGCGTGACAGCAGAGTGGCCAATGATTTGTGCCGTGCAATCGCTCGATTCCAATCGCTTGGGATTTGCCGGCGGACGATACGATGAGAGATATGAATACGACGGTGTGCAGTTCAGAATCGCGGCCAATGTCACGATGGCGGCTTTCATGCCGGAGCAGGAGAAGGCAGAATGAGCAACGTTGAAGAGAATGTACAGTGGCTGGAGGATTTGGCCTCTATCAAGAAACTCAAGGCTGACTATTGTTTCTTTGCAGATATATGGAAAGGTCCAGACGATCGCGGTGAACGGTTTGGCGCGCTTTTTACCCAAGATGCACAGTGGACCGGCGCCGGGCGGACCTGTACCGGTCCCGCAAATATTGCAGCAGAACTTAAGACCTTCCCAGAGGCCTTGGGGATTGAAACCGCCTTGCATTTTGCCGTCAATCCACGGATCGACATCCATGGGGATACCGCCTCGGGCACTTGGCATTTCCTTCTGTCGTTGATCTTGAAGGGGCGTCGAGAGACCCACTGGATGTGCGGAATGTATCTCGAGGAATATCGACGCACACCGGACGGTTGGAAATTCGCTCGCGTGACAGCGGAGACAGCGATTGCCCCCGACTTTGGGCAGTCATAGCGTGGGAGTTCTGCAAGGGAAAGTCGCCATGATCACCGGCGGGACCACCGGCATCGGTTTTGCGATTGCACGCCGGCTAGCGGAAGAGGCTGCCGATGTCGCGCTGGTTTCCGAACGATCCGCAGAGGAAATTGACCAGGCAGCTCAGGCAATAAAGGCTCTCTCTACTGCTGCGCAACGAGTTGCTGGTTATCGTTGCGACGTGCGCCATCGCGCTGACACCAAATCGATCGCAGAAGAGGTCATCGATCAGTTTGGCCGCATCGATATTCTTATCAATAACGCCGGTGTCTACACGCTAGACGCCCAGTGTGAGGCAGAGGAATCCGCATTTAAGACCATGGTCGACGTCAATGTTCATGGCACATACAACATGATCCTCGCGGTATTGCCCGCAATGAAGAGAAAAGTGAGCGGCTGTATAGTCAACATATCGTCCGCCGCCGCAGTCCGGGGCGCCGGCGGTCATGCCTGTTACGGCGCGACCAAAGCCGCCATTCTGGCGATCACTCACGCACTGCCGCAGGAACTAAAAGGCATGGGAATTCGAGTGACGGCCATTGGTCCGGGCGCCGTGCGCACGGATATGACGGCGGCGGTTCACACGCCACAGTCCGTCCTGATGGAGCAGACGCGGGCCAGTGTGGGCGCGCTGTATCCGTCGCCTGACCCCAGTGGCGAATTTATTCTAGATCCGGTGAACATAGCCAACATCGCATTCTGGCTATGCACCGATCAGTCGTGGGGCGTCAACGGCACTATGATTCTCGCGGATCACGGACTCTCCAATTCCTGGTCGGCATTACCGGCCGGAATCAAGTCCATTACTTAGGCTGTCAATTGCGCGTTGAATGAAACGACCAATGGCTTGCTGCGTGTAGGACTGTCGCGATTCACGGCTCGCTCACCGCAAGAGCGACGACATCGGCACACGGATGACCAGGCGAAGTGTTGCAAGCAGCGTAAGTCTGGGACGTGCAAGCCAGGCTTCGACCTGGAAGCTTCGAGCCGTGCCGCGCAGACACCATTCGCAGAAGTGCTCACAGTTATTGGTCAACAGCCGATAGCGGTCCTCCCCTACTCGGGATCGTGCTCGGCAGACGACCTCTCGAACGCCGAAATCGGATGGCGCGTCCGATCTCACCCAGACGCGCTGCCGGCGCGCGAAATGAGCGAAAGGAACCTCTTCCACCGGTCCTCCGCGCAGACCGTGCGCGAACCCCGAATAGTGAACGACCTTGCGAGCACCGGCGTAGATGCCGTGATGCAGGTAACCACGCCGAGGCGTGACAAGGTGCGAACCCAACGGGGGCTCTTGGTCCCCGACCAGAAGCCAGTCGCCTCTGAGCTGCCGGCCGAATGGCACACGCTCACACCCTGAGAAACGAACGTCGTGGTTCTCTCCTCGCCGGAACAGACGCATGGCAGCGTCACCGCAGCCTACGTGGACGCGCTCATAGCGCGCTCCCGACCGGGGCGTAGGCGGCGCACTCGCGCACGCTGTGATAGAGGGCTTGTGTCTTGGCGTTGGGCGGTATGCCGAGGAAGCGCGTCAACAACTCGCGACAACGCCTGTACGCCTGCAGCGCCTCGCCGTGATCTCCGAGCTGCTGGTGGCAGAGCATCAAGCCCCGATACAGACCCTCGTTGAGCGAGTCGAGCTCGATCCCGGATCGATACAAGGTCGCAGCATCCTCCCAACGGCGCGCGCGTTCGCACTCACGCGCAGCATCGCGGATGGCGCGCAGCCAACGATCACGCAACTCCTGGCGCGCCTGCAAGACCCAGGGCCTTTCGGTCTCGTGCTGGAGAAAATGCCCTTGATAGAGGAGCCGCAGACGGCCGATCCTCTCGATACCATTGGCCTCCGGATCGTGTGGACGCTGCAGCTCCTCCTCGAACTCCCACATGTCGACCCACAATTGATCGCGGTTCAGGCTGACCTTGCCGCCCTCCATGAGTACCGCGTCGCGTGCACCGAGCAGTTGGCGCAGCCGATAAAGTGCGCTTTCGAGCGCGTGGTACGCGGCATCGCCCTCAGAATCCGGCCACAACGCATCGATCAGTACGCTCGCACCCACTTCGATTCCGCCAAGCGCGATCAGGGCCTGCAGCAGCTCCTGCGGCTTGCGTAAGCGTGGCGGGATGGTGATAGGGATGTCCCCCTTTGTTAAGCGAAAGCGCCCCAACACATGGACCCTGAATCGTTTGGGAAATACGTTTGCAGTTGCGCTTGTCATACTTAAGGCCCTGTCCGCTGGTTGCTAACGCTTGTCGTCTTGGAGTGCATCGTGGAACCAGTTGCCACCACCGCGCAGCCCCAATTCGAGTGCTGATGCGGCCATTTCGGAATGACTGATGGCCTCTGTTGAGCGGCGAATGGGCTTCTTTGGGGCCAAGGAATACCCACTTAAGGGTGTGGGAACTCACTCATCTTTAGGAGGCGAGTCCTGGCTCTTTCGATCGCGAATCTCGAGTCGCCTCCAACCAAAGAGGCGTGCATCGATAGACCACGCACCCGGCCCGATCAGTGCCAGGGCGGCGCCCAGGGTTGCCAGCATAATCCAGCGCCACGGATGTCCCGACGAGAAGACATTCCACAGCGCCTCGGCCGCCACCAGCGTTCCTACCACCGGCGTCCATAGCCCCGCGAGCAGGAGTATCCCTAAACCGATCGAGAGCGCCTGAAATACGACTGCTCCCAGCGGTGGCCCGGCCAGCAGCCCCAAGACCCCTTGAACGGCCATCGCCATTCCGGCCGATAGGCGCATGAGCAAGAGTCCGACGCCGGGCCGGCCGTGGGCAAAGGTGGAGAATAGTCGACGCACAACCCCACAAGGTTATGGGCTACCGCTCCACGCAGAGACCCCCAAAAGGGTGATTCCAAAGACTCTTTCGAGCGATCAGAACTCGATGATCCCTCGCTTGAGTCCGATCATGGCGGCGTGGGTTCGGTCCTTGGCGCCCAGTTTGGACAGGATGTTCCGGACTTGGCCCTTCACCGTGTCCTCGCTGGTCGAGAGCTGCGCCGCGATCTCTTTGTTGGCATTCCCCTCGGCGATAAGACGCAAGACACGGACTTCCGTTGGGGTCAGCGCATCGTCGGTGGCATGTTCGGCGAGCTGGAAGGAGACCTCGGCGGACATGGATTTTTTACCGGCGTGCACGGCCCGAATGGTGGCGAGGAGTTCCTTGTGCAAACTATCCTTGAGCAGATACGCCCGCGCTCCGGCTTTAAGCGCCCGCAGCGCTTGCACGTCCCCGGCATAGGTGGTCAAAACGATGATCCGAGCCTCCGGAAACTCGCCGCGAATCGCAATGATCGCATCGAGTCCATTCATCTCCGGCATCTGTAAATCCATCAGCGTGATATCCGGACGATGCCGATGAAACTGCTGAATGGCGTCACGCCCATTCGCGGCTTCCGCCATCAGATTCATATCGGCTTGAGTTGCGACGAGGCCCGCCACACCTTGGCGGATGAGGGGATGATCATCGACCGATAGAATCCGAATCGGCTCAGGGTTGCTGCTCACGACTTGCTCCGCACGCTTTTCCGCGAAAACTTCTCAGCAAACCACGAACGGCGTGGAGATGCGGCGTTAGCGTAGGCCGCCGGAATGATCAGCTCGGCAAGCTGCGCGACCAGACGGTAGTCAGCGGCGTTGAAAAACAGCGGCCGGTACGAGCCCGTCGCCACGGGCGCCAGGTCGGCGGCTCCGGCGAAGGCCCAATTGCGGAAGCCGGGGAACGTCGCCGCTACGGAGGCGATGCCGAGCAGGCGGATGACTTCACGGCGTGCAACGGTCTGTCCGGCCAAGGGTGCTCCGCCTGTTCATGGTCTAAGATACAACCGGCCGTTTGTAGCATCGGCGCGGCGGAAGTGTCAAACGACACAATGCAGCTGCTACATTTGCGGCCGCATGCCGCCTACCGTGCGGCGTCGAGGTGCAGGCCATGAAGTTTGATCGACGTGGACACGGCGCACTGCTCCTCGCGCTGGCTGCGTGTGCCGCGCTCGCCGCCGGCACTGCGGCAGGCGTGGACCTGCAATCCGGAGCGCTGCGGCTACAGGTGAGCGCGATCGCCGATGACATCCTGCGCGTGCGGATCGCGCCGGCTGGCGATTTTCCGGAGGACGCCTCCTGGGTGGTGAGCGCGGAGCTGCGCCACGCCAGGGTCAGCGTGCGTCCGTGGTCCAAGCCCGACGCCGAAGGTTTCGACACCGCGCAGTTGTCCGTGCGCGTCGAGCGCTCGCCGCTGCGGCTGATCGTATCCGACCTGGCCGGTCAGGTGATATCGGCCGACGCGCCGGAGCGCGCGGTCGAAACTCAGGGCGCGGCCTTTGCGTTGCGCAAGCAGCTGGCGCCAGACCAGCACTTCTTCGGTCTGGGCGACAAGGCCGGGCCGCTCGATCGGCGCGGCCAGGCCTTCGTCAACTGGAACACCGACGCCTACATGTACCAGGAATCCACGGATCCGCTCTATAAGAGCGTGCCCTTCTTCATTGCCACGGGCGTGACGGGTGCCAGCTACGGCATTTTCCTCGACAACACCTGGCGCAGCTGGTTCGATTTCGGCAAGCAGGATCCGGACACGCTGGCCTTTGGCGCCGCGGGCGGCCCGATCGACTACTACCTGATCTATGGGCCCGAGCTGCGGCAGGTGGTCGA
>Ga0137412_10004498_pt1 | contig 11129 bp, 7 predicted proteins | sample CZODoug2_1_16fun_FD_122160 | JGI IMG/M metagenome (GOLD analysis project Ga0137412, IMG submission 122160) | Vadose zone soil fungal communities from Angelo Coast Range Reserve, California, USA - CZODoug2_1_16fungal (Hybrid Assembly) | ecosystem: Environmental > Terrestrial > Soil > Vadose zone... | reverse complement strand
TCCCCGGTCCCAGCCCCGTTCCCGATCGCATCCTGCGCGCGATCAGTCTGCCGACCATCGACCACCGCGGCCCGGAATTCGGCGCGCTGGGGCGTAAGGTGCTCGATGGCATTGCCAGGGTGTTCCGGACCCGGCACCCGGTGATGATCTACCCGGCATCCGGCACCGGCGCCTGGGAAGCGGCCCTGTCCAACACGATGAGCCCTGGCGACCACGTGTTGATGTATGAGACGGGTCACTTCGCCGCGCTGTGGCGAAAACTGGCCCAGCGGCTGGGGCTGTCGACCGAGTTTCTGGCCTGGAGCGGCAGTGACGAGCAGCTGCCCACTGCGCCGAGCTGGCGCCGCGGGGTGCAAGCGGACCTGGTCGAGCAGCGCCTGCGCCACGACAGCCAGCACACGATCAAGGCCGTGTGCGTGGTGCACAACGAAACCTCGACCGGGGTGACCTCGGACATCGCGGCCGTGCGCCGCGCGATCGACGCGGCCGGGCACCCGGCGCTGCTGATGGTGGACACCATATCGGGACTCGCCATCGCCGAGTACCGACACGATGAATGGGGCGTCGACGTGTCGGTCAGCGGATCGCAGAAGGGCTTGATGCTGCCTCCTGGCATCAGCTTCAACGCGCTGTCGCCGCGCGCGCTCGAGGCCATGAAGACAGCGAAGTTGCCGCGCTCGTTCTGGGCGTGGGACGAGATCCTCGAGCTGAACAAGGACGGCTACTGGCCATACACGCCCAGCACCAACCTGCTGTACGGACTTTCGGAGTCGCTCGACATGCTGCTGGAGGAAGGCCTGGACCAGGTCTTCGCGCGTCACCGTCGCTGGGCGGCAGGCGTGCGCGCGGCGGTCAACGCCTGGGGCCTGCCCATTCAATGTGCCGACCCGGCCGCGTATTCGCCGGTGCTGACCGGGGTTATCATGCCGACGGGGGTGGACGCCGATGCGATTCGCGCTCTGATCTACGAGCGATTCGACCTGTCGCTCGGCACCGGCCTGGGCAAACTCAAGGGTCGCGTGTTCCGTATCGGCCATCTGGGCGACAGCAACGATCTGACCTTGCTCGCGACGCTGGCCGGCTGCGAGATGGGCCTGAAGCTGTCGGGCTTGCAGCTCGCCGCCAGCGGCGTGCAGGCGGCCATGGACCACTTCGCCAGCCACGCCGCCCCTTCCGTGCTCAAGAGGGCAGCCTGATCAGAGCGACGCAGACCGCTGTCCGGAGGAGATGAGGCATGAAGCTGTTTCGCGCGAGCACCGTGGTACTGGCCCTGCTGTGCCTGATGTACTTCATAACCTACCTCGACCGGGTCAACGTCAGTACCGCCGCGGACGGATTCGCCAAGGAGTTCAGCCTCAACAAGACCCAAATCGGCCTGGTCTTTTCGGGGTTCGCCTATCCCTACCTGGTGTTTCAGATCATCGGCGGCTGGGTCAGCGACCGCTTCGGCGCGCGCCGCACGCTGCTGGTCTGCGGCACCATCTGGGCGGCCGCGACCGCCATCACCGGAATGGCCGGCGGCCTGGTCTCGCTGCTGGTTGCGCGGGTGCTGCTTGGCCTGGGTGAGGGCGCGACCTTCCCGGCGGCCACGTGCGCCATGGCGCGCTGGGTTGCAAAGGAAAAGCGCGGATTTGCGCAAGGCATCACGCACGCCGCGGCGCGCGTCGGCAATTTCGCAGCGCCTTCGGTCATCGCAGCGATCATGCTTGCCAACGGCTGGCGCGCTTCTTTCTATGTCTGTTCCGTCATCAGCTTTGCATGGGTTGGCCTGTGGGCCGTGACCTTTACCGAGCACCCCACGGAACACCCGCGCATCACCGCGGACGAGCTCGCTGTGTTGCCCGAGCCAAAACCCAGGAGCGAGGTTCCATGGCGCCGGCTGTTCCAGCGCATGATGCCCGTGACGATCGTGTATTTTTGCTACGGGTGGACCCTGTGGCTGTATCTGAGCTGGATTCCGCAGTATTTCCTGCACAGCCACGGCCTGGATCTGAAGAAGTCGGCGCTGTTTTCCTCGAGCGTGTTCCTGGCCGGCGTCATCGGCGACTGGCTCGGGGGCATTGCCACGGACGGCCTGTACCAGCGCACCGGCAGCCTGCAGCGTGCCCGCAGCGCGATGGTGGCCGTGTGCATGCTGCTCACGCTGCTGTCGCTGGTGCCGCTGCTGTTCACGCACGACCTCTATATCTGTGTGACTTGCTTGAGCGCGGGGTTCTTCTTTGCCGAGATGACGATCGGCCCGATGTGGGCGATTCCGATGGACATCGCACCGGAGTTTGCCGGCACCGCCAGCGGCATGATGAACACCGGCTCGGCGCTGGCCGCCATCATCAGCCCGGTGGTTGGCGGAATGCTGATCGACAAGTTCGGCAACTGGGAACTGCCCTTCGTCGGCAGCATGATCCTGATGGGCCTCGGAGTTGTGCTGGCATTTCGCATGCGGCCAGAGAGCAAGTTCGAAGAGGCGGCGGTCTAAATGGACGTTGCCGCAAGCGCACAGGCGCGGGGCGAGGCTGCGATTCGATGAGCGATCCAGGCGACGGCGCGCAAGACCTGGCCCGGCTATTGAGCGAGGCCTTCGCTTCCGGCGTCACGCTGCGACACGCCCCGGCAAACCTGATCCCCGAGGCGCCGGATGGCGCTTACCGGATCCAGGAACGACTGCTGCAGCTTCGCGGCCAGCGCACCGGGGGCTGGAAGGTCGGCGCCAAATCCGAGGCCGGACCGATCCAGGCAGCGCCGCTGCCCGCCGACGGCATACACGCGAGCCCGGCGCGGCTGGATCGAGCTGCCTTCTGCCCGGTCGGACTGGAGCTGGAGATCGCGTTTCGCTTTGGACGCGCGTTCGCGCCGTCGCGACAAGCCTATTCCAGCGATGAGGTGGTCGGCAGCCTGGCGTCGTTCTGCGCTGCCATCGAGGTGGTTTCAAGCCGCTTTGCGGCTTGGCCCGAGGTCGACAAGTTGCTGCAGCTGGCGGACCTGCAGAATCACGGTGCCATGGCCACCGGCGGATTCATCGATTACGACAGCGACTTCCCGTTCCGATCGCCCTCGTTGCAGTTCCGTTTCAACGGGGACGAGATTGCAACCAGCAGGTCCAATCCCGCGGGCGATCCCCGAACACTGCTCACGTGGGCCGTGAATCACTGCACAACGCGGGGCAAACGGTTCGAGGAAGGCACTATCGTCACCACTGGCTCGTACACGGGCATCCATTTTGTGCACCAAGCGGGCACCGCCGAAGGCCGGATCGCGGGCCTTCCAAGCGTGTGCCTGAACCTCGATTGACTCCGCATCGCGCCACCCGATGAGCGACGACGGCAAGGCCTGTCCGGTCTGCGGCGAAACGATCAAGGCGGCCGCCATCAAGTGCCGTTTCTGCAATACCGATCTGGCCGCTTTCGCCGCGCTGAGCGAGACCGAGGTCGAAAAACCGTTGTTCATCGGCCACCCGGCCGTCATCCACAGCGCCTGGCAGTGGATCGCGGTGGCGCTGACGCTCGGCATCGCCCTGGTGCCCTACTGGCTCAAAAGCCTCGCTACCACCTACGAGCTGACCTCGCAGCGTGTCAGGATCGAGCGCGGCCTGGTGTCGACGATCAAGGACAGCATCGAGCTGTTCCGCATCGATCACTTCGACCTGCACAAGCCGCTGGGAATGAGGCTCGCGGGCTACTGCCTGCTGCATCTGCGCTCATCGGACCCGAGCTTTGAAACCGTGATCCTGTACGGGATCCCGGATCTGGAACAGCTTGCCGATACGCTGCGGGAGTGTTCACTGCGCGAGCGTACCCGACGCCGCGTGAGCGCTTTCGTGCAGGCGTGACGGCGCATGCGGCGTGGCTCCGCCACCCAGAAGAAAGAATCGGCGATGTGTTCCCAGGATTTGCGCCCCCTCATCGTCCGGTCAAGGTGATCATGCGTAGGCGAATTCGGCCGAACACACGGTCGACTGCGCGCGCAGATCATCGATCAGGCGATCCTCGCCGCGCACGCGCCAGGCATCGGGCAGCGGGATCTCGACCGCGGCCGCTCCGTTCGAATACGCGACCACAACCCGGCAGCCAGCCGGCGCGAAACGCGTGTCGGCGCCTGCATCCGGCCCGTTGTCGGCGGCTCCAATCGCTGCGCCGCCCGCTCCGTTGCTGGCTCCGATGTTGGCTCGGTAGGCGGACAGTACGCCCTTGATGGCACTGGCATCCTGGCTGCTGCGCACCTCGATGCGCAGCGCGGCGCGGGCTCCGGCGCGCGCCTGCACCAGATCCATCAGATCGTCAGCCGACACCGTCAGCCGCTGGGCGAACTCGTCGAAACGGGCCCGACCGGTCACGAACAGCAGCGCGTCTTCCTTGAGCAGCGCGCGCCGGCGCTCGAACAGCTCGGCAAACACCGCCACTTCCAGTTGCGCGGTGCCGTCATCGATCAGCACCGCGCACATGCGGCCGCGCCGGGTATTCTGCTGGCGCACCGACACCACGATGCCGCACACGCGCAGGCTCTCGCGGGTCTGCTTCAGATCCGCGAGCCGGGTGGGGGCGATGCGCCGCGCCTCCTGCTCGAATTCGGTGAACAGGTGGCCGCTGAAGTAAAAGCCCAGCGCCACCTTCTCATTGGCCAGCCGCTCGCGCTCGGACCAGGGCCGCGCCGGCACCAGTTCGAATTCGGGCGACCCGAGCTCGCGCGTCGAGGCGAACAGGTTGACCTGCCCGGCGCTGGCCGCTGCCTGCTCGGCCATCTCGATCGCGCGGCCCACGGAGGCCAGCAACGAGGCGCGGTTCCGGTCGATCGCATCCAGGCAGCCGGCCCGCACCAGGGCCTCCAGTGCGCGCCGATTCACGATGTGCCGATCGACCCGCACGCACAGATCGAACAGGTCCTTGAAAGCACCGGCCTGCCGCACGCCGACGATGTGTTCGATGAGCGCTGTGCCGGTGCCCTTGATGGCGCCCAACCCGTAGCGGATCGTGCCCTGGTCCACCGGCTCGAAGCGCCGCAGTCCCGATCCGAGATCAGGCGCCAGAACGGTCAACCCGTTGGCGCGCGCATCGGCGATCAGGTCATGGACCTTGTCGGTGTCGTCCATCACGGTCGACAGGTTGGCCGCCGCGAACGCCGCCGGATGGTGGGCTTTGAAGTACGCGGTCTGGTAGGCCACCAGCGCGTAGGCCGCCGCGTGCGACTTGTTGAATCCGTATCCTGCGAATTTTTCCATCAGGTCGAACATTTCCGCGGCCAGGTTCTCGCGCACCTGGTTGGCCTGCGCACCGGCCACGAAAATGGAGCGTTGCTTGGCCATCTCCTCGGGCTTTTTCTTGCCCATCGCGCGCCGCAGCAGGTCGGCCGACCCGAGCGAGTAGCCGCCGATCACCTGCGCGATCTGCATCACCTGCTCCTGGTACACCATGATCCCGTACGTGGGGCCCAGGATCGGCTCCATGCGCGGATCCAGGTACTGGGGCCGCTTGCCATGCTTGCGTTCGCAGAACTCCGGGATCAGCTCCATCGGCCCCGGCCGGTACAACGCGACCAACGCGATCAGGTCGTCGAACCGGTCGGGTCGGGCCCGCTTGAGCAGGTCGCGCATGCCGCGCGATTCGAACTGGAACACCGCGGTCGTGTTGGCGCGCCGGAAGATCTCGAAGGTCGCCGCATCGTCCAGGGCAATCGAGTCCAGCGACACCGTGGTGCCTGGCGAGATCGTGCGTGCGTAACGCAGCGCCAGATCCAGGATGGTGAGCGTGGTCAGGCCGAGAAAATCGAACTTGACCAGGCCGATCGCCTCCACGTCGTCCTTGTCGAACTGGCTCATCGCGGCCTCGGTGCCGAGCGCACAGTAGAGCGGACAAAAGTCGGTCAGACGGCCCGGAGCGATCAGCACCCCGCCCGCATGCATCCCGACGTTGCGCACCAGGCCCTCGAGCGGGCGCGCCAGTTCGACGATCTCGCCGGCTTCCTCGTCGGCGGCGACCGCCTCGGCAAAGGCAGGCTCGTCGCGCAACGCGCGGTCCAGCGTCCACGGATCGGTCGGATTGTGCGGAATCAGCTTGGACAGCCGGTCGCATTTCGAATACGGCAAATCCAGCACGCGCCCGACGTCGCGCACCACCGCCTTCGCACCGAGCGTTCCGAACGTGGCAATCTGCGCAACTGCCTGCGCGCCGTACTTGTGCTTGACGTACTCGATCACCCGATCCCTGCCGTCCTGGCAAAAGTCGATGTCGAAGTCCGGCATCGACACGCGCTCGGGATTCAGGAACCGCTCGAACAGCAGGTCGTACTGCAACGGATCCAGGTCGGTGATGCCCAGTGCGTACGCCACCAGGGATCCGGCACCCGAGCCGCGTCCCGGTCCGACCGGAACGCCGCTGTCCTTGGCCCAGTTGATGAAATCGGCCACGATCAGGAAGTACCCCGAAAATCCCATCTTGGCGATGGTCGACAGTTCCTGTTCCAGACGCGCCCGGTATTGCGGGCGGCGCCGTTCGCGCTCGGCGGCATCGGGGAACAGGCGCTCGAGGCGACGTTGCAGTCCTGCCAGAGACAGATCGTGGCAAAACTGGTCCAGCGAAACGCCGGCCGGGGTCGGAAAATCCGGCAGGCGCGGCCGGCCCAGCTCCAGCGTCAGGTTGCAGCGCTTGGCAATCTCGATCGAATTGGCCAGCGCGGCCGGTACATCGGCAAACAACTCGGCCATCTGGGCCTGGGTCTTGAAGTATTGCTGCTGCGAGAAGCGGCGCGGGCGGCGCGCATCGGCCAGCGTGAAGCCCTCGGCGATGCAGACCCTGGCCTCGTGCGCCCGAAAATCGCTGGGTGCGATGAACTGCACCGGGTGGGTGGCCACCACCGGAAGCCCCAGCTCGCTCGCCAGCACCAGTGCGGCCCGACAATAACCGTCGTCGCCGTCGCGCCCGGCCCGCTGCAACTCCAGGTAAAAGCGCCCCGGAAACAGGTTCGCCAGGCGCCGCGCGGCCGCCTGGGCCGCGAGTTTTTGCCCGGAGCACAGCAGCACACCGACCTCACCCGCAGGCCCGCCCGACAGCGCGATCAGCCCGGACGAAAGCGCGGCCGGGGCCGTCTCGCGCAGCCAGTCGATCCGTATCTCACCACGGTCCCGATGCCGGTTCTGGAGCCAGGCGCGCGACAGCAGCTCGCACAGGTTCAGGTACCCGCCGCGATCCTGGACCAGCAGCAGCAGGCGAAACGGGCTGTCGCGGTCGACCTCGTTACTCACCCACACATCGCAGCCGAGGATCGGCTTGACCCCACGCCGGCGAGCGGCCGTGTAAAAGCGAACCGCGCCGAACAGGTTGCACAGATCGGTCAGGGCCAGCGCGCCCTGCTGGTCGGCGGCCGCCGTGTGCACGGCCTCGTCGATGCGCACCAGGCCATCGACCACCGAGAACTCCGAGTGCAGGCGCAGATGGACGAACGGGTGGCTCATGCGGGTCATTCTATCGAGGCCGCCGACCAGCGGTGAGCCTGCGAAACCATTCGTCGGACGTTATCTGATAGGTGGCCATATCCCGTTCGTACCAGCTTTCGATTCCTCGATACCGCATGTCAAGCCGTTTCATCAACGCAGCAGATGCAGCATTTTCAGGGTGGCACACGGCAAGCAACAACGTGGCCTTTAGGTTCTGAAATGCAAAATCAGCCATGGCGACGGACGCCTCATAGGCCAGGCCTTGATGCCACCTGTCGCGCCGCAATCTCCACCCGATTTCCAGAGGATATGCGGGGCTTGGTTCCGATTCGTTCTTCCGAAGATGTTGGATGCAGCCTGCCCCAACGATGTCTCCGGTTGTTAGCTCGACGAAGGTCCACCAGGAAAACCCCCACTTGCCCCAGCGCGTCTTGACCCGCTCGACCGCTGCTATCGTTTGCTCTCGCGTCTCGGCTCGACCAGGGATGTACCGCATCACCTCTGGGTCGGAGTCAATCGCATTCAGCCCGTCGACATGCGCATGATCGAATGGCTCGAGTCGAAGCCGCGCAGTCGTAAGAATGGTCATAATCCGTCCTGACCTCGTGGCATGAGCAGGCAGTCGCGATACCGCGGTCCATAGCGGATGACTTTACCGGCGCCACCAACACCGACGTCGGTTTGTGTGCCCGCAATACAATGCGATGTGTGGTGGATAGTAGTCCGCCGATGCGTACCGAAATCATCGCGCCTTGACGATTACTGAAGAACAACTGCGCCGCTACGCGGTGGCCCGCTCGCTGTTCCGGCCGACGACGCTCAGTCGAGCTATCGGCAGACTCGGTTTCGTCCAGGCGGACCCGATCCGGGCGCCGGCCCGTGCCCAGGACCTCATGCTGCGCCATCGAGTGACAGGCTATCGGGCGGGCGACCTCGAGCGACGCTATCCGCGCCTCGCCCTGGAGGAGGATTTCCTGGTTAGCTATGGGATCCTGCCGCGCGCACACAGCGCATTGATGCATCCGCGGACACCGCGACGTTCATGGGGGGCTCCGCGGCGAAAGCAGGCCGAGGCCGTGCTGGCGTTTGTCCGCGCGCGCGGTGCCGCGCATCCTCGCGAGGTCGATGCGCACTTCGCGCACGGCAAAGTGACCAATTGGTTCGGCGGGTCGTCGAACGCCAGCACGAAATTGCTCGAGGAAATGCATTATCGCGGGTGGCTGCGCGTATTGCGCCGGGACGGCGGCACCCGCGTGTACACCGTGCGCGACACCGAGGCACCGAGGCCGGACGACGTGACGGCCGATTCGAGAATGGACGCACTCGTCGATCTCGTGGTTCACCAGTATGCCCCGCTACCGGCGGGCGGCCTGGGTCGCCTGTCGAGTCTGCTGTGCCTGGGCACGCCGCAGTGGACGGGGCGCAGAGCCGCGGCGCTGGCGCGCGCCAAGCAGCGACTTGGACACGCGCGGGTCGGCGGCATGGAGTGGTACTGGCCGGCCACAGAAAATCCAGCCTCGCGCCGCTGGTGCCCCGATGAGAGCGTGCGTCTGCTCACGCCTTTCGACCCGATCGTCTACGACCGCCGGCGCTTCGAGATATTTTGGGGATGGCCCTATCGCTTCGAGGCGTACACGCCGGCGCCGAAACGCAAACTGGGTTACTACGCACTGCCGTTGCTGTGGCACGACCGCGTAGTCGGCTGGGGAAATCTCACCGTCGTCGCCGGCGCGCTGTGCTGCTCATTCGGCTACAGCGGTCGCGGCGAGCCCTCGGATGCGGCGTTTCGCACGGGACTTGAGGCCGAGCTGGTACGGGTGCACGCCTTCCTCGGATTGGAGCGCCGATGAGCAACTCTGCGCATTCGTGCCGCGCCCTTGCCTTAAAATCGTCGCACCACTCGAAGCATTGCTGGATTCCACACTTGGCCCGGAGCATCCACCCGACATGAAGATCGATCTGAGCGGCAAGAGCGCGCTGGTGACCGGTTCGACCGCCGGCATCGGGCGGGCGATCGCAAGCGGCCTGGCATCGGCCGGAGCCCGCGTCGTCATCAACGGGCGGCGCCAGGCGAGCGTCGAGACCGCCCTGCAGCAACTGCGCGCTGAGCTGCCGGCCGCCAGCTTCAAGGCGGTTGCCGCCGACGTCTCAACCGCGCTGGGTTGCCGCGCACTGGCCGAGGCGGCCGGAGCAGTCGACATCCTGGTGAACAACGCGGGCATTTTCGAACCCAAGGAGTTCCTGCAGATCGCCGACGAGGACTGGACGCGCTTTTTCGAAACCAACGTGATGTCCGGCGTGCGGCTGTCGCGCGCGTTGCTGCCCGGCATGCTGAAGCGGAACTGGGGCCGCATCGTGTTCATCTCCTCCGAATCCGCGCTGCACATTCCAAAGGAGATGATCCACTACGGCCTGACCAAGACCGCCCAGCTCGCCCTGTCGCGCGGTCTGGCGGAGCTGACCGCAGGCACCGCGGTCACGGTGAACAGCGTGCTGCCGGGTCCGACCCGCTCCGATGGAGTCGAGGACTTCCTGCAAGCGATGGCACGTCAGACAGGCACCAGCGCCGAGCAGATCGCCTCGGACTTCGTCAAGCAGCACCGATCCACCTCGCTGCTGCAGCGCTTTGCCAGCGTCGAGGAAGTGGCCAACATGGTCGTGTACGTCTGTTCGCCGCAGGCCTCGGCCACCAACGGGTCCGCGCTGCGCGTGGAGGGCGGAATCGTGCGGACCATCGCCTAGCGCAGATTCAGCCCGGGCGCACGCCGATCAGCCATTCGTGCAGGTAGTGGGCGAACGCGAACCAGGCGGCCACGCCGACCACCCACGCGATCAGATCGCGGCCGAACGAGCCTGGCGGACGCTGCACGCCGGCGGCCCGGTCGCGGCGGCGCGCCACCACGAACACCGCCACGGCCCAGCCAAGAAAGGAGCCAAACAACAGCACGTCGGCCAGGCTCCCGTTCGAGAGCAGGTGGGCGAACGCCCAGGTCTTGATCGACAACGTCATCGGGTGGCCGATCGACGACTTGATGCGCGTACCGGGCACGTAGGCGGCGGCGAACAGCACAAACGCGAGCAGCACCAGCAGCGCGGTGATGGCCTGAGTCCAGTGCGGCGGAGACCACAGCTGCGGCGAGTTCACGCGCGCCATCGAGTAGCCCCAGATCAACAAGGCCAGGCCGGCGACCGAGGCCACCGAGTACCCGATCTTCCAGCCCACTTCCCCGAGCGCGGCCCGCTGCCTCAGGCGCCACGGCTCGGCGAACACCCGTACCGAGTGCACCCCCAGAAACACGATTAAACCTACGATGAGCACCGCCATTTTTTGTCCCTTTGGATGGCCCGGGCGGCCCGAAGTATGACGCCTGTTCCCGGGATCGGAAACCAGGCAGCTCGGGCGTATCAAACGCTTTGACCGGCCATCGCGAGCGAGCTGTCGCGTGCGCGACCTGATGCAGTGCAGTCCCAACCCGCGGTTGATCCTGCGGCGGTCCTTCTTGACCATGGTCGCCTGCGCCTTCGTGGCCTGCAGCGGCAATGGGTCGTCGGGTTCCGCCCCGGCCGGCGGCAGTCCGACGCCGCCCGGCCCGCAGCCAGCGGATGTGCTGACCTGGCACAACGATGCGGCCAGGACCGGTCAGTACCTGGTCGAGACGGCCCTGACCCCCGCCACGGTCAACACGGCGAACTTCGGGCGCAAGGC
>Ga0137412_10004497_pt1 | contig 11132 bp, 13 predicted proteins | sample CZODoug2_1_16fun_FD_122160 | JGI IMG/M metagenome (GOLD analysis project Ga0137412, IMG submission 122160) | Vadose zone soil fungal communities from Angelo Coast Range Reserve, California, USA - CZODoug2_1_16fungal (Hybrid Assembly) | ecosystem: Environmental > Terrestrial > Soil > Vadose zone... | reverse complement strand
TGCTCCGGGTCGTGACGCGCCGATGGCCGACAGTACCGTCCGCGAAGGGCTCTGAACGGCCAGAAGCGGGCATCGCCGGTACTGAAATGATCGCCGCGAAGCGGCCCTTCGCGGCCTGCGGTAAACTTACGCCGACGTTGGGACTCTGCGAGGCTAGGGACACGCCACTCGGATCAGAATGTTTGTTGCATGGAAGGCTCCAATGAAATTCATACGTCGCCTTAAGAAGAACCGAGCTATCAAGAGCTACGTCAGGAAACTTCCGGGGCTGCTCGCCAAAGACTACGGGCGCTCCGCACACTACAGGCCATTGCAGATCAAGCGAACAATCGAGCGTGCGGGCTTGGACCCGATATATTCTTGCTACGCCATAGCAATGTTCTCTGGTCGTGAGGACTTTATTCAATTTCACAATGACGTTGGTGAGACCTGCGACTACGACGCAATGCGTGCAGAGGTTGCGCACGGTCATTTTTCGGGCGATGTGAACTTCGATGTTGGCGATATCGTGAATTTGTATTCCGAGCACGGCTCGGATGCTTCGCACTTGGGCTCTCATGATTCAGGCGGTGGACATGGCCACAGCGGAGATTGAGAGGCGGGTGGCCCAGCAACGCACGCGAAATGCTGAATGGTTTTGAAATTGCAAAATTCTAGCAAGCGCTTTCGGGTGGTCGTACGAGCGGTCCGCTTCCGGGAAGGACATCCGGCAATGTCGGCTCACTTCCGGTCGGTCGGGTTGCACACATGCGGACCAGGGAGCAGCCGTTCGTGGCGTGCAGTAAAGTACAGAGTGTTGCATAGGCTTGGACGGATTACCTTGATGCGCATTCCGCGGCAATTCATGGCTCGCACTCCCGAGGAGCAGTCCTGGCTCCAGAAAAATACCTGGTGCGAGCGATGCGCGCGCCCTGACCTTGGGATGAAGGAGCGCTTTGAGTACGAGGAAGACAAGACCATCTACATCGAGGGAAGTGCGTCGTATGCGGATCGACGGTGCGATCTAGCGTCGAGTTCCGCGACGTGACTTGATGCTGAGTTTCGCCCGTACGAATCGCCATCCTAGGATCTTTTTTTTAGCGACCGCCGTCGGTCCACAAAGCGGACCATGGCCAGAGGCCGGAGCGGGTCGCGAAGCGACAGTTGGTGAGTGCGTTGGGATCGACGCTCGCTGAGCGGCTCAACTCCAGCCAGTGACCGTCCCGAGATGACAGCCGCGAAGCCGCCATTCGTCTACTCTATTGCCGCAGCATCAATGGGAGACAAATGACATGACACAAATCACTGAACTCCAGTGCGCTTGCGGCCAAGTCCGTTTCACGGTCGATCGCGGGCCCATGCTCAGCGTCGAATGCTGTTGTTCAAGTTGCCGCACCACCGGTGGCGTGATGGAAAAGTTGCCCGGCGCTCCGCGAATTGTGGGACCAAACGGCGCCACCCACTTGGTTCTCTATCGCAAGGATCGTATCCACTTTACAAAGGGCACCGCACTGCTGAAAGAATACCGACTCAAACCCGAGTCACCCACGCGGCGTATCGTCGCCAATTGCTGTAACACCCCCATTTGCCTCGACTTCACAAAAGGGCACTGGCTCAGTCTATATAGCTGCCTATGGCCCGCTCATACGCTGCCACCAATTCAAATGCGCACGATGACGAGTGATGCTCTTGAAGGAACGATCCTTTCCGAGGAGGTCCCCAATCACAAACGCTATGCGTTGTCGTTCTTTGCCAAGCTTCTGAGTGCGTGGGCTGCGATGGGCTTCAAAATACCGAAAGTCTTCGTCAACGGAACGCTCCAAGTCTGACGTGGACGATAAAGACCGCCAATTGAGGCGAAGGGCGAAGTTGTGCGGGACTTTGGGGAGGGGGTGCGGCCGCTTCGTGAGGATCGAGGGTTACGCTCCTGACGGCCCCGATGGCCTCGCCTTCGTTGCCATTGCGATTCCATTCACGTGACGCGCCGATAGCCGACGTTACCGTCTACGACAGGCTCCGCCCGGCCATTTTGCGACAGTCGACCGCCAAAACTGCTCCATGAGTCCACTAGCCCCGGGTACCCATTCCATGGCTACCCGGGCGACGCATGCGTCCCACCCGCGTCCGCCGCGCTCAACGCGGTCGGACGGCCGCGTAGTCTCCAAACTGAGACATTCCTACACTGCGAACCGGACTTCGTGTGATCGAGGCCATGGACGGCGACAAACCCCTAAGAGATTATGTCGCTTATCAGGATTTACCTTAAGTCGCTGTGGGCCGTTTACCTTTGGAGTTGGTGATGAAGATCGCAATATGTAGCATCTGGAATACCTTGCTGTTCGGGCTATCGAGTGCGTTGATGCTGGCGGATGAGCCGGTGCAATCGACGGCCGTGATCACGCTATTCGCGATCGGCGAACTCGGAGCCACGGGATTGCTGTGTTCTCTCATCGTGCGTCAATATCACCGAACATCGATGGCCGATTGGGTCATGGCGGCGGTCGCAGGTTATACGCTCAGCCACCTTGGCATTCTCACGGCCATGTATTTCGGCGTTGTCAGGGGCTCAGTTGCCAACGCTCACGCTCAGGGCGCGCACCTATGGATGGAGCTTACGCTGCGGGTCGGCCTCGTCGTGGTGCTCACCTCTACCGCATTCGCGCTGATGAAGCCCGTCATCCGCAAGTTCAACCTGTCGCTGCTGCGAAAATTCACGGCGCCCGCCGCGGATTACGTCATCTAACGAAACTTCGTGGAGCGGCGTGCCGGCTTGCAAGCGGCACGGCGCGATCAGCAGTCTAATTGGGTTAGCTCTCGAAGAATCCCATCTTCACACCGGCCAACTGAACCACGTCGTTGTCGTAGGACGACTCCCGACCCGGAATCGCCAGTTGCGAACGTCCGCCTGCCCACTACTCCGGCAAGTTCATTTTGTGCTGGAGCGCCGTGAAACGGGGATCGTGTTCGATGTTCCTGAACAAGGGATCGTGCAGCATTGAAAGCAACCCGTCATCGTGCTGTTCGTAGGCTTGCTCCAGCCAATACATCGCGCGTTCGGCGTTGTTGCGCGACGCATAGACATAAGATATTTGGTACCCCATGCCAAGACCCCACTGTTTCTCGGCGAGGGCAAGTTCTCGGTCCGCATCAGCGCGCCGCCCGAGAGCATCCAGCGCCAGCGGCAGACCCGCTTGACGATAAGGTGGGATGTCGCGGTTGAACTCATTCAATGCCGCCTCCGGCCTTCCTAGTGCGAGTAGAACTAGTCCATAGCGAAAATGAAAGGCGGGCGAGCTTGGATACAAGGCGAGCAGCTGCCGGTAGGCATTCTCGGCGTCCTCGAGCTTTCCGATCCGGTGACTGGCTTTGCCGAGTTCAAAATTGGCGGTGCCCAGAGGATCCTGTGTCGTCGCCAGCCGCGCCAGATCAATCGCCTGCTGAAGTCGCCCGACTGTAATGGCCCACGTCGCCGCGAGTTGCGTCACGCGGGCGTTGCGCGGATCGAGTTCGCGCGCTTGGTTGATCTCTTTCTCTGCCGCGGCCCAATCCCAATCCACGTAAAGACGGACGCGAGCCGCCGCAAGGTGGGTCTCCGGGAGATTGGGACCGAATTTCAACGCGCGATCGGCCGCCTCGTGGGAACCGGTGACGACGATCTTTGCAATAGATTGCCAGGTGGTCGCGGCCTGGGGCGAACCCGGCTTGGGTGCGACGTCCATTATGGATGCGGCATGGCTGTTGGCCCTTCCGGTCTTGGGCCCGAGGGTGTTTGCCGAATCAAACACCGTATCCCAATCCACCGTATCGTCGGTATAGTTCTCCGCCAGAGCGGCCCAGGCGAGAGCAAACTGTGGGTCGAGCTTCAGCGCTTGCCGCAGATATCCGTATGAAAGGATAGTATCGCCTGCTGAATCCCGCCTCGCGAGTGATACCGCTTGCAGGTACAGGCTGTAAGCTTCGCTGTTCGCCGTCGGCGCTGCGTGGGGAGCTTCAGTCTGGAGAAGCGATATCTTAAGAGCCTTGACCACTTCCCCCGCGATGTCATCCTGCACTTTGAAGATATCATTGACATTCCGATCGTACGTTTCGGACCATAAGTGATACCCGTTGTCCGCCCGAATCAACTGTGCGGTAACCCGAAGGTGGTTGCCGGATCGTCTAACGCTGCCCTCCAGGACGTGCGCTACTAGCAGTTTGTGCGCAATGGTCTGAATGTCCTCCGACTTGCCCTTGAAGTAGAACGATGATGTCCGCGCCGGCACGTGCAAATCCGGAATTTTCGTCAATAGATCGATGAGTTCTTCGGAAAGACCGTCGGAAAAATATTCCTGGTCTTTCTTCTCGCTCATATCAGTGAACGGCAGAACAGCGATCGAGTTCTCCGCGATCGCCGCAGCCGACGGTGCCACGGGAGGTACTGCCGGCGTCACTGCGGCGCTGGATGGATGAGTCTCTGACCGCCTCGATAGCCAAAGCTTATCGACGACGATATATCCGACGACGATGGCGATCGCTGCAGCGACAATTATCTTTGGGAAGCGCGATTTTGGTTTGCCTGGCGGCCTGGCCCCCGCTGACATCGCACGACGTACGGCAGGAGCGACGCCCGCCGCAGTTGCTGCAAGACCGCGAATTGCATCGATAAGCTTGGCGTATGCCGCCTGCATGTTTCCCGGTTGCGCCTCCACCCACTGGGATTCGCTGAGAAAATACTCGAGTGCCGGGGTCAGCGGCGCCGCATCGATTCGCAATGCAATGATGGGGCGTTTCTTGGACGAGGCGCGCTCGATCTCCTTGCCGACATGCGAGGAATCAATGGAGTTTTCCGAGAGCACCAATATGAAGACCCTGGCACCACTGATGGCCCGAACAATGGCATCGGCGTAAAGGGCTCCGGCCGTGACATCGCGCGGCGCGATCCAGCACTTCACGTCGGCCCTCTCCAACGCCTCGACCAGGGCAGTCGCGACAGCCGCGTCGTGAGACGCGTAGCTGATAAATGCATCGGGCATGCCAGCATGGTCGCTGGCAGCCGTCGGGCTATCGGCTGTTCTCTGAGGAGGTTCTGGATAGGCGGCCATTCATCGGCTCTTTGCTAGCGTACCCATAGCCTACCCTAAGCTGTGAACTGCCGCTTTTCCGCCGCGATTTCATCTGCTCGAGTGTCTCAAACTGGCCGTTCTGAGCCTGTCGCACCGGATCAGGGCTCCAATGAGTCCTCTCGACCCCTTGTCGCACTTGATGACCGTCGGGTGTAGGGAGGAACCGCAGTTCCTCAATCTCCGGGTCCCAAGGTCGCGAGGCAACGCGCCGTCATGGCTAGCGCGGTCCATTGGCACTTCGAAGTTGTCTGGCGCGATCAGCGCTGATCAGGAGCGTCGGCAGGTGTGAAGTAAAGTACCTTCTCTTTCGTGGCGATGTATATGTGCAGTTTTGTTAGTACGTTTCGCCCAAGTTGCAACGGATGAATCCCGAAGCAGCCATCGTATGCCGCCGCGCCGGATCGGCTACCAAGATGGCAATAGTCATTTCGCGGCCGGTCGATCAGTGTGATGTGTGCGTTAATGATTTGGATTCCTTCCCCACTCAGTTTCATCGCGCGGTAATGGCGAGAGGTCCGTTCAGATTCAGGTAATTCCACAGTGTTTGAGCCAAAGCAGTAACGTCGCTGTCCATTTATTGGTTGGCTCCTCCAGGCGGGATCATTCCGAGCAATATACCTATGTCCGCTACCCCGCAAGCAATTTGAGTCACTGAGGGGCCGGTTTTGGGCGTTCTGAGACGAGCGCCGGCTCGGCGATTGCGGAGTGGCGTACCCCCGGGTCGTGCGAATCGAGACCGTACCGACGATTTATGGCTGTCGTATGATCTGCGATGGGCGTAGGTAATGCCCTGCGTGCGGAGAGCAACGATGTCAGTGAGCCCCTCGGACAAAATTTTCATTTCGGCGGACTCGCTGTTGCGCGACTCGATGGAACTCGGTCTGCAAGTCGTCCGCAGCGGTTTGAGACCGACATTTCTGGTTGGGATATGGCGCGGCGGCGCGCCGATCGGCATCGCGGTCCAAGAGATCCTCGAGTACAACGGTATCGAGTGCGACCACGTTTCGATCAGAACGTCATCGTACACCGGGATCGACCGGCAGAGCCGCACTGTTCGCGTGCACGCCGTGGACTATCTGGTCTCGTCGCTCAATGCCGATGATCAATTGTTGCTGATCGACGACGTGTTCGACTCCGGGCGCAGCCTCGAAGCGGTCATCGCCGAGCTGCGCCGGCGCTGCCGCCGAAATCTGCCGGAACAGATTCGGGTCGCGACGGTTTACTACAAGCCTGCCCGCAATCGCAGCAGTTTGACGCCGGACTTCTATGTTCGGGCGACCGATCAATGGCTCGTGTTTCCGCACGAGATCCATGGCCTCACGCGCGAGGAGATTCTTGCGAACAAACCCGTGGATGAGACCTTCTTTACGGCGCGCACCGATCGTCGTTAGGGCATAGGGTCAGGATGCGCGCTGTTCGTAAGCGTTCAGGCGTTCGGGATATACGCCGCGCCGGGCGAGCTTGAAATTCCAGTTTGGATTGGACAACGGTCAATGTCTGGGTGCTCGTCGGCTGAGCAGGTCCACCGTCAGGGCTTCGAACTTCGCCAAGTCGATGTCGAGCACCACGTGCACCGGTCGCTCACCCAGGCCGGGACCTTCGCCCACCGACCAGCTCAGCGTGTCGCCGTAGCCCGCCGTGAAACTGGTGTCGACATCGACCAACAGTTGCTTGTCGACGGTCACGATCGACGGATCCAGCCAGGCGGCGACGGCGAGTTCGTCCCACATGGGGAAAGACTGACCGAACTTGTCTATGTAGGCGGCGAAAGGCGCATTGCCTCGGCCTATGCGCTTGCGCATGTCGGGCGTGAAAAGAGTTTTCGTCGTCGGATCGATGGGCACTTGGGTGATCTTGCGCCAGGGTTCGTGCAGCACCATCGACGCCGCTTCCGGGTCCCAGCGCATATTGAATTCGCGGCGCGGGGCGTTCGCGTACTCCGCGCCAAAGGCATTGTTGGACGGCCTGGGGTTGAAACTACCGCCCATGAAAACCAATTCCTTGGCGAGGCTGCTGACCTCAGGGTCCAACCGCACTGCGAGCGCTAGGTTGGTCAGGGGACCCGCGGCGATGATGGTCACTTGGCCCGGATAGCGCCGCAATTCGCGAATCAGGAAATTGGCGGCAGTATCGGCCGATGCTTTGATGTGCGGGGCGCCGGCCGGCGACGGCGGAACGAAGTAGGGGTCGGAAGGATGTGGAGTGCGCCGAGCGACGCCCTGCACCGGCCAGGTCTCCATCCACGCACCCTTGTAAATGAGCTTGCCGTACAGACGCTCCCACGCAATGGTTCGCGCCGCCGAGTTCACGAGGGGCAACACTGCGCCGGGAATGACCGGTACGTCGGTACGTTCGGCGATTTCGAGCAGCCTTAGCGTGTGATCGACCTCCTCGTCGCGCCAGCCATCGCCGCTGACGATGGTGATGCCGAGCACCTCGACATCGCTTGCCTGCAGCAGCAGCAATATTGCCTGCAAGTTGGAGCCCGCCGGGCCAAATGCGTCCTGATCGATGACGACCATGCGCCGCTGGCTCTCGGGCTTGGCGTTTGCAGCATGACCGGCCGACCACGGGGCGCAAAGCGCCAGCGCGACTGCGATGACAGAAATCCAGGCTGCGATGGCGGCAAACGCGGCGCGTCGGACTTCGGGGCGTAGGACTTGGGCGTGTCGGATTTTGGCGCGGTGGATTTTCATGAGTCCTCGGTCGAAGCTCAGAGCGGCGATGAATTCGAATCATATCGCGGTGCGCTCGCGGCTGCGGGGAGGGGGCGGCAGATTTTCATTGCGCTCCTCCCATAACTTCATTATTGTAGAAGATATGAGGAAGCGCGAATACCTGGGACAGTTGGAACTCATGGTTCTGCTGGCGGTGATTCGCCCGGCCAAGGATGCCTATGGCGTACTCATCTCGCGTGAAATCGCGGCCAAGAGCGGGCGTGAGGTAGCGCTCGCGAGCGTTTATGCCGCACTCGAGCGGCTCGAGAAAAAGAGATTCGTGGTTGCCACGCTCGGCGAACCGACGGCGGAGCGGGGCGGCCGGGCGCGCACCTATTTCAAACCGACCGCGGCGGGCCTTAGGGAAGCGCGCGACGCGCACGACACACTGCTGCGGCTTTCGAGCGGCCTGCCGGAGTTGGAAGGCGACACCATATGATCGAAATGATCGAACGGACACCGCCGAGATTGGCATCGTGGCTCCTGAATCACACTTTCGTCTCCACCCTCGTCGTGTTGCTTGCGGCGTCGTCGATCGGCTTTCTGCTGTCGATCCGGGGCGGCAGGCGAAGGCAGGGACACGGGGCGATCAACGCGCTGATGCTGGCGTTCGGGGTGATTGCGCTCGGCGCCGGTACTCTCACCTGGGCGGGCACTCTGCGCGACGCACGCCCGCCGACGTGCATCGGTCCCGGCCATTGACGGGCTGCTGAGTCATGGACCTCGCCGGTATTTTCACTTTGCTGCTGGTCGCGTCCGGCATGATTCTGCTGGCCGATTGGGCGGTCTTCAAGAGGCGCCGCCTGCATGGCGCCGGCGGCGCGCTCCTGCGGGAGCCGCTGCTGGTGCAGTACGCGCGCTCATTCTTTCCGGTCGTCTTGATCGTGCTGCTGCTCCGCGCATTCGTGTTCGAACCGTTTCGAATACCGTCCGCGTCGATGATGCCGGGGCTGGTCGCCGGCGATTTCATTTTCGTCAATAAATTTGACTATGGGCTGCGGCTGCCGCTGCTCAATACGAAAATCGTGCCGATCGGCGCGCCGCAGCGCGGCGATGTCATCGTGTTTCGGCTGCCGTCGGATCCATCCATCCACTTCATCAAGCGGCTGATCGGCTTGCCGGGAGATCACGTCGTGGTCCGGGATAACCGGCTAACGGTCAACGGGGCGTCGATTCCCCTGAAACCCGACGGTGCCTACGCGGGAGATCATGGATTTACGGGCGCCGAGCTCGCGCTCGAACGGTTCGGCACGGCGCAGCACGTTGTCATGCTGGCGCCCAATCGTGACGCCACCGATTTCGACGCAGTCGTGCCCCCGGGCCACTATTTCTTCATGGGGGACAATCGCAATGACAGCGAGGACAGCCGCTTCTCGATCGTGGGTTTCGTTCCCGAACGGAACCTCGTGGGCCACGCCGTTCGAATATGGATGAACTGGCAACTGCCCGGTTGGCCGGACTGGCGGCGCATCGGCATGAAGATCCGCTGAGCGCATTGCGGATATCAATGCTCCCAGTGGCCGCTCACGTGCTGCCAACGCGAGCCCGCGGGTTCCCATCGATCGGGAACCCAATGGGCGCCGCGGTGCTCGAATATGAAGCGTCCCGTAACCCAAGAATACGCATGACCATTCCAGTCCCAATAGCCGGGCGCCCAGACGTAGCCGTCGCGCGGCGCGGGAGCTCGTTCCTCCCGCGGCGGCGGGGGTGCGGCATCGGCATCGACGCCGGCTCCGGCGGAAGCGGAAGTCCCCATCGCGCCGGCATTGAGGCACAGCGCGATCAATATTGCTTTGCTCATGGCGTTCATTTCCCGTCGCTCCTCTGTAGGGGATGCCCTTGACTACACCGACCTGTGTAAGTAGAACGTCAAGCATGCCGACTGTCAAGCAAAAACTACACAGACCTGTGCAATCATGAGCCGCTGGCCCGCCAAGGAAGCCATGCAGGAGCGGATCCTGGACACGGCCGGCCGGCTGTTCTACGGGCAGGGCATCCGCGCCGTCGGTGTCGATACCATCGCTGCGGAAATCGGCATCAGCAAGCGCACGCTGTACAACTATTTTCCGTCCAAGGACGAGTTGATCGTCGCCTATCTCGCGCGCCACTTCATTCAGGTCAAGCCGTCCGATCGGCCGCTGCTCGAGCAGATTCTTCGATATTTCGATTGGCTCGAGCGCTGGTTCGCCAGCGACACCTTTCGCGGATGTCCTTTCGTCAACGCCATCGCCGAGTTGGGCGACGCAACGCATCCGGGCGCCAAGATGGCCGTGGCCTACAAGGAACAGCGGCGGCTTTGGCTGCGTGATGCGCTGACTCAGTTGAACGTGCCGGATCCCGACGGTTTGGCAACGCAGGTGGCGATATTGGTGGAAGGCGCCATCATTGCGGCACTGGTGCGCGGCGATCCCGCCATGGCCAGCGCCGCCAAGGCGGCGGCCCGGGTTCTGCTGACCGCAGCCGGCGTGCCGGATCCCGACGCGGCCTCTCAGCCCAAGCGGCGCACCGGGCAAACCCGGTCCCGCACTCCGAAGCGCGCGCCGGCGCGCAAGCGGGTGCGCGGAGCTTGACGCGGCCGCTGGCAGTGCGGTGCGGGGCGTTCGGCGACATGGTGCTGTTCACCGCATTGATCCGCGTGCTGCACGCGCGGTTTCGGTCTCCCGTGGACATCGTGACCTCGGGTCCCTGGAGCGAGCCGCTGCTGCGCGGACAACCGGGCGTGGGCGAGATAATGAGCCTGCGCAGCCGCAAGACTCCGTACTGGCTGAGCGCGGATCAGCGGCGCGTCGTGCGGCGCCTGCGGGAGCGCGGCGTGGGTCCGACATGGTTCTGCGACGCCGGCGATGCGGCGCGGCCCTTGCTGGCGCGCGCCGGAATTCCCGAGGAGCTCATCGTCGACGTAAGGGATCACTCACTCTTGCCCGGCGAGCATGCGACGGAGCAATGGCGGCGCCTCGCGCAAATCACGCCGGTTGCGGTCGCCGCGCCTTCCGACGCCGAACTCGCCGCGGTGACGCCGGGGTGCCATCTCGAAGTCAGCGAACGACAGCGCAGTGATCTTGAATCCTGGCTGCGCGCGCGCGGCATCTCAGCGGCTCCACCGATACTGATTCAAATCGGCAACAAGCGCACGATGCGGCGCGGCCTGCGCCGATTGGCTGTCAACAACAAGTACTGGCCGAACGAGAGCTGGGCCGAGGTATTGCGCCATGTGCGCTCGCGGCATCCGGATCGCGCGATCGTGCTGCTGGGCACGGGACCCGAATATGCGCTGAACCAGGAAGTGGCAGCACTGGCCGATGTTGCAGGGCTGTACAACGTCGCCGACGATCTG
>Ga0137412_10004495_pt1 | contig 11133 bp, 19 predicted proteins | sample CZODoug2_1_16fun_FD_122160 | JGI IMG/M metagenome (GOLD analysis project Ga0137412, IMG submission 122160) | Vadose zone soil fungal communities from Angelo Coast Range Reserve, California, USA - CZODoug2_1_16fungal (Hybrid Assembly) | ecosystem: Environmental > Terrestrial > Soil > Vadose zone... | reverse complement strand
TCGAAATCTTCGAACCGGATAGAACAACGCTCGGCACCTGGACTTGGCCGTCGCCAAGTGAATACCATCGCCGCCACGGCACGCCTGCTTAGATTTCCGCAAAAAATGGTTGCCGCAATTCGGCTGGACTATTGCGCGCAGTTGGCCCAACGCTGCCGGTTGGCCAAGTCGGCGCTTACGTCCTTTCTCGGAGGAAATGCGGACTGGGTTGCCTGCTTCGGGCACTTCCGAGTGTGTGTAGGGTTTCGGATGCCGGCCAGCGACAGCGGGCGACATACACGAGTGGCCGGCGTCCGAAAGCCGCCAAGGAAAGAACCCGCGGGGCATCGATCTATGCGGCGATCCCACGGTGCCGATGCCCGGGAGGAAGCGTCGTGATTGAGATGAGGCGAGCGCAGCTGGAGACCGCAAATTCTGTGATGTCTGTCACCGCGGCGCTGACAGCCGGCCTGTAACATTGTCTGCGTCCAATAAAGGGATCAACAGCAATGACCAAGCAAGCATCAGTACCTCCCAGGCGATCTCAGGAGCTTTTGGACGAGGAGCCGTGTCGGGTTGTCGGCGGCAGCCTCGTCATCTACGGGTACGACGGCAAGCCGGTTGCTCGGTACCATTTAGAAGACGCATGGTCGGCGGCCAAGGCCACCTGAGATCCCACCGCGCTGGCCCCCATCCTCGCCGCAGGGGGCCATCTGGCGAAGTCACCGCCGTGGCACAGCGATTCCGGGCGCGCTGCTACGCGGTGGAATTCCCGCCGGAGTAATCTACTAAGAGCGAAGATTTATCAGGCCGACTGCCAGCGTTCGGCGCCCGGACAATCAAGAAGCGAGCGCGGCTCAGCCCGCGCCCCTCAGCCGATCACGTGACCCTCGCTGATCGTCGCAAGTCGCTGCTTAAGAGCTACAATTGTGACCTTGAGATTGTCGCGCCGCGTTGCCAGCGCCATTGCCAAGACCGGATACTTGGCGTCGGCTCGATCGAAAATCCGCGCCCGCTGCTCTTCGGTGGCAATGTCGCACTCGACCATCTGCATAGTGCGATCGAGATCATCCATCAGTGTCCTGATTGTTGAATCTTCTCGTAGGGCGGTTGCACTCGAAATCCCAAAACGACGCTGCATGTTCATTCGCGTGCTCCAAAATGACCCGAATTGGCACACGTTGGATTGTTTACCGGTGCCTATGCCATCGATCGCAAAAAGCTTGCCACCACGGGCGGACGCCGCCTCGCTTCAATGCCGGGCGGCCCAAGCCACGTCGCCATGGATCTGACGGTCCCGCAAATGTCGCAGGATTTGTAAACGTAGGATCAATGCTGCGTTGCCACGGCCGCGGTCCATACGGACGGCCCTGCAGCCAGAATAATCAAACACACCATACCAAGAGTGGATTGTGGCTCCGCAGTCGACGCAATCGAACCTCCCCGACTTCTTCGTGGGGACCTGCGCCTGCGCCACCTCATGGGCCAAGCCGCATTTCGGGCAGGCAAAAATCACTGTTGTCATAGATTCGCAATCTGGCTCGTTCGCAGTGCGTCTTAAGTTTCGGTCCCGCGCCCAGAGACCGATCAATCGATTGCGAGCTTGTGCATTCCGGACAGAGAGGTCCTGAGAATTTCGCGGTAAATTGAGTTGATGATGAACGCCCACATGATCGAACCTCGTTGTTTGACCGAGGCCCATTGATAGCCAGGGTTCGTTTCCGGAGGACTTCGCTAGAAGTGGAAACGGTTTCAGCTCACTGCGGATTGTTTCATCAGGAGCCCGGATTACGAGTCATGCACGCGTCGCATAACACAGCGGCGCAAGCGAATCCTTGCCCCGGCCGGACTCGCTGGCGCGACGTTCCAGCTTACGGGTGCGGCCTTTAGATATCCCGCGTCGTTCCGCCAGCTATGGTCATAATTGGCGCGCAATGCTGGCGGCATACAATGATTGTCCCCCTGAGTGCATGTTGAGCGTTGATGTCGAAGGATGGAAAGGTCACAGCGCTGGTTGCGGCAGCGCTGCTGCTGTCGAACCTCTCGCTTGGCGGGTGCATGACTTCAACTGCTGGCTCATCACTGATGGACGCGCGGGCTGAGGCACCTGCGTTTTCGAAAACAAGCGTTTATCTCCCGGTAGAAGATCTGCCGCCGAAGCGCGAGAAGCCTGCCATGACGGCCGACGAACGGTCGAAGCTCCAGAAAGAACTGATCGCCGCGCGCGATCGCCAGGCGTCTGATGGTAAAGCCAGAGGGGGCGCCGCGCGCCGCCCTCAATCCGTAAAACCCTAAAAAGCGAAAGCCCCCTTGGAGGGCAAGCAGGAGTTGCCAGGAAAGACGGGCTGGGCGAGTCCGCCCGTGCGCTGGAGCCGACCGACCGGCAAAAAGATCGGTGACGCTTGGGGTATCACGGGAAAGGCCTACGTTGACCGAACTATTGCCGCGCTACGGTATAATCCTGCTGGAATACCAAGGGGTTGGCAAGAAGCGCGAGTAAGACGGTTTGGAGGAAATTCATTGGTCGTCATCCTCCCCCGTTATCTGATGACGAGCGGCTGTCACCCTCGCCCGCAATTCCATGAGTTGCATCCACAAGTCTTGCAGGGCGCCCTCGTGGTAGGCGATCTGACGCTTAATATCCGCCAACTGGAGTTCAAGTAGCCGGACTTCATCTTCCGTCGTCATTGGCGCCCCAGATGCCAGAGCCCGTCTGGCCGAAACCTCCGGCAGCGCCACAGCCGCAAGGAAGGGTCAATCTGATGGTTGGCGAACGCGAATTAACAACGGGCCTTCTGGCAAAAGAGGCGAGCTTCCGCCTGAAAATCCGGACTCACCAGCGGGCTTCCCAAGCCAGGAAAACAGGGCAGGGCGCGGGGTTTCGGTTCCGCGCTCACACCGCCGGTGCAGGCCTCAAGCCTGTCGTTTTAACTCGGCGGGTTTTTCTTTTGGCTTTGCCGGGCGCGGCCAGCTTTTGATCCTGCCTCTCATACTGACGTTGAGGCGTGGTCGGCATCGGCCGTAAAAATCTGGCGGCCCATCGCTGTTCGCATCTTCTTTGAAAGTCCAGGGGGATGATACTCATAACAACTCCGGGTTTTCAGCAATTCCAAGCCCTCAATCACCAACAACCTTCTGGGGCCGTGTGGACGCCTATGGGCACAAGTGTGTTCCGAATATGAACCGCAGTTGATTTTTCGCCGGTGTTGAAATCTGATCACACCATGCGGTCGTGCAGGGCCACCTCGCTTCAATGCCGGGCGGCCCACCTTTTTGTCTGCGGCAAGTCATGCGTGCACTGCATAGCGCAGAAGGCCATTTCCTGAGTCTGGGAAGGTCGCTGAGTGGCTTCCAAACGTCGCCTTTTCGTCGGTCAATGCCAACGCGGGCAGGATTCGGGCCGGATAGCCGCCAAAACCCCGCACCGCGCGCGCTCGCCGCCGTCAAGGCAGGACCGCCGACCGAACCGATCGACAAGGCTTTGCGCATCACTGCTAAGGTCCGGCGCGCCATCGAGCTGTTGGCGACGGGCAAGGCAAAACCCAGACCGAAGCGGCCGAGCAGGTTGGCCTCGCTCGCGAATCGCCCAACCGCGCTTTCGCCAAGCCGCACATCCTCGAATTCATGCGCCAGCGCGCCATCCGCACCATTGCCATGGCCGCCAGCCGCGCCGCCGAGGTGAAGGCCGAACTCGGTTTTCATCGCCGTTTACTTGTTTGTCATCAGCGCTGAAGAAGCCCATTTAGCTTCGCATGGGATGGCGCAGGGCGATGCCAAGGATCCCCCAAAACAATGGAATAGCCCGACGAGGAGGAGGGGCCATCTGGAAGGAAAAACGCGCATCCCGCCGCTCGACGTCGAGACGCGCCCAGCCGACCTACGCGAAACGCTTGAGGAACAGCGCAAGCTCTGGGGTGCGCCGCTCTATCCCTACCTCTTTTACGCGCGCAACCCGGCGTACTTCCGCGCCGCGAAGACGATGTGGGCCGCCCTTCAAGAGGACGCGAAGCGCGTGCCCGGTACGCTCAGTGCGCTGCTCAACCGTCGTGTCGCCTGGTGGAACGGCTGCGAATACTGCCAGGACGCCCATGCCGCCAAGGGCAGCAGGTTCGGCATTTCGACAGAGAAGATCGAGGCGCTCAACGACTACGCGAAGAGCCCGCTCTTCAGCGACGCGGAGAAGGTGGCGCTCGAGTACGCCGACGCGATCACGGACACGCACCGCGACGTCGACGACGAGCTGCTTCGCGCGCCTGCAACGGCACTACGACGACGACACCATCGCGGAGCTGACGATGATCATCGCGTGGCAGAACGCGTCCTCGCGCTTCAACCGGGCGTTCCGCATCCCATCGCAAGGTTTCTGGAAGCGATGACTGAAGTGGACCCCCCGGGGAGACAGTCGGATGAATAAATGCCGGCAGCGTATAACTCTGCTGGTGACGAGCATCAGCTACGCACTCGTGATTTCGGATACGTCGATCGTCAATGTAGGACTAGAGAATATCGCACGGGGCTTCGGAACCGACGTTACCGGTTTTCAGTGGATCGTAACCGCGTACGTTATCGTATTCGCAAGCTCAGACTCGCTGAGGATTGAGGATGGTTGCCAGCGACGGCTTTGCCGAGTTCCTGCGCGATCAGCTCGCCCCGCTTGGTCGCATCACCATGCGGCGTATGTTCGGCAAGACCGGCGTGTTCTGCGACGGGTTCATGCTCGGGATGGTGAGGGACAACACGCTCTACTTCCGGGTTGATGACGACAACCGGGCGGCCTTCAAGGAAGCCGAGTCCTTTCCGCCTCTCAACTACGAGAAGAAGGGCGGCACCATAGACCTCTCCTTTTGGCGCGCGCCGGAGCGGCTGTTCGACGAACCCGATGAGCTCGTCACGTGGGCACGAATAGCGCTGGCGGCAGCGCGTCGGATCGCGGTGAGGAGGGACCACGGAGCCAAGTGAGTGGCCAACGACTATTGTTGGCTCATCGGTCAACATCGCAGTAATAATGTGATCGACTGGCGTAGTCAGCAAATGGCATAGTGCACAAGGAATAAATTGATTTGCCTGGCATCGCCCGCGCGCGGATCAATATAGCCGTTGGCTGCGTAGTATGCGTTGTTTTTGTCTGAAATCGAATTTTTTCGTCTACGCGCGTCTCGAAGTTGAAGATCGGCCCGAGCAGGAACAGCGATCCCGTCTGCCCAAGTCGATCGCCTATGTAGATCGGCAAGAGAAGCGCGTCGGCAAGGCCGGGAAACAGAGACAGCCCGACGCGCGAGCAACCTGGACGGCGCGCGCCGGGCCGGCCGAGCTACTAGGGGGGCACCGAGCAGTTCGGCTGGTGACGATATACAGGAGACGCCGGCGCGATGTGGTCCCGATCGCGTGATATGCCTCACTTACTTTTGCGCGCCCCATTCGATGTCGGATAATCTGACCTCGTCGGCCCAGCGATCGGAGTTGAGACTGACCGAATGACTGCAGTGATGATCGGCCGCAATACGCCAGGATTCCGGTTAGCCCGGCGGAGCGAAGCTCTCCGAACGTGATTTTCTCTGGTCGTTTCACTTCCTTTAGGCGATCCGCGTCCTCATCGTCTAAGCAACCGGAAAACTCGATGCCCATCATGAGTTCTGGAGGATTGACGCAGCGCACGTATTGAACGCAGTAGGCTTCTAAGAGACGGCGTTTTGCAACGATGTCGTCAATGGTTGGTGCCATCCCCTGACGGTTATAAAGAGCGACGCTTGTCTCGCTGTACTTCAAGTGGGCAGCAGCCACGCAATCGGTTTTTGCCTTGTCCGTCGGAGTCTTTGCGACCGCGCTCGATGACATTGCCGCCAGTGCGCGATCGCCCATTGGTGACGTATCATTCTTCTGCCCTGCATGCTTGGCGGCGCGAAAGCAAAGAAAACCACGAGGCAGCCCGGCGCGTTGTCGTCGACGGAGGAGCGCGCCGGGCCGGGCGAACGGAACGCGGGGGCGAAACGGTTCGGCTGGGACGATACTACAACGGATGTCGACGCGCTGTGGTCGCGATCGCGTGAACTACGCTTCGCCGGGATCGATACCCTTTTCAATCCGCAGCAACTTCGGCAACCGCGCGATTTGAGCTGCGACGCGGCGAGCTTCGTCTTTTGATAGACGGCTCAAGTGCGATTGGCGGGCCGGCTCATCTTCGAAGTGGACCGTTGCCAAGTTCAGGCCCGCGGCGTCCCGGACTTCGTAGGCGCCATCGCGCTCGGTGACGCTCCACGGTCGCACGAACCGGCGCGGCTTGATTGGAGCCGTTTCGCCGATCGTTATTTTCTTCGGGCGCTCGGTCATCATGGTGCGGAGATATGTAGGACACAGGCGGGGTCAATATCTGCGACGGGGGTGGACGCCGGCCAACGCGCCGCGGGGGCGATCGCCAAGAACCCGCAGAAGTCGAACTACGACCTCGCCGAGAAGGCCGGGGTCAGTGAATGGACTGTTCGCGACACCAAAAAGAAATCAGCTTCGAGGGACCTCGAACCTGAAGACGATCGCCCGACCATCGACAACCCGCCGCGAGGCGAGCTGTGGGATGAGCCTCGCCGGAGACTCATCCCTTCGCCTTCTGACGTTTGATCGAAATGCCCAACTGGGTCGCCTTCCTGAGAATTGTGGCTGTTGGCCTCCCCATACGATTGGCAATGGTTTCTAGCGATCGCGACGCCGCGGCAAGCTCGATCAGCTCTCGCTGTTGTTTGTACGACCACGTACCTATTTTTCGTTTGCCGACTCGCGCCATCATTTCCCTTTCGCCTTCAGCCCGATCTCTACAAGCGGGCGGATGGCTTCGGGCAGCGCCTAGCTAACGTGCGATCAATTCTTTCACAAGCTTGTCGGTGGCAACGACAACGGAGTCGGCGGGATGTTCCAAACAGTAGTGATCGATATAGCGCGCCATTAAATCCATCTCCGCCCTCGTCTTTGCAAAGATGTTACCCTTGAAGTTCTGCATAACATTCGCGCCCGACACATATCCTCGCAACCACGATGACATCTGCATACTCACGGCGGAGTTGGCCTTATGCTCTTTGGTCCAATCGCTGCACGGAGCGCTGCCCTCTCCCCAAGACAACTTGTTTTGTGCGGAAGCCGGAGCGGTCGCGCCTATCAGTAGAGCTACCAATGTCAGTGCTCGGCGGATCATTTCGCCTTCGCCTTCAGCCCGAGCCTTACCGGCCGCCCGGTCGCCTCGGAGCGGGACGAGAATATCGCGGAGTGGATAATCACTAATGCGCGCAATCTGCGCCTCATGAGGAAGCCGGCCGTAGGAATTTTCCTATTTCGAAAGAATTTTCCTATTTCGAAATAGGAATTATCATATTGTAATTATTGAAGAATTTGTCTTTACGTTGGTTTGATTTTCGTGGCAGATTGTCGCCCGTCGAGGGCGATCCTGCGTTCGACGATTCAGCAGGGGGAAACCATGACGAGCATTTTAGATGCCGAACAGGAACGTGAAGACCTATTTTCAATCCCGCGCATGGCGCATCACCAGGCATGGTGCGCCGTGAATGAGGAGTGGATTAACGAGCCGCAGCAGCTGGAGTCGATGTTGTTCGTCGCACCAATGTTTTGGATCGAATTGAGAAGCTGATCGATAGGCTTTGCGGGGCGCCGCTGGCCGAACGGGTTGCTGCGCTGAAGGGCGTCGCTGGCGGAGTGAGGGGCCCGGCCAACACCTATCAAGAACAACCCGCCGGCTCATCCCCGGCGGGATTTTTACGACTGTGATTTTCGAGCACTACGACAAGTTGACGTGTGTAGCGATAGGTTTGCGGGATAGGCAGCGACGAGATAACGCTGCAGCGTAGGGGTTTTTGATGACGATGTGTCAGGTTTTGCAGCCTCTCGGCGTCTAAGGTTTACGGGATAGGCAGATGTTTTTCTCGTTATCCGCGGGGCGAATTCCATCAGAAACGCATGTAATAGAACGCTTGGGATTACCTGATCTGACATGCGCCCCCTCCTGGCAGATTGATCTGGACGGGCGCTACCGCGGATTCCGACGAAGCCGGCCGGAGCATCACGCCGATCGCAGCGCCACGACCTTGTCGGCCGCGTCACAGAAGTTCGCCCAGTCGCTCATGAGGGCGCGCCGCTTCTCGAGCTTGGCTCCGCGTTGATAAGCGGCAACCGTCTCGTTCTTGTATTTGTGCGCAAGTGCGGCTCATCTCCGACGCTTGGAAAAATCAATTCGCTTTGGCTGCCGTCTCTCATTTTGCCGAGAATTGCCAGCGCTGGATCGGAAAGCGGCACGCTGTGATCCTCGTCCATCTTCATCCGCTCGCCCGGAATTTTCCAGATTGCGCGTGGCCGATCAATTTCGGTCCACCGAGCTCCGAGCACTTCGTTCGTCCGACAAACTGTAAAAATCAGAAAGCGGAGTGCCTGCGCCGCTGCCATCGGCGCCGGCCAACTGAGGCATGAATTGCGGTATTTCGGCGTAGGGCAGGGCGGGGTGATGACGGGGCTTAGCTTCGGCCGCTTCGGAAGCTTTTCCCGAAGCTGCTTTGTCAGTTCGGCGGGATTGCGAAACTCATTGTCGTCGATGTCGACATTCTTCGCGATTGAGCAGCTCGAAGATGTGGCTCGGCAATATCTCCGCGATGCGCAAATGACCGATCGTCGGGTAGGCGTATTGTTTGAGCGATGACGGCCATTGTGCGGCATGCTTTTTGCTCCACTTGGCCTCATTGTCCTTGATGTACCTTTCCGCGCACTCCTTGAGCGTAGACGCCGCGGCGACGGCCGCTTCGGCTCTTGCGCCCTCTCTGGCCGATCGTTTCGCTTGAACGATATCGACTCCGGCACGCACTTCCTGGCGCGCTGCGTCGCGCTTGATCCGGGCGTCCTTGAGCGACACATCCTGCAAGGAGCCCAGGCCGTGCCAGCGTTCTTTGCCCTTGATCCAATACCGATAGGACCAGTTCCTCGATGTCGGGCCGGCCACGATGAGGTAGAGACCATCCCCGTCCGGGTATTTCCCGGGGGTGACCTGTTGGGCGACTTCCAAGGGTTTGAGCTTCCCAGCCATATTTGTTCTCCGACAAAACCGTCCGCCAAACCCACGGAAAAAACCACGGTCAACGCTCCCAATTCTGGCGAGCGCCGGTGAACAAGTAAATACATTCAGCCATACAACACGTTGATTTTATAGAGTTTTCCGAACGGTGGCGAGCAAGGGAGAACAATATACTGGCGGAAGGGGTGTCCATTTACACTCGCTCGCCACCGCTCGCCACCGTTCGGAAGTGGCAGCGTTTACAGTAGCTTGGCGATTTTGATTGCTCGCCATCAATCGCAATCCATCGCCAAAATTCGCGTATCTTGTGTGGTTAGGAGTATGGGAATAGAACCGTAGTTTTCCGCAACCAGGCGGAAGCCGCAGGATTCGAACTCATGCCGATCACGCTGGAACGGGCGCTTACGCCTCTATTCTGCAAGAATGCACCTATCGGTTTCCACTGCGATGGCGGCGGATTGTATTTGTCCGTCAAGTCGCTGAAGGCCGGCGAGGGGGTCAGCCGATCCTGGATCTTCCGGTACCGCCGCGCCGGCCGGCTGCGCGATCTCGGTCTCGGTCCGATAACAACGGTTGGTCTCGCGGCGGCGCGTGAGCGCGCCCGCGGGGCCCGCCAAAAGTTGCTTGACGGTATTGACCCGATCGAAGAGCGGCGCGCTGCCAGGGTCGCTGCAGCGGTCAGCGCCGCGCGCAGAATGACCTTCGAAGAGTGCGCCGACAGCTTCATCGACGCCAACAGTTCGGGATGGAAGAGCGCCAAGCACGCCGACCAATGGCGCGCCACGCTTAAGACCTACGCCTATCCCGTTATCGGCTCGCTGCCGGTCGACGCCGTCGAGACCGTTCTCGTGATGAAGATCCTCGAGCCAATCTGGTCAACAAAAACAGAGACCGCCAGCCGGGTGAGGGGACGTATCGAGAAGGTCCTCGATCGCGCCAAGGCCTTGAAGCTTCGCAGCGGCGACAACCCCGCGCGCTGGACCGGGCATCTCGACCATCTGCTCCCGGCAAAGTCGCAAGTCGCACCGGTCAAGCACCACGAAGCCTTGCCCTACACGGATCTTCCCCAGTTCATGGGCAAGCTCCGCCAGCGGGACAGCCTTAGCGCCAGGGCGTTGGAATATACGATCCTGACCGCGGCGAGGACGGGCGACACGATCGGCGCCGTTCGCTCCGAGATTGATCGCAAGGAAGGCACATGGACCGTTCCAGCCGCGCGCCTGAAGGGTAAGAAGGGCGCGCGCCTGCGCGACCACGTTGTTCCGCTGTCCGACCGCGCGTTACAGATCCTGGACGGCTTGCCCGAGCAATCGCTGTACTTGTTTGCGAGCGAGGAGGGCGAGCCTCTCTCGAATATGGCCATGCTAGAGCTGTTGCGGGGCATGGGTTTCGGCGAAGGTCTGACGGTTCACGGCTTCCGGTCGACTTTCAAAGACTGGGCGTCAGAAGTGACCGCGTACCCCAACGAGATGAGCGAGTTGGCGTTGGCGCACGCTGTCGCCGACAAGGTCGAGGCAGCTTATCGTCGCGGCGATATGCGCGAAAAGCGCCGTCGCATGATGCAGGGCTGGGCGACGTTCGCGAATCGGCCGTCGTCATCAGCTTCGAAAATAGTGCCCATTCGACCGAACGCGAATTAAATGACGCTAGTCACATCAAGCACGTTCGCGTGAACACTCGTGGGGGACGGGCTTACGCTCGTCGGACCTCACCCCGTCCCCGACGGGCTCGCAAAAATCGTTGATTTTGTTGGCTAACTTGAATCGGCAGTCAGCTAGCGCTCGATTCAGATTTTATTAATCCGCGCCACCTGTTTTTTAAGATCGCTTGCGATCTCTCTCCAATTCGCGCGATCTACTTATGGCAACCGAAATGTTGATACCGATCGAAGGCGAGTCGAGATGGGCGATCACGTTGTTGATTTTGAAACTGAAGCGGTGCGGCTTGGTCTGCCGTTTTTTCTGAAGGCAAAAGCAGCGGCAAAGATGATGTCGTGCGGCCCGACGAAACTTCGCGAGCTCATCCACGAAGGACAAATTGTGGGCGTCAAGAGAGGCAAGGACCTGCTGGTGAAAACCGCAAGTGTCCTACGTTTC
>Ga0137412_10004494_pt1 | contig 11134 bp, 10 predicted proteins | sample CZODoug2_1_16fun_FD_122160 | JGI IMG/M metagenome (GOLD analysis project Ga0137412, IMG submission 122160) | Vadose zone soil fungal communities from Angelo Coast Range Reserve, California, USA - CZODoug2_1_16fungal (Hybrid Assembly) | ecosystem: Environmental > Terrestrial > Soil > Vadose zone... | reverse complement strand
GGCGTCGAGCCACTGCGTGGAGAGCGTCATGTAGTAGGCGGCGCCCCAGGCGGAGGCGACGACGGCGGCGATCAGGATGGCGAGATAGTTGATGCCGGCAAATACCATGGCTGCCTCAGGTGAAGGAAATCGGTGCCGAGTCCGGCAGGAACGTATGGAACGTATTGATGAAGAGCGCGATCTTCAGTTCACCGGACGGCACGCGCTGGACGACCCAGTCTTCGCCGACGTGGCATTTCAACAGCGCTCCCTTGGGCGCGCTGACCGGCCGCCCCTCCCAGTAGACGGTGCCGACGGCGCGCGCACGCTCGGGCGCGTCGCAAAGCGGCGTGATGTCCCAGGAACCGATGGTCGCGTGCTTCTCGTCGGTCAGCTTCTGATGGATCTCGTAGTTGCCCTGCATCGAGACGTCCTCGCTATGCAGGATGAAGATCCGCGGCTCGGGATGCAGGAAAAACGCGGCCTGCTGGACGGCCGTTCCTTTGCCCGTCGAGCAGTCATGGAAGGCATTCACCAGCGCAAGGACTTCCGCTTTCGAAATCGCCATGGGCCTCCTCTCCGGGAGGGCCAGACTAGCTCGCCGCCGGTGGGAAATCGCCCATTCTCTGCAACTCGCCACGCCGCTCGCGGCGCCCGCCAAACTGTGCCAAGTTCCCGCTTCAATGAGACCGTCGAACTTCCTTCTGGTGTCGATCGGACTCCTGGCCGCCTTGCCGGCCCTGGCCGAGTCGGCGACCGATGCGCCGGCCGTGGTTGTCCTGCGCGGCTCGAGTGCGCCGCCCGCGCCGCCGCCGCCGGTGGTCGTGCAGACGGTGGTCTATCCCGAGATCGTGTATGTGCCGACCTACTATTCGGCCTACTCCTTCTATCCCGGTTATTTCATCCAGCCGCAGCGGCTGATGCGCCATCCGTTTTCGGCGGCCGGCATGCCGCAAGGCCGCAAATAATCTCCGCACGGCGGAACAATAGCTCGCTGGGCGGCGACCCTCCGGATTGCTAAGACGAGGCCAATTCAAATGGCTCTCATTTAGGGAAGAACGCCCCATGGCTAACAGCTCCACCGACGCAGTGCTTCGCTCCACCCAGGCGCGGATCGGCATCCTCACCGTCAACAATCCGCCGGTGAACGCGCTCGCTGGCGCCGTGCGCAGCGGCATCAAGGAAGGCGTCGAAGCCTTCGGCAGCGATGCCAACATCGACGCGATCGTGCTGATCGGCGGCGGCCGCACCTTCATCGCCGGCGCCGACATCCGGGAATTCGGCAAGCCGCCGTCGGGACCCAACCTCAATGACGTCATCGCCGGCATGGAGAACTGCCCGAAGATCGTCGTCGCCGCGCTGCACGGCACGCCGCTGGGCGGCGGCCTGGAGACGGCGCTCGGCGCGCATTATCGCGTTTCAGTGGCGAGCACGCGCGTCGGCCTGCCGGAAGTCCATCTCGGCATCCTGCCGGGCGCCGGCGGCACGCAGCGCCTGCCGCGTCTGACAGGCGCCAAGTACGCGCTCGACGCCATCATCTCCGGCCGCCACATCCCGGCACCCGAAGCCAAGTCGAAGGGCATCATCGACGCCATCGTCGAGGGTGACCTGCTGGCCGGCGCCGTGGCGCACGCCCAGATGCTGGTGGCGCAGAAGGCGCCGCGCCGGCGGGTGCGCGACCTCAAGGCGACGCTCGAATCGCCCGACCTGTTCAAGGAGACCGAGAAGGCGATCGCCCGCCGCGCCCGCGGCTTCAAGGCGCCGTGGAGCATCATCAAGTGCGTGCAGGCCGCCGTCGAGCTGCCGTTCGACGAAGGCATCAAGCGCGAGCGCGAGCTGTTCGTGGAACTGCTGACGTCATCGGAGTCGGCGGCCCAGCGCTACTACTTCTTCGCCGAGCGCGAGGCCGCCAAGGTGCTCGACGTGCCGGCCGACACGCCGCAGCGTGAGATCAAGAGCGCCGGCATCGTCGGCGCCGGCACCATGGGCGGCGGCATCGCCATGAATTTCGCCAATGCCGGCATCCCGGTGACGCTCCTGGAGGTCAAGCAGGAAGCGCTCGACCGCGGCCTGAAGACCATCCGCACCAACTACGAGAACACCGCCAAGCGCGGCGGCATGAAGGCAGAAGACGTCGACAAGCGCATGGCGCTGATCACGCCGACGCTGACGTACGACGATCTCAAGGATGCTGACGTCATCATCGAGGCGGTGTTCGAGACCATGGAAGTGAAGGAAGGCGTCTTCACCAAGCTCGACGAGGTCGCCAAGCCGGGCGCCGTGCTGGCCACCAACACGTCGGGCCTGGATGTGAACCAGATCGCCAACTACACCAAGCGGCCGGGCGACGTCATAGGCATGCACTTCTTCTCGCCAGCCAACGTCATGAAGCTCCTGGAGAACGTGCGCGGCAAGGCGACCCAGAAGGACGTCATCGCCACCGTGATGTCGCTCTCAAAGAAGATCGGCAAGATTCCGGTGCTGGTCGGCGTCTGCGAGGGCTTCGTCGGCAACCGCATGCTGCGCCAGCGCGGCATCCAGTCTTCCTACATGATGGAAGAAGGCGCGCTGCCCCAGCAGATCGACAAGGTGATCTACGATTTCGGCTTCCCGATGGGCCCGTTCGCCATGAGCGACCTCGCCGGCAACGACGTCGGCTGGCGCATCCGCCAGGGCAAGAAGGAGAAGGAGCAGCGCAACGTCCGCTACACCGGCTACATCGCCGACGCGATCTGCGAGCTTGGCCGCTTCGGCCAGAAGACCGGCGCAGGCTACTTCAAGTACAACCTGCCCGACCGCACGCCGATTCCCGACCCCGAAGTCGAGAGGATCATCGAGGAGACCTCGAAGAAGCTCGGCATCACGCGCCGCGCCATCTCCGACCAGGAGATCCTCGAACGCTGCCTCTATCCCATGGTCAACGAGGGCGCCAAGATCCTCGAGGAAAAGATGGCCCAGCGCGCGCTCGACATCGACGTGATCTGGGTCAACGGCTACGGCTGGCCGGTCTATCGCGGCGGCCCGATGTGGTGGGCCGACAACGTGGTCGGGCTGAAGACCGTCCACGATGCCCTGCTGAAATACCGCGACGCCTCCGGCGACCCGTTCTGGGAACCGGCGCCGCTGCTCAAGAAGCTGGTGCAGGACGGCAAGAAGTTCTCTACGGTTTGACATCGCTGTCATCCCGAGGGCAAAGCCCGAGGGACCTTTAAGGCAACAGGAAAGGTCCCTCGCTACGCTCGGGATGACAGTTATCGGAAATCAACGCCGTGCCACTCAGGCGGCAATTCAAGGAGGAACAATCATGGCTGACGCCGTCATCGTCTCAACCGCCCGCACGCCGATCGGCAAGGCCTTCCGCGGCGTCTTCAACGACACCCATGGCGCCGACATGGGCGCCCACGTCATCAAGCACGCGGCCGAGCGCGCCAAGGTCGAGCTGGGCGAAGTCGAGGACGTGATCCTGGGCTGCGCCTCGCCGGAAGGCACCACAGGCTCCAACGTCGCCCGCGTCGCGGCGATCCGCGCCGGCGCGCCGGTCAGCGTCTCGGGCGTGACGGTGAACCGCTTCTGCTCGTCGGGCCTGCAGACCATCTCGATGGCCGCCCAGCGCGTGCTGGTCGACAAGGTGCCGGTGATGATCGCGGGCGGTCTCGAATCGGTGTCGCTGGTGCAGGGTCCGCCGGGCGGCAACAAGAACCGTCTGGTGAATCCGTGGGTGCAGGAGCACGTGCCGGGCATCTATCACGCCATGATCACGACGGCCGACACGGTGGCGGCACGCTACAAGATCAGCCGCGAGGCCCAGGACGAATATTCGCTGCAGAGCCAGCTCCGCACCGCGGCGGGCCAGCAGGCCGGCAAGTTCGACGACGAGATCGTGCCGATGGAAACCACGATGCTGGTCACCGACAAGAATACCCAGGAAGTCTCGAAGAAGACGGTGAAGCTCACCAAGGACGAAGGCAACCGCCCCGACACCAACATGGAGGGGCTCGCCAAGCTGCAGCCGGTGATGGGTCCGGACAAGTGGATCACCGCCGGCAATGCGAGCCAGCTCTCCGACGGCGCGTCGGCCGCGGTGATCATGAGCGACGCCGAGGCCGCCAAGCGCGGGCTGAAGCCGCTCGGCATCTACAAGGGCCTGGTCGTGGCCGGCTGCGAGCCCGACGAGATGGGCATCGGCCCGGTCTACGCCATTCCCAAGCTGCTGAAGCGCTTCGGGCTCAAGATGGACGACATCGACCTGTGGGAGCTGAACGAGGCCTTCGCGGTGCAGGTGCTGTACTGCCGCGACAAGCTCGGCATCCCCAACGACAAGCTCAACGTCAATGGCGGCTCGATCTCGATCGGCCATCCCTTCGGCATGACCGGCGCGCGCTGCACCGGCCACGCTTTGATCGAGGGCAGGCGCCGCAAGGCCAAGAACGTCGTGGTCACGATGTGCATCGGCGGCGGCATGGGCGCCGCCGGCCTGTTCGAGGTCGTGCAGTAGGGCCGGCGGCGCTTTCCATGGCGAAAAGCCCAACGTACATCTTTCGTGCATCGTTGAAGGCAAAGCTCTATCGCGAGATCGAGATCGACGGCGGCAGCTCGCTCGCCGACCTGGCGGAGGCCATCATTGCGGCCTTCGACTTCGATTTCGACCACGCCTTCGGTTTTTACAGCAAGTTGACCGGGCGTTATCATGAGTCGCCCGAGCAGTACGAACTTTTCGCCGACATGGAGGACAGCGACAGCGACGCCGGAAGCGTGAAGCGCACGAAGATCTCGCAGGCGTTCGCGACGGTCGGGAAGAAAATGCTGTTCGTATTCGACTACGGCGACGAATGGCGCTTTGAAGTTCGACTGACCGCGCTGGGCGAGAAGACGCCGAAAACGCGCTATCCGAGAATGGTGGCATCGACGGGCGAGGCGCCGCCGCAATACCCCGACGAGGACGAAGAGTAACGCCGGATCAGCGCCGATTGCGGCGCAGATCCTCCTCGTCCTTCCACATCAGGAATTGCGGGCCGAGATCGGCGATCTTGGTGGCGCCGATCTGCGCCATGGTGATGTCGATCTCGCGCCTGAAGATGCTGAGCGCCTTGGCGGCGCCCGGTATGCCGCCCGCGGTCACGCCGTAGAGCGTCGGGCGGCCGACGAACACGAACTTGGCGCCCGTGCACAGCGCGATGACGGCGTCCATGCCGCGGCGGATGCCGCCGTCGAACATCACGGTCATCTTGTCGCCGACGGCGTCGCGGATCGCCGGCAGCACCTCGAGCGGCGACGGCGCATTGTCGAGCTGCCGCGCGCCGTGGTTCGACACCATGATGCCGTCGACGCCCAGCGAGTGCGCGCGGATGGCGTCGTCCGGATGCATGATGCCCTTCAGCACGAAGTTGCCCTTCCAGAGATCGCGGTAGCGCTCGACATGCTTCCAGGTCATCGGCGCGCGGTTCTGGTAGGCCACGAGATCGGCCACCTTCTCGGCCGTGGCATCGGGCCCGGCATACTTGGCCCAGTTGTTGAAGTAGGGCGTGCCGTGCTTCATCCATTCCATCATCCAGGCCGGATGCCGCAGCGCCTCGAACTTGGTCTTCCAGGTGAGCTTGAGCGGCCGGCCCCAGCCGTTGCGCGCGTTGCGTTCGCGGTTGGAGCCCTCCGGAACGTCGACGGTGAAGACCAGCGTGCGCAAGCCGGCATCGCCCGCGCGCTTGATCATGTCCTCGGAGACCGACTGGTCCTTGGCGGAATAGAGCTGATACCAGCCGTGGTCGGGCGCGAGCTTGCCGAGATCCTCGATCGAGCCGGTGCTGGAGCCCGACATGATGAAGGGCACGTTGGCGTCGCGCGCCGCCTCGGCCAGCATCAGGTCGGCGCCGCGGCGGAACAGTCCGGCGAGGCCAGTGGGCGCGATACCGATCGGGCTCGAATAGGTCCGGCCGAAGATGGTGGTCGACTGGTCGCGGCTCGTCACGTCGACCAGATAGCGCGGCACGATGCGCGCCTTGCGGAAGGCCTGTTCGTTGGTGACCAGCCCGACCTCGTCGTCGGTGCCGCCCTCGATGAAGTCATAGGCGATCTTGGGCAGCCGCTTCTTGGCGAGCTTGCGCAGGTCTTCGATGTTCACCACGCCATTCATTGCTATCTGCTCCTACTCAGGCTTCATCACTTTGCGTTTCCACAGTTCCCATGGCCGCATCACCAGTGCGTCGTTCGTCTTGGCTGACGCTGCCGCCTCTTCGGCGGTGAGATACGTCACTGCACCGAGCTTGATCGCCTCGGACTGCAGCCTCGCATTCATCTCGGCATAATAGGCGCGGAACACGACCTGCGGGATCGAGGTTCCGACGGTCACCGAGCCATGACCGCGCATCAACACCACGGTCTTGTCGCCGAGCACCTTGGCAAGAACGGCGCCGATCTGGGCATTGCGCACCAAAAGATCGCTTGCGGGGCCGGTGACTTCGCGGATCTCGAACACCGGGACGTCGAGGCCCATGAACGAGCTCATGTGATAGATCGGCTGCAGCCGGGTCTTGGACACGCCGAAGGGAATCACCGACGGCGAATGACTGTGGACGACCGCCTTCACGTCGGGCCGCGCCTTGTAGATCTCGCCATGGATGAAGCGCTCGAGGAACAGCGCCTGTCCCTTGGCGTCGACGGCTGCGCTGTCGAGGTCGTATTCGAGGATGTCCTCGGCCTTCACCAGAGCCGGCGCCATGCTGCGCGACATCAGATAGCGGTCAGGGTCCTTGTCGTGCCGTACCGATACATGGCCGAAGCCGTCGACAACGCCTAGGTCGGCAAGCACCCGGTTGGCGACGACGACGTCCTCGATCAGCTTCGGATCGGGCGTGCCGGCCGACCGGGGTTGCGCAAAGACTGGCAGACCCACCAGGCAGAGCCCCACGGCCAGCAGAGTGAAGATGCGCATTTCCATCCCGCTTTGTTGCGCGGATTTTGACCGTCTTTGCCGCTCCCTGCCAGCGGTGTTAGACCGGCCGCCATGCAAACCGGACATACGCTCACCGTCCGCCGCGCCGTCGCGACCGATCGCGCGGGCCTGGCGGCGCTCCTGTCGGACATGCAAGCCCATTTCGCCGGACCCGCCTGGCGGCGCCGCCGAAATGGCCCGGCTGCTGACCCGCACCGGCGAGCGCCTGCCCTTCGCGCTGGTCGCCGAGCGCGACGGCGCGCTCCTGGGACTGGCCAGCCTCAGCCCGGTGCTGTTCAGCGGCGCCTTCCAGTGGATGCTCTTCCTGAAGGACCTCTACGTAACCGGGGCGGCGCGCAGCCTGGGCGTCGGGCGCGCCCTGCTCGCGGCCGCAGTACGTACGGCCCTCGAGGAGGATTATTGCCGCATCGATTGGACGACCGACGCCACCAATGACGGCGCTCAGCGGCTCTATGACAGGCTGGGCGTGCCGCGCCATGACAAGCGCTTCTATCGCCTGAGCGGTGACGACTTGAAGAAATTCGCGCACGGATGAACGACCTCATCCTCCACCACTACGACTTCTCCAACTTCGCCGAGAAGGCGCGGCTGATGCTGGGCTTCAAGGGCCTGGCGTGGCGTGGCGTCGAGCAGCCGCCGATCCTGCCCAAGCCCGACCTCGCGCCGCTGACCGGCGGCTATCGCCGCATCCCGGTGCTGCAGGAGGGCGCCGACCTGTGGTGCGACACGCGCCTGATCGCCCGCGAGCTCGAGCGCCGCGTGCCCGAGCCCACGCTCTTCCCCGCCGCGGCCAGCGGCGCCGCCGAGGCCATCGCCTGGTGGGCCGAGCACCAGTTCATGCGGCCGGTGGCGCTGTTCGTCTCGGGCATCAACGCCGACCACATGCCGGCCGGCCTGCACGAGGACCGTGCCCGCCTGCACGGCCTGCCGCCGCCGTCGATCGAGGCGGTGCGCAAGGCGGCCGTGCGCAACCTCCATCTCGTGCGCCCGCAGATCCAGTGGCTGGCCGACATGCTGCAGGACGGGCGGCGCTATCTCCTGGGCGCCGAGCCCTGCATCGCCGATTTCGCGGCCTATCACGTCATCTGGTTCTTCAAGGGCCGCCACATCGATTGCCGCCACGAGCTCCTGCCCTACCCGCGCCTGCTGGCGTGGCGCGACCGCATGGCCGCGATCGGCCACGGTGAGCGCACCGACATCGATCCGAGCGTCGCGCTGGCCACGGCCCGCGCCGCCGAGCCTGCACCAGCGGCTCGCACCTCGCATCCGCAGGAAGGCGATCCGCTGCCCGGCGAGCGCGCACGCGTGCGAGCCGCCGACAATGCCCGGGACTGGGTTGAGGGCGAGGTGAGTTTCGTCGACACCCAGGAGATCGCACTGGTGCGCGATGATCCCGACGTCGGCCGGGTCGCCGTGCACTTCCCGAGGCTGGGTTACGACTGGCGGCGCGCCTAGCGTGTGAACCTCCCGATGCCGAGCCCGTCGATCGGGGTGTTGGTGGCGCCGGTGGCGACCAGCTCGGCCATCATGGCGCCCGTGCCGGGCCCCAGTTGGAAACCGTGGGCGGAGAAGCCGAACTGGTGGAACACGCCCTCCGACGTGAGACTCGGTCCGACCACCGGAATGTCGTCCGGCATGCGCGCCTCGATGCCGGCCCAGGCGCGCACGATGGTGGCCGCGCGCATCGCCGGGAAGAGCTCCCACACCGTGCGGGCGCTGGTCGCGAGCTTGGTCCAGTCGATCACCGTGCGGTTCTCGTCGCGATAGGGCACGGCGAGATGGCCGCCGCCGATCACCACGGTGCCGTTGTCGAGCTGCTTGAAGGAGAGCTTGCGGCCGCGCAGGATCACCACCGGCTCGATGAAGGCGGGCAGCCGGCTGGTCACCATGAGCATGGGCGCGATCACCTCCAGCGGCACCGGCTCGCCCAGCGCGGCGGCGATTCGATCGGCCCAGGCGCCGGCGGCATTCACCACCTTGGGCGCCTCGATCGGACCGACGCTGGTCTCGACCCGCCACACCGAGCCGGCGCGCGCCAGTCCGGTCACTGTCACGCCCTCCAGCACCTCGGCGCCCTTCTCGATGGCGCGCTTGCGGAACGCCTGGGTGGTGCGGAACGGATCGGCGGCGCCGTCGCGCCGCGAGACCACGCCGCCCGGGCAATGATCGGCGACCGCCGGCACCAGGCGCTTGAGCTCCGCGCGATCGATCAGCTCCTCGTGCGTGAACCCTTTTAGCCGGAGATCCTCGACGCGGGCGCGAAAGCCCGCCAGCTCCTCCTCGTTCTCGGCCACCAGCACGGTGCCGTGGCTTTCGAAGCCGCAATCGTCGCCGACCAGCTCCTCGATCTTCTCCCACAGAGCCATCGAGGCGATCGACAAGGGGATCTCGGCCAGGTGACGCGCGAGCTGGCGCACGCCGCCGGCATTGACGCCCGAGGCGTGGCGGCCGGCATAGTCCTTCTCGACCAGGATCGGCTTCAGCCCGCGCAGCGCCAGATGCAGCGCGGTCGAACAGCCATGCAGGCCACCGCCGATCACCACAACATCGGCGGTGCGCATCAGACCTCAACCTCACCCTGAGGAGCGGTCCGCGGGACCGCGTCTCGAAGGGTGGGAACCAGTCTTGGTGTTGCCCATCCTTCGAGACGCATCGCTTCGCGATGCTCCTCAGGATGAGGACGGGCTTGCTGCACCATCGCTAGCGCTCCACCGCCTTGCGCTCGGTCTCGCTGATCGGCAGCGAGGCGAGTTCGGCCAGGGTGATGGGCTTCACCGGCGGACGCAGGCGGTAGTAGCCGACCTCGGCCGGCGTCGTGTCGCGCTGCCTGGCGATCAGCTCGGTGACGGTGAGGCCGCACAGCCGGCCCTGGCACGGTCCCATGCCGCAGCGCAGGAAGGCCTTCATCTGGTTCGGCCCCTCGCAGCCCATGGCCGCCATGTCGCGCACCTGCTGGGCCGTCACCTCTTCGCAGCGGCAGACCAGGGTGTCGCCCTCGGGCTGGCGGAAGCGATCCGCCGGACGATTGAGCCAGTCGAGGAAGGCGCGGCCCATCTCCTCGCGTTGCAGGCGCTGCCGCACGATCTGCGGATCGGGCACCGTCGCTTCGGGCTTGAGCGCACGCACGGCGGCAATGGCGGCGATGCGGCCCCGCTCTGCCGCCGCCGTGCCGCCCGCGATGCCCGCCCCATCCCCCGCCACGGCGATGCCGGGCACGGAACTGCCGAAATCGACATCGAGCACGGGCTGGAAGCAGAGCTGGCGTTCGTTCCATGCGTGCCGAGCGCCGGCGGCAATGGCGAGGTTGACGTTGGGCACGACGCCCTGGTGCAGCAGCAGGAGATCGGCCGCGATGCGGCGCTCGTCATCGCCCTGCCCGAACACCACTTCGCTCAGTCGGTCCTTGCCGACAGCCTCGATCCTGTCGGCGCGAACGACCGGCGCCCTGGCGCGGACTTCGCGCATAAGCTTCAGTCCCTTGGCGAAGTACGGCGACAGCACGAAATCCGGCAGATGCAACAGGGCGCGCAGCCAGTTGCCGCGCGGCGTGGTGTCGACGATGGCCTCGATCTTTCCGCCGGCGCGCAGGATCTGCGCCGCCAGCAGCCAGAGCAGCGGACCGGTGCCCGCGATCACCGTGCGGCCGGCGGGCAGCAAGCCCTGTGCCTTGAGCATCGTCTGCGCGCCGCCCGCCGTCATGACGCCCGGCAAGGTCCAGCCGGGAACCGGAAACGGCCGCTCCTGCGAGCCGGTGGCGATGATGACGCGCCTGGCCGCGATCATGCGCGCTTTGCCGCCGATCGAGACGCCGACGATCCGTTGCGGATCAAGGCTCCATACCGTGGCGCCGGTCACGATCGACGCGCCGCTTGCCTTGGCTTCCGCCGCCAGCTCGGCACCCGCCCAGTAATCCTCGCCCAAAATGGTCCGGTCGGTGACGGGCGTCGATGTGATCGCACGATAGATCTGTCCGCCGACCCCGGGATTTTCGTCGAACAGCACGGCCGAAAGACCGGCACGGGCAGTCAGCGAGGCCGCCGCGAGGCCGGCCGGTCCGCCGCCGATGATGGCGACGTCGTAGAGCGGCTGCTCGGCGCTGGTGCGCAGGCCGAGCACGTCCGCGATCTGGAGGTTCGACGGTGCCCGTAACGTCCCGCCGTCAGGCACCAGCACAAGTGGCAGTTCGGACGGGCCGGCGCCGGCGAGGCC
>Ga0137412_10004493_pt1 | contig 11136 bp, 13 predicted proteins | sample CZODoug2_1_16fun_FD_122160 | JGI IMG/M metagenome (GOLD analysis project Ga0137412, IMG submission 122160) | Vadose zone soil fungal communities from Angelo Coast Range Reserve, California, USA - CZODoug2_1_16fungal (Hybrid Assembly) | ecosystem: Environmental > Terrestrial > Soil > Vadose zone... | reverse complement strand
AATCGACACACTCTTCAGGCGGCCGCGCGATGATAGTAGTTGAGCATCCCGCCGAGGCGCCGGCGTCGCTCACTGCCTCTACGCCTGCGTCCGGTTCACGACGAGCCGGCCTTGCGAGATCACTGCGAGCGGATTCTTCCAGTTCTGCACCGTCTCGGTCGGGTCCTTCTGGAACAGCACCATGTCAGCGCATTTGCCCTCGCCGATCGCGCCGATGTCGTCGCGCTGCAGGTGAACCGCAGCTTGGCTCGTGGCGGCCCGCAGGACGTCGATGGCGCTCAGTCCCGACGCCACCATCCGCTCGGCCTCGACGATGGAATTGGCGCCGAAGTTCCCGGAATCGATCCCTTCGATCTTGATCGTGGGTGCGAAACTATCGCTGCCGAGGGCCACCCGCACGCCCGCCCGGCTGACGGTCGCGAGATTCTGCATCGCTTCCGGGACCGGATAGACCCAGAGGGTCGGCACGTACGACGCATTGTTCCGGAGCAGCAGTTCAATGAATCGGTCGTCGGAAATGACCTCACCGACGATTCCGTGTTCCACGCCGTCGGCGCCGGCTTGCAGCGCTTCGATCGCGCGATCCTGCTCGTAGGTATGGACGGTCGCCTTGAGCCCGAACTTGTGCGCCTCGTCCACGGCGGCCTCCAAGACCCGCGACTTCAATCGCAGGATCGGCACCTGGCCGTGCCATTTGTACTCGGGTTCACCACGGCAGCGACAGGAGCCCTGCAGCAGCAGCTTGATCGCGTCCATGCCGAGTTCGGCCATTTCGGCGACCAGGGATCGCGCTTCTTCGATCGTGTCGGCTTCCCCGGCGGCCCTCTTTCGGTACCAGGGATTGCGGCCATAGATGGTCATGCTCGGATGGCCGTCTGGCGCGGTAATGCCCACGCCGGTCATCAGGAGGTGTGGCCCCACCAACTCTCCGGTGGCCAGGCGCGCTCGCGTGGCGAGCAGTTCCGGGACCGGATCTCCGACCGACTTCACCGTGGTGAAGCCATGGTTCAGAAACGACTGCAGGTTCTTCGGCAACTCCAACCGGACGTGTTGCCCCATCTTCTCCGGGTCCGTCGCGTGTGCGGCGTCGAACAGGTGCACGTGGCTGTCGATGAGCCCGGGGGCGAGCCAGCAGCCGCTCGCATCCATCGTCTCCCGGCCTTGCAGGACCTCGTTCGAGATCCGGCCGATGACACCGTCCTGCACGCCAATGCTGACGGCCCCGGGAAGCTTTTCTCGGCCGTCGAACACGAAGACGTTGTTGAGGACCAGGTCGAAAGCGTGAACTGCATTGGTCGTCATCAGATATTCCTCCCACACCGCATCGTCATGCTTGCGGCCGCCGCTTCGGCGGCGCTGCGCCAGAAACCCTCGCCGGCCGGGAACCCGAAGGCCACCGCGATCGCTCGCGCGCCTCCCCTATTTTAGGCAACGACCCTAACAGGACGATCCGACCCAGGCAAGAAAAATCGCCTCCATAGTCCGTTATTTTTCCTCTGTGTCCGTTTTTGGCTTGGACGTGCAATTACGGTCAAAGGTGTATGCCGTATTGACATTGTTGGGACCCGTATCGTATTGATTTTATTGGTTACGCGTCTTCGGCGAAATCCTTCTGATCGGCATTCAAAAATCTCTGCAAAATCAATGGTCGAAATTTTCAAAACGGCGCTTTTGACGAGCTATGCACGCCTACGCCGACTACCACTGGTAGTTGGACTATCGCGGGAAGAGCAATTGAGCAGCGTTTTCGTTGGTGGAGACCGAGCTACCGATTCATCGCTTTACCGGATGCGGCACGCCCATGATCTTCCGCGACTGCGGCTCGGGCTAGCTTCTCGATCAGATAGTCGCGGAGGACTTCGACGCGCTTTGGTAACGGCCCCTCGGGCGGCGTCACCCAGTAGACAGCGCCGAGTGGAATAGACCAATCAGGCAATAATCGCTCGAGCCGCTTGGTCTCGAGAGCCTCGCGTAGAAAGAATTCCGGCAATATACCGAGGCCGGTACCCGCAAGCAGCGCCGGCATCATCGCATCGCCATTGTTCACGCGAAGCGGACCCGAGGGCCGCACGCTGGCGGATTTACTGCCCTTTCTGAAGCGCCAGACCTCGCTGTTCATCGTGTGGCCGTAGCCAATGCAGAAGTGCTCCGTGAGGTGGAGCGGGTGTGTGGGTCTCCCATGTTTGTCCAGGTACGCGGGCGAGCCGACCAGGTAGCGTGGTATTTCACTCAGCCGCTGCACGGCGAGCGAGGATCCTGGCTGCACGGCGATGCGGATGGCAGCGTCGAAACCTTCCCCGATCACATCGGTCATCGCGTCGCTCAAATGCAGATCGATCGATATCTCGGGAAAGGCGGCAAGAAAATCGGGCAGCAGCGGAGCCACTTGCAACGTTCCAAAGGACATGGGAACTGCCAGACGCACCAATCCCCGTGGGGTTCGAGCCTGAGCCCGGGTAATATCTTCCGCTAGCTCACCCTCGGCAAGGATTTGGGCGGCGCGACCCACCAGCTGTCGTCCGGCATCTGTCAGCTCAAAGCGGCGAGCGGTGCGGATGATCAGCCGCGCACCGAGCCGTGACTCGATCCTGCTGATTGCCTTTGACACGGTCGCTTTCGAAAACCGCAACTCCGCGGCGGCAGCTGCAAAGGAGCGGCACTCCGCAACCTTCGCGAAGATGGCGAGCCCTTCAAGATCCGGCAGTTTGGCCATGAGTATAAATTTGGAAACCTCGGGTTTCGACAGTTTATATTTCTAAATCGATCCGTTGTCCATAAAATCCGGATAAGAAAGCAAGTGCGGTACAAATTCCGCAAGCGCGGGAAAGACAGAGCCACCTGCCAATACTTACGTTTCCATAACCACTGATTTTGGATCGCATCGCAATGAGGACGCCGATGATTGAACGCAGGCCCGAGATGGCGCGCCGATCAAAGACGTCGACACAGTCAATCACGGCAATCGAAGCTGCAGACGTGCACATGATCGATGTGCTCTCATGATCGATGTGCTTTGAGACATCGACGGCGGCAACAGTATTTATGAGAGGAGAAAATCATGTCGAAGGTTCTAGTGCTCTACTATTCGTCATACGGTCATATCGAGGCCATGGCGACTGCCGTCGCCGAAGGGGCCCGGGAGGCGGGCGCGCAGGTCGACATCAAACGCGTTCCCGAGCTCGTATCCGACAAGGTCGCGCGCGACTCGCACTACAAGGTCGATCAGGCCGCGCCGGTCGCGAAGATCGACGACCTCGCCGCTTACGACGCCATCATCATTGGCACCGGCACCCGGTTCGGACGGCTGTCGTCGCAAATGGCCAATTTCCTGGACCAGGCCGGCGGCCTTTGGATGCGCGGGGCGTTGCACGGAAAGGTCGGCGGGGCTTTCACCTCAACCGCCACGCAACATGGTGGGCAGGAAACGACGCTATTCTCGATCATCACCAATCTCTTGCACTTCGGCATGGTGGTCGTCGGCCTGGACTACGGCCATGCCGGTCAGATGACCCTTGACGAGATTACGGGCGGGTCTCCGTACGGTGCCACAACGATTACCGGTGGTGATGGCTCGCGGATGCCGACCGCGAACGAGCTGGTCGGAGCACGCTACCAGGGCCGCAAGATCGCGGAGGTCGCCAACAAGCTGCACGGCTAGTGCCGCGCGAACGCGCACGCGTGCCAATCGGGCTTGCTCTGCGAATCTGCGAGTCGGCTTAACTCTGCTCGGTCGCATCACACCTACTATTCTCAGCGAGCGAGTAGAGCGAGCAATTCTTTGAGCGCCGGCTTAATAACTGTGGGGTAGGCGCTTGCTAGGCCCTCGATCGCTTCGGGACGAAGGCCGGGGAGGGGGGTAATTGGTAGAGGGTTGCCATCGGCATCGAACCCGGGGGGCCGAAACCAAAGTAGTCATCGTGTCAGGCGTTGACATGTTGAGTACCTCCTAAACTTTACTTAAAGCAAACTCCTGTTTCAGTGATGACCGGCTGGGCAGCCCGCGGCGGCGGGCAGTGCGATAGTCGGAACACAAATTTAGCAAAACAATTAAATTTTTCAAGAGTCCCGCAACCCCTCTTTTTGACATAGGGTCTAAGGAATGCTTCGCTCATAGCGGCGTAATCTGGCCGGCATACCTGCGTGTACCGCGGCTCACCTTTTTGACAATTTTTTTTATCCACGCCCCTTGAAGATCTCTTTGCCTGTCCTTAAATTCCGCGTTGGACCAGCCGAGGGACTTCCTCGATTGGTGACGTGACATTTAGCTAACATAGGAGAATCCGCCATGAACAGTTTGGTGCGACAAGACCCGTGGAGCCTGGTGCCACGGCTGCAGGATGAGATCAACCGGCTTTTCGGTAATCAGAACGATAGCAGTTCGGCGACCGCAACATGGGTACCGGCCGTGGACGTCCATGAGTACACCGATCGCTTTGAATTTTATGTCGATGTACCGGGGATCGATCCCAGCAAAGTGGAACTCACCCTCGAAGGCGGCGTGTTGACGCTGTCGGGTCAGCGAGCAGAACAAAGTTCGGGGAAGCGCGGCGATGAACCGCTGTATCAGCGCACCGAACGCGGGCAGGGCCACTTCTATCGGCGTTTTGTGTTACCGGACACGGTTGACAGTGAGAAGGTCAATGCGAGCGGGAAGAACGGTGTCCTGACGGTCACCGTGCCGAAGCAGGCGAAGGCTATGCCGCGCCGAATTCAGATCGCTGCATAGCACAACACGGAGGGCAGCCTACATGCCGTGACGCGCACGGGCGCGTCACGGTTTCTCGATAGCATCTCCGGATTGGCTTAACCAATTCGGTCTCCGGTCGCAAGGCGCCGTCTAATCAACGTTTGGCCTTAAATGACTTTTGGGCCGAGCGAGGCTACGGCGGCTGCGCCGAGCAGTGTGTTGAATGATCTGCGACTGAGATAGCTACCTCGTTTGCAAATTCTGAATTGTTGACAGATTCAAGAGCGCGATCCAATCGCCGGTCAGCTATTCACCATGTGCCCGAGTTGTTTCTTGACGGCTCGCAGAATATCGGCCGAGCCCGAATCGTCAACATCCCTGACCGCGCGCGATAGGGCGAGCCCGCCAACCATCGCCGCGAACATGAAAACAGCCCGGTCATGACCATGCTCCGCGCCTGCCGCCTCGAGACTCTTGCCCGCCAGCGCGACGAAGCGATCGACGCCTCCACGAAAAGCTGACTGCAACTCCGCCGGCTGGCGCGGAATCTCCGATACCAGCGCCGCCGCTGGACAGCCCTGCTCTGGATGGTCTCGGTGTTCCGTCGAAAGATATCGCTTCAGGAACTGCGGGGCGGACAGGCCCGTGAACTCGCGCAGGCACTCCGCGAAAGCACACTTCATTGCCTCGGTCGTGAGCGCATCCTTCGACCCAAAATGGTTATACAGGGCGCCATGAGTCAGGCCCGACGCTCGGGCGACATCGGCGATACTGGTCTGATCGAGCCCGCGGCCCCGCATCTGATTGGCGGCTGCTTGCAGTATTGCATCGCGATTTTCAGCTGCTTTGGACTTAGAAACCTTCATTGACTCGGACCATGGTTGACCTCTTGGGCTTGACTGTAATCATTATGACTGTTATTAATACAATCATTATGATCGTAATCATAATAAAAAGCGCCGCCAAAATCAATGGCGATGGTGCTTTTTGGGTCCTTAAACGTTTGAAAGAGGTCAATCCGATGAAGATCAAAGGTTCTGTAGCCCTGGTAACCGGCGCAAACGGCGGTATCGGGCGGGCATTCGTTCGAGAATTGCTGAAACGCGGCGCAACAAAGATTTATCTCGGCGCGCGCGACCCGGCATCCCTGCGCGGGCTATTCACTGAGTCGAATAAGCTGGTACCAATCACGCTCGATGTCACAAATGCGAAGCAAATCGAGGAGGCCGCAAAAACCGCCTCGGATATCACGCTTTTGATCAACAACGCCGGCATGGTCGCCTTTAGTGGCGCGCTGGCAGCGAAGGACACGTCGGCTGCACGTCAGGAAATGGAGGTCAATTACTTCGGGGTCCTTGCCCTGACGCAGGCGCTCCGCGGCACTCCTGCTTTTCGCAGCGGCGGGGCAATCGTCAACATCCTATCGTTCCTCGCGCTAGCGACCCTGCCCGTCGCGGGGACCTATTCAGCGTCAAAGTCGGCCGTGCTGGCACTTACGCGCACGCTGCGCGCCGAGCTGAAACCACGCGGCGTGCAGGTGGTCGGCGTACTGCCGGTGCAGACGGATACACCGGCCTACGCCCCATTGCCGGAGCCGAAGCTGAAGCCCGAGGAAGTGGCGGCAAGCACGCTTGATGGCGTCGAAGCTGGGGAGGAAGACGTGTTCCCCGGAGCACTCTCTCGTGGCGCGGCCGATGCGTTCAAGAACGACCCCGCTGCCCTACAGGCCCGTATGTCCACAGTTGTTCACGCGATCGACTGAGGGCCGGCGATTGAACTGCGGCTCAAGCAATGGCACCCCAGCTGGCAAGAGCACCCCAGCTGGGGTGCAGATAGCTTTGGTTGTCTTACTCAACATTGGAGAATCATCATGAACTCACGCATTTCTATGAACTTAAGTCGCCGTTTGATACTGATATCTGCGGACAACTCCCGAAAAGGGGAGGTGGCCTGAGCGAAGGAGTGGTCCCTGACTCAGTGCGCCGCGAGGAAGTCCTTCACCGCGGCGATCGTCGCCCCGGGCGCTTCCTCCATCAGCCAGTGGCCCGTGTTCGGTATAACGACTTCCTGCACGTTTGTCGCCGCGTTGCGCATGACGATCCCCACGTTGGCGCCGAAGGCCTTCTCGGCGCCGATGGCAAGCACCGGCATCGTCAGCTTCGTCTCCATCGCCTTGCGGTTGTCGGCCTCGTCCTTCTGGTGGATCGCGAGGAACTGCGCGAACGCGGAATGCATCGCGCCAGGCCGTGCGTAGATCGCAGCATAGTGGCGGCGGGTTGCTTCGTCGATCTTGGACGGGTCGCCGGCGAACTCGTTCCAGAATCGGTCGAGGTAGATGCGCTCGCGGCCGGCGACCAGGCGCTCGGCGTCCGGGCCGCCGAAATTAAAGTGCCACAACGCGGGCAGGCGCACGATCTGGTCCCAGGGCGGGATGCCGGGTATGGGCGAGTCCATCACGACCAGGTGGCTTGTCTTGTCCGGGTAGCGCGCCGCGTAGGCATACGCAACCATCGTACCGATGTCGTGGGCCACGATGTCGGCGCGGTCGATGCCGAGCTTGTTGAGGACGGCACGGATGTCGCCGGCCTGCGTCCACTTGTCGTAGCCGCCGGCGGGGTGCGAGGAGAGGCCCATGCCGCGCAGGTCGGGCACAACGACGGTGTGGTCCTTCGCGAGCGCGGCGGCCATCGGTGACCACATGTCGCCGGTATTGCCGAAGCCGTGAATCAGCACGACCGCGAGCCCGTGGCCGCCGACGCGGACGTTGATCGTCGCGTCGGCGTTTACCACCTGCGAACTGCGGAAGTCGGCCGGGAAGGGCGTGGGCGCGGCGTGCGCCGACAGGGCGCCCAGCGCAAGGCCGGTGGCGAGGCCGGCCGCGACCCGGCGGAAGCTGCGCGAGCGAGCGGGCGAAACGGCTGCGAACATCCTCTGCGCCAGCGCGGAGATCTCGAATTCTGACGTTCTTAGAATGCGGGCGATCATAAGCCCGGCTTCCCCAAGTAGTAGCCTATACGATCTTCTAGATCGCCCGGCTTATGGAAACCTAGAGCCATCAGCGCTTTGATTTTTTTCTGCGCAGCTGGCCGGGCTATCGAAGCCATGCACGCCTGCCATCCAGCGTCGACTTCGACGTCAGGGGGCAAACTGGCGGCGTTGACTAGGCGCTTCGTATCGCCGATTGCCAATCTGTCGAATAAGGCGATCCGTGACGCGAACGTATCGACAAACGCGTCGAGTTCGGCATCCGGTAACGATCGGTTCACATAGCCGTACGACTCAGCCAAGTCCCCTCGAATGTCGTCCGAGCCCAACAGCACTTCCAAGGCGCGCCCCCTTCCGATAAGCCGCGGCAGGCGCGCCATAGGTCCGCCCCCAGCTACCAATCCAACACCCACTTCCCACTGTGACAAAATGGCTTTTTCACGACTTGCAAAACTCATGTCGCATGCAAGTGCAATTTCACTTCCGTTTCCAGTTGCCCTGCCGCGTATCAATGCGATCGACACGACTGGTGTGCGCGTTAGTCGCACGAGAATGTCCGGCCACGCCGGCAAGCCTGTGGGGCCGGGAGGTATGCCCGTCAGATCCTCGAGCTTCGCCAAGAAATCGGAGTGATTGAGAAAGAAGCCCTCAACAGCGCTGTCAAAGACCACAACCTTGAGTTGTTCGTCCGTTTCGATTGCCGTGATGATCTCTCTGAATTGCAGTACGAACTCCGGACCCATGAGATTAAGCGGTGGGTTGTCGAAAGTAACTCGCCAATAGGCGGGGCTGACCCGGGCCAGCCGTATCTGCCTAGGGTTGGTTGTCGGTTTCATCAGATCCTCCTTTGCACAAACGCAAGTTTCGTGAGGCATAATCAGAGCGCAAATGTCGGACGCATGACCGCGCGCGCCAGAGTGTGGTAGCCCATGTTGAAGCCGACAAAGGCCGGCGACATGTCCTCAGTGACGTCCAACGCGGCGACGTCAAGGGCATGTACAGCGAACACATAGCGGTGCGGCCTGTCTCCCTTGGGCGGCGCCGGCCCAAGAAACGCCTTACCTCCGAGATCGTTGCGAATGTGGAACGCCCCTTTGGGTAGATCGCCGCCGTTCCCTGCGCCACGCGCGAGCGCTACCGTAGTCGGCGGCAGCCCGACCAGCATCCAATGCCAAAAGCCGCTGCCGGTCGCGGCATCGGGGTCATAACAGGTGACCACAAAGCTGCAAGTTTCCTTCGGAAAGCCCGACCAGTGCAGCTCCGGTGAGTTGTCCCTGCTACCTGCTGACCAGGAGTGCGCGAACTTCGGGTCCAACGGCTCCCCGTCTCGTGCGTCGTTACTGTCGAGCACAAAAGACGATACTTGGGGCAGGTAGGCGTAAGGGTCTGGCGGTATGCAATGGTGATGTGGCATCGCCATGTGCTTGGCATTGCCCGTCTCGTCTTTTGCAGCCATCTCATTCCTCCAGGAGATTATCTTCAGTTCACCGCATAAGAGCAGATTGGCCGACGCCGATAAATTAGACGATAGTATAAAAATGTTGTCTGATGAACATCGCGCTGACCATCACGATGTATCAAGGAACGATTCAAGAGTCGTCACGAAATAGGGCGGCGGTATTACTAATTCAGCGATTGCCGCTCTCCGAACGTATGACTGGGGCGAGATGCGGAGACTTACTTAAGGAAGTTGGAAGACGCCCAATGGGAATCCACGGCTATTGGAGTTCCGATCGCCATAGCTGGTCCCATTGTTGTCGACTGAGACGGTCGTGGTAGGGAACGTCTGCAAATATCGCAAATCGGCGTTCAAGATTGCTACTCGCAATGCGGACGAGCACTCCCAACTGATGTCCAATGACGACAAAGATAGCTGTCGTGAATTGCAATAGCCGGCGACTGTCAACGGCAAGCGAACTCCTGCCCGGACTGAAATTCGCAATCATAAAGTGTCCGTCAAATCCCAGGCACTCGACGATTCACTCGCGGTGGGGTGTCCATCTTGGGGTCCGCTGGTCCCGCTAGGGGGTGTTGCCAGCAAATGAGGCGATGCGTGGGTGCTTGTCTCCGAAAGGTCCCAGATGACTTGAATCAGCCCAAGAAAAATTACGAGAACGAAACCTAAGAAAATGATCAGCGAGGTCAAAACATGCATGTCCTACCCTCGGCGTAGATGCCACAGATGGCTCATTCGGAACCGTTAGACGCCAATTCTGTTTCTTGGCCCGGCGAGCATTGGCAGGTTTCGATGACACGGGTGGCGATTGCACCCGCCAATCTTTCAGCGGCTCCTATATTGTTGGAGCCGAGTCGCGCGGCAATCATCCCCAACTTCAGCACCGTCGCATCATGGTCTTCTCCGGGCACGCCGAATGACAATGCCGTACGCACCCAGGCATAGGCACGATGCTGATTAGGGCGTCCTGTCGCACCGGTTTCGTAAAGGGTTCCAACATTGGCCATCGCAGGCGTATAGCCTTTCAGCGCGGAGAGAAGAAAGAACCTCATCGCTAGCCTGGGATCTCTCTTGACTCCTTGTCCTTTGGCATACCTGATACCCAATAGATTTAGGGCACTTAAATCGCGTTGATCGAAGTCGCTAGCCAGTGCTGTTGGCCCAATGGACACGCCGTTGCGACTAACAGAAGAGATCCCGCGAGGCGCAGCGCCGACACGCGAGTCCGGCGAAGAGGATGCTGCGGCGAACAGATCGAGCGTCCACGTGCACAAGCAAACCAATGCCAGCGAAGAAATGATCAAGTTGCCCTTCATGATTGCTCTGCTCTCGAAAAGATCCCTCATATGTAGCCAGACGCGCGGTAGGTGCGCCATTGCACGATCGTATGAATCTTTATTTCGGTGGCGGCATTTCGCATCGGTGATGATCTAGACCTGGTCAATCGCCTGTTTACTGCGTATGACTTGCATCACCGTATGGCGCTGACAATGACAACTGCGCCGCACAATCCGCAATGTTTCTCGTACTGGTGAGCGCGATCTATACGATCGCACAATGGTGGAGTCGAACCGCTTCTGTCCTAATCGCGACCGTGTAATCAAGCGATGACAGGAGAATCAATGATGCGTTTAGTAGTTTCGAGCGGGGCAGCTGGGGTGATGTTTTCCATGTATGCATCGCTTCTGTTGGCTTCCGCAGCCGCTGTTGCAGACAACGCACCCTTGCCGACGCAAATCGTCGATTTGGCGAACAAAGTGGACGGCGTGCATCCGGGGTTTCGTGCGTTTCATGCGAAAGGCGTTGTTGTGAACGGCACCTTCAAAGCCTCATCCGAAGCTGCGCGGCTCAGTCGCGCAACGCTATTCAACGGCAGCCCGATTCCGGTGACCGCGCGCTTCTCGGACGGCAGTGGGATGCCGACCGTGCCGGACGGCTCGCCTGCGATGCCCCGTGGCATCGCCATCAAGTACCACCTGGCCGGCGGAGGTGACACCGACATGGTGAC
>Ga0137412_10004492_pt1 | contig 11139 bp, 13 predicted proteins | sample CZODoug2_1_16fun_FD_122160 | JGI IMG/M metagenome (GOLD analysis project Ga0137412, IMG submission 122160) | Vadose zone soil fungal communities from Angelo Coast Range Reserve, California, USA - CZODoug2_1_16fungal (Hybrid Assembly) | ecosystem: Environmental > Terrestrial > Soil > Vadose zone... | reverse complement strand
GGCACGGGATACGAAGTGCGCGAATCGTTCTGGTCGACGTCGCAACACTTGTGTGGCACGGTGCCGATGGGGGCGGACGAGGACGCCTCGGCGCTGGACGAGCAATGCCGGGTGCGCGGTGTCGACGGTCTCTGGGTGATCGACGGGTCGATCATGCCGTCGATCACCAGCCGCGGGCCGCACGCGACCATCGTCATGATCGGACACCGCGCGGCGGAGTTCGTGGTCAGCTGACCCGGTTGAGCCTGACCAGTGCTTCGGCGAGCAACGTCGCAGCGACCACGCCGTCGATCACCGGTACGCCAAGGCGCTTGGTGAGGGGTCCGGCGAACTTCGCCATGGCGGCGCAACCCAACACGATGGCCCGGCTTCCGTCGGCGGCGAGTGCCGCCTCGCAATGGTCGCCGATGGGACCGACGGTGCTGGGGTCGGAGTCGATCGTCAAGACCGGGATGTCGCAGGCGTACACCCCGAGGCACTGGCTCGGCGTGTAGGACTTGGCCAGTTCCCAGCCGCGGGGAACCGTGCCCGACGTCGAGGTCACCACGGAGAAGTCACCGGCGGTCAGAGCCGCGGCGTGCATGGCGGCCTGTGCAATGCCGAGCACCGGCACGTCGACCAGGCGGCGGACCTCGTCGAGTCCTGGATCCCCGAAGCAGGCGACCACGTAGGCGTCGGGCCTGCCATGGTCGGGCCGCGCGGCGGCCTGCCTGACTTCATCGAGAAGCAGTGGTATGCAACGGCGTTCGTCGTCTTCGCTCTCGATGCTGGTTGGACCGACGGGCGGGTTGACGGCCTCGACGAGGGTGCCCGCGCCCGCGACGGCCGCCGCGGTCGATTCGATCGCGGCGGTCATCGATGCCGTGGAGTTCGGGTTGATCAGCAAGAGACGCACGCTGTCAGCCTATGCGCCGACTACGTGCGGTGCCGAGCCACGGCTCGAGCGCGGCGGCGCAGGAGGAGCCGCCGCACGATGCGCACCTGCCTGCCGTCTCGGCCCGGCGACCAGATGGCGACGAAGACCGCAGCGACGGCGATCACGATTGCCAGCACCAGAAGCGACGCGTCCATCGCGTGCAGGAACGCACTCTGCGCGAGCTCGGCAAGCCGTGGCCCCTCCGGCCCGATCCGGCCGGAGACGGCGAGAGCCTCGGCGAGTGATCCGGTGGCGGATTCGCGCACCTGCTCGGGGAAGTGCGCGAGCGCCGGTGCGAGGGTGTTGGTGTACTGGGCGGCGAGCATCGAGCCTGCGACCGCGATGCCCAGCGCGGCGCCGACCTCTCGCGTCGTGTCGTTGACCGCCGATGCGACACCCTGCTTCTCGTCCGGCACCGCGCTCATGATGGCCGAAGTCGTTGGGGCCGTGCACAACCCGACCCCGGTGCTGGTGATGAGGAGCAGCCAGGTCAGGTCGAGGTACGACGACCCCACGTCGAGTGCGCGCATGCTGATCAGGCCCGCGGCGACGATCAAGAGGCCGACCGACACCGTCACTCCCAGTCCCAGCCGCGGCAGGTACCAGCGTGAGGTGACGCTGAGGGCGACGACCGGCACCACCAGCGGCGCCAACGCCAGCGCCGTCTGCAGGGGGCTGTAGCCCATGACCAACTGGATGTACTGCATGACGACGAAGAAGAAGCCAAAGTTCGCGAAGAACAGGAACGTCACGCCGACCGAGCCGGTCGCGAAGTCGGGCCGTGAGAACAAGCGGACGTCCAGCAGTGGGAACCGCCGGCGCAACTCAACCACCGTGAACACCGCAGCCAACGCCAGGCCCGCCGCAATCGACCCCCAGACGACGACGTCCGCCCATCCCCGTGCCGGCGCCTCGATCACGCCGAAGACGAACGCGGCCATCGCCGATCCGATGAGCGCCGCGCCCGCCCAGTCGACCGGCGCGGCATTGTCGTCACGCGATGACGACACCGTGCACGTGAGCACGAACAGGACTGCGCCTGCGGCGACGAATGCCCAGAAGATCGACTGCCACGACCAGAAGTGCAGCAGGATTCCGGTCACCAGGAAGCCGATGACGGCGCCGGAACCCGCGACGCCCGCCCAGATCCCCACCGCCTTGGTGCGTTCGGCCCGTGGGTAGGCGGCGGTCAAGAGCGACAGCGTCGCCGGCATGACGAACGCCGCGCCTGCCCCGGCCACCGCCCTGGCGATGATCAGTTGTACCGGGCTGTCGAGGAAGATCGGGACCAGCGAGGCGAGGGTGAAGATCGCCAGACCTATGAGAAGGGCGCCGCGCCTGCCATATCGGTCGCCGATCGCTCCCGCGGGCAGCAGCATGCAGGCGAGCGCCAGGGTGTAGCCGTCGACGATCCACGTCAGCTGAGACTGGGTGGCCGACGTCTCCCGCGCGAGGTCCGGCAGCGCGGCGTTGAGCGCCACCATGGACGAGATGACCAGCGAGACGCCGAGACAGGCCACCACTAACAACCAGACGCGGGCACGCTTGGACAGAAGGGCGAGGCCGGGATCGATATCCTGATCGGACGGGACGAGGGTGTCGACCATGGTCGCCGCGCTCCTTCACTGGGATAGTTTTGAGACTAACAGTCTCGGTGCGGGACCGATAGTCTCGTTCTGAACGTCAGTCCGGAGATGAGGTACACGATGACCGGCGGGCGAAGCGACCCGCGGCCGGCTCGGTCGCGGGCCCGGTTGCTCGATGCGGCGACGGCATTGCTCCGTTCGGGCGGCCCAGGCGCGGTGACCATCGACGCGGTGACTCGTAGCGCCAACGTCGCCAGGGCCACGCTGTATCGCCACTTCTCAAGTGCCAATGACCTTTTGGCTGCTTCGTTCGTGAGCCTCATACCGCCGCCTCCGATGCCGCCCGAGCATGGTTCGCTGCGGGAGCGGCTCACCGCCATCGTGGTGGCATGGGCCGAATCGATCGCCGAGGCGCCCACCACCCTGACCGCGATGGCGTGGCTGTCGCTGGGGCCGGACATCGGGCACCTGCCGGACGCGCAGCACTTCGATGCGGGCAGTATCGAGATGCGCTCGCTGCGCGAACGCATCGCTCAGCAATACTCCGCGCCCTTCGACGTGATCTTCGAAGGCCCGCAGGCCGCCGCGGAACTCGAACCCGTCGACCGCACAATGGCACTCGCGCTGCTGATCGGCCCGCTGGCGTTCGGCAGGCTCAGCACCCTTGCCGACTTCGACTACCGGAGCGTGGCAGTGGCCGCCGTCGACGGGTTCCTCAAGTGCTTTGCGAAGAACCCCGGCCCCGATGGCGTCAGCGCAGTGAGTAGCGAACCGGAAGGTGCTTGAGTCCGCCGACGAACGTGGTGGCGGAAAGCACCGGCTCGCCTGCCAATTCGATCGACTCCAGACGAGGTATCAGCTCCGTGAAGAGGCTGGTCATCTCCATCCGGGCCAGTGCGGCACCAAGACAGAAGTGCACGCCGTAGCCGAACGCGACGTGCTTGTTCGGGTCGCGGCTCACGTCGAAGCGGAACGGATCGGTGAAGATCTCCTCGTCGCGATTGCCGGACACGTAGGCCAGGTACACCGATTCACCCTCGGCTATGTCGACGCCGCGCACCGTGGTGTCGGCAGTGGCGGTGCGCATGAATTCCTTGACGGGAGTGGACCAGCGGATCATCTCCTCGACCGCCGTCCCCATCAATGCAGGATCGCGTCGCAACCGGTCGAGCTCGCCGGGGTTCTGGATCAGGGCGAGCAGGCCGCCCGAGATCGCGTCCTTGGTGGTGTCGTGTCCGGCGCTGGCGACGATCACGTAGTAGGACGCGGTGTCTACGTCCGACAACGGTTCTCCGTCGATGTTGCCGTTGGCGATCGCCGAAGCCAGGTCATCGGTCGGATGCTCGCGACGCGACGCCGTCAGGGCGGAGAAGTAATTGAAGAAGTCCAGCAGCACCGCCAGCTGATCTTCGAGCGTTCCACTGTCGCGCTTGTATTCGTCGTCGTCACCGCCGAACATCTCCTGGGTCAGCGAGTGCATGCGGCCGTAGTCGGACTCGGGCAGGCCGAGCAGCGACATGATCACGTAGAGCGGGAAGTGCACCGCGATCTCGGTGACGAAGTCGCATTCCGGACCGATCTCGGCCATCTTGTCGACGTAGCGCTTGGCGAGTTCGTCGACGCGCACCTTGAGGTCGCGCATGGCCTTGGGTCGGAACCAGTCGGCGCCGATCGACCGCACCTTCCTGTGGTGTGGGTCGTCCATGTGGATGAGCGTGCGCAGACCCATTCCGGCCTCGAGCTGCTCCTGGGCCATGTCGTCGGCGGCGGCGGTGGACAGAAGGGGGCGGGGCTCGCTGATGAACAGGTCGTTCTCGCGCTCGATCGCCATGATGTCGGCGTGTTTGGTGATTGCCCAGAACGGCCGGTACGGCGGATTGTCCACCCACGCAACGGGATTGTTCGCGCGGAGATGGGTAAGCGCCGCGTGCAGCCGGTCGTCGTCGGCGTAGGCCGATGGCTCGGCAAGGACCTTGGCGGCGTCGTCCACCGTGGGCGTGCTCATGAGGTCTCCTCATCGCGTGGATCTAGGAATTGACGGGTGTCAAGTCCGAGTGTAAATGCGACGCTACGCCGTCGCGGCCCGATTGCGCCGATTCGGAATCAGTAGGCTCGGGCCGATGCAGCCCGCAACCTCCCGGCGGATCGGCCAGAGCCTGATCAGGCTGACGGCCGTGGTCATGCTGCTGCTGGTCGGCTGCGGCAAGGGCGACGGTGCCGTACCCGCTCAGACGACTCCGAGTGACCCGGCCGTCGTGCAGACCGCATCGGGAAGCGTGCGCGGTATCGTCGCGCCCGACCATCGACTGTTCGCCGGAATTCCCTACGCCGCCCCGCCCGTCGGCCCGCTGCGGTGGCAGCCGCCAGCACCCGCGCCGCCATGGCCGGGCGTGCGCGACGCCACCCGCCCAGGTCCCCGGTGCATGCAGGACAGCACCGATCTGGAGCTCGGGAGACAGACCGATGAAGATTGCCTGTCGCTCAACGTCTGGACGCCGCCGCCCGCGGCGGACGAGCGGCGGCCGGTGATGGTGTGGATCCACGGCGGCTCGTTCATCAACGGCAGCGGCGGGATCTACGACGCCCGCTGGTTGGCAACCCGCGGCGACATCGTCGTCGTCACCATCAACTACCGGCTCGGTGCCCTTGGCTTCCTCGCCCATCCCGCGCTCGGCCCGAAGGATGACGTCGGCAACTACGGACTGGCCGACCAGCAGGCCGCGCTGCGCTGGGTGCGGGACAACATCGCGAAGTTCGGCGGGGATCCGGACAAGGTGACGATCGCCGGTGAATCGGCGGGTGCCATGTCGGTGTGCGATCACCTCGTCGCTCCCGGATCGGCCGGGCTGTTCCGCGCGGCGATCCTGCAGAGCGGACCGTGCCAGGCGCAGCTCGCCCTTCCCGAGGCGCAGCGCGCCAGCATCGACTATGCGCGTCAGGCCGGCTGCGGCGATCCGGTGTCGGCCGCTGCTTGCCTGCGTGCGTTGCCGGCCGACAAGCTACGAGAACCGGTGTGGTACTACGGGATCGGCGACGACAGGCTGAGCGGGCCGGTTACCGGGACGGCCACCTTGCCGGTGGATCCGATGACGGCGATCGCCAGGGGCGAGGCGGCGAAGGTGCCGGTCGCGATCGGCACCAACCGCGACGAGTTCACGTTGTTCGTCGCACTGCAGTACCTACGCGGCAAGGAGTTGACACCCACGCGGTACCCGCATCAGTTGTCCGGTACGTTCGGCGCCGACGCCGATGCGGTGGCGGCTCACTATCCACTCGACCGGTACGGAGGCAGCGCATCGTTGGCGTACTCCGCGGCGGTGACGGACAGCACGTTCGCGTGCGTGGCCGATCGGATCGGTCAGTCGCTGGCCGCGCACGGCCCCGTCTACGCCTATGAGTTCAACGACCGCAACCCGCCAACACCGGATCCCTTGCGTACCTTGCCCTTTCCCGTCGGGGCCAGCCACTCGCTGGAACTGCGCTATCTCTTCGACATCGGCGGCGCGCCTGCGCTGGATCCAGCGCAACAGGTGCTGTCGGATCGGATGATCGACTATTGGAGTGAGTTCGTCACCACCGGCGCCCCTTACGTCGCCAACCAACCGGACTGGCCGCAACTTGGCACCGCTGACAACCGGTTGTCTCTGCAGCCCGGCGATCTCACGGTGATCACCGACTTCGACCGGACCCATCAGTGCCCGTTCTGGGCAAGCCTGCAGAGGTGAGACGTGCCGACTCCTGATCCGCAGGACTTCGCCGCTGCATGGGTGCGGGCGTGGAACGACCACGATGTCGAAGCGGTGCTCGCGCACTTCCACGACGACGTGCTGTTCAGTTCGCCGGTCGCGGCGCGACTGCTGCCCGACACCGGGGGAGTGGTGCGGGGCAAGGCCGCACTGCGCGACTACTGGGTGACCGCGCTGGGCCTGCTGCCCGGCCTGCACTTCGAGGTGATCGACGTCTACCGGGGTGAGTCGCTACTGGTGATCAACTACCGCAATCACCGCGGCGAGTCGGTGAACGAGGTGCTGATCTTCGACGGGGATCTCGTGCGCGAGGGCCACGGCACCTACGTGAACTAACCGCCGAATCAGGCGGGCGTCACCCTGGTGGTGGTGTCTCGAGAATTGCTCCGCAGAAAAGTGTGGGAATTGGTGTGGCTGGTTGCTCCTAGCTGTTGAACGCGGCCCACCCAGGGGCCGCGACAGCCTCGAGGAGATCACCATGAACAGCTCGACCACCCGCAAGCTGACCCGCTTCCAGTACGCCGCGACGCTCGTCGGCGCACTGGCCATCGTCGCCCTCGCCCCGGCGACCGCCCACGCCCAGCCCGTCGGGTCCAATGGTGCCGACGGCGGATGCCACTACACCGACAAGGATGGCTACGACATCCCGATCGACGACGGCCAGGGTGTCATCGTCGACGGGAAGACCGTCACCTGCAGCGGTGGAGTCATCACCGTCAGCGCCGCGCCGAGTCGCAACGTCGGCCCCAAGAAGCCGGTCGTGAACCAAACGCTCCAGAAGCTCCCGGTGCTGAACCGGAGCGCGGCTGCCACGACAACCCCCTGAAGCCCGATCGCAGTCAGTCGGCCCGTCACCGAGAGTGGCGGGCCGAACTGTTCGTCATGTCAGGCGGTGGCCCGCGATTTAGTGCTGAGCCGCGTTTGAGAGTCTGCGTTCTCGGGCATGATCAACTCATGCGAAGTCTTCTACGCCGTTCGACCATCGCCGCCGTTGCAGCCGCTCCCATCGCTGCCGCCGTGTCGCTGTTCAGCGCTGGGATCGGCTCGGCAGAGCCACTTAACTGCGTGAACGGGCAATTCTGGGATCCGATCACCAACACCTGCCAGACGCCGCGTCCGGCGGACAACTGTGCACCCGGTGAGTACTGGAACGCATTGTCCAATGTCTGCCGACCGCTGGGTCAGCTCTAACCCGCTCGTAGACGGGCCCGCCATCGTCGACAGCGGCTCTGGGCCGTCCCGGCGCAAGCAATCGGATCCCGTTGGTCGAGTTGTAGTCACAGTCGTCGCGGACTGCCTTGGGCCGACATGCTGTTCAAAGATTGATCCGCAGCAATACTGTGGGAATTGGTGCGGCTGGTCGCTCCTAGCTGATGAACGCAGCCCACTCAGGGCCGTGACAGTCCCAAAGGAAATCACGATGAATGGCTCGAACCGCAAGGGAAAAACCTGGAAGAAACGTCTCGGGATGGCCGCTGCAGTGGTCCTGGCCTTTGTTTTGGGGGCCGAAACAGGGGGTGCCCTTGACCTCGCAGACTTGCCGGGGCGGGGAGGCGAGAAGGACCCTGCGGGCGGAGAGCCGGACCCGGAGAGCGAAATTCTGTGAACCCTAGGGGAGTAGTGCGGTCATAGAACAAAGTTCGGCCCCCGTCGCGAGGGTGGCCGAGCCGAAACTGGTTGGCATCTCAGGCCGGCGTCACCCAGGTGGTGATGTCGGCGTGCACGACTTCGGTGCCGTCGCGATCGACGACGCTGACCGGAATCACCAGATCGGTGCCCTCGGTGATCGAGGCGAAGTCTGGAAGTTCGATGCGGGCCGTGGCACGCAATGACGTAGTCGCCTTCGCCAAGTACTGCACGTTCATCGCCTTGGGGATCCAGCGGTGGGTGGTCGGCACCGTCGCCTCCATCAACATGCCCATCGCCATCTCCGCCGCATTGCACGAAGCGATGGCGTGCACGGTGTGCAGATGGTTGTGCACGAAGAACCACTTGGGCACGTCGACCTCGGCGAGGCCCGGCTCCATGCGCCGGACGTGCGGAAGCACCGAGGCGAAGTAGGGCACCCGCGCCATCGCCGCGACGGAGAACAACCGGCTACCGAGGGGGCGGTCGGACAATTGCTTCCAGGCGCGATACGTGGAGCTCTGCGTCGTCATGACCGCTACCTTACTCGGGAGTAAGATCGTTGTGACGCTCAAGGTCGGCCTCCAGGATCCGTCGATACTGCGCTGACGGTCGCGATCCGGCACCGACCACAGCCCTAGGCGCAATGTCGACGGCACTGACCACGGCCGATCACCGTTGACCGGGGATTTGGAAGAGGCCCAGTTCTGAGGCATACTGTTCGGGTTGCCTTGCGCCGGGACGGTGCCCTTTTCGGGACTGCCTGGCCACGGCATACGACCAGCGCCCTAACGGGCGCATCCGGTCCCAACCTTCGAGCGCGACGGATTTTCGCCGCGAGCGAGCGTGCGCAAGGGCGACACACCCGAGCGCGGGGGTCGGAGCACATACGACAGGTAAACAGCGGCGGCATAGCCAGCGCGCAGCCGGAGGGGCAACCCGAAGGCGCGCGCACCGACTAGGCAGAGCGAACATGGCCCGAGCTACGGGCCCGTAAAGAGTGAGGTAGGACAAGCGTGGCGGGACAAAAGATCCGCATCAGGCTCAAGGCCTACGACCATGAGGCGATTGACGCCTCGGCGCGCAAGATCGTCGAGACAGTCACCCGAACGGGCGCCAGCGTGGTCGGTCCGGTGCCGCTGCCGACCGAGAAGAACATCTATTGCGTCATCCGGTCCCCGCACAAGTACAAGGACTCGCGGGAGCACTTCGAGATGCGCACCCACAAGCGACTCATCGACATCCTCGACCCGACGCCGAAGACCGTTGACGCACTCATGCGCATCGATCTGCCGGCGAGTGTCGACGTCAACATTCAGTAGGAGACCCAAGAAAAATGGCTAGAAAAGGCATTTTGGGCACCAAGCTGGGCATGACGCAGGTGTTCGACGAGAACAACAAAGTCGTCCCGGTGACGGTCGTCAAGGCCGGCCCCAACGTGGTGACCCGTATCCGTACCCCCGAGCTCGACGGCTACAGCGCCGTGCAGCTCGCTTACGGCGAGATCAGCCCGCGCAAGGTGAACAAGCCGGTCACCGGTCAGTTCGCCGCTGCAGGCGTGAACCCGCGCAGGCACATCGCCGAGCTTCGGCTCGACGACGAGGCCGCTGCCGCCGATTACGCGGTCGGCCAGGAGCTGACCGCCGAGATCTTCGCCAACGGCAGCTTCGTCGACGTGACGGGCACCTCGAAGGGCAAGGGCTTCGCAGGCACCATGAAGCGTCACGGCTTCAAGGGCCAGGGCGCCAGCCACGGCGCACAGGCCGTGCACCGTCGGCCCGGCTCGATCGGTGGCTGCGCCACCCCCGGCCGTGTCTTCAAGGGCACCCGGATGTCGGGCCGCATGGGTAGCGACCGGATCACCACGCAGAACCTGGTGGTGCACAAGGTCGATGCCGAGAACGGCGTGCTGTTGATCAAGGGCGCCATCCCCGGCCGCAACGGCGGACTCGTCATGGTCCGCAGCGCGATCAAACGAGGTGAGAAGTAATGGCTTCCTTGAAGATTGACGTTCATACCCCCGCAGGCAAGAAGGACGGCAGCGTCGAGCTGCCCGCCCACTTGTTCGACGTCGAGCCCAACATCGCGCTGATGCACCAGGTGGTCACCGCGCAGTTGGCGGCCAAGCGTCAGGGCACGCACTCCACCAAGACCCGCGGTGAGGTCTCCGGCGGCGGCAAGAAGCCGTACCGGCAGAAGGGCACCGGCCGGGCTCGTCAGGGCTCGACGCGTGCGCCGCAGTTCACCGGCGGTGGCGTGGTGCACGGTCCCCAGCCGCGTGACTACAGCCAGCGGACCCCGAAGAAGATGATCGCGGCTGCCCTGCGCGGCGCGCTGTCGGATCGGGCCCGCAACGAGCGGATCCACGCGGTGACCGAGCTGATCGGTGGTCAGACGCCGTCGACCAAGAGCGTGAAGACGTTCCTGGCCACGCTGACCGAGCGCCGCAAGGTGCTGGTCGTCATCGGCCGCAGCGACGAGGTCAGCGCCAAGAGCGTGCGGAACCTGCCTGGCGTGCACGTCATCTCGCCGGATCAGCTCAACACCTACGACGTGCTCGACGCCGACGATCTGGTGTTCAGCGTCGAGGCGCTCGATGCCTACATCAGCGCAAACACGAAGAGTACTGAGGAGGTGTCGGCCTGATGGCTACCGTGACCGATCCCCGCGACATCATCTTGGCCCCCGTGATCTCTGAGAAGAGCTACGGGTTGATCGAGGACAACGTCTACACGTTCGTCGTTCACCCCAACTCGAACAAGACGCAGATCAAGATCGCGATCGAGAAGATCTTCTCCGTCAAGGTCGATTCCGTGAACACGCTCAACCGGCAGGGCAAGCGCAAGCGCACCCGCGCCGGATACGGCACGCGCAAGAGCACCAAGCGCGCCATCGTCACGTTGGCCGCGAATAGCAAGCCAATCGACCTGTTCGGAGCACCGGCCTAACCGCCGGCGGAAGCACAGAGGACAAGACAGACATGCCTTTACGCAAATACAAGCCGACGACTCCGGGTCGTCGCGGGTCGAGCGTCTCGGACTTCGCCGAGATCACTCGCTCGACGCCGGAGAAGTCGCTGGTCCGCCCGCTGCACGGCAAGGGTGGTCGTAACGCGCACGGCCGCATCACCACCCGCCACAAGGGTGGTGGCCACAAGCGCGCCTACCGCGTCGTCGACTTCCGTCGCCACGACAAGGACGGCGTCAACGCCAAGGTCGCGCAGATCGAGTACGACCCCAACCGCACCGCGAACATCGCGCTGCTG
>Ga0137412_10004491_pt1 | contig 11141 bp, 8 predicted proteins | sample CZODoug2_1_16fun_FD_122160 | JGI IMG/M metagenome (GOLD analysis project Ga0137412, IMG submission 122160) | Vadose zone soil fungal communities from Angelo Coast Range Reserve, California, USA - CZODoug2_1_16fungal (Hybrid Assembly) | ecosystem: Environmental > Terrestrial > Soil > Vadose zone... | reverse complement strand
ACTCCTGCAACCCGAGCACGTAGCGGAAGTCACTCGGAAAGTGCCTGAACATCGGCAATTCGGTCGAGCCGGGATTGCCAAAGATGGTCGTCATCCCGAGCGCGCGCAACAAGCGGAACACCGCTTCGCGTACCGTCTCCGCATCGTTTGTCACCGCCGACCACCCTCTGCGGCTGCACAACCGCAAAGATCTTCCTCCCCGACGGATGGACCGGCTATTGCCAATGCTGGCCAAAGTCATAACATCTATGCATGACTCTCGACCCCCGGCAGCTCAAGGCGTTTCTCGCGATTGTCGAGACCGGCAGCCTCGGTCGCGCGGCAGAAGCCCTGCATCTGTCGCAACCCGCGCTCAGCCGAATCGTAAAGCGATTGGAAACGAAGCTGCAGGTGCAGTTGTTTGAGCGTCATTCGACGGGGATGGAACTCACCAGTTACGGCGAGGCCCTGCTGCCTTACGCCACACACCTCAGCACCGAGGCGAATCTCGCCATCGAGGAGATCAATGCGCTGCGTGGGCTCGGGCGAGGAACGATTCGCGTGGGCACGGTGGCCAGCGCCGCAATCATGCTGCTGCCGGACGTGCTGAACAGGATCCTCGGCCGTTGGCCGAGTCTGCGGGTACAGATCGTGGAGGCGGTGGAGGACAAGCTGGCGTTCGCCCTGGCCCACAACGACATCGACGTGGCATTCGCCGGTCCCATCGCCGAGAGTCAGGACGTTCAGCGGGTGGCCGAACACAGGTTCACCGACCGCTATTCCGTCATCACGTCGGTGACGCATCCGCTGCAGCGGCGCAAGGACCTTTCCATTGCCGACCTTGCCGGTATGGCATGGGTAATGCCATCGGAGGACGCGGAGCCGCGCCGGCAGTTCAACTCATTGGTCAATCGACTCGGAGCGGCCGCGCCGCACGTCAGCATCGAGACGCGGTCGCTGACCGTCATCAAGGCGATCGTCGCGCGCACGGATTTCCTGGGGTGGCTTCCCGAGCCGCTATACGCCGCGGAGCAAGCCTGCGGGCTGATCCGCCCGCTTGCGGTCAAGGAGATGGACATGCAGCGGCGGTTCTTCGTCTATCGCCGGCGTCGCAGCTTTACCTCGCCGGCGATGTCGAAGTTTCTCGAGGAATTGAACAACGTGAAGACTGCAAGGCTGTAAGCCCGCCCATTTCCCGGCTATCGGTTCGGAAGCTCCTCACGCATACTCTGCGGCGCTGCGATGGCGATCAGTTGTCCATAAGGAAAGTCACGAATGTCCAATGAAAGTGCGATCCGCCGTGAAGTGGGCACCGTCGCCCTGATGTTCACCGGCTTGGGCTCGATCATCGGGTCGGGATGGTTGTTCGGCGCCTGGCGCGCTGCGCAGCTGGCCGGCCCGGGCGCGATCTACGCCTGGATTATCGGTGCCGTAGTCATCCTGTTCGTCGCTCTCACCTATGCGGAGCTTGGCGCGATGTTTCCGGAATCCGGCGGTGCGGTGCGCTACGGTCACTATTCGCATGGCTCGCTGACCGGTTTCGTCGCCGGTTGGGCCGCATGGATTGCGATCGTGTCGGTCATCCCGGTGGAGGCTGAGGCATCGGTGCAGTACATGAGCTCCTGGCCATGGGCCTGGAGCAACGCATTGTACGTGCATGCCGCCAACGGTCAGGGCGAGCTCAGCGTGGCGGGTCTGTCCATCGCCGCGGTGCTGGTCGTCATCTATTTCCTGTTCAATTTCTGGAGCGTGAAAGTGTTTGCCGGCGCCAACAGCGCCATCACATTCTTCAAGCTGATTGTGCCTGCGGGCACCGCGATCGCATTGATGGGCAGCGGTTTTCACTGGGAAAACTTCCGATTGGGTGTCCATGGAGGTCCGCATGTCGGCAATGTCGCCTCCATCCTCACGGCCGTGGCCACCAGCGGCATCGTCTTCAGCTACAACGGCTTTCAGAGCCCGGTGAACCTGGCGGGCGAAGCGCACAATCCGGGCCGCAGCGTTCCCATTGCGATCTTCGGTTCGATCGCACTGAGCACGGCCGTGTACCTGATGCTCCAGGTCGCCTTTCTCGGCGCAGTGTCTCCGGAGCGCCTGCACGAGGGCTGGGCGGCGCTGGAATATAGCTCGCCATTCGCCCAACTGGCGCTGGCGCTGAACCTGAACTGGCTTGCCATCCTTTTATATGCCGACGCCTTCGTGAGCCCGAGCGGCACGGGCGTGACCTATACCGCCACCACCGCGCGCATGATCTATGCGATGGAGCGCAACGGCACGGCGCCCGAGGTATTCGGTCGGGTGCATCCGCGGTTCGGCATACCGCGTCCGGCGATGTGGTTCAACATGGTCGTGTCCTTCATATTCCTATTCTTTTTTCGCGGTTGGGGCAAGCTCGCGGCAGTGATCTCGGTCGCTACGATCATCACCTACTTGGTTGTGCCCATCAGCGTTATGGTGCTGCGTCGAACCGCACCCGATCTGCACCGTCCCTTGAGGGTGCCCGGCTTGTATGTACTCGCGCCACTGGCCTTTGTGCTCGCGACCCTGATGCTCTACTGGGCGCGCTGGCCGCACACGGGGGAGATCATGCTGTTGTTGATTCTGCCGATACCGGTCTACCTGTACTACCAGGCCAAGGCCGGATGGCGTGATTTCGGCCGGCAACTGCGCGGGGCGTGCTGGTTGATTGCCTATCTCGCCGCAGTTGCCGCACTTTCTTGGGCGGGAAGCAAAGAATTTGCGGGCCACGATTACATCGGCTACGGCTGGGACCAGCTATGTGTCGCGCTGGCCGCGCTGATATTTTGCCGATGGGGTGTGCGCAGCGGTTGGCGTACGCCATCGGTCGAGGCTGTCATCAACAACCCCAACAGTCCGCCAATGTAAATCGAATCCTGCGGCATCGTTCCGAAGTCGGGTCGGCCGCCTCACAACGATTCTATCTCCTCATTCGTGAGTTTCCGCCAGCCACCCCTCGGCAGCTCGCCGAGCGACAGCGATCCTACGGACACCCGCACGAGGCGCAGCACCGACACGTCGAAGGCGGCCAGCAACCGCCGTATCTGCCGGTTACGCCCTTCATCGAGCACGATTTCGAGCCATGCATGGCGTTCGCCGGCGCGAACACATCGGGCGGTCTTCGCAGCCAGCCGTTCGCTCTCGACAACGGCGCCCCGCTGCAGATCCCCAAGCAACGCGGCGTCGGGCAAGCGGTTGATTTGCACGTGGTAAGTCTTTTCGGGCCCGGTGGCCGGATCGGTCACCCGCGCGGCCCACGCGGGATCATTGCTGAACAGCAGAAGACCCTCGCTGGCCTTGTCCAGCCGCCCCACCGGCGCGAGCCAGGGCAATGCGGCGCCTTCGAAACATCTGTAAACAGTGTCCCGGCCCCGTTCGTCGCGGGTTGTCGTGACCAATCCGCGCGGCTTGTTGAGCATGACGACGAAGCGCGCGGGCGACGCGGACTCGCGGCCGTCGATGGCGATAAGATCCCTACCCTGAATCACCGGAAACTCGTCATCGCTGACCACGTTGCCGTTGACGCGTACCCGCCCCTCGCGTACCCACCGGGCAGCTTGCGTGCGCGAACCGATTCCCAATTTGGAAATGACGCGAGCGACCCCGTGTCGTGGGACCGGCGGCACCGATGCGGGAGGTTTCTTCTTCATCGTGGGAGTATCGTCGCGGTTCGAGGGCTCCGCAAATGCTTGGGATCGCGAATAGAATGCCAAAGCCCTGACGAAGGAGTTGCGTTTGAAGAACCGTACAGGGAAGTTTCGTGCGGCGCAGAGGGTGTTGGGCATCCTTGCGCCGGCGCTCTGTGCCGGCATGGCGGTCGCCGGCGGCTGCAAGGTCGCCAAAATTGCCGAGCTTCCCGTGACGATGATCGATATGCATCCGATGGTGACGGCGCAAATCAATGGCGTGGACGCGTTGTTCATCGCCGACAGCGGTGCGTTCTACAGCATGCTGAGTCCCGCCAGCGCCGCAGAATTCAAATTGAACGGCTATCCCGCCCCCTTTGGCCTCTTCGTGAGCGGGGTTGGCGGCGCGGCCTCCGTGTCGGTGACCAGGGTCAAAGTGTTCACCTTGGCCGGAGTGCCCCTCCACAACGTGGAATTTCTCGTCGGCGGCGGGGACCCGGGCGGCGGCAGCGTCGGACTACTGGGTCAAAACGTCTTCAGCATCGGCGACGTCGAGTACGACCTCGCCAGAGGCGCCATTCGGTTGATTCGCGAGGAGGGGTGTAAGAACGTCAATCTTGCCTATTGGGTGACCGGTACATCCCAGCCCTACTCGATGATGGATATTCAATGGACGACCCCGCGGTCGCCGCACACGACGGGCGCGGCCACGATCAACGGCGTCAACATTCGCGTGATTTTCGATACGGGGGCATCCACTTCGGTGCTGTCGGAACGTGCGGCGGAACGGGCGGGAGTCAGGGTTGACTCGCCGGGCGTCACCGACGCCGGCCTTTCGCGCGGCATCGGACAGCGCATGGTCAGGACCTGGATTGCGCCCTTTGCAAGCTTCAAGTTGGGCGACGAAGAAATCCGCAATACCAGATTGCGCATCGGCGGTCCTGGGCTCGATACCGCCGACATGTTGATCGGCGCCGATTTCTTTCTTTCGCATCGCATCTATGTTGCCAGCAAGCAGCACAGGCTGTTCTTCACGTACAACGGCGGCGCGGTGTTCAACCTCAAGTCCTCGCCGGCACCGGACCCCACGCCGCCGGCGGCAGCGGCTGCCGCGCCGCCATCCGATGCGCCCCCGGCGCAAAGCGCGCCGGACGAGATGAAAGATGCGGCCGGCTATAGCCGACGGGGTACCGCGTTCGCGGCACGCCGTGATTTCGAGCACGCGATCGCGGATCTGGATCGAGCATGCGAACTCGCGCCCGACGAACCCAATTATTTTTATGAGCGAGGGATCGCGCGGCGGGATGGCGGACAGCCGATTCCGGCGCTGGCGGATTTCGATCAGGCGATCAAGATCAAGTTCGATCACGTGCCGGCGCTCGCGGCACGCGCCGAGTTGCGGCTGCAGAACGGCGATGCGGCGGCGGCAGTTCCGGACCTCGAGGCGGCGGACCGCGCGGCCGCCAAGGAGGCGGATGTCCGCTATCGCCTGGGATTGGACTACCAACACGCCGATCTCATGCCTCAGTCGGTGGCCCAGTTGGATTTGTGGATTTCAGCGCATGGCGATGATGCGCGGTTGGGCGCGGCTCTGGGGAACCGATGCTGGGCCAAGGCTCTGCTCGGACAGGATCTGAAGACTGCCTTGTCGGACTGCGACTCCGCGCTGCGCCGGATCGGCAAGAAGAACGCCGGCAGCGCCGCCATTCTGCTCAGCCGGGGCGTGGTACGTCTACGACTCGGGGACTACGACAAATCCATCGCCGACTTCGACGCTGCGCTGGCCCTCTATCCCAAAAGTGCCTGGTCGCTGTATGGTCGGGGCATCGCCAAAGTTCGGCGCAATAAAACAGCCGAGGGTCAAGCCGACATGACTGAAGCGGCGGCCGTCTGGCCGCCGATCGCGGATGACTATGCGAAGCGAGGAATCGCGCCGTGAGGCTGTAGACTAGACGAGCGATAAAAGAAATCCGATCGATGCGACGGCCATGACCGCCGTGGCACTCCAGCCAATGAGACGCGAACGCATAGAGATCGTGAATCTGCCCATGATCGAAGAATTCGTCGCAATGCGCATCAGGAGCACCATGATCGGTACAGCGGCGATGGCATTTAAGACGGCGGACCAGACCAGTGCTTTGATGGGGCTCAGTTTAAGCACATTCGCGATTGCGCCGGCCAAGGTGGCAAGGGCGATGGCGGCATAGAATGCCTTTGCCTGTTTAGGCTGCCGCGACAGACCGACCGGCCAGCGGCGTGCCTCGCCGAGCGCGTAGGCCGCCGAGCCTGCGAGGACCGGTACGGACAGCAATCCGGTGCCGACGATACCGAGCGCAAAGAGGGCAAACGCGAAGGAGCCGGCCAGGGGGCGCAGCGCCTCCGCCGCTTGAGCCGCGCTGTCGAGTTCTTTGTACTGTGCCCCATGCAGGGTAGCCGCGGCTGTCGCCATGATCGCGAGTGCCACGAGATTTGAGATGGCCATGCCGATGAGAGTATCCAGTCGGATGCGGGCCAGTGCATTGGCGCCTTGCGCGGGTTGCCGGAGCAAGGGCTCCCGAATGGGCGCCGTCTTGGTGTCCTCGACCTCTTGAGCCGCTTGCCAGAAGAACAAGTACGGACTGATGGTCGTACCCAAAATCGCGGCGACCATGAGCCAAAAGTCTTTACTGAGATCGGGTCGCGGCCATACGAGTCCCAAAAGGAACTCATCCCAGCGGACGTGCACGACGCAGAGCACCGCGAAGTACGCAAAGAGCGAGAGTGTCAGCCACTTTAAAGCGGCCACATAGCGTTTGTGATGCATGAAGATCTGGCCGCCCGCGCAAATGATGGCAAAGGCTCCCAAGAACGCCCACGAGGGAACGATGGGCACCAATAGGCGGCTCGCTTCGGCCATCGCTCCGAGGTCCGCACCAATGTTGCAAATGTTGGCGAATGTGAGTGCTGCCACGAGGCTGTAGAGGAGGGATGCGGGGTAGTGACGCCGCACGTTGCCTGCGATCCCAAGACCGGTCGTCCGTCCAAGGCGCGCGCTGATGGCCTGGATCGTTACCATCAACGGATAGGTGAGGAGCAAGGTCCAGCCGAGTTGAAACCCAAACTGGGCTCCCGCTTGACTGTAGGTTGCGATGCCGCTGGGGTCGTCATCGGCAGCCCCCGTTACAAGGCCAGGGCCAAGAATTGTCAGTAGACGCGGCTTTGTGGGCTCGACGACGTCACTGCGATCTTTCTTAGCCCGTCTCATGCGTCTCACGGGACCAAACCTATACCAAATCGGGAGAAGGCGTGAGCGCGCAGCCGTCCGCAAATGGCACCGATCGCGTGTGGGTTAACGCCGACGCAATCCTCTGTGCGTATCCGACTGACGTGCAGGCGATGTTCGGTAAGACTCTTCGCACGGGGGATACTAGAAACTTACGGCGAGTGCTCGATGCTACCTGATGCGATGAGAGCCACCTCGCAGGGTACATTTGACGCATGGGGCTCTCAGAGTTTATCGATCGCGAAATGGAGGCAATCCTCCAAGAATGGGACAAATTTGCAGCCGCTCAATTGCCCGCGGCGAGCGCAATGAATGCAGGGGCGCTACGCGATCATGCGGAAGAAATTCTGCGTGCGGTCGCCAGGGACATGATGACCCCGCAGACGTCTGATGAGCAGTCGCAAAAGTCAAAAGGGCGTGCACCGCGCATCGTCGGGGCACCGCAGACCGCGGCGGAAACCCATGCATTCCTGCGGGCAAAGAGTGGCTTCGACATTAACCAGATGGCGGCGGAATATCGCGCCTTGCGTGCCAGTGTGCTTCACCTGCGGTCAACGGCGGGCGACTCGAGTGTCAGCGATTACGGGGACATGGTGCGCTTCAATGAAGCGATCGACCAGGCGGTGGCCGAATCAGTTGCCTACTTCAGCACCAGATTGACCCAGGAGCGCAACTTGTTATTGGGAATGATGGGACACGACATGCGCAGCCCGCTGCATGTCGTTCAACTGTCAGCCTCGTATCTTGCGCAGCTTGACCTCGGCGACCGGGTGTCGGCAGCGGCCAACCGAATCATCAAAAGCGGCGCCCAACTGAAGATGCTTTTAGATGATTTGATCGACTTCAATCGAACCAACATGGGTTTGGGCGTCCACATTGCTCCGATCGCCGTGAATCTGGCGAATTTATTTGCAGATGCCCTCGAACAGCTGCGTGTAAGTCATCCAGACCGCCGGATTGAATTGCAGGTCGTTGGCGATGCAAGCGGGAATTGGGACCCGCACCGCCTGCAACAGGTGCTGAACAACCTCGTTTTGAATGCCCTCAAATACGGAATGCGCGATGCTCCAGTGAAGGTCGTGGTAGTCGGAGCACCGGGAGGAGTGGAATTTGGGGTTCATAACCGCGGGCGAAGAATCGAGCAATCCACCCTGGATCATATCTTTGACCCACTGGTGCGCGGTAATGAGCCTCGCAGGAATTCCGACACCGATGGGAGCCTTGGGCTTGGACTGCATATTGCCCGCGAAATCACCATCGCTCACGGAGGCGATATAGCGGTGCGATCGGATGAAATCGAAACCGTGTTTACGGTGCGCTTGCCGAGGGCGAGCGCGAAGAACGATCCATCCGCCCGATGACACAACTGGGAGAATTGAAAATATCGAAATCACGATGCCGATTGCAAATGACCTTGAGCCGGGGATGGACATGCTGACCAAGCCATTCGCTCTGGACGCTCTTGGTGCCAAGGTCCACGCGATGATTGAACGATAACTTGATGGAAAGCCGCCTACACCAAGATCCGTTGTTATCCCACGTTCTCAGGAGGAGTTTGCCAATCGTGGCGACAATGTTCGTCCAGTCACCATGCACCCCCAGAACAGTCTCTCCACGGCCCGAGCTGTGGTCAAGCATCGATTAAGGGGGATGGTATGCAAGCTATTCTAGCAACGCGAGCGGATGAGGGTGCTGCAGAACGGGTCATGCCGCACGGCCTCTCGGCGGCATCGTGGGGAGCGATTTTCGCAGGCGCATTGGTGGCGGTGGCTGCCTCTCTCATTTTGTTGAGCTTGGGCGCAGGATTTGAGTTTGCGTCCGTATCACCTTGGGTTGATCGCGGAGTTTCCGCAACCACCTTCAGCGTCACAACCGCCATTTGGCTGATCGTAAGTCAATGGATCTCGGCTTGTTTGGGCGGCTATATTACCGGGCGATTGCGCACGCGTTGGATCGGCACCCACGTTCATGAAGTGTTCTTCCGCGATACGGCTCATGGCCTTGTGACCTGGGCGCTGGCGACCGTGGTCGTCGCGGGCATCGCCGCAAGTTCCTTCACCGCGCTTCTCGGCGGCGGCGTGCATGCGGCGGCGCAAGTCGCGGGAGGCGGTGCGAGCGGCATGATGGCGACTCCCGATTCACCTGTGGCGAGATACAATATCGACAAGCTCTTCCGATCCTCGCGCGACGCGTCCGCGAGTGGGGCCGACATCCACGCGGAGGCGGGGCATATCTTGGCGAACGTTATTTCCACGGGGAGCATGGCGGATACGGACCGGGCGTACCTTGCCTCGTTGATCGCGCAGAAGAGCGGCGCATCGCCGGACGAGGCGACAAGACGAGTCGACGAGTTCGTGACGAGTGTGAATGAGGCGAAAACCAAGGCGATGGAAGCAGCCGATGCCGCGCGTAAAGCCGCGGCCAAAACCGCGATCTACACCGCCCTATCCATGCTCATCGGTGCTTTGATCGCGAGCGTATCAGCGGCAATCGGCGGTCGCCTGCGCGACGAGCACGTCTAGTCCCTAGAACGGATAGTGCCGCGGCGTCGTCTGCAAGGTGATCCAGCGCAATTCGGTGAATGCGTCCACGCCGGCCTTGCCGCCGAACCGGCCGTAGCCCGAGGACTTCACGCCGCCGAAGGGCATCTGGGCCTCGTCGTGAACCGTGGGTCCATTGATGTGGCAGATGCCGGATTCGATGCGCTTGGCAATGTCGATGCCGCGCGCGAGATCGCGCGTGAACACCGCGGCGGACAGTCCATACTCGGAGTCGTTCGCGACCCGCACGGCCTCGTCCGCCGAATCGACGCGGGTGATGGACACCTGCGGTCCGAACGACTCTTCACGAAACAGCGTCATGGCCGGCGTGACATGATCGACGACCACCCCCGACATGATGGTGCCCTGGGCATCGCCGCCGCAGAGCACCTTGGCTCCCTGCTTGACCGCATCCGCCACCAAACCCTGCACGCGCGCGACGGTCGTTGGGCCGACCACGGAGCCGAGCACGAACTCCCCTTCATTCGGATTGCCCACGGGCAGCGCCGCCACGCGCGTGGCCAATTTCCGGGCGAATTCGTCGGCGACGGATCGCTCGATGACCACTCTTTCGGTGGACATGCAAATCTGTCCTTGGTTGGCGAACGCACCGAACACCGTGGCATCGACGGCGGCATCGATGTCGGCGTCGGCGAGCACCAGGAGCGGCGCCTTGCCGCCCAACTCGAGCAAGATGGGCTTGAGATATTTCGCGGACAGCTGCGCGAGGATTCGGCCGACGCGGCTCGAGCCCGTGAAGTTGATCCGCTTGACCGCGGGATGACCGATGATGGCCTCGCTGACGGCCTGCGCGTCCTTGACGTCGGCATGCACGACATTCACCACGCCGTCGCCCAAGCCGGCCTCCTGCAGCACGGTTCCTATCAGCATATGGGTGGCGGGACAGACCTCGGAGGATTTCAGGACCACCGTGTTGCCGCACGCCAGCGGCAGGGCCACCGCGCGCACGCCGAGGATGATGGGCGCATTCCAGGGCGCAATGCCGAATACCACGCCCACCGCTTGGCGGTAGGCCATGGCCATGGACCCGGGAACGTCGGACGGGATGACTTCTCCGCCGATTTGCGTGGTCATCGACGCCGCCTCGCGCAGCATGCCGGCAGCCAGATGCACGTTGAAATGACCCCAGCCGGCGGTGGCGCCGGTCTCGTCGCGCATGAGTGCGGCGAAATCCGCCGCACGCGCCTCGAGCAGGTCGGCCGCCTTGTTGAGCTTGGCGCGCCGCGCCCCGGGGCCGAGCGCACTCCAGGCGGGAAATGCAGCTGCCGCGGCATCCACCGCCGCGATCGCATCCGCCTCCGCGGCCGCGGCGCTGCGCGTAACAACCATGCCGGAGACCGGATTGCGGCGCTCGAATGCGGCTGCCGACCGAGCTTGAACGACTCTGCCGCCGATCAACAATTTCACATCATTCATGGAACTTCCTCGACCCGCCCCGGGTTGAACAGGCCGCTATCCTAGCGCCTTACGCCGCTCGATTGGTTCTCTGTGGTTCGATTCCACGCTCCTCCTCGGAGGAGTTTGGGTAGGTGCCGGAAGCGCTTCATGAGCATCCGCTCTCAATCCCTGTGGCGCCGCATCAATCGCGTAGCCTCAAACGAGGATCTTTCGGCCGGTGTGGGGACTTGCGGTGAACCTGGGCGGTGTCGTCAACGGAATACAGACCATCATGCCGCGCATCCGGCGCCACGGCGA
>Ga0137412_10004490_pt1 | contig 11141 bp, 11 predicted proteins | sample CZODoug2_1_16fun_FD_122160 | JGI IMG/M metagenome (GOLD analysis project Ga0137412, IMG submission 122160) | Vadose zone soil fungal communities from Angelo Coast Range Reserve, California, USA - CZODoug2_1_16fungal (Hybrid Assembly) | ecosystem: Environmental > Terrestrial > Soil > Vadose zone... | reverse complement strand
ACGAACGCGCGCTCGAACAACTCATCGCCGGCGGACAACGGCTGCCGCGCGCCGAGCGCGACCGACGCAAGCCACCGACCGCCGCCGGATCGCGTTCCAGATAACCATCTTTCGAGCCGCAGGTCGCGGTCCGTCGGGAATTTCTATCCGTTCTGTGAAGCAGTTCGCAAAGCGCAGGAGTCGCTTCTGCCATCGTCCAGTCGAGCCATCGGTTTCGTTGGGCAATGAGGGGAGCTTTGATGATGCATATCCCGGCTTCGACCGCCGTCGCGGCGTCGATTGCAGTAACCGCTGCCATGCTCGTCATGGTGCCAGCGACCGTTCAGGCGCAGACCGAGCAAGAGTGGGACTCGTGCTACGGAATTGGTGTGTCGACGAATTTCCAGCCGCCGGAAATCCTGATCAGCGGCTGCACGGCGGTCATCCAGTCAGGGATTCACAGCGGGCGAAATCTTGTCGTCGCATTCACGAATCGCGGCCTTGGCTATCGGGGGACATTCCAGTACGAGCGCGCTTTTGCGGACTTCGATCAGGCGATCGGGCTCGATTCGAATTACCTGCCGGCCTACCACCAGCGCGGCAGCCTCTTTTGGGAAAGAGGCGACTTCGAGCGTGCCCGGCAGGATCTGGATCAGATTGCCAGGTTGCAAGGACTGGAGGTCGAGCCGGGCGCCGAGGAACTCAGGCGCGAAGCGGGAGCCATAATGGGGGATGCGGACTAGGCGCTAATGAACCCTCATCCGCGACGCCTCAGCCGCGCCGCAGGTAGTCGATGGCGAGATAGGCCAGCGCCCGCACGCCATACTTCAGCGCCGGCTCGTGGATATGGAACAGCGGCGAGTGATTGGCCGGCGCCTGGTGCGGATCCTCGTCCGGCGGCGTGACGCCCAGGAAGAAGAACATGCCGGGGACGACCTTGGCTAGAAGCGAGAAATCCTCCGCGCCCATTACCGGGCGGGACTCGGTCACCCGCTCGGCGCCGACGCCGTCGCCCAGGCTCTGCGTGCCCCACCGGGTCAGCGCCGGGTCGTTGTAGGTCACCGGCACGCCCTCGCCGATGTCGACCTCGGCGGTGGCGCCGCCGGCGTCGGCGATCGTGGTCGCCGTCTTGGTGATGCGGCGCTTGATGTCGGCCCGCACCTTCTCGTCGTGGGCGCGCAGCGTGCCTTCCATGGTCACGTCGTCGGGCAGGATGTTGCTGCGCACGCCGCCATGGATGGTGGCAATCGACAGCACCGCCGGTGTGGCCGTGGAGTCGATCTGGCGGGTGATGATGGTCTGCAGCGCCAGGATGATCTGCGCCGACGTCACCACGGGATCGACGCCACGCCACGGCATCGAGGCATGGGTCTGGCGGCCATGGACGCTGATGCGCAGGCGATCGGCGCTCGCCATCAGCCCGCCGGGCCGCAAGGCGATGACGCCCGACGCCTGCGCCGAGGTGACGTGCAGCCCGAAGACGGCCGACGGCGCGGGATCCGCCATCGCGCCCTGGTCGATCATCGCCTGGGCGCCGCTCGGGCGGCCCTCGAAGCCTTCCTCGTTGGGCTGGAACAAGAGCTTCACCGTGCCGGTGAGCTCGGCGCGATACTCGGCCAGGATCTCGGCCACGCCCATCAGGATGGCGACATGGGCGTCGTGACCGCAGGCATGCATGACACCGGTCATCTGGCCGTGCCACGGCGCCTTCACCTTGGAGGCGAAGGGCAGGTCCACCCGCTCCTCGACGGGCAGCGCATCCATGTCGGCGCGCAGCGCCACGACCGGGCCGGGCTTGCCGCCTTTCAGCACGCCGACCACGCCGGTCTCGCCGACGCCGGTCGTGACCTCGTAGCCGAGCGCGGCGAGATGCTTGGCCGCCAGCGCCGCCGTGCGCGTCTCATGATAGGAGAGCTCGGGATTCTGGTGGATGTCGCGCCGCCAGGCGATGACCTTGTCCTCGAGGCGAAGGGCGGCCCTGGAGACCCACTCCGAAATCTCGCTGCTGGTCTGCGGACTCACCGTATCCATCGATCGCTCCTCATGCTGTCGTCGACCGTTCTTCGCACAAAGCGGGCGGCAGGGCGAGACGACGGCGCCTATTCCACGCTGACGTTGGCCGCCGCCGCGACTTCCTTCCACATCGCGATGTCCTTCTGCAGGAAGGCGGCGAATTCCTGCGGCGTGTCGCCGACCGGCTGCATCGCCTGCTTGCTCAAAAGCTCCTTGATGTCGGGGTTCTGCAAGGCCCGGACGATTTCCGCATGCAGCTTGTCGATGATGGCCGTCGGCGTCCGGGCGGGCGCGAAGATGCCGTGCCAGGCCACCGCTTCGACGTCGGGAAAGCCGCCTTCCGCCATGGTCGGAACCTGCGGCGCGACGGGCGAGCGTTGCGGGCTGGTCACCGCCAGCGCACGCAGCGTGCCGGCCTGCATGTGGGGCAGCACGCTCACCGGATCGCCGAACACCATGGTGACCTGCCCCGCGACCAGGTCGGCCACCGCCAGCGCCGTCCCGCGATAGGGGATGTGGGTCATCTTCAGCCCGGCCTTGCGGCAGAACAGCTCGGTCATCAAGTGGTTGGCGGCGCCGACGCCGGTCGTTCCATAGTTCATCGAGCCGGGCTTGCTCTTGCCCAGCGCCACGAACTCCTGCAGCGAATCGGCCGGCAGCTTGGCGTTGACCACCAGCACGTAGGGATAGGAGTTGGTCATGGTGATCGGCGCGAGATCCTTCACCGGATCGTACGGCAGGCTCTTGTAGACGGCCGGGTTGATCGAGATCGGCCCGGACTGGCCGAGCAGCAGCGTGTAGCCGTCGGGCTCGGCCTTGGCGACCAGGTCGGTGCCGATGATCGATCCGGCGCCGCCGCGATTCTCGACCACGACCGACTGGCCGAGCCTGTCGCCGACATGCTGCGCCACGACGCGCGCGACGGCGTCGGCGCCGCCGCCCGGGGCGTAGGGCACGATCAGCTTGATGGGCTTGCTCGGATAGTCCGCGGCCAGCGCGCGCGCCGTCATCCATGGGGCGGCCATCGCCAGCAGCAAGGCGCCGCGCCTGTTCGTTAGCATCGATCGATTTCTCCCCTCAGGACGCGTGTGCCGGCGCGAACTGGCGTTCGTGACGTTTCACCTGCTCGCGATAATTCTCGGCGTAGCGCTCGTAGACAAGGTCGTGCGTCGCCGTGTCGAACTCGACCGTTGGCGGCTCGAACAGGTCGAAATGTCCCCATCGGTCGGTGCCGCGCGCCAGCATCGCCGACATCCGCACTGGCCCGGTCGGCCGGACATGGGCGGGGATGTAGTTGATGCCGAGACCGACGCGCCGGTGCGCCGCGCGGTTGGGCGCCGAGCGATGCACGCACAAGGTATGATGAAGCGAGAACGAGCCGGCCTCGAGCTGCATCATCGTCGCATCGCTCTCGTCGAGCGGTTCGGTGATGGTCTGCCCGGTGCGGTTGATGCTGTCCTTGAGCCTAAGTGCGGCGTGATGCATCTGCCGCGGCGCGCCGTGCGCCGAAAGAACCTCCATGCAGCCGGCCTCGCGGCTGGCATCGGTCAGCGCCACCCAGGCGGTGACCTGCTCGTGCGGTTCGAGCCCGAAATACGTCGAATCCTGATGCCACGCCGCGAAGGTCGGCGACTGCGCTTCCTTGATGAAGAAGGTGCCGGTCCACAGCAGGATGTCGGGGCCGATCAAATCCTCGACCACGTCCAGGATGCGCGGATGGCGGACGAGGTCGGCGTACCACGGCAGCAGGGCATGCGGCTGCGTGCGCCATTTGAGGTCGGCCTGCGGCACCGTCGTACCGAGCCAGCGCTCGTAGCGTTCGAGGCCCGCCAGGCAGGTCATCTGCTCGGCCGCGCTGAGCGCCGGGAAGGGAAACAGAAAGCCGTCGTGCCGGTAGCGCTCGACCTGCGCTTCTGTCAGCGCCTTCATGTCTTCCTCCGTGAGCGTGGTTCTGGTGCCACTGGCGGAAAGGTTGGCAGCGGCCGGCACTCGACGCCAGCACATTGTTGTGGCCATGCTTGGCGCGCATGTTGAGCGAGCAGCAAACCACCATCCGTGACGTGGCACGCGATTTCGCCCGTCGAGAGATCGCGCCGTTCGCCGCGGATTGGGACCGCCGCGAGCACGTGCCGCTCGAGACGCTGGGCAGGATGGGCGCGCTCGGGCTGATGGGCGTGTGCGTTCCGCCGCAATGGGGCGGCTCGGGTGCCGATTTCGTGTCCTATGTCGCGGCGATGGAGGAGATCGCCTACGGCGACGCGGGCATCGCCAACATGATGGCGGCAACCAACTTTCCTTATAACGCGGCCGTCCTGGCGCACGGCAACGAGGTACAGAAGGAAAAATTCCTGCGCCCCGCCGCCTCGGGCCGCGAGCTCGCCGCCTTCCTGCTGAGCGAGCCGCAGGTCGGATCCGACGCCGCCAACCTCACGACGCGCGCCGTGCAGCGGGGCGACCGCTACGTGATCGACGGCATGAAGAACTTCATCACCTCGGGCCAGTCGGCCAAGCTGGCGATGATCTTCGCCGTCACCGACGCCCAGGCGGGCAAGAACGGCATCTCCTGTTTCCTGGCCCGCACCGACATGCCGGGCTATCGCGTGGCGCGGCTGGAGAAGAAGCTCGGCCACCGCACCTGCGACACCTGCCAGATCATCCTGGACGGGCTCGAAGTGCCAGCCGAGAACATGCTGGGCGCGCCCGGCGCGGGGCTCAAGGTCGCGCTGTCGTCGCTCGACTACGGACGGATCGGCGTGGCGGCGCAATCCGTGGGCGTCGCCCGCGCCGCCCTCGATGCCGCGCTCGCTTATGCCCGCGTGCGCGTGACCTTCGGCAAGCCGCTGATCGAGCATCAGGCCATTGCCTTCCAGCTCGCCGACATGTCGACGCGCATCGAGGCGGCGCGCCAGCTCTACCTTTATGCCGCGCGTCTGAAAGATCTCGGGCAGGCCTCTCCCAAGGAGGCGTCGATGGCCAAGCTGTTCGCCTCCGAGATGGCCGAGGAGGTGACGTCGGCTGCCATCCAGATCCACGGCGGCTATGGCTTCCTCAACGACTATCCGGTCGAGAAGTATTACCGCGACATGCGCGTGTTCCAGATCTACGACGGGCCGAGCGAGATCCAGAAGATGCTGATCGCGCGTGAGCTGATCAAGGGCAACTGACTCGCAGCGCGTCCATGCCTCAGTGCGGTTTGCCAGCATGGAGCGCCGGCGAGGGCAGGCCGAAGCGCCAGCGCAGGAAGGCCAGCACGTCCTCGGCGCAGCGCTCGGGCGCGGCCTCGCCGATATTGTGCGGCAAGCCCTCGTAGGCGATGAGCTGCACATCGGCAATGCGCTCGCGCATGACATCGTAGTTCTTGATCGAGCCCACCGTCTCCGCCCCCGGGATGACCAGCAGGGTGGGGCACTTGATCTCGCCCAGCCGGTCGCTCCAGTCGAGCGAGGACATCAGGCCGACGAAGCGACCGACATAGGCGGGATCGCACATCGTCGCGCACGACACGAACCACTCGATCTTGCGCGGATCGGTGCCCGGCACGAAGCGGTCCTCGATCGTGTCCATCAGGAATTTCCGGATGCCGTCCCGCGCGATCCTAGGGATCCAGGTCGCGGCCTGGCTGTTGCGCAGACCGGGCGTCGAGCCGAACAGGATCAGGCTTTTAACACGGCCGGGATGGCCCATGGCGAGGTTCTGGCCGATATAGCCGCCGGCCGAGTTGCCGACGACGTGGGCGCTCTTGCAGTCGAGAAGATCCATCAGCTCGAGCGTGTCCTTGACCAGCCGGTCCATGTCGAAGGCGCTGTCCGGCGCCGGCGTCGCGGAGTTGCCGTGGCCGCGCAGGTCGAGCCGCACGACGCGGTAGTGGCGCGACAGCATCGGCACCCAGGCATGGAACCGCTCGGCATTGCCCATGGCGGCGTGCAGCATGAGGAGCGTCGGGGCATCGGCCCACGGGTCGGTGTTGTCGTCGACGTAGTAGGCGAGCTCGAGGCCGTCGCTCGTGGTGAAGGTGTGGGGAATCATCAGCCGTTCCTCTTGTCGATCAGGTTAGGTGCCACAGCATTGACAGCCATGCCGCCGCCTGCAAGCTCGCGCGCAGCCGCATGAAAGGGAGACCGTCGTGACCGCCCAGCCGAGCAAATACCGCTTCCTGCTGATCAACGCCTTCAGCCTGGCGCCGGGCAACGACTTCCAGTTGCGCTCGTTTTCCGGCTCCAAGGAGACGCAGATCTATAACTACGAGGACGTAAAGCCCTTCCTCGCCGACATCGACTGGGATCTCCATCCCGGCGCCCTCGCGACCCACGGCAACTGGCCGGTCACCACCAAGCAGGAGTTCATGTCGGTCGGCAACAACCGCCTGCCGCTGGTGCGCGAGGCCTGCGCCGGCGGCAAGTACAACGCCGTCGTGCTGCTGGGCGGCGGCGACCCGGGCTACATGGAATCGCGCGAGATCGGCCGCCAGTACCGCATTCCCGTCACCTCGTCGGCGCACGCACAGATGCATATCGCGGGGCTTCTCGGCAACAAGTTCAGCATCGTCGACATCGCCGAGACCCACAACATGCAGATGTACCATCTGGTCGTGCAGTACCGCATGACCGATCGCTGCGCCTCGATCCGCAACGTCAACTATCCGCTGCCCAGCCCGAACTTCCCCAACGACCGCCCGATCCAGGCCGAGCGGGACCGCGCGGTGCAGAGCGGCTCGTCGGACATGCTGGAGGCCGCCGTGCGGGAATCGATCGCCGCCATCGAGGAAGATGGCGCCGACGTCATCGTGCTCGGCTGTTCCGCCGCCTTCTGGATGCAGCCGCTGCTGCAGAAGAAGCTGATGGAGATCGGCTGGGACGTGCCCGTGCTCGAAGGCGCGCGCTCAGCCATCGAGGTCGCCAAGACGCTGGTCGATCTCGGCGTCGATGCGAGCGGGCTCGCCTTCCCCAGCGAGCGTCCAGCGAAATGGCGGCGCAAGAAGGTCTTTTAGGCAATGAACTTGCATGCGACGGAGGAGCCAGGGGGCACATCATGATCGGCAAACGCAGGCTTCTCGCTTCGACGGCGGGCTTTCTCGTGGCGGGCGCGGCCGTCGGCAAGGGGCATGCCGCCACCTATCCCTCGGAGCCCATCAAGCTCGTCGTGCCGCGCGCGCCCGGCGGCGGCTCGGACAATCTTGCGCGCCTGCTCTCGCCGGGGCTCGAGAAGAAGCTGGGCGTATCCATCATCATCGACAACCGGCCGGACGCGACCGCCGTGCTGGGCGCCACGATCGTCACCAAGGCCAAGCCCGACGGCTACACCTTCTATCTGGCCGACAACTCGTTCTACCAGAACCCGGCGATCCTCGACTCGCTGCCCTACGACACGATCAAGGATTTCACCGCCGTCACCATGATGGCGCAGGGGCCGGTCATCCTGATCGTGCATCCCGACGTGCCGGCGAAAACCCTGCCGGAGCTGATCGCGCTCGCCAAGAAGACCGACCTCACCTATGCGTCGGGCGGCGTCGGCGCCTCGACCCATCTCGTGGGCGTCATGCTGAACCTCAGGGCCGGCACCAATATCGTCCACATCCCGTTCAAGGGCTCCGGCCCGGCGCTGAACGCGCTGCTGGGCGGCCACGTGTCGATGCAGTTCGGCGGCATCAGCTCGGCGGCGCCCTATATCAAGGCGGGCAAGGTGCGGGCCATCGCCCTGGCCAGCGACCATCGCGATCCCACCCTGCCCGACGTCCCGACCTTCCAGGAGGGCGGCGTGACGGGCGCCGATGTCGCCAGCGTCTGGGGCCTGCATGCCCCGCCGAAAACGCCGATCGAGCTCCGGCGCATCGTGCGCGATGCCGTGGCCGAGGTGATGCGCGAGCCTGAGTTGACGAAGAAACTCGCCGAGTACGGTTACGAGATCGTCGCCAACACGCCGGAAGAACACCAGGCGCAAACCACGGCGCTGGTCACCCAGTGGATCGAGGTCGGCAAGAAGGTGAACCTCAAGGAATGATCGCATGACGGGTCGCTTGGCGGGCAAGGTCGCGCTGGTCACGGGGGCAGGCTCGGTCGGACCGGGCTGGGGCAACGGACGGGCGGCCGCGGTGCTGTTCGCCCGCGAAGGCGCCCAGGTCGTCGTGGTCGATCGCGACCGCGCCGCCGCGACTGAGACGGCCCGCCTGATCGGCGAAGAGCAGGGCGAAGCGCTCGTCCTCGAAGCCGACGTGACCGAGCTTGCGTCGGTGACCGCCATGGCGGACGCGGCGCTGAGGAGGTTCGGGCGCATCGACGTGCTGCTGAACAATGTCGGCGGCTCGATCACCGGCGGGCCGGTCGAAATGTCGGTCGAGGATTTTCGCGGCCAGATCGACCTCAACCTGACCAGCGTCTTCATCACAGCCAAGGTGCTGCTGCCGACGATGGCGGGCCAGGGCGGCGGCGCGATCGTGAATGTCGGCTCGATCGGCGGCTTGCGCCATCTCGGCCACGATCATGTCGGCTACTCGGCCGGCAAATCGGCGCTGGTGCAGTTCACGCGCCAGATCGCCGTGCGCTACGCGCGCGAGGGCATCCGCTGCAACACGGTCATCCCGGGCATGATCGACACGCCATTGCTCGAACACCGCGTGTCGCGCCAGAAAGGCCGCGCCGATCTTGAGATCTTGCGCAAGGAAGCGGCCACGCGTGTGCCGCTCGGCCGGCGCGGCGATGCCTGGGATGTCGCCTACGCCGCGCTCTTCCTGGCGTCGGACGAGGCCAAGTACGTGACCGGGACGGAGCTCCTGGTCGACGGCGGCCTGATGGCCCGCAGCGCCTGACCCGAACGTCAGCGATACGCGCCGTCGACCGGCAGGGCGACGCCGGAGATGAAGCCCGCTCCCTCGGAAAGAAGGAAGCCGACCGCGGCCGCGACCTCTTCACCCGTTCCCGGACGACCGCCGGGATAGCCATTCAACAACGCCGCCCGCTGGTCGGGCGCCAGATTGTCGAACTTGTCGCGAATCCGCGTGCCTTGCTCGCCGAGAATCAATCCCGGCATCAACGCGTTAACGGTGATGCCGAATTCCGCCAGATCCTTGGCAAGCTGCGCGGTGAAGCCGAGCAGCGCCGCCTTCGCCGTCGCATAGGGCAGTCGTCCGGTCACCGTCGTCAGCGGCCCTTTCTCGCCGTCGGCGATGATCGAGGAAAACACCACGATCCGTCCGGCGCGCCGCTTCCGCATCATCGGCACCACGGCGCGCGCCGCGAGAAAGGCGCTGGTCAGGTTGAGATCCATGACATGCGCCCATTCACGGAGCTGGAAATCCTCGATGTCGCGGGCGCGCTTGGGCCCCGCGCCTCCGGCGATATGTACGAGCGCATAGATATCGCCGAACCGTTCCACGGCGCGATCGACGGCCTTCGTCACCTGCTGCTCGTCCATGACGTCCGCCCGGCAGCCATCCAGTCGGCCCGATGCCGTGCCGAATTCCGAGAGCACCGTGTCGAGCGACTTTTCATCGGCATCGATGATGAAAACCGACAGGCCCATGTCCAGCAGCCGCCGGACGGTCGCCTTGCCGATTCCCCCGGCGCCGCCCGTCACGATCGCCGTACCCGTTTCCACCATGCGGTCCGCCATCCCGTCTTCCTATATCGATTGAAGCCATGCGACAGGCAGGCTTAACCTGCCATTCTGGCGCTGGCGAGTGATGAGGCGGAGGCGAAGGTGGCGGAACGTCCAAGCGGCCGAGTGGCCGGCAAGATTGCCCTCGTGACCGGCGCGGCGGCGGGGATCGGCCGCGCCATTGCCCTGCGGCTGGCGGAAGAGGGAGCCTCGCTCGTCATCGTCGACATCGACGCGGACGGCCTCGCCGAGACGGAGCGGCAGATCAAGGCGGACGGCGGGACAGCTCAGTCGATCGCGGCGGACGTCACCGAGGAAGCGCCGGTGAAGGCGCTGTTCGCGTCGGTGCTCAGTACGCATGGCCGGCTCGACATCCTGGTCAATGACGTGGGCGGCGGCTCATCCGGCCATATCTGGGAGGCCAAGGTCGAGGACTGGGATTTCATCATGCGCCTCAATCTGCGCTCGGCGTTCCTGTGCACGCGCGCAGCTGCCGCACACATGCGCGAGCGCCGCTCCGGCCGGATCGTCAATTTGAGTTCGGGTGCGCGCGAGGGCACGCCGTGGACGGCCTACTACATCGGCAATGCGGCCTATGCGGCGGCCAAGGCCGCGATCCACGGTTTTACGCGCCACGCCGCCCTCGAGCTGGCCGAATATGGCGTGGCCGTGAACGCCGTGGCGCCCGGCCCGATCGAAACCGAGCGCACCGGCCCCGGCTTCCGCAAGATCGAGCATCTGGAATACGGGCCGATCCGCGCCACGCCGCTGCGCCGCATCGGCGTGCCCGCCGACATCGCCAACGCCGTGCTCTATCTTGCCTCCGACGAGGCCAACTATATCACCGGCACGACGCTTGCCGTCGCGGGAGGACGCTAGAAATGGACACCTCGACCGAACTTGCCAGCGGACTCGATCGCGACATTGCCGCCCTCAAGGCCAAGGCCGCCGACTACGGCGCCCGCCATCGCGTGATCGAAAAATGCACCTGGCCCCAGGGCACCCGCATCGCCGTGAACTTCACCGCGGATTTCGACACCATGCTGCTGCGCCGCGTGCTGAACGAGCCGCCGATGCAGCTCGCCAAGGGTGAGTTCGGCGGGCGGGTCGGCATCTGGCGCCTCATCGAGCTGTTCGACAGCCACGCCATCAAGGCCACGATCTTCACCCCTGGCCGCATCTGCGAGCTCTACCCGCAGGCGGTGAGGGCGGCATCCAAGAGCGGCCACGAGATCGCCGATCACATGTGGGAGCACCAGGTTCCCAAGGATCCCGCGCTGGAGCGCGAGCATTTGCGCCGGGCGAAGGACGCGATCGAGACGCTGACCGGAAAACGCCCGGTGGGCACGCGGAGCTGGCACACCCGCCAGCTCCTGCTCGAGGAGGGCTACATCTACAATTCCCACGACACGCCCGACCATCGCCCGCACTACGTCAGCGAGCCCGACGGCTCGAAATCCCTGCTCAACCTGCCGTTCCACTATGCCATCGACGACGCGATGTTCTTCAGCTTCGCCTGGCTCAACACCGAGAACGACGCGCAGCGCATGATGGATCCC
>Ga0137412_10004489_pt1 | contig 11141 bp, 3 predicted proteins | sample CZODoug2_1_16fun_FD_122160 | JGI IMG/M metagenome (GOLD analysis project Ga0137412, IMG submission 122160) | Vadose zone soil fungal communities from Angelo Coast Range Reserve, California, USA - CZODoug2_1_16fungal (Hybrid Assembly) | ecosystem: Environmental > Terrestrial > Soil > Vadose zone... | reverse complement strand
GACCGCTAGCGCCGCGGCCAAGGCGCCGACCGCGACCACCACGCCATAGGCGCTAAACCAGCGCGGCCCGCCGCGCCAGACCAGGATGTTGATGAAGGGCGCCGCCAGTAGCACCGCCATCAGCACGGTCGACGCCGCCATGGTGGCGATGCGCACCGCGAACACCCGCTGCGACGCCACCGGCGACGACAGGATCAGGTCGAGGTCGGAGCGTGCGTAGAACGCCCGCGTCACCGATTCCATCGCCTGCGACATCATCAGCGACCACGCCAGCACGGCGCAGCCGGTGATCACGACCAGGGTGCTGCGGTCGGCATTGGGCTCGACCTCGGCAAACTTGGCGACGATGGAGAAGGCAACCAGATGCATGAACAGCGCGAACGCCACGAGTGCCAGCGCGACGATCCGGACGCGATGCGGCCTGCCGGCGGTCAACATCGACCACCAGTCGCGCCACGCCAGGCGGAACTCGTGATGGGCGAGGAACGTGAGCGAGGCGGGGTGGCTCACGCCGCTTCGACCTGCTCGGCGACCAGCGTGAGGAAGGTGTCCTCCAGGCTCGAATGACCCTTGCCGGCCTTCGTGCGCAATTCGTCGAGCGTGCCCTGGGCGATCAGGCGGCCGCCGGCGATCACGCCGATACGGTCGGCCATGCGCTCGGCGACTTCGAGAATATGCGTGGTCATGATCACGGTGCAGCCGGCGCGGACCCGATCGCCGAGCAATCCCTTGACGTGACGGGCGGAGACCGCGTCGAGCCCGGTGAGCGGCTCGTCGAGAATGATCAGGCGCGGGTCGTGCACCAGCGCGCCGGCCAGCGCCACCTTCTGCCGCATGCCCTTGGAAAATCCCTCGCAGCGCTCATGCAGATGCGCCTCCAGGCCGAGCGACACCAGCAGGTCATGCGCGGAGGCCAGCGAGGCCTTGGGATCGATGCCCCAGAGGCCGGCGACGAATTCGAGATATTCGAGCGGGGTCAGCTTGTCGTAGATCATCGGCTCGTCCGACACCCACGCCATGATCTGCTTGGCTGAGGTGGGATCTTCGAGCGCATCGATGCCGAAGATCGAAACCGAGCCGGCGTCGGGCCGCAACAGCCCAGCGACCATCCGCAGCGTCGTGGTCTTGCCGGCGCCGTTGGGGCCGACCAGCGCATAGAACTCGCCGGTTCGCACCGTGAGGTCGAGCGCGTCGACCGCGACACGGTCAAAACGCTTCGTTAACGCTCGTACATCGAGTGCGGATTGCTCTGACTTCATGACGCCGGCACCATCCCGATTTTTTTCGGCAGAACCATGAACTGAAGATATTTCGGCGCGGTGAATCGCAAAACCCAAATTCCGTTGCCCGAGATGACGAGCGCTGCTTATCGACAGGGATCGCGGCTTGATCGCAAGCCTGGGCTCAATGAGCCCGGACAATATGCAGTTTTTCCGCGCGACGCAAAAGGCGGGCCGGGCTTGCGGACGCTTTGTTGTTTGTTGTGCGTCTATTGTGCGACAGGCTGATTCGGCGCGGTGGCGGGTGCGGGCTCCCGGTCCGGCAGGCCCGCCAATAGCGGCGTGTCGGCATATTTCATGACGGCGGATTCATCGAGGACGAACAACGGACGATAGTTCCTGACATGGGCGTCGTCGATCATCGCCATGCGGCGGTTGTCGAGCATCAGCCATTGGCCATCGAGCCGCGCGGCGGCAACGGCGTGATCCTCGCCCTGCAGCAGATCGCGCATCACCACGATCCGAAGGTCTTCCGCCGGAACGCCGGCCATGCGCAGCGCGACGAATTTGGCGATCGCATAGTCCTCGCAATCGCCCGCACCCTTCGCGAGAGTGACGAGCGGCGAACTCCAGACATCGATCTCGCCATATTGGGCAAGGTCGCTGGTCGGGCGGATCGCCAGATTGATGGCGCGGTTGATTTCGCCGAGCCGCGCGCGGCCGTCGCGCGCTCTTGCGCTGTCGACGATGGCGAGAAGTTTCAAGGCCGCATCCGAGGCGCAACCTTCGCGGTCGCCGTCGCAGAGCGCGAGCTGCACTCTTTCGTCGTCGATGGTTCGCGCGACGCCGAGCCATTTCGCCCGCAGGCCGCCGCCGAAAACGACCGATGCGGGAAGCCCGAACGGCTCGGCCGATTCGGCCGCCAGTCCCAACGGGTTTTGCAAGGAAGCGTGCAAAGAAGACTGCGCGACAGGTTCCGTGGCGCCGGGTGAATCGAGCGCAGCCGCGGGCGAACCCGTCGCGAGCGCGAACCAGGCCAAACCGAAGGCGAGCATGGCGTCGCGCCATGCGCGCGCCGGACCGGGAAACCCCATCTGACACCCCCTGTCCGGGCATCGCCAGGGCTGCTTGCGCCCGCACGTGACCGGATCGTTTCGGGGGAGATGATGGCGGGTGGGTCTTTATCTTCGGCTAAGAAGGAGCTGGGCTGGCCGGAAAGGGCGAAACAGGTGAAGCTTGCACTGCCCGTTTGCTGTGAATTTTACGAATTTTGTCGCTCAAAGGCCACAAGTCGCCGCGAATGACGATGAATTACATGCGGCGGTTGTAGCGATGCCGATTTTAGCCCGATATGGCTAACCGACCGGGACTCGACGTTCTTGTTATCCGCTTCACAGTCTTCGGCCGGAAATCGGCGCAGTATCTTGCAAGAGAATGCAGGCCGAAGATTAGTTGAGTATGTGGTATGAAAATCTATACACGTAAATACTATTCTAAACTTGGATAGTTTTCCATAATACATCTATATACTTAGATATGTCGTAAAAAATACTCCATTTCGTTGCAAAATTGGCGCGGCAGGTCTTGGATTGCGGCACTGAGTGTCCAAGATCACACAAGCTAAAGATGGTTTCGCATCCTAAGCACCAGTGATATGCAAGGTTAGAAGCTTAATTATTATGTAATTATTAACCATTTTCGGTGGCCTTTGAATTACGCTGGCAAGTTCGACGCCGCGCTTCCCCATGATGGCTCGGCCGCGCCATCGCACACGTATTTTCACGTGGATCATCCGCCGGCCCATGCGCCAGCGGATGCGATCATCGTTCCCGACGCGCATTTCCTGTTCAACGCGGACTTCAAGCGGTCCGGCGTTGACCTGATCCTGTCCGGCGATGACCGCGAAGTCGTGTTCCACGATTATTTCAAGGGCGAGAAGCGCGCCGCGCTGGCCTCGCCCGACGGCGCGCATCTGACCGGCGACATCGTCAACGCGCTCACCGGGCATGTCGAGGTCAGCCAGGCCGGCACCAGTGCGGTGGTCGGGCAGGTCATCGGCCATGTCACCAAGCTGCAGGGCAGCGCGACCGCGGTCCGCAACGGCGTCTCGATCATTCTGAACAATGGCGACAATGTCGAGAAGGGCGACGTCGTGCAGTCCGGCTCGGACTCGACGCTCGGCATCACCTTCGTCGACGGCACGGTGTTCGGCCTGTCGTCGAACGCGCGCATGGTGCTCAACGAAATGGTCTACGACCCCAACGGGTCGAACAATTCCTCGCTGATGAGCCTCGTGGCCGGCACCATCAGCTTCGTCGCCGGCCAGACCGCCAAGCACGGCGACATGAAGATCGACACGCCGGTGGCGACCATGGGCATCCGCGGCACCGCCGTGCTGGTGCAGATCGACTTCACCGTTCCCGGCCAGGCCGGCGCGCCGAATGCCAGCTTCCAGGTGCTGGTCGAGCCGGACGGCACCACGGGCTCCTACATCCTGTTCGACAAGACCACGCTGCAGCCGATCGCGATGGTCAATCAGGCCGGGCAGCAGATCAACATCAACAACGGCGTCATCAGCCAAACCAACGCGCCGCTCCCGCCGGATGTGCAGAAGCTCATCCAGGACGTGTTCACGCAGAAATTCACCGACAATTCGAACACGAAGCAGACCTCGCCCTTCAACGACTCGGTCAATCCCCTGCAACAGGGGCCGTTCATCAAGCTGGCGGATGGCACGACCGCCACGCCGACCTTCATTAACGTGAATGTGCTGGACAATTCATCGCATTCGAATTCGAACGGCCCGACCAACACGTTCGTGCACATTCCCGGGGCGCCTGCCGTCGTCGTCCTTGACGCATCAGGTCACGTCACCACCGGCTTCCTGCAGGGCGAGCTCGCCAGCGCGACCGGCAGCGGCCACCTCGATTCCGTCGGCGGCAAGGTCAATTTCGTCGACCTCAATGCCGGCGACCAGCCGACCGTGAAGGTCGAGTTCAGCTCCTTCAGCTACCAGAACGCCAATCATCAGAGCGTCACCGGGCAGCTCTCCGCGCTGCAACTCGCCGACATCGCGGCGACCGAAGTCAAGATTTCCTTGCTCGCCGATCCCAGCAACAAGAACACCGGCTCGGCGAGTTGGACCTACAGCATCGCCGACAAGGCGTTCGACTTCCTCGCCGCCGGCGAACAATTGACGCTGACCTATATGGTGCGGGTCGACAACAATTTCGCGCCGAGCAACGAAACCACCCTCATCCCGATCACCATCACGGTCACCGGGACCAACGACGACCCGGTCATCACGACCTCGGCGCAGACCATCTCGTTCCAGGGCGGCACCAACGTGCCTGGTGGTGTCCTGAAGTCCAGCGGCGCCACGTCGGGAACGCTGACATTCGAGGATGCCGACCTGACCGATACCCATACGGTCACGGCCGATCTGAAGAGCGCGGTGCTGGATGGGCAGGGGACGGACTTGCCGCCCGGGCCCTATGAGCTGTTGAAGAACGCGCTTACCGCCTCGATCGAAGCCGACAGCACTGGCACCGGCGACGGCACCATTCATTGGCAGCTCGCGGACCTTCCGGCCTATCTCGCGGATTTCATCCCCAAGGGCGAGACGCTGACGCTCACCTACGAGGTGACCGTGACGGACTCGCAAGGCGCCAAGTCCACCCAGACCATCACCGTCAGCATCACCGGCACGGAAAAGCCGGCGGTGGTCTGGATCGCCACGACGGCGCCGGGCTCGGCCGGCGGCGGGTTCTGGAGCGACAAGCAAAACTGGGAGACCGGTACCGTTCCCACGGCGACCGACGACGTCATCATCATCACCAATCAATTGATCGGCCTGACGCCGTCCTTTCCGGTGACGATCGATGAGGATGCGTTCGCCAAATCCGTGACCATGAACGACTTCGACCACACCGCGCCGGAGTTGATCGTCCAGAGCGGCGTCAGCCTGACGATCGGGACCGGCGGACTTCATCTCTATGCTGATTCGTTCGTGCAAAATTGCGGGACCATCACGGTCGCGGGCAAGGCCGAGATCTTCGATCACAGCAAGATCCTCAATTCCGGAACGCTCGATCTCGCCAATGGCGGTATCTTCGCCGATTACAGCCACATCACCAATACCAGCAGCGGCAAGATCGACGTCTCGGGCGGCACGCTTGATGTTCTGGTCGACATCGCCAATGCCGGCCAGATCGCGGTCGATCTTGGCGCTGTGCTCGCGCTCAAGGGCGGCGCCATCGATGGCGGCACGGTCACCATCGACGGCACGCTGGAGCTCGACGGCCACGGCATCCTGAAGGACGGCACGCTCGCCAATCACGGCGACGTCAAGGTCAGCGGCAGCGACAACGCGCTGGACCATGAGGCCGTCACCAATACGAGCACGGCTGCGATCGACGTTACCGGCGAGCTGACGCTCGACAATGGGACCAAGATCACCGGCGGGCATCTGAACAATTCCGGCACCGTGCATGTCGAGACCGCGGCCGGCGCGACGCTTGATGGCGTCACGGTCGACAACAAATCCGCGACCATTGAGGTCGACGACGTCACTTCGCCCGCATTGGCCAAATTGACGCTCAAGGGCGACACGGCGATCACGGGCGGGATATTGTCGATCGGCATTGCCGGCATGCTTGAAGTGTCGACGGATTTCGGGGCCACGCTGACCGGCGTCGATGTCGAAAATTCCGGCGCCATCGAGGTCGACGGCGGCGCGTTGCTGGCCATGAGCGGCACCAAGATCGTTGGCGGCACGCTGACCGATTACGGCACCATCAATGTCACCGGCACCGGCGCCATGACCGGGGTCGGCATCACCATCGATAGCGGCGGAATTGTCGAAGCCGCCGTCGGTGGCGTGCTCACGATCGCGGCCTCCGGCGCGCCGGTCGTTATCGCCAATCACGGCACGCTGGAAGCCAAGGGCGGCGAGCTCGACATCGTCGAAGAGTCGATCACCAATACCGGCAAGCTGCAGGCGATCAATGACGGCACGCTGAAGCTGAATTCGCTGAAAGTGACCAACGATCATGGGACCGTGTCGGCCGAGTCCGGGTCGATGCTGGATATCGACAACGCGACTATCTCCGGCGGAACCGTCAACATCGCCGGCACGCTGGATGCGACCGGGATCGACGCGATCGATGCCGCCGACATCGATATCGCCAGCACCGGCATCGTCGAGGCCACTGACGGCGCCAAGCTGACGATCGACTGCGCGGGCGCCGTTGTCGAGATCACCAATCACGGCACGCTGGAAGCCAAGGGCGGCGAGCTCGATATCGTCGGCGAGGCGGTCACCAACACCGGCACGCTGCAGGCGATCGACGGCGGCATCGTGAAGCTGACCTCGCTGGAAGTGACCAACAAATATGGGACAGTCTCGGCTGCGAGCGGGTCGACGCTGGATATCGAGAAGGCGACCATCGCCGGCGGAGCCGTCAACATCGCCGGCACGCTGAATGCGGCCGGGATCGACGCGATCAATGCCGCCGACATCGATATCGCCAGCACCGGGGTCGTTGATGCCACTCTCGGCGCCGTGCTGACGATCAACTGCGCGGGCGCCGATGTCGAAATCACCAATCACGGCACGCTGGAAGCCAAGGGCGGCGAGCTCGATATTGTCCGCGAGGCGGTGACCAACACGGGCACTCTGCAGGCGATCGACGGCGGCACCGTGAAGCTGTCCACGCTGACGGTAAGTAACGAGTACGGAACAGTGGCGGTCGAGCACGGCTCCACATTGGATCTCGATGGCTCGACGATTCATGGCGGCACCGTCAGCATCGACGGGACGCTCGATTCGACTGGCGGCAGCGCCATCACCGAGGCCAATCTCGAAATCGGCGATCACGGCGTCGTCGAGTCCACCCACGGCGGCGTGCTGACGATCGATCCCCATGGTGCGGTCGGCATCACTAACCACGGCACCCTGGAAGCCGATGGCGGCGAGATCGACATCATCCACGAAGCGGTGAGCAACGCCGACACGCTCCAGGCGGTCGACGGCGGCACGATGAAGCTGGAATCGCTGACCGTCACCAACACCATCGATGGCGAAGTGTCGGCCGGGCTCGAATCCATGCTGGACCTGGTGGACGCCATCATCAAGGGCGGCACCATCCACATCGACGGCACGCTGGATTCGACCGGCAGCAGCGCCATCGATGGCGCGCATATCGTCAATTCCGGCCTGCTCGAAGTGACCAGCGGCACGCTGACCATCGACGCGGCCAGCCATCTCGACAACACGGGCACCGTAGAAGCGGCCAACGGCGGCACGCTGATTATCGAAGGAGCGCTGTCCGGCAAAGCCGAAATTGCCGGGCATTCGGTCCTCGAACTTGGCGCGAATTCCGACGCGCACATCACTTTCGCGGACGGCTCGACCGGCACGCTCAAGATCGATCATGCGGAGTCGTTCAAGGGAGATATTTCCGGCCTCGACGACAACACGCTCGATCTCGCCGACATCACATTCAACAGCCATACCAAGGTCAGCTTCGTGGGCGACGCCAATGGCGGGACGCTGACCATCGTCAACACCGACGATCCCACCAAGATCGCCCATATCCATCTGGACGGCGACTATCTCGGTTCGAGCTGGAGCGCCAGCAGTGACGGTCACGGCGGGACCGACATCACGGAAACACCCGGCGCGCTCAGCGGGCTCGATTCCCACGGCGACGCCGTCGAAGGCACCACGGTCAAGGCGTCGGTCACCGATGGCGGCGCGCCCGTGAAAGAAGGTGCCCACTACACGTTCGAGACCTCAGTCGACGGCAAGCACTGGACCACGGTGCAGGACGGCATGGGCGACAGCTACAAACCGACCGAGCAGGATGAGGGCAAGCAGCTCCAAGTGGTCGTGACGTACACCGACAGCCACAATAACGTCGAGAAGACCACCGTGTCGGCCGGAACGGTCCAGGAAAATCCGTACGAGCACCCCGTTATCCTGGGCGAAACCAACCCGGTCACGCAGACGATCATTCTGGCCGAATCGCCGATCGTGCTGCCCAAGGGCGTGAGCATCAATTCGCTCGGCTTGCATACCGAGAACTTCGATGAAGTGTCGGCAGGATCGGCATCCAACAATGGTCACGGGCCGGTCCATTTCACCAGCACCGAGCTCGGTGCGCAGTTCGACGCCTCAGGTAGCGCCGGTGTCGTCACCGGCTCGTCCTCGGTCAGCGCCGCACCCTTCATCGGGCCCTCGCCGGGTCAGCAGGACAGCAGCCACTATCTGAGCGTCGGCGCCCATGGCTCGGAAACGATTTCCTTTGCGGCCGAGCAGAATGCGTTTGGGCTGTACTGGGGATCGGTCGATCCCTTCAACAAGATCGATTTCTACAATGGCGACAAGCTTGTCGCGTCCTATTCCGGCGCCGACATCGCGCCGCTGCTGGCCAGCGGCGAGCAGGGATCGTTCGCCGCCAATGGCTATGTGGAGTTCAAGGATCTCGCGCTGTTCAACAAGGTGGTGCTGAGCAGCGGCAGCTCGAACGCCTTCGAGGTCGACAACATCTCCGCGGGCCACATCTCCGACCAGCATATTCACCTTGCCGAACCGATCACCGGGACGCTGACCGTGAGCGACGACGACGCCGGCGACAAGCTGACGGCATCGGTCACCGGCCCTGCCGTCATCAAATATAACGGCTCGACCACATTGCCGGACGGCGTCAATGTCGACGCGCTGATCAATCCCAAGGCGGTGACGTTCGACAGCACAACGGCGGACGGCAAGGCCGACGTGCTGCATTGGAGCTACAATCCGGACCATCCCGACCTGGATTTCCTGGAGCCCGGCGACACGCTGACCATCACCTATCATGCCCAGGTCAATGACGGGCACGCGACAACCAGCGATCAGGCGCTGACGATCACGCTGACCGGCACGGGATCATCGGTCGTCCAAGGCACCGCCCAGAACGACGTGTTCGACCATGTCGGCGGCGGCGTGACCATTCTCGGTCACGGCGGCAGCGATACGTTCGTCTTCAATACCAATTTCGGCAGCGCAACGGTCGGCGATTTCGACTTCCGCAACGATACGATCGTTTTCGACAAATCGATGTTCAAGGACGTCACGGATGTGTTTGCGCACGCGCAATCGATCGGGTTCGATACGGTCATTACGGACGCGAACCACGACAAGCTGGTGCTGACCGGCGTGAAGCTCGCGGATCTCCAGGCTCATCCTGGCGATTTCCACCTGGTCTAGCTGGCTGCGCTTCCGCCCGGACGTTTTGCCTTGCAAATGCCGGCCCGCTCCGGGATATGTTTGTCGACCCGTTTCCCGGAACAGCGCTCCCCGGCGCGATAGCCAAGCGGCATGAAGCGATCAAGGATATTGCGGCGGTGGTTTGCGCGCAGGTTCGGTTATGCCCGGCTGGCGTGCCTTGCGCTGCTGATCGCTTTCGCAGGCCTGCGCATTCTCGACCCGGCGCCGCTGCAGGAATTGCGCGTTCGGACCTTCGATACGTTCCAGGTCATCGATCCCCGGATCAAGACGCAGCGGCCGGTCACCATCATCGATATCGACGAGCGTAGCCTCGCCGATCCCAGACTCGGGCAATGGCCCTGGCCGCGCACCCGGATCGCCGACATGGTCGCGACCCTGACCCGGCTCGGTGCCGTCGTGATGGCGTTCGACGTGGTGTTCTCGGAGCCTGACCGTCTCAACCCCGATATCGCCGCCGATACCTTCCGCAATCTCGACGAGGCGACCCGGGAGAAGCTGCGGGCGCTGCCGAGCAACGATCAGATCTTCGCCGACGCCATCCACCAGTCGCGCGTGGTGCTCGGCGAATCCGGCGGCCCCGATGTGCATTCGGACCTCGACAAGAATCTGCCGGTGACGGGGCTGGCCATGCTCGGCGATGACCCGCAACGGTTTCTGTACGAGTTTCCGGGTCTGCTCCGCAACGTTCGGGTGATCGAGGAGGCCGCCGCCGGGCGCGGCCTGTTCACGATCAAGCCCGAACGCGACGGCATCGTGCGGCGCGTGCCGATGATGATGCTGGCCCAGGACATTATCATGCCGTCGCTCAGTTTCGAGATGCTGCGCGTTGCGAGCGGCTCCGGCACAATCCTGATCAAGGCCGACAAGGCCGGCATCACCAGTGTCGGCGTCAAGGGCTTCCAGATTCCGACGGATCGCAATGGCCAGCTCTGGGTGCGTTATGCGCATCATGATCCCTCGATCTACGTCTCCGCCGTCGACCTGCTGGATGGGCGCGCGCCACCGGAAAAGATCGAGGGCAAGCTGGTGCTGATCGGCACCTCCGCCACCGGATTGAACGACATCAAGACGACGCCGGTCTCGCCGGTGATGCCGGGCGTGGAAATTCACGCCCAGGTGCTGGAAAGCGCGCTGACCGGCGAGGTCCTGTCGCAGCCGAGCCTCGCCAGGGGATTCGAATTCCTGGGCGCCCTGGTGCTTGGCCTCCTCGTCATCGCGCTTGCGCCGAATCTCGGACCGGCCAAGCTGGTTGCCTTTGGTGCGCTGTTCGCTTCGCTGTTGATAGGGACGTCCTGGTATTTCTATGTCCACAACCGCCTGCTGATCGATTTCACCTATCCGCTGCTGTCGACCACGGCGATCTATCTCACGCTGATCTTCTCGAGCTTCGTCCGCGAGCAGGCGCAGCGACGCCAGATTCGTTCGGCCTTCGGCCAGTACCTCTCGCCCGCGCTGGTCGAGCAGCTCGCGCAGTCGCCGGAAAAGCTGGTGCTCGGCGGCGAGGAGCGCGACATGACCATCATGTTCTCGGATGTTCGCGGCTTCACCACCATTTCGGAGACCTACAAGCACGACCCGCAGGGCCTGACTAAACTGATGAACCGCTTCCTGACGCCGCTGACCAACGCGATCCTGGCGCGCAAGGGCAC
>Ga0137412_10004488_pt1 | contig 11142 bp, 12 predicted proteins | sample CZODoug2_1_16fun_FD_122160 | JGI IMG/M metagenome (GOLD analysis project Ga0137412, IMG submission 122160) | Vadose zone soil fungal communities from Angelo Coast Range Reserve, California, USA - CZODoug2_1_16fungal (Hybrid Assembly) | ecosystem: Environmental > Terrestrial > Soil > Vadose zone... | reverse complement strand
GGGCCGCTGCGGCTCGCGATCCTGCCGATCGGCGCCTATGAGCCGCGCTGGTTCATGCGCGACCAGCACATGAACCCGTCCGATGCCATCAAGGCGCTGGGCGATTGCGGCGCGGCGCAGGCCCTGGCCCATCACCACGGTACGTTCCAGCTCACCGACGAGGCAATCGACGCGCCGGCCGTGGCGCTGCAAGCCGCGCTCGATGAGGCAAAGCTGCCGCGGGAAAAATTTGCCGTGCTAAAGCCAGGACAGGTGGTGGAGATTTAACCCCCGTCGTCCCGGACAAGCGAAGCGCGATCCGGGATCCATAACCACCGCCCTTCATAGTTGGTAAAAGGCTGGAGCTCCAGCCTTCCAAACCGCAAAAGCCTGTGGTTATGGGTTCCCGCCTTCGCGGGAACGACGGCGGTGGTGGCGCGGCGGCGGCTACTGCGCCGGCTTGATCGCCCAGGTGACGCTGACGCTCACCGACAGCGTTTCCTCGCCCTGTGCGATGGGTACGGAGGTGGCGGCCATCGGCATGGCCATCTTGGTGCGAAACACCGGGGCCGGCGCGCCGGCTTCGGAAATGCTGAGCGGCGCGCCCAGCGTGACGCCTGCGGCTTTCGCGTAGATATCCGCCTTGCGGCGCGCGTCGGCGATAGCCTTGTCGCGGGCATCGTCGAGCAGTTTCGATGCCTGTGAGATGCTGAACCCGATATTGCCGATGTCGTTGGCGCCGGCCGCGACCACGGTGTCGATCACGCCCGCGACCTTGGCGACATCATGCAGCTTGATGGTGACGCGGTTGCTGGCGTGGTAGCCGGTGATCACCGAAGGTCCGGAGCCCGAATAGCCCGGCCGGTTTGACGCATATTGCGGCTGCAGCGACAACCGCGAGGTCTGGTAATCCTTCTCGTCGATGCCCGCGCTCTTCAGCGCCGCCAGTACTTTGCTCATCGCGGCGTTGTTGGTCTCCGACGCCTCGCGCGCGGTCTTGGCGTCCGAGGCGACGCCGGCGTCGATCTGCGCGAGGTCGGGCGGCGCCGAGATCGAGGCTTCTCCGGTCACCGAAATGGCCGGCGGGAAATCCGAATCCGCCAGCGCGGGCGCCGCGAAGAGCGGGATTGCGGCAAAGGCCGCAAGGGCGATGCGGCACGCCATCGCGCTCATTTCAGCGGCACATAGACGTTGATGATGAGCTTGTCCTCCGCGGTCTTCAGCGGATCGGTGAGGTATTCCTCGACGAACATGTCCTTGGCCTCGAGCTTCTTGTCGTCGAGGTGATTGGTGATCGCCTCGTAGGTGTTGTCCATGTTGTCGTAGGACCCGCGATGGACGAATTTCAGCGCCTTGCCCTCGGGCGACTTGCCCATGCTCATCTCCTTGGCAAGGTTCTTGGGCTCCACCTCGACCGGAATTTCCGCCAGGAACGTGAAGCCGGTGTCGTCGGTCGAGGTGTAGACGATCATCGGGTTTCCGGTGGCCTTGATGCCCTGCTTGTCGAGCAGCGCGGTCAGCGCCTTGAACGAATCAATCAGCGTATCGAAGGCCGAATCCCAGTTGGCGTTGCCCTTGGCCATCACGACCTTCTTCGGCTCCAGCGTGATCGGCTCGCCGAAGGGGTCGGCGGTCTGGACCGGGGCGGCCGGTGCCGGCGTTTGCGCCGCGGCAGGTGGCACGGGGGTGGCAGCGGGGCTGGCCGCAGGGCTTGGGGAGGGACTCGCCGCAGGACTTTCGGAGGAGCTGGAGGGGCCTGCGCTCGGCTCGGGCGAGGGGCTGGCGGAGACGGCCGGAGCCGGCGTCGCCGCCGATTGCGCCAGCGCAGGTCCGGCGTTAAGGGAAATCGCGACGGGCAGGAGCAGAGCGGCCAGGCCAGCAGCGCGGACCAAGACCAAGCGGAAGTTGTTAAAATACATGGGGTATTCTCCGGGGCCGTGCCTGATGTCCCGATCAGTCGGCAAGGTGCTGTTACCTAACACGCAGGGCGCGTCTTCGTCCCATGACAGTTCAGTCATCAGCCCTGCGGGCTTTGCTGCTCTGGTCAAGTCGCTCTGGCCAAGTTTGGGGCCATTCGCCATATAGAGCGAACACAATTTGGATATTTTGATGAGTGTGCTCGCCAACCACGCCTTCGCCAAGATGAACGGCATCGGCAACGAGATTGTCGTGGTCGATCTGCGCGATACCTCCGGCCGCGATACTGCCGGAAAGGTCACGGCGGAGGAGGCGCGCGCGGTGGCATCTCATGTGCCCTACGATCAGTTGATGGTGCTGCAGCGGCCGCGGCTCGACGGCACCGAGGCGTTCATCCGGATCTACAACAATGACGGGTCGGAGGCCGGCGCCTGCGGCAACGGCATGCGCTGCGTGGTGCGCCGGCTGTTCGAAAAGACCGGCCAGAGCAAGGCGACCTTCGAGACCGCGGCGGGGCTGTTGAACTGCTGGCAGGGGCCCTCGGCCGATCTCTACACCGTCGACATGGGCGCGCCGAAATTCGGCTGGCAGGATATTCCGCTTTCGGAAGAATTTCGCGACACCCGCTACATCGAGCTGCAGGTCGGGCCGATCGATGCGCCGCTACTGCACTCGCCCTCCGTCGTCAGCATGGGCAATCCGCACGCGGTGTTCTGGGTCGACGATGTCAACGCCTATGATCTCACGCGCTTCGGGCCGATGCTGGAAAACCATCCGATCTTCCCGGATCGCGCCAATATCACGCTCGCCCATATCGTCGATCGCGACCACATCACGATCCGCACCTGGGAGCGCGGCGCCGGGCTGACCAAGGCCTGCGGCTCGGCGGCCTGCGCCACCGCGGTCGCCGCTGCCCGCCTGAAGCGCACCAACCGTATTGTCGAGATCGCCTTGCCCGGCGGCAGACTGTCGATCGAATGGCGCGAGCGCGACGACCATGTGCTGATGACAGGCACCGCCGATTTCGAGTTCGAGGGCAGCTTCGATCCCGCGCTGTTCGCCGGCGTCGCATGAGCGTCGACATCGTCACCTTCGGCTGCCGCCTCAACAGCTTCGAATCGGAGGTGATCCGCCGCGAGGCGGAGGGCGCGGGGCTTTCCGACACCATCGTCATCAATAGCTGCGCGGTCACCAACGAGGCGGTGGCGCAGGCGCGGCAATCGATCCGCAGACTGAAACGCGAACGGCCGCAGGCGCGCATCGTCGTGACGGGCTGCGCGGCGCAGACGCAAAGCGAAATGTTCGCCGCCATGGGCGAGGTCGATCGCGTCATCGGCAATGACGACAAGATGCGCGGACAGGCCTGGCGGCAGGCGCGCGCCGCGTTCGACGTTGACGATAGCGAGAAGGTCGCGGTCAGCGACATCATGGCGGTCCGCGAGATGGCGCCGCATCTGGTCGAAAGTTTTCAAAACGGGCTGCCGCGCGCCTTCGTGCAGGTGCAGAACGGCTGCGACCATCGCTGCACGTTCTGCATCATCCCGTTCGGCCGCGGCAATTCGCGTTCGGTGCCGATGGGCGCGGTGGTCGACCAGGTGCGCGCGCTGGCCGAGCGCGGCCATGCCGAGATCGTGCTGACCGGCGTCGATCTGACGAGCTATGGCGCCGACCTGCCGGGCGCGCCGAAGCTTGGCATGCTGACCAAACAAATCCTGCGGCATGCGCCGGAATTGAAGCGGTTGCGGATTTCGTCGATCGATTCGATCGAGGCGGATGCCGACCTGCTTGACGCGATCGCAAGCGATGCGCGGCTGATGCCGCATCTGCATCTGTCGCTGCAATCCGGCGACGATCTGATCCTGAAGCGGATGAAGCGGCGGCATTCCCGGAAAGATGCCATCGATTTCTGCGCGCAGGTGCGGCGGCTGCGGCCGGATATTGCCTTCGGCGCCGACATCATCGCGGGCTTCCCCACCGAGACGGAGGAGATGTTCGCGCGCTCGATGGACTTGGTCGAAGAATGCGGCCTGACCTTCCTGCATGTGTTTCCCTACTCACCGCGGCCCGGCACGCCGGCGGCGCGCATGCCGCAGGTTCCGGGCGGCGCGATCAAGGATCGTGCCCGGCGCCTGCGTGAGGTGGGCGCGACGGCGTTGCGGAAGCGGCTTGCGTCGGAAGTTGGGGCGATGCGCGAAGTGCTGATCGAGAGCGTTACAGTCGGCCGCACGGAGCATTTTTTGCCGGTGGCGATCAGCGGCGAGACGCCGGGCAAGGTGCGGAAACTTACGATCGGCGGCCATGACGGCGCACGACTGACGCTGTGAACTCCGCTGTCATCGTCCGGGTTGACCGGACGCCCCAGTACGCCGGGACTTCTCGGTCGGAATACTGGATCATCCGCTTTCGCGAATGACGGCTGTGGATGTGGCGAGGTCGCGCGTCTCACTCCCCGTTCCAGCCGCACGCCCTCAGCCGTTCATGCATATGTTCCGGCGCGGGCGCCACGACGTGTACCGGGGGCTTGTTCCTGGAAATCGGAATCCCGATCTCGCGCGAATGCAGGTGCAAGGTCGGCTCGCCGAAGCGGGGACCGTTGCCGTAGATGTTGTCGCCGACGATCGGCCAGCCCATCGTGGCGGCGTGCACGCGCAATTGGTGGGTGCGGCCGGTGACGGGTTCCATGGCAAGCCAGGCAAGGCCCTCGCCACGCCCCAGGACCTTCCAATGGGTGACGGCCTTCTGCCCATCCGGGTCCGGCTTCTGCCACCAGCCGCGCTCGGCGTTGAGGCGGCCGAGCGGCAGGTCGATGGTGCCTTCATCCTCGGCAGGGCCGCCCTCGACCACCGTCCAATAGGTCTTGTCGATCTTGCCATGCTTGAACAGCAGCCCAAGCGACGCCGTGGCCTTGCGGTGGCGTCCCAGAACGAGGCAGCCGGAGGTATCCTTGTCGAGCCGGTGGGCCAGCACCGGCGGGCGCGGCAGGCCGAAGCGCAGGGCGTCGAAGGATGCTTCGAGATTGGCGCCGCCCTTGGGGCCCCGATGCACCGGAAGCCCCGCGGGCTTGTCGATCACCAGCATCAATCCGTCGCGGTGGAGCACGCGCGCCTGGATCTGGTCGGCGGTCAATTCAATGGCGTCCATCGCGCGTCAAGACTTTCGGTTGCAAGACTTCGGGAGCAAGACTTCGGGAGCAAGACTTTGGTTTGCAAGACTTTCGTTTACGGGGCGAAACGGCTAACACAGCCGCCTCATGAGCGACAGTACGGAACAAAAGCCCAAACTGAGCTGGTGGCGGCGGCTATCGAGCGGGTTGAAGCGGACCTCGAATTCGCTGGGCACGGCGGTTGCCGACCTCGTCACCAAGCGCAAGCTCGACCGCGCGATGCTCGACGACATCGAGGATGTGCTGCTGCGCGCCGATCTGGGAACCGCGGTGGCGGCGCGCATCGCCGAAGCGGTCGGCGCCGGCCGCTACGACAAAGCGATCTCGGCCGATGAAGTAAAGAGCGTGGTCGCGACCGAGGTCGAAAAGGTGCTGACGCCGGTCGCGCAACCGCTCGTGATCGATGCCGCGCGCGCGCCGTTCGTCATCCTCGTGGTCGGCGTCAACGGGTCCGGCAAGACCACGACCATCGGCAAGCTCGCGGCGAAGTTCGCCGCCGAGGGCCGCAAGGTGATGCTGGCGGCCGGCGACACCTTTCGCGCCGCCGCGATCGAGCAGCTCAAGATCTGGGGCGAGCGCACCAGGTCGCCTGTCATCGCGGGCGCGCAGGGTTCGGATTCCGCGAGTCTCGCCTTCAACGCGCTGACGGCCGCCAAAGAGCAGAAGATCGACGTGCTTTTGGTGGACACTGCCGGCCGGCTGCAGAACAAGGCCGAGCTGATGAACGAACTGGAGAAGGTCGTCCGCGTCGTGAAAAAGGTCGATGCCACGGCGCCGCATGCGGTGCTCCTGGTGCTGGACGCGACCGTCGGACAAAACGCGCTGTCGCAGGTCGAGGCGTTTCAGCGCACCGCCGGTGTCACGGGCCTCGTAATGACGAAACTGGACGGCACCGCGCGCGGCGGCATTCTGGTGGCGCTGGCGGAGAAGCATGGACTGCCGGTGCATTTCATCGGCGTCGGCGAGGGCGTCGACGACCTCGCCCCGTTCACGGCGCGGGATTTTGCCGCGGCGATCGCCGGGATCGAGGCCTGATTTTCCTTGTCAGCGCTTGCGAAAGCGGGGCATCCAGTACGCCGCGCCACCGGTCCGGGATCGAAACGGTCCGGAATATTCGATCACCGGCATTCGCTGGTGATAGCCAGCATTTAGGTTATGTGAATGGACAAGACCCAGCCGCATCCTCTGTTCAAGCTCGCGACCGAACTCGGTCCGTTGATCGTGTTCTTTATCTTCAACGCCAAGTTCCATCTGTTCGTGGCCACCGCCGCGTTCATGGTGGCGATCGTGGCGGCCATGATCGCCTCCTATGTGGTCACGCGGCACGTGCCGATCATGGCGCTGGTCACGGGCGTCGTCGTGCTGGTGTTCGGCACGCTGACCCTGGTGCTGCATGACGAGACCTTCATCAAGGTGAAGCCGACCATCATCTACGGCCTGTTCGCGGCCGTGCTGGGCGGCGGGCTGTTGTTCGGCCGCTCCTTCATTGCCATCATGTTCGATCAGGTGTTCAACCTGACGCCGCACGGCTGGCGCATCCTGACCTTTCGCTGGGCGGTGTTCTTTGTCGCCATGGCGGTCCTGAACGAGGCGGTCTGGCGCACCCAGACCACGGATTTCTGGGTCGGCTTCAAGGCCTTCGGCGTGATCCCGCTGACCATGATCTTCGCCATCGCGCAAATGCCATTGACCAGGCGCTACCAGATCGACCCGGTGTCGCTGGAGACCAGCGAGGCCGAAGCCGGCGACGTGCGGCAGGGGTGAGTTCCCCTTCCGTCATTGCGAGCGAAGCGAAGCAATCCAGGGCTCGGGAAAGATTGCCTGCGAGGCCCCTGGATTGCTTCGCTTCGCTCGCAATGACGGAACGATGATACTGGGTCTAACTCAAGGAGCGCTTCAGCTCCCCGCCTTCAGCGCCTTGTCGATCTCGGCCTTCAACACCGTCTCGATATTGTCCGGCGTCACCGGTCCGACCAGCTTGTAGACGATCGTGCCCTCGCGACCGACGATGAAGGTTTCCGGCACGCCATAGACGCCCCATTCGATCGCGGCGCGGCCGTTGCCGTCGACGCCGACCACGCCGAACGGATTGCCGTAGCGGCCGAGGAAGCGCCGCGCATTGTCGGGGGCGTCCTTGTAATTGATGCCGACGAGCTGCAGCCGCTTGTCCTTGCCGAGCTCGGTGAACAGCGGCGCCTCGTCATGGCAAGGCACGCACCATGATGCCCAGACATTGACGACGCTGACCTTGCCCTTGAACATCGCGGGATCGAGCCCGGGCACCTGCGCGCCCTCGCTGACGAGGCCCGTCAGCGGCGGCAGCGCGGTCTGCGGCGCGGCATGGCCGATCAGCGCCGAGGGAATTTTCGACGGATCGCCGGCACCGAGCCGGAACCAGAACAAGGCGGCGAGGCCGGCAAACAGGATCAGCGGCAGTGCCATCAGGAAGCCGCGGCGGGGCGGCGGTGTTTCGGTGGTGATGTGTTCGCTCATCACAGCTCCGTGGCGCTGCGGCCCGAGCGCCTGACCACGCCGCTTTCGTCGAGCGCGCGCAGGCGATGGGTCTGGCTGCGGTAGTCGATCGCGATCCAGGCGATCAGGGTGGCGACCACGGCGGTCGCCAGCAGATACGCCGTCACGATGAAGGAGGCATAGGGCCCGAGCGATGTGACAAGCGACATGACGGTCACGCGGCGGATCGGCTGGCTTGCATCATCTGCAAGCTGCGCACGCGGCGGCGCAGGATTTCGTTGCGCATCGCCGCCAGGTGCAAGGTCAGGAACAGCAGCATGAAGGCCACTCCCATCACCAACAGCGGGATCAGGAAGGCGCGGTCGAGCGTCGGCCCGCCGCTCCTGAACACCGAGGCCGGCTGATGCAGCGTGTTCCACCAGTCGACCGAGAACTTGATGATCGGCAGGTTGATCGCGCCGACCAGCGTGAGGATCGCGGCCGCCCGCGCTGCGCGCGAGGGGTCCTCGACCGCGCGCCACAGCGCGATCAGGCCGAGATACATCAAAAAGAGAATCAGCACCGAGGTGAGCCGCGCGTCCCATTCCCAATAGGTGCCCCACATCGGCCGGCCCCACAGCGAACCCGTCACCAGCGCCAGGAAGGTGAAGGCCGCGCCGATCGGGGCGGCGGATTTGGCGGCGACGTCGGCGAGCGGATGCCGCCACACCAAGGTGCCGAGCGAGGCTGCGCTCATCACCGCCCAGACGAACATCGACAGCCAGGCGTTCGGCACGTGGATGAACATGATCTTGACGGTCGCGCCCTGCTGATAGTCGTCGGGCGCGGCGGCCGATTGATAGAGGCCGATCGCGAGGAGGATGGCGGTCAGCCCCGCCAGCCACGGCAACGCCCGCGTCGTGAACGTCAGGAATTTGGTCGGGTTGGCGAGGTCGATCAGCGTCATGGACAACCTGAATAATGGCCGCGTCGGTCGCACGCAATCAGCATGAGATGGTTCTGTGAGAGTTGATTGCGGTTGATTCTTCCATTCGTCGTAATTCAACCTCAATCCAGCCCTCCTCAATCCAGGCCTTGCCGCAGGCTGGCGGCGGACGCGAACGGCCCGACCACGAAACTGACCAGCGACAGCGCGCACAGGATCGAAAACGGCGCCCCGAAGCTCGATGGTCCCGATATCGCGGCCTGCGAGGCCGCCACCCCGAAGATCAGGACCGGGATCGACAGCGGTAGCACCAGCACCGCGAGCAGCAGTCCGCCGCGGTGCAGCGTCACGGCAAGCGCGGCCCCGATCATGCCGGTGAAGGTCAGCGCCGGGGTTCCGACCAGCAATGTCAGCGCCACCGCAGCGGTCGCCGGCAGATCGAGATTGAGCAGCAGGCCGAGCACCGGGCTTGCGACGACCAGCGGCAGGCCCGCGGCCAGCCAGTGCGCCAGCGCCTTGGCCGCGCAGGCGAGTTCCAGCGGCGTCCGGCTCATGACGATGAGATCCAGCGAGCCGTCCTCATGGTCGGCCATGAACAGCCGGTCGAGCGTGAGCAGGCTCGCCAGCAGCGCGCCGAGCCAGAGGATAGCCGGCCCGAGGCGCGTCAGCAGCGCGAGATCCGGCCCGACCGCGAACGGCATCAGCACCACGACAGTCAGAAAGAACAACACGCCGATCAGCGCGCCGCCGCCGACGCGAAGCGCGATCCTGATGTCGCGTTTGATGATGGCGGCAAGCGCGGTCATGAGCGGCCGCCTTGGGCGTTCGGACCACGCACCGGCCATTCTCGAATAAGCTGATATCGAAGCGCCCAAACCAGCCAAGCGAACGGTGCGCTCCCTCCCCCCTTGCGGGGGAGGGTCGGGGAGAGGGGTAGCGGCATCGGAAGTGTTCGCTGGAAGTTCCGCTCCGTCAGCGAAGCCTCTGGTCCAAACAACGCAGAGCGCGCCGTGGGGCACCCCCCTCCCTGACCCTCCCCCGACGCAAGTCGGGCCTGCCCGACTTGCGCAAGATCGAAATGCGCAACCGGGATAGACCCCGGTTGCGTGGGGGAGGGAACGGAAAAAGCGCGACCGGGGACGAAACGATCGTAGCGAATCATGCCGCGCCCCCGATTCGCAGTTCCTCGGCCGCAATCCCCAGCGGGCCGTGCGTCGCAGCGACGATCATTCCGCCAGTCGCGAGATGGTCGCCCATCAGGCCGGCGAACATGGTCTGCCCGGCGACGTCCAGCGCCGCGGTCGGCTCGTCGAGCAGCCAGAGCGGCCGACGCACCGCGATCAGCCGGGCCAGCGACAGCCGCCGCCGCTGGCCGGCCGATAGATAGGCTGCCGGCAGATGCGCGGCGTGGTCGAGCCCCACCGCGGCAAGGCTTTCGTGAAGGCTCTGCTCAAGGCCGCCATCCCCGCCGGATATTTTGCCACCCAGAAAATTGCGCCAGAAAACGAAGTTTTCCGCGACGCTCAGGGCAGGCTTCAGCGCGTCGCGGTGGCCGAGATAATGGGCCTGTTCGCCAAGGTTGAGCTCGGCGTCGCCGCCCTCCAGCGCGATCGATCCGCCGGCCGGGACCAGAAGCCCCGCGATCAGCCGAAGGAGGGAGGTCTTGCCGGATCCGTTGCGGCCGGTGACAGCCAGCGCGCGGCCTGCCGACGCCTCGAAATCGAGGCCGGAAAACACCTCCCGGCCACCCCTCACACACCTGACGCCGCGTCCCAAGAGCCGCATTTTGTGCCGTCACAGCCCTTCGAAATTGATGGGTACCGCGTGAGAATTCATGGGTACCGGCACGCCGCCGCATGATTCTCGGTGTGGCAGTGTTGTTTGAAAGATTCTATAAGCCGGAACTTGATGCAGCACACAATCGCCGGCTGCAAGCCAATCGGCTCACCGTGACGATGGTGTTTAAGTACCCTTTATCGGGTATCACTGACAATTGGGATTTCCTCACATGACTTCGCTCGACAGCTTCAAATGCCGCAAGACCCTGAAGGTCGGTGGCAAGTCCTATGTGTATTACAGCCTGCCGGCCGCCGAGAAGAACGGTCTGAAGGGGATTTCCAAGCTGCCGTATTCGATGAAGGTGCTGTTGGAAAACCTGCTGCGCAACGAGGACGACCGCACCGTCAAGAAGGGCGACATCGTTGCGGTCAGCAAATGGCTGAAGAAGCGCGCGCTCGAACACGAGGTCGCATTCCGCCCGGCGCGCGTCCTGATGCAGGATTTCACCGGCGTGCCGGCCGTGGTCGATCTCGCGGCGATGCGCAATGCGATGCAGGCGCTCGGCGGCGACGCCGAAAAGATCAATCCGCTGGTGCCTGTCGATCTCGTCATCGACCATTCCGTCATCGTCAACTTCTTTGGTGACAACAAGGCGTTCGCCAAGAACGTGGTTGAGGAATACAAGCAGAACCAGGAGCGCTACGAGTTCCTGAAATGGGGCCAGAAGGCGTTCTCGAACTTCTCCGTGGTGCCGCCCGGCACCGGCATCTGCCACCAGGTCAATCTCGAATATCTCGCCCAGACGGTGTGGACCAGGAAGGAGAAGATGACGGTCGGCAAGAAGACCGGCACCTTCGAAGTGGCCTATCCGGACTCGTTGGTCGGTACCGACTCGCACACGACAATG
>Ga0137412_10004487_pt1 | contig 11142 bp, 11 predicted proteins | sample CZODoug2_1_16fun_FD_122160 | JGI IMG/M metagenome (GOLD analysis project Ga0137412, IMG submission 122160) | Vadose zone soil fungal communities from Angelo Coast Range Reserve, California, USA - CZODoug2_1_16fungal (Hybrid Assembly) | ecosystem: Environmental > Terrestrial > Soil > Vadose zone... | reverse complement strand
GGTGGATTCCTCTATTTCGACCGGCGCATGTTCGGCACCGCGCAGCAGTTCAACTTCACCGCGCAATTTGGCGGCGGCCTTCAGTTGCTCAGCCCGGGCCGGCGCACCGCGCTGGATGTGGGATACAAGTACCACCACATTTCCAACGCTAATCTGGACCGCACCAATCCCGGAATGGCCTCGCATATGTTTTTCGTAGGGGTGTCTTTCTACCGATAACTTCTGAACGCGCGACCTCCTCCGGCGTTACGCGAGGCGCCCGGTAAGCGGTATTTATCTGGGGACTGCGTCAGTTAGCCCGGTGCTGCACCCCGACAGAAGGAAGCTCGTACTCGAGTGGTCCATCGGTGTTGTAGAGCGGGGCTAGATGGATTCCGTGGCGGGCGGCGATTTTCTCGATTTCGTCGACGCGGTGCTTGGTGATGAAGCCTCTGCCTTGGGAGAAGGGCTCGAAGCGGCGCTCGAGAGCCAGGGCCATGCCTTCGAGGAGGCATCCGTGGACTACGTTGGGAAACGGATGGCGGTTCAGGATGCCATTGAAATCGGGCTCGAAACGCATTCCGCCGGTGATCTGGCCTAGACCTCCGAAAAAGACCTTGGCTTCGGGCATGTCCGCGCTTGGAGACAAGTTCTTGGGATAGCCGGCGTCACAGATGGTTGCGTCGGAGGCGATGCAGTCCAATAGGAGCGACGGGGTCGGCAGACTTGCGGCGCAGATTACGATGTCGGCTGGCGCGGAGAATTGCTGGAGATCGGTGGCGACCTCCAGCTGAACTCGATCGGCTTCGTAATCGTTTCGTTCATCGCATCGCAAGTCGACGGCGAGCTTACGCAGGCGATCCAGGTTGCGGGCGTTGAGCAACACGCGCTTCACCAGAGGAGCTAAACAGCGGGCGCAGCCGGAACCAACGTCTCCGGTTGCTCCAACGATGAGTAATGTTGATTTGCGGAGATCGCGCCCTTCCAGGGCGCACATCTTTTTGATGGCTTGAACGATGAACGCAACCGTCAGCGTGTTGCCGGTGGTGAAAACCGTGTCGTGCCGTTCGGGAAGGTGATCGAAGTTGCCCTCGATGAGGACGGAGCTGAATCCGCCGAGGCTCACGATTTTCGCGCCGGCCTTGATGGCGCAGGCGGCAGCTTTGCGGACTCGGGCGATGTTTTCGTGCACGTAGGCGGCTCCCAGACGGTCCGGCGGAATGAAGGAGTCGATGTAAATGCCGCGGGCCTGCGCGCCGGTTGTCGATGCGACGTCGACATGGCAGACAGTTCTGGGCGGGATCCAGGGAAGGATGTCCTTGATCTCATCGTCGGGCAGAGGCGGGTGCTGTGGACCGCGTAGGAAGCCGATTACATCGGCGGCGGCCCGCCAACTTTCCTGATGGCCGATGAGAGCGAAACCAATGTCGAGCGATTGCGGTTGGGTAGTTACACCGGTAGCTGAGTGACCCATGAAAGTGTTACCTCCCCGGGTATGCCGAGCATGTCGAGCGTCTTGAGATATTGTTGCAGCGAGGCGCCGCGAAGCTCGGCTGCAGACAGGCTTACGTCGAAGAGTGCGGGCTTCACGCAGGTGGCGTGGCAGACTTCGCAATGGCCGTCTTTGCATTCCTTGGCTAGCATTTGTGCGAGGGTGGTCATCACGTCGAGATGCAGACAGTAGACTTTATCGTCGAAGCGCTGGGCGTCGCGGGCTCGCTCGGCTCTGAGAATCGACATGGCGTGATCGACGTGATCTTCTTCTTCGGCTGCGATGCGCAGGAAGGTTTTGCCCAGGGTGCCGGGGGCTACTTTGCCGACGCGGAAATAGCTGGCGACGGCGAAGGATTCGAGCATGATTTCCTGGACGATCAGGCAGGCGATGAAGTCGCGCTGGGCGATGCAGCGCAGGAATGATTCGCGGAGGCGCTTCCAATGCTTGGCGTCTACGTTATTGGCGACGTCGACGCCGATTTTGCGGCCTTCGGCAGCGAAGGCAGTGGCGTGTCCGCGTTCGCCTTGGGCATGTTCGAGCGCGTCGGCTACTTCGGCGGGATCGTCGCAAATTTCAGATAGGGAGGCGTAGTTCATGGCGGCGAGGATTTCGCCGGTCATGGCTTGCGCGAGGATGTCCTGCCAGATTGGCGCGTTGAGGGAGAGAGACGTGCATTCGATTGGTGAAGCGTTTACGTCGATGAGTGGTTCCATGTTTTTCTCCTGAAGAATGAGTTAGACATAAGATCTCGGACGACTCAGATTGGCCCTTGATACCTGCGTATACGAACCGCGGCGGCGAGGAAGGCGGCGGTGAGTGCCAAGCCGATCCAGAGACCCGGACTGGCGAGGAAATGACCCAGACTGAAGTGAGCCATCGAATCCATGGGTGAGGTACCCGGCGGCGTGCCGGCTGGTGCGCCGCCGCTCACGCGATTCATTAACATGGCGGCCACATAGGAAGTGTTGAAGGCCATCTTCTCGACGGCGCCGATGGCTACCAAGGGTAACGCGGCCCACAGAAATACGGCGCGGCGCGCCCACGCAGAGACCAGCAGCAACCAGCCGAAGATTGGCGCATACCATAACCCGTGAATGGCTAGAAGGTGGAAGAACAGCCCCAGGGACATCTGGAACAGGGGCAAATTGGTCCATAGAGGTGCGACGGTCATACCGTGTGCGAGCAATACCGCGGTGCTGATCAGCAGCATGATCCATTGCGTGACAACGGTGATCGTGAAGGTGAGCAGTGGGAGAACCACGATCGGAATGCTGGCTTTGGAGAGCACGGTGATGAGATCGGAAACGGGCAGGGACTTCCAGAAGAGGATGCTGCGGTCGCGACGTTCGCCGTGCAGCGCGTCGAGACAGTAAAAGATGGCGACGAGGAACGTGGTGCCCATGATCAGGAGCGCTACGAAGTTGTAGGGCTGCGCGATGAACTCGCGTTGCTGCAAGGGGTCGAGCACCGCCGCAGCACGCATATTTTTCGGCAGATGAAACATGCTGATGAGGAATCCGACCAGGAATAACCCGGCGAGGGGGAGCGGCGCGAGATAGATCGAACGGCTCTCCCACAGTTCGCGGCGGATGGACCAGTACAAGAGGCGGGTGGGCGGGATTTCCGCGGGGGCGATTGTGTGCGCGTCGAGGAGAGAGTCGGGCACGGTGTTCGATGGCGTGGTCATCGAGCCGCTCCTTGAGCTTGGCCGGATGCCTGGCCAGCTTGATTGCCGACTACGGCGACGAACAAGTCAGCGATGCTAGGAGTGCGGACGTCGCCGAGCGCGGCTAGTTGCTGACGATCGGCGCGATCGAAGAGCAGGATGGAGCGACCGAAGACCTGACGCTCGTGAATGGGCTTGAGCGCGCGTGCTGCGGCCGCGTGGTCGGGAAGGACCATCAATTCGACGTAGCGGGACTCGAGTTCTTCCATGCTGCTGTTGAGGACGATGCGACCGCGGTTGATGAACATGACGTCGGTGAGGACGTCCTGAATCTCTTCCACTTGATGGGTGGTCACGAGGATGGTGCGGCTGCGATCAAAGTAGTCGTTCAGGAGCGAATCGTAGAATTGCTTGCGATAGAGGATGTCGAGACCTAGGGTCGGCTCGTCGAGGACCAGGAGTCTGGCGTCAATGGCCATTACCAGGGCGAGGTGGAGCTGGGCGACCATGCCCTTGGACAATTCCCTGACTTTGCTGGAGCGCTGGATGGTGGTCTTGGCGAGAAAACCTTCGGCTTTGGCGCGATCGAAGCGGGGATGGACGCCGGCGACGTAGTCGAGCGCTTGCGAAACTTTGATCCAGCGCGGGAGGACGGCGACATCGGCAACGAAGGAAACATCGCGCATTAGCTGATCGCGGTCGATCCAGGGGTCGCGGCCGAGGACTTTCAGCTCTCCTTGATATGGAGTGAGGCCGAGAATGGCGTTGAGCGCGGTGGTCTTGCCGGCACCGTTGGGACCGATGAGTCCGAGGATGCGGCCCTCTTCGACGCGCAGGTCGATGCCGTCGAGCGCGACGGTGGCGCCGAAGACTTTGCGGAGGCCGCGTGCTTCTATGCATGCCATGGGTTCAACGCTCCTCGTCTTTCGTGTCGGGTGGTGATGGGCTGGTTTTCGCAGCATCCAGCAGATCTTTCGGTGTGAGGCCGAGCCGCTGAATGGTGGCGTGGATCCGAGGCCATTGCTCGGCGAGAAATTTCTGGCGTTCGCCTTGCAGCAGTAGATTGCGGGCGCCGGCTTTGATGAACATGCCGAGACCGCGCTTTTTCTCGACAAGCTGCTCGTCGACCAGTTGTTGATAGGCTTTGAGAACCGTGAGCGGATTGATGCGATCTTCGGCCGCGACATTGCGCACGGAGGGCAGCGGGTCGCCTTCGTTGAGCAGGCCGTCGAGTATCATAGCGACGACGCGATCGCGAAGCTGACGGTAAATCGGCTGACTGTCGTTCCACTCACGGTCCATCCTGTTTTCCAGATAGCCTTTACGAGAAGTGCCTTGCGTTATTTTGTGCGCTGCAAATCGAAGTGCGCGTGGACGGGCTTGTCCCCCGCGAGCATGAACGTCCAATCCTCGATGTGATGGTTGGCGTCGACGAAGGTGAAGACGGCGTGGTGCATGTGTCCGTATTGCGTGCTACCGGCGACGTCGAGAAACTCGAACTCTACCGTTTTTCCGTCGGGTGACATCTTGCCGGTCATGCGGGGGCGATTTCCGGCGTCACAATAATGAGTGAGGAGCAATTGGCCGCCATCCAGATACAGCATGGTGATCGGGTCGTCGGGCCTTCCGGCTCCGGTCATCTCGTGCATTAGGGCGTTGCCCATGGAAGTCGTGCGAAGGGAGAGCTGCATGAGCTTGCCCTCGATATCGGATTGCAGCGGGACGGTGGTCACGTGGCCTTCCCAGGAACCGGAAAGAGTTTTGAGTTTATCGAAGGACTTTTGCGCGTCGGACTGGGCGAAAGTTGCGGTGGAAAGCAACATCAGAACAACTAGTGACAGGGTGAGGCGGGGGGATTTCATGTTTCATGCTCCTTAAGCTTGTTTATTTCGTAGGTCGGGTTCTCGTGTCGAGTTCTGAGACCGCAGGCCCAACTTCAGTGTTATAGTTGACTATAACACTATGGCGCATGTCAAGGACTTTCGCCGCCTTTTTTAACTAATTCCTTGAACGGCTTTATCTTTGCCAGACTGGGGCGCAGCGGTGCTGCGCCCCTACCCAATCTTCGATCGTGGGGGAGAGATTTGTCGGAAGGGTGCAGACTCCGAAGATATATTGAGAGGAATGCGAGAGAAGAATTGGTGCGATGTAGGTTAGGGCTGGATTTGCACTAGATCGGTTGGCGGATTCGGATTTGCGGCGCCGCGATGCCATCGCGAAGGTCGAATGTTGCGGGAGCGTACGCGGTTCATCAATGTGCCGACGGCGATCGAACCGCGGACAAAATGATCAACCTTTACTGGACCGGCCAGCTTGATGGTTCTGATCCAGTGCAAGGCGCTGCTGATGGAACAACCGCACTGAGAGCAGTCCGGCGTGCCACCGAAAACACAGGGTTCAACGCGGCTTTGCAGGTCGGCCGAATAGTTGGCTGACATCTTGGAGAAGAGGCAGTCGTCCGGATTGCTGGGGGGATGAAGGATGGCGTGGGCCATGCCGTCAGTAACCAGGAGCTTTGGAAACTGGCGATGCAACGAAGGCAAGCGCTGTGCGAGGGAGGCGCGATCGTCCGGGGTCAGCATTTCGGCGCTTTGTTCACCGAGCTGGGGAGTGTAAACGCTGACCCAGATGCGGTTGACCTCGGGGCGCGCGCTCCAGAACGAGACATATTCTTGCAAGTAGTCATGGCGCGCTAGCATGGGACGCGTGATGACCCAGTGGATATTGACCTCGCGGCCTTCTATGTTTTTGAGGATGCGTTCGTAGGTTGCGGGCTTACGGCGAATATCGTGATGCTCGGGAAGACCGTCGACGGAGACCGCGATGCGCAAACGACGGATGCTCATCCACTCGACCGGGACGGGAATTACGGCGCTGGTAACCACGAGAGTGAATACACCCAACTCGCTGAGCGCGGGAAGAATGCGGCTCAACTCGCGATGACGGATCAAAGGTTCGCCGCCAACCAAGGAAACGTGGAGGGGCTGATGCTTGCGCACCAGTTGCACGACGCCATCAACGAGGGCATCGCCGCGGAAGTCAGTTAGTTCGCGGAGAGTGACTTCGCCGCCCAAGTGCTTGTCGCCATAGGCATAGCAGCCGGGACAACTTAGCGGACACTCGCGAGTGATCTCGATGGATAGCATCGGCACCTTGCCGGTCAAGATCCGTCGCCAAGCCGCGAGCACCTGACCGGGGGTCAGGCTGGGATTGGGAGCTGATGGAACCATCGCAACGTGAGATGCGGAGGATAGGGGGATGGGTGCCTTTTTTTTCACGCTGCACTCATTTCAAGAGACCGCGCACGTGCTGGCTAATTACTTCCTGGGCTTTTTTGGCGGGGATCATGCGTTCGAGGATGCCGAGATCGGCGTCGATAGTGATGTCGCGATCGGTGACTTCGAGGGTGCCTTTGATGGGGGTGCTGAGCAAGCCCATTTTGGCGGTGAGCGCGAAGGTCAGCGTTGAGCCTTGCCAGCTCTTATGTTCCTGAACCAGCTTCACGGGAATGCCGCTAATGCCCTGGAAAAGATCATTGAAGGATTTGTCTACGGACTGAACGACTTCTTCCTTCGAACGATTATGGGAGACGGTGATTCGCATTTATTTTACTCAGACGGCCGCTTTACGAGACGGAATTCGCTGGCGAGGGCCGTGGTAGAAGTGCCGTTATCGAATTTCACTTTAATTTTCTCATCTTCAAGGCTGTCGTATTTGGCGGTTTTGTCGGCCTGCAAATCGAGTTCAAAAACGGTGCCGACTTCGCCGGAGCGATGCTTCACCGTATCGCCAGCTTTCGGATTTTCACCACCAGCGTAAGGCATAGGCTCGGTCCATTCCCCAAGTATTCTAGCGTCGGATCGTGTGGAGCGCCAAACCCGCCGCTAGCCAGATGCCCAGCGCGATCCACTCCGCAGCCGAAAAATGACCAGGAAAAATCGGAAACAGTTTCATGATGAAAAGAAAAAATGAAACCAGGATGCCGAGACCGGCGATGAAGCGCATCCGCGGGCTGGGCTCGACGATCCAGAAGGAGAGACACGCTGCAGTCCAGCCGAAGGCGGAGGCCATGGAGCCGACTTCGGTTACGGGGACAAGGAGCGCATCGCCAAGAAGCAGGCCGATGATGGTGGCGCTAGCGATGCCGAATATGGCAATGGAAGGGGTCTGAAATTTTTCGTGGACGTGGCCGAAGACGGCGGGAATTGTTTGGCGGCGACCGTAGGCAAAGAGCAGGCGGCTGGAGGCGACGAAGTTTCCGTTGAAGCATTGGAAGAGGCCGAAGAAGGCCATGACGAGAATGAGGCTGACGGGCCAGCGTGCGCCGAAGGCATGCTCGAAGGCTATGGCGGTGGCGAAGCGCTTGCCGAGCAAGCTTTGCCAAGGAGCGACGTAGCTAACGGCGATGATGCAGAGGGCGTAGAATCCGGCGCCCACCAGCAGCGCAAGCGCGATGGCGCGCATGTAGCCGGCGCGCTTGAATTCCGGATTTGCTTCTTCGGCACACTTGGGAGCGGACTCAAAACCGGTAAGGAAGTACGGAACAATTTGCAGTGTGAGGACAATTGAAATCAGAGGGCTGGCGCGGAAGAGAGGCTGAAAATTGCCAGGAGCGCCGCGCCAAACGCTGATGGCGAGCAGCAGCAGGAAGATGAGGATCACGGTGGAAGCGGTCCAGTTTTGAAAGGTGGCGCTCAGGCGGATGCCGCGGTAATTCAGGATGGTGAGGAAGGCGGTCATGGCAATGCCGAGGAGAAGGCGCGGCAAGAAAACCGGCTGGCCGGCAATGCTGTATAAGGCGAAAGAATTGAGAGAAGGAAAGATATAGGCGGCGACTTTTCCGATGGCTACTGCTTCCCATGGGCAGACGATGAAGTAGGCGAGGAGCATCATCCAGCCGGTGAAAAAACTAACAATGGGCGGAAAAACTTGCGCGGTGTAGGCGGCTTCGCTGGCGGCGTCGGGGAGTCGCTGGACCCATTGGCCGTAGACGTAACCGACCGGGAGAAGGAGGAGTCCGCCGAGGGCGAAGCCCAGCGCGGCACCAAGCGGGCCGCCGCGGCCGAGCCAATCGTCCATGAGCACGAGCCAGCCAACACCGACCATGGTGCCGAACGCGAGAGTGAAGTAATCAGTGATTTGAAGTTTGCGGGCTAGGGTGGGCATTGTTGGGAGCGTGATCGAGTGAGCCTATGCTCGTGAAAGCGACAGCCCTTCGAACCTCATGGTCCGCAGGTCTGCCGCACTCCAAAGGCCCTGGTGGCGCGATTTTACACGGATTGGACTTAGGTCGCCCAGTTTTGACCAGCCATTCATCGTGCGCTAACACAGGCGGATTAAAAGGTTATGTCTGCGAGCGGACTCCCACCACGCTCGCCGGATGTGTCCTGTCCGCACTCCATTTCATTCGGTGTGAACGTGGAAAGAATCTAAGGAGAGAACTTAATGCACTATTGCGTCACGAAGGTATTGGCAACGGTAACGGCAGCAGCAATAACGTTGCTACCCGCAGCTCCCGCTTTTGCAGACGGATCGTCAACAAAGACACTCACGCACGTACCATCGGCTAACACCAAGACACCCGGATTCGCGGCCCCTAACATTTTGTCCCCGGGGCTGACGGAAGTGCTGGTCGCTACGGGATCATCTAAGCTCGAAAATCCTTCGGATCTGACGAGCTACTATGGATATGACAACGATGGACCCATGCTGCCGGCAGCCGGCGATCTGCCCTCACTCACTCACAAAGTCGAGGCGAGCAAGACAGAAGGCGACAAGAATACGTACCTGGTGCTGCGAAATCAGCATGGACCGGATGCCACTTACGAATATGGCGAGCACTTTCTCTTTCAGGGACACGAGCTGGGCGTAAACGGGCAAGGATACATAACGCGCATCAACCTGGACGCTGATGGCGCGCACCGAGTGACGCTGATGGCGACTACCGATGTGAACGGTAAACCGCTGCCAACTATCGATGGGTCCACGTGGTATCCGTTCTCACACAAGCTCTTGTTCACGTCGGAGAGCGGATCAAATGCCAGCGTAGTGCAGGCAACGCCGGATTTTCCGTCCACGGTGGAGGATCTCTCGGGAATACTTGGCCGCGGCGGTTACGAAGGAATTCAGTCGGATCGCGAAGGGCGGCTGATCATTGTGGAGGACATAGGAGGAAAGACGGGAACCGCGAATCCACACGCGCGGCAGCCCAACAGCTTTGTCTATCGATTTGTTCCTTACAACGCGTTCGACCTGAAGGCCGGCGGAAAGTTGCAGGTTTTGCAAGTAAAGTCGCGTGCGCACGCTGGCGCCATTGTCTTCGGAACTGACGCTGACGCCGACATCAAGTCGCAGGATACCAAGGACCTGCATACTTACGGGCTGCAGTTCGCCACTACCTGGGTCACCATTCACGATACAGCGGTGCAAGGGAGCGCGCCGTTTAGCGCCAACGCCGCTGCAAAACTGGCCGGCGGAACGCCGTTCAAGCGTCCTGAGAACGGCCAATTCCGCCCGGGAACGAACTTCTCTGAATTCATCTTCGATGCGACTGGCGATACCAGTGCGCTTACGGAGGCAGGGTCGGAATTCGGCGGATTCGGGGCCATCTTCCGGCTGCGGCTGACTGGTGATTCCGGTCTGCTCTCCCTGGTGTACCGCTCGGACGTGATGCATTCCGGCTTCGACAATTGTGCGTTCTGGGACGCGAACCGAATCGTATTTGTCGAAGATGCCGGCGACACCCTTCACACGCAGCGCAACGCTCTCGATTCCGCTTTCTTGTTCGACTTGAATGCGGATTACAGCAATTCCAATAACCAACCCATCCGGATTCTCGCCGAAGGGCGGGATGCCTCAGCGACTATCGATTCGCAGTTCGGTGGAATGCCGGGTTTTCAAAATGACGGCGACAACGAGATCACCGGCTGGCATTTGTCGGACGGAGATGCGGGGCTAAACGGGCTACTCGGCGCAAAGGTTCCGAAGCCATTTCGCGATGGATGGCGACTCTTCTGGAACCAGCAGCACGGGGATAACAACGCGTGGGAGATTCTGCCCGCCGAAAAGACCGAAGCCGACGATTAAAACAGGAGCTGTGAAGAGAGCCCGCCGTGTTTTTTGGCGGGCTCTTTTGTTTTTGGCGAAAAAGCGGTGGTATCCGCCGAAGGCTTGGCGGAAAATCGGGAGAATCTCTTACGTCGCGTAGTTTTGACGGCGCATTCATCTGGCGCTAACACAGGCAGCATAGAACCTTATACCTGCAGGCGGATTCCCACCCCGCCCGCCGGATGCGTCCCGTCCGCGAAGTCCACCTAAACCGGTGCGAAGATCCCAACAATCCAAGGAGAACTCTATGCATCATTGTCTTACGAAGGTATTGGCGACGATGACCGCCGCGGCGATTACTTTGCTGCCGACCGGCTCCGCCTTTGCAGGTGATGGCGGCACAACGACGCCAATCAAGCATGTGGTGGTGATCTTTCAAGAGAACGTGTCGTTTGACCATTACTTTGGGACCTATCCGCATGCGGCGAATTTAGCTGGAGAAATCGCATTTCGCGCAAAGGAGAGTACCCCGCGCGCCAATACTCTTGAGGCCGCAGGGTTATTGACTAACAATCCGAATTCCGTGCAACCGTTTCGGATTCCGCCAAGCGTTCCAGTTACCTGCGACGAAGACCACAACTATAACGATGAGCAGGCCGCCTCTGACGGCGGACTGATGGATAAGTTTGTTGAAAGGCTGAGCTGTAAGGATCCGGTGCTCGGCGCAGGCAGCACCATGGGATATTACGACGGGAATACGGTTACGGCGTTCTGGAATTACGCGCAGCACTTTGCGATGAGCGACAACTCCTTCAGCACTACTTTTGGTCCCTCGACGCCCGGCGCCCTCAATTTGATTGCCGGGAACACGTCTGGCGCCACGCTCGTGCCGCTACGACCGAACGGTACTGCGGCGAGTCCGAATGGGAATATATTCGATGGATTCACGACCGGA